>Ga0164318_10000129_pt1 | contig 44928 bp, 39 predicted proteins | sample GuaBasSedimGuay9_FD_113734 | JGI IMG/M metagenome (GOLD analysis project Ga0164318, IMG submission 113734) | Subseafloor sediment microbial communities from Guaymas Basin, Gulf of California, Mexico - Guay9, Core 4571-4, 0-3 cm | ecosystem: Environmental > Aquatic > Marine > Hydrothermal vents... | reverse complement strand
TTTGTTGAAAATGTTACACTTCCTGAATTTGTTTCGGTGGCAGGCAGGGTTTCGGCTGGCTGTTCCGTTTCCGGCAATGGCTGGGAGGTTGACCTGAATTCTCTGCGGGAACAGTGGTCAGACAAGCTAGCCTCGGTTATCTGGAGAGAGGAGGGTGTCTGATGCCATGTGCTGCAGTAATCAGGTTTCCCGGGTCAAACTGCGAGTTTGAAACAGCCCGGGTGCTCAGGAATTCCGGAATTGATTCCAGAATTTACAACTGGAATGAGATAGCTAGGCTTTCAGACAACAAACCTGACGCCTATGTGCTTCCCGGCGGGTTTTCCTTCCAGGATAGAATCAGAGCGGGGGTAATAGCTTCCAGGGAAAGCATCATGGATTATGTTTTTGAAGAAGCAATGAACGGAAAACCTGTTCTCGGTATATGCAACGGTGCTCAGGTACTGATCGAAAGCGGTCTGGTTCCCGGCTGGAAGCCAGGGTCCATCCAGGGAGCTCTCGCAGGGAATCTGGTATCGGGCAGAAGCGGATACCTCTCACGGTGGATCTATCTGAAACCGGAGAAAGAGGCTGTAGCGAAATGCCCATGGCTCTCCGCTCTCGATGGAGATGCCTTTCCTCTGCCGATAGCGCATGCAGAGGGAAGGTTTGTTTTCCAGGAAGAGGATATGGACAAAGTGAAGAGTCACATCGGACTGACATACTGTACACCAGAGGGTTCTGCTGCGGATGGCTGGCCGGATAATCCCAACGGGTCTGTTCTAAACATTGCCGCACTTATGAATGCAGAAGGCAATGTTCTTGCAATGATGCCTCATCCGGAACGGAGTTACCATCTGTGGCAGGTCCCGCCGGATGTTCGGGGTTTCTGGGGAGACAAAAGAAGAAACTCATCTCTGAAAGACATAGAGGAACAACCTGGTCCGGGAGCGATAATCTTTAAGGGCCTGGCAAAGTATCTGGGGGTGAAATAATGGAAAAAGTACAGATCGCGGTGAGGCTGATTACCCCCGACCCTGCTGCTGTCACCGCCCTTAACACTGTGAAAGCCATGCGGCTTCAAATGCCTCCGCTTAAGATACACAGGTACGATCTCTGGGAGTTCAAAACTGCAGAAGGCGGAAAGGAAACGATTTCTGAGGTTGTGAGTCACTTTACAGATATCGTCAACCCCAACAAGCAGACCTGGACATTTGCAGGGGAGGGTTCTGTTCTCAAGGGAGAAGATCCTGAGCTTCTGTGGGTTGGAATTGTTATCCGGGATTACGAAGACAGTGTGAGCGGTAACTGGACGGATCTGCTTGAACGCAGGGGTTTTCCTGTGGATTCTGTCAGATGGGGTGTTCTGTGGAGGCTTGGGTATCTGAAGAACACAGATGAGGCTCTAGCCAGAAAAATGGCTCTGGACCTTGCTGTCAGCCATACAAGAACAGGCGGGTTGTTCAGCAACCCTGTATCTCAGGAGGTTTCTTTCTGGACCTGAGAGATCGCAGGGCTTCAGGTGCGCTAGGTGAAGTTGATCGACCACAGCAGTACATAGGCCTGGAGTACAATGCGCAATTCGGAACAGACGGCTCCAGGGTTACGCTGGTCTATCCTGATACATACGAACTCGGGGCATCCAATTTCGGCCTGAGAGTGGTGAGGCATCTGCTTCTGGAAGCCGGTGATTTCTGCGTGAGACGGGGTTTTCACCCTGCTTCTGATATGTACAGAATTATGAAAGAAAGAGACCTGCCATGGCTTGATCTTGAGGCAGGTGATCCTGTCAGAGAGAGTTCTGTCGTGGGGTTCGGTATTTCCACCGAAATTCTTTACACCAATGTTCTGTCACTGCTGGATCTGATGAAACTGGAGCTTCGCTCAGAAAACAGACAAACAGGAGATCCCATCATTCTTGCCGGAGGTGGAGGTCTGGCAAACCCTGTTCCTCTTATGCCTTTTGTCGATGTGTTTTTTCTCGGCGAGGCAGAAGCAGGACTTCTGCCTTTGATGAGGGTTCTTTGCTCCGGCATGAGCAGGGAAAACAAGTTGCAGAGGGCTGCTGAACTGCCGTCTGTGCTGGTTCCCCGGTATTACTCCGGAGGAACTGTCCGCTGGGCTGTAGCAGACAGACTTAACATCGCGGATGCCCCAGTTAATCAGATTGTTCCAATGGCAAAAGTTACACACGACAGAGCGGTTGTTGAGATTTCCAGGGGATGTACAAGAGGGTGCAGGTTCTGTCAGGTTTCCCAGTTAGCGCGACCAGTCAGGGAGAGAACACCTGAGGATGTTCTTGAGCTTATACAAAAAGCGGTGGAGAGTACCGGGTGGGAGCAGGCTGGTGTGCTTACCCTTTCCTTCAGCGACTACTCAAAGTTGAATACGCTGCTGAAGGGTTTTACTGAAATTGAAGAAAAATTGCATGTGAGAATTTCACAGCCCTCGCTGAGACCGGATACTCTACCGGGTATCCAGAGCAAAAGGTTTTTCAAAGGCAGTATTACAATGGCTCCTGAAGCTGGCACCGAGCGGATGCGAAGAATTATTAACAAGCCGCTCTCCCGGGAAGAAATACTGCTGGCTGCCGAAACAGCGTCCCAGATGGGGGCCAGCGGAATCAAACTGTACTTCATGATCGGTCTTCCAGGCGAGACAGACGAAGATGTTGTGGCAATTGCAGAGCTTGCCGATACCGTGGCAGGAATAATGGGCAGGAAGAGAAAGGTAACAGCGGCGGTTTCACCTTTTGTACCCAAGCCTCACACGCCGTTCCAGTGGGCACATCAGCCTGATCACAAAGAGTTGTGGAGAAGAATTCAGCTGGTGCGCAGTAATACCAGGAGGGCAAAGGTCGCATGGAATGACCCCCGGGTTTCTGCCGTGGAGTATTTCCTGTGCTCCAGAGGGGAAGAATCTCAAAGCATTCTGGAAAGAGCCTACCGGGAGGGGGCGGTTTTTGACGGCTGGAGTGATCTGTTCAGGTGGGACATCTGGGAAAAACTGCTGGATGAAGCCGGACACGCCGATTTCAAGGTGGGGGATAATCTGCCATGGAATTTCGTTGACACAGGGGTCAACCGGCAGTGGCTGATTCGGGAATACAAAAGAGCCTCAGACGAAGAAGTTCTCCCGGACTGCCGGGAAGCAGGCTGCAGTCTCTGCGGCGGGTGCAATGGGGAAGTGCTTCCTTTTCCCGAACCGGTTTCTGCTGTCACTGTGGTGGAGCGCTCTGAACAGCGTCCAGCTGTAGAGAGAATACGTATCAGGTTTACTAAAACAGGTCTCTCCAGGTTTACATCCCATCTGGATATGGTAAGAATGTGGACAAGAGCCCTGAGAAGAAGCGGTCTTCCCATGTACTACAGTCCCGGATATGCAAGGCGCATGAAGCTGGTTTTCTCTCAGCCTATTCCCCTTGGAATGGGCAGTGAGTGCGAGTACCTTGACTTTCAGCTTGTGGAATCTGTTGATATTCACAGGGTTTCAGCGTCTCTTGTTCCGGTGCTTCCTGCCGGTTTCAGTATAACTGCAGTGAAGGAATTATCAGGAAAGTACAGATCCCCTGACTTTATGGTTACCGCAGCAGAGTATATTATCCATGGGGTTGACAGAATTGATAAGCTGGTTGACTACCTGAGTGGAAGTGAACTTGTTTCATCCATCTCAGTTTTAGATAGTGACAGAGTTTGTATGGTCTCCGATCCGCGCAGCAGAGATTCCAGACCTGACAGGGTGTTGAACGCTGCAGGCGTGAGGTACGAGTTCATAGTGAGAAGTAACATTTATGTTGCAGATCAGACCGGGCAGCTTGTGCCTGTTCTGGCTGTAAATGAAGGAGAGATTGCTAATGAAGGTTGATTTCATTGTCAACCAGCATCCCGAAGTAACAAGAATAGCTGTTATGGAGGATGGTCGACTGATGGAGCTTATCGTCGAAATGGCTGACGACAGGCACATTGTGGGAAATATCTATCTGGGTAAAGTCAATGCGGTACTGCCTGGAATGCAGGCTGCTTTTGTAGACATCGGACTGGAAAGAAGTGCCTTTCTTCATGTGTCTGATGTGAGGGAAATGCTGGCTAACGAAAAAAGTTTTGCCAGGGCTCTTATAGAAGGAAAGCCCCCCAGAGCTGATGAAACACGCAGACCCATCGAAAAGGTGCTGGAAAAAGGGCAGAGAATTCTGGTTCAGGTTACCAAAGAACCTATTGGAACAAAGGGAGCAAGGGTCAGCACAAGAATTAGCATTGCCGGGCGCTATGTTGTCAGTATGCCAGGAGATTCTGTAGCAGGAGTTTCCAGGAAGATTACCGACCGGCAGGAGAGAAGCAGGCTGAGAAAGATAGTTCAGCAGGTTAGAACAGAGGGCTTTGGCATAATTGCAAGAACCGCAGGCATCGAGAAGGACGAAGACAGTTTCAGAACCGATGTTGAGAGAATAGTGAACAAGTGGAAGGAAATTGGTACTCTGACTGTGAAATCCAAAGCGCCTGCCCTCCTTCATCAGGAGCATGATCTTATCACCATGACTGTCCGCGACCTTGTTTCTCCTGATGTAAACTCCATTGTCAGCGACTCCAGAGTCGTTGCAAAACAGATCAAGAAGTACCTGAAAACATTCGATCCGGATGTTGCAGCCAAGGTGAAATACTACAGGGGTAAAACTCCGATTTTTGACCAGTATGGTATTGAGAAGGAGATTTCCGGTCTTGTACGAAGGGAAGTTCTTCTGAAGAGCGGAGGTTCCATTGTTATTGATCACACTGAAGCTCTGGTGGCTATAGATGTAAACACCAAGAGGTATGTGGGGCGGCGCAGACAGGAAGATACAATTTTCAAGACCAACATGGAGGCTGCGCGGGAAGTGGCCAGACAACTGCGCCTGAGAGACCTGGGCGGGATAATCGTCATCGACTTTATCGACATGGACAATCTGTCTCACCGTGACAAGGTGGTAAATTGTCTGAGGGGTGAGCTGGGAAGAGACAGATCACCGACAAAGACCTGTCAGGTAAGTCCCATGGGCCTGGTTGAGATGACCAGAAAAAGGGTTCGCCCCAGCCTTGTTCAATCCATGTCTGTTGTGTGTGAGTACTGCGCCGGAACCGGAAGAATACAGACGCCGGTAAGTGTTCTCACCGGGATTGAAAGGTTTCTTGAGAGAGCTGCCAACGGGAAAAAACATGTTAACCTGGTTGTAACCATCAATCCTATAGTTGCAAAATATCTCATGGAAGATGACGGAAGGCGGCTGGAGTATCTCACTGCCAGAAGTGACAGGCTTTCAGTCCATATACATGAGGACGACAGGATGCTTCAGGCCGAATTCAAGGTGTTTTCACTTGATTCCCATGAAGAGATCACAGATCTGTATCTTCCCGGTTCGAGAGCTTGACCTCGAAGGGCTGAAATAGTATAAGTTTGCGCAGTCTTGATAAGTAATTAGACAGCGTTTTAACGGTGCATGCGTGTAATATAAATGGAGGTTGAATTTGTACGCTATCATAAAAACAGGTGGAACTCAATTCCGGGTAGAGCAGGGCATGAAGCTTCTGGTTCCCCATCTTGCAGGCGAAGAGGGAGCTTCTCATGTGTTTGAAGATGTTCTTCTCGTGGCCAAAGACGATAAAGTCGTTGTGGGGCATCCATTTATTGAGGGCATTCAAGTGTCAGCCAAAATTATTGAGCAGTCAAAGGGTGCCAAGGTAGTAATCTTCAAACGCAAGAGGCGCAAGGGCTACCAGCGGAAAACGGGCCACAGACAGCTTCAGACATGGGTACAAATCGAGAAAATCGCCAAGGTTTAATCCATGGCACTCGTACTCTCCGGTAGAAAATATTCAAGAGTTGTAAAAGCGTCGCTGCGTCAGCGTGTAGATGAGCTTCAGGGACAGCTTCCCGGTCTTACAGTTATCATTGTCGGAGAGAATCCGGCAAGCAAGGTTTATGTTGCTGCAAAGGAAAAGGCATGCATCAAGGTCGGGTTTAACAGCAATGTAATCAGCCTTCCTGCCGAGGTTACCCAGTCTGAGATTCTTGCTCTTATAGACAAATTGAACGCCGACGACTCAGTTCACGGTATTCTCGTTCAACTTCCTCTTCCAGAGCATATTTCGACTGACCTGATTGCGGCGGCGGTTCTGCCTGAAAAAGATGTTGACGGTTTTCATCCTGTCAATGTAGGCAGACTCTGGAGGGGCGAACAGGGTCTTTTTCCGTGTACCCCTTCTGGCATTGTCAGTCTGCTGCATCACCACGACATTCCGCTAACCGGGAAAAACGCTCTTATTGTTGGGAGATCCAACATAGTGGGTAAGCCCATGGCAGCTCTTCTTCTCAGGGAAAATTGCACTGTAACAATTGCTCACAGCCGAACAGTTGATCTGAAACAGCGGTGTGCAGAGGCAGACATTCTTGTTGTTGCTGTGGGCCGGGCGGAAATGATAAAGAAAGACTGGGTGAAGCCCGGAGCTGTGGTTGTAGACGTTGGAATGAACAGAAGAAGTGACGGCAGGCTAGTTGGAGATGTTGACTATGATGACGTTTCACCGGTGTGTTCCGCTATTACTCCAGTTCCCGGCGGTGTGGGTCCACTGACAATAGCTTTCCTTCTCGAAAACACATTCAAAGCAAGAAATTCTCTGTTAGCAGACTAATTCTGTTTATGTTAGAACCAGAGCAATCAAGCGGCTATTGCTCTGGTTCTTTTTTTTTATTATGCGGTTGACGAACCAGTCTCATTTATAGTATCTCTCTACATACGATTAACTGCAACAGGAGTGGTAACAATGGCTGTATTTTCTGTCTTGCTTTTGGCTTTCTTTTCCGCTGTAGATTATCCTGTTCTTGAGTTGTCTGATCAGGTGTCGATGCAGGAACTGGCCCTGATGGAATATTCCGAAAGGCAGACTGTTCTTGCAGAGTTAAACACACACTACATGCAGCTGGATTTCGGATCTGGACCTCTTCTTACAGGTTCTTTTTCTGTTGCTGAGGGCAGCCTGGTGCTTATAGATGTCTACAGGTCTCTTACCCCGGGTGATCTGGCCGTTCTTGACCGGGCAGGTTTCTGGCCGTCAGGATTTGCTCCGTCTTCATCTGCTTTTGTAGCTGTTGCAGGTGAGAAAACCGATTTAAATCTTCTCCGGGGTTACGGTTTTGCAAAATCTGTTTCGGTGTGGTCATGGGATGACGCAGTTGCCCCCGGCGACAGAAGCTGGACTGGAGACTGGCTTGTTTCAATGGCTCCGGGTTTTGTCCCGGAAGGCGGCATTGCCATTTCCGATAAGTGGTGGCTGGTTTCGGCCCCGGTTGCAGAAGGTGTTGTCACAGCAATTCCCAACACAGCAGAAATTGCGGTTAATCATGCGGTTAACGCTCAGGCCGACGACAGCAGGGAGGTAACAGGATTGCCTGGTCTGTGGAACTACTACACAGGTCTTGGGGTTCGTATAGGCGTTCTTGACACCGGTGTATGGTCAGAGCATCCGGATCTCGCAGGTTCTATCGTGTCCGGCCCGGCAGACCCGTCAGGGCACGGGACTGCCGTTTGCGGAGTTGTTGCTTCAAGGGGGCAGGTTGATCTGGGATGCGAATACAATGGAAGCGGCGGAGCACCGGACGTACAGCTTTATGTGATTCAGCGACCGGAATCCATGACTGCTGCGCAGTTTGCCGCATTCTATACGGAATTCTATTCTAACGACTGTTACACTGTGAACAATTCCTGGGGTTTTGACGGATCAACCACTTACGACGGGTTCTGTCAGGTTGTAGACACCTACGGCAGGAACGGTGGGCTGGCTGTTTTCAGCTCAGGCAATAACCCGTCTCCAGGTGCAATCCCTTCACCGGCAATTTCAAGAAATGCAGTAACCGCAGGGGCAGTAACATTTCTTCCGGACAGCAGCGGTAATATGGTGGTAGCACCCTACAGTGGAAGAGGACCCACATCAGACGGCCGGATGAAACCGGAGATACTGGCACCGGGTGGTGCTTTCCTGGGGGCAACCATGCAGAACGGTGTGGCAACGACAAATGCCTTTTACGGTGGACAATGGCTTGACGATCCTGAAAACAGGTGGCCAGGTGAACCATCCTACACCAGGTATACGGGAACCAGCATGGCTGCTGCTTTTGTGTCTTCGGCTCTAGCTATATGTGAGGAAAAATACGGGAATCTTTTTAATCCTGAAGATGCCATGGCCCTTATGGCAGCGTGTGCGATTCCCCTGAAAAGCAATACAGGTTCTTCTCTGTCAGGGTATGCAACTGTGTCAAGCGGATACGGGCTTCTGGATGGGTATCATCTTCCCGGCACATACTTCTCGGAGGAAGTTGACCGGCTTATGTGGATAAATTCCAGCATAATTGAAGGAACCGGTCAGAAGCAGTGGACGATGTATGTTCCTGCGTACACGAGCTGGATTTCTCTTGGTCTGGGATACTCAGATGTTCCTTCTGTTTCTCCTGACCTGCAGGTTGATCTTGATGTAACTCTGGTTTCTCCAAGCAATGTAGAGTACACCTACCAGCTGCCTTCAGGGGTAACATCTCCCAGTCCAGTGGAAAGGATCGTGGTTGAAAACCCGGAGCCTGGAGCATGGAGCGTAAAGGTTGAAGGGGTTTCCTGGGCAGATCCCGGAAACCCGTCGGAGCAGCAGCAGTTTGCCATTGCAGCTTACAGGTTTGCCAGAGATCCGGAATTGGCTGTTTCATTTCCCGTGGATACGACTATCTATGCACCTCCTGGAGGTGAGCTTACTATTCCAGTTACCATTACCAATGCTGGCGGATATGTTGCGGTGGGAGCATGGGCAAGCCTTCACCCGCCATCTGCGTTCTCCGGTGATGTTGATGTTCCTGCTTTTATGGGTAACCTGGTTTACAAGAACTCAACCGCATCGGCGGAGTTCAGTATTCAGTGTCCCAACCAGCCGGGTACTCACACCGTTGATGTTTTTGCCGGTGCAGGAAATCGGGGTCTTGAAGACGCTTCCAGTCAGTTTACCATCGTTCTGGCTTACCCGGATCTGACAGTTTCCATTGCATCACCTGATGTACAGCCTCCATTTGAAGCCGAACAGACAGTTGGTTTCAGTGTTGTTGTAAGCAACGATGGAGACGGTCCATCACCTGCATCTCAGCTTGCGTACTACATCACAGATCGTCCTGATTCACTTTCTCAGCAAATTATGATGTTTGAGGTGCCTCCTCTTGAGAGCGGGGAAACAGCTTCTTTCAAAAGCAATTACACTTTTACGTATTTTGATATAGGAAGCAGGTACCTGGTCAGTGTGGTCGATCCCAACTCTGTTGTAACAGAGAACGATGAAACGAACAACACATCTGTCTACGGTCCGTTCACCGTAGCTGGTGAATTTGCTCCTCCTGTTAATCTGGTTGCGGTAAGCGGTAACAACGGATTTATTCCAATGACCTGGGAACCACCCCAGGCTGTAGATAGCCGTGGTCTTACATCCTACAGGTTGTACCGGTCTGTAAATCCTGTGGCTCCGGAACCGGATCCGGTTGCTGAGCTTGGCTCAAATACTCTGTTCTGGACTGATTCTCTGGTTGTAAACGGAATCGGATACTACTACTGGGCGACCTGCGTGTACACAGCACCTGATGGAGAGAGCCCCTTGAGCAACATGGCTTCAGCAACGGCACAGGGACCATCGGGTTCTCTGGGGGGAACAGTAACAGATGTGTACACAGGGCACAACCTTGAGGATATTATCGTCTCCATTCTTGGTCTTGGCGTTACAGCCGAAACAGACAACAACGGTTACTACTACTTCGGGGATGTCCCTGTCGGGGCTGTTCCTATAAACATTGATCAGGAGTCGTACGTGCTTTTTCTAGACACTGCTGCAGTGGAGGAGAACCAGCACACTGAGTTCGATATCGGGCTTATCAGGAAATTTCCCCCGGGCTTAACAGTTATACCTACACCGTTTACTCCCAACGGAGATGGAGTTAACGATACGGCTTCTTTCGTGTGGCCCGCAGCGGATGGTGCAGTTATCAGGCTGATTCTCATGAACATTGAAGGTGTACCCGTTAGAGAAATCACAAACACGGAACCTGTGTGGAACGGGAATGACAACACTGGACATCCTGTGCCATCCGGGGTTTACATTTTCCATGCTTCCGCTCCAGTGGGGGAGGTGACGGGAACAGTATGTATAGCAAGATAATTACAATAGCACTGGTTTTTGTTGTGTCTTCATCAGCCGTTTCCGATGTTCTCAATCCAGGAGCCAGAGCAATGGGAATGGCAGGTGCGTTTATCGCTCTTGCCGACGATGCGTGGGCTCAGTGGTGGAACCCTGCAGGGCTTCTCAGATCCGGTAGACTACTGATTGGAACAGAGTACACAAGCTTTTATCCCAACATGGATCTGAATTCTATAAATTACGGTGCAGTGGGGTATGTTCAGCCTGTTACCAGGTTCGTGGCTTTCGGGCTGGGGGCTGACTTTATGAATGCGTCCGACCAGTGCACCCAGGGGGAAGGACTTCTCGCTGTGGCATTCAGGCCGGGCATTTTTCCTGTTTCTTTCGGTTTCAATGGCCGTTACATGTTCAGACAGTATGTAGACAACGAGTTTACCTCCTATGACCCTCTTTTTGCCGATGCTGGTCTGCGGACAAAGGCCGTTTCCGCCGACTTTGGATTTCAGGCGGAACTGGGCAGGCGGGTTACCCTTGCCGGGGTTGCCCGGAATTTGATTGCTCCAGATATGGGTATAGGCGAACAGGATGTTCTTCCAGTGGAAGTTTCCCTTGGCGCAGCTTTTTACCCCAGATTTATTACACCTGTACTCCAGGTTGACTGGTCTATGGATGACGTAGACGGACAGCGGGATATAGATTTCGCCATGGGACTGGAGAAGTGGCTTGGAACTTCATCTACATGGGGGCTCAGAGCTGGTTACAGGGCAAGAACGATGGGAAGAACATCTGAACTCTCTGCTGGTCTGTCAGCCAGATATGAGGGAGCAGTTCCGGTTTCTTTCGACTATGCATTTTCTCTTCCAATGAACGATCTTCAGTCAACATGGGGCAGGCACAGAGCGGGCCTTACATTCAGATTCGGAGGCTCCCCGTGGTATGAAAACGAGCCAAGGGCGCCCCTTCCACCTCTTGTGGACAGAAGAACCTGGGATACTGGAACAGACCTGTATGAAGTGAGCCTGTGGGCAAACAGAGATGTGCAGAATGATTCCCTGACCATGGCTCAGTACGATCAGATACCGCTTAACAGTACACTCAAACTTGATGAAAAGCAGGTGCTGTACGCTTATTTCCCATCGAGAGCAACATTTACCGAAGAAGATATAAGGGATCTTTCCGTTGGCTTCAGGATACCCCGATACTGGCTTGAACAGAATAATCTGGAGCTGCGGCTGCTCAGACTTTTTCGGGTGGAGAGTGATAATACTCTTGTAAGAATGCCAGCAGCGCTTATAGACGAAGATGAGGGATACTACTATTTTGAGGCCTCTGTAGATCACATAGGAGATTTTCTCATATCTGCAAGGCATGCGGAACTGGTAATGGTTGAACCTGAAACTGTGTACGGTGCTGTAGACAGCGTTGATATCATAGAGGCCAGTCTCAGTTTCAGGGTAGACAAGGTATGGATGGACAGAAACAGAATTGATCCGGAAACACTGGGTCTTACCAGAGTCAGGGGAGGCGTTCCTCTGGATGTAAACTGCAGGCAGATCGATGAAGACCTGAATTACCTGTATTACGAAACAGATCCCATCAACCTGTTCCAGTTCATGATCGTGGCCCGAGAGCGGGAGGGTCTCTCCATGTCAACTATCTACTTTGACAATGCAGTGGCGGAAATACGGGAAGATCAGTATCCGGATCTTGACAGAGTTGTTCAGACACTGAAGAACAACCCCGGTGTGTTCGTTTCAGTGGAGGGCCATGCAGACAGTGATGGAACATTCGGTTTTAATGACGGGCTTTCAACAGAGCGGGCTTTGAATGTGGCTGCGTACCTTGAATCCCAGCTCAGTGATTACAACATAGAAATAGAACCTATCTGGTTTGGAGAACGAAGACCTGCAGCTGCCAACGACGATGAAGCGGGAAGAGCTCTGAACAGACGGGTAGAAATCGTAATACTAAGAAGGTAAAACAGCCTTCAGGGGGAGTGAAGTATATGAGTGCCACGTCGATTGTTCTTCTGATCGGGGTTTGCAGTTTCTGGGTTGCAGTAGGAGTTCTTCTTTCGCTTTTCGGGAAAATCAAAAAGGTCATGGTAACCATGGATGATACACTCGGCGAGATCAGAAGCGATCTGTCCAGACTCACTCCGGTGATTTCCGATACCCTTCAGGAAGTAGAGAAAACAGGACATGAGGTGGGTCAGACAGCTTCTGAAATAAGGGTTTTTACAAACAGAATCAACACAGGGAGCGCTGCGGCCATGGTAAGCGGAACCGTGAACTACCTGCCTCTGGTTGTATCCGCGCTGAAAGCTGCCAGACCTCTGTTTGACAGAATGAGAAGCAGGAGACAATGAAAAGGTTCTTAATACCGGGTATATTGGCCTTTACGCTGCTGTTCAGTGTTTCCTGCAAACACGAATCAATCGGTCCGATCAACGGTGTGCTGGTTGTCTATAGTGATTCTCTTGCAGATTTCATTGACCAGGGTGGTCTTCAGGAGCTTCACCTGGTTGTTGAAACTGTAGATCCTGAAGAGGTATTCAGTTTCTCATTCGCAGGAATATCGGAGTTCCAGGGAACTCTGAAAACCAGAAGAACAATACTTTTTCTCGTTGATCCTTCAGATACATATCTGCTACCATCTGCACTTCAAGCAGGAGACAGCGGTATTTACAGAGGTGAGGATGTGTGGTCTCTTGATCAGCATGTTTTCGGGGTAGTTGTTGATCCGGCATCTCCTGAGCTTCCTTCCGGACTGGCGGATACGCTGGAAAGCGCATACAATGATCAGATGAACAGCTACATTTTTGAAAGCTTTGTGAGTACAAGCATGACTTCGCCTGAAAGGATGGACAGTCTGCAGGCACTCGGTTTCACATTGAATGTGCCAAAGTCGTATTTTGTTCGTATCTGGTCCCCTGATGACGGTTTCATTCAGTATCAGAGGCAGCCTGATGAAGAGTGTCTGCTTCTGTTCAGTATAAGGATACTGACCACTGACGCTGAACTCACAGAAACAAATGCCATTCTGGCACGGGAAGCCATGGCAAGAATCTTTTTCAGTGACGCATCTGCAGATTCGGTTGACAGAGCAAGAATAACAGCAGTTCGCGTAGTTAAAAATGGGTTACATGGGTGGGAACTCACCGGTGTCTGGAGAAACCCCGAGTACCTGAATGCCGGCTCTTTTACAACCAGGGTTCTTGACTTGGACGGCGTATGGTATATTCTTGATATGGAGGTTTATAATCCCGGTCACAGGAAGGAACCTTACCTGCGCGAAGGCTGGATTATCATGGATACATTTCGTAAGGAGTAGGAAGTGCCGCACAAAGAGAACGATATACAGGATCTGTATCAGAAGTGGCTTTCCAGCCCGGCACCGGCACTTTGTGTAAGACTGGCCGGAGAGCTTCGACGTTCAGGCAGAAATGCCGAGGCGCTGGAAGTTGCCAGAAAAGGGTTGGGCAGCTGGTCAGACAACATTTCAGTCAACGTTGTTTTTGGAAGGTGCGCTCTCGAGGAAAAGCTTAATGACGAAGCTCTTGAAGTGTTTGAGAAAGTAATTTCAATTGATCCACTCAATCTTATCGCCATCAGAAGTCTTGCGGAGATTCATTACGAAAAGGGAAACTGGAATCGTTCAATTGAGCTTTTTGAAGAGTACCTTTTTGAATATCCGGGAGACCCTGAAATAGAAGACCTACTGAAGAAATCCCGCGAGAAGAAGAAAGAAGCGGAGAGAGAGGCAAGGGTTACCGGGCAGGATGTCTCCTATCCGGATACAGGCAGAATGGCTTCCATACTTGCTGCACAGAAGAAAACAGGTGATACCGGTAGAACGGAGGTTTCTTCAACCGGTCCGGGCAGGCCGGCGGAGCCTCAGAACAGGGCCCCGAGAAGTCTGTTTAATCTGTTTTCCGCGGAAGAGTGTGAGGAGCTGGGGCTGTCGGCCTACGACGAATGAGCGATATCGCTGTTTTCAACGGACCAAACCTGGCGTCACTGGGAATTCGCGAGCCGGCGATTTATGGAAATACATCTTCTGTGGAACTGGAATCAAAACTTAAACAGTGGTGTGTGCAGGCGGGTTTCGGTGTGGTGTTCGGGCAGTATGATTCCGAAGGTCAGCTTGTGGCGGCGGTGAATAAAGCTTCTTTGAACTGTGAAGCACTGATTATCAACCCTGGAGGTCTTTCACACACATCGGTTGCAGTGCTTGATGCCATGCGGGCTTTTAAGGGGCCTGTTGTGGAAATCCATATATCTCAGATACACACAAGAGAACCTTACAGACACAGAATGTTAACAGCCGGAGGAGCCGGAGTGGTTGTATCCGGAGCAGGTATTTACGGGTATTTTTCGGCAATTGATATAGTACGGGAACTGCTGCGGAGGTAAGCAATTAATGGCAACATCAAATGATTTCAGAAGAGGAATGGTCCTGAATATAGATGGCAGGTATTTCCAGATTACAGAGTTTCAGCACGTGAACCCCGGAAAGGGAGCCGCTTTTGTCAGGTCAAAGATGAAAGATGTGGTTCAGGGCAAGGTTATCGAGAAAACATGGCGTGCTGGAGAGAAAGTTACGGAAGTCCGGCTTGAAAGACGCTCCTATCAGCTGCTTTACCATACAGAAGATTCCTATACAGTTATGGATCCGGATACTTACGAGCAGATTGATCTTTCCGGAGACCTGGTTGGCAGTGCATCGGACTTTCTTACGGACAACTGTCAGATTGATGTGCTTTCCGTGGAGGGCCGGCCTATTATGGTCGAAGCACCGAATTTTGTTGAACTCTCTATTACAAAATCGGATCCCGGGCTTAAAGGAGATACCGCCACAGGTGGAACAAAGCCGGCTACACTGGAAACAGGCGTGGTAGTTCAGGTTCCCCTGTTCGTAAAAGAGGGCGAAAAAATCAGGGTTGACACCAGAACCGGTCAGTACATGGAGCGTGTTAAGTAACCCTGTTCGGAAAAATGCTTACATGGTGTAGTACAATCCCTGTATGTATTCATCCTGCCAGGCTCTGGCTCTCCATATCTGCCCTCTGGGAAACTGAAGGAATATGGCCAGAGCCACTGTTCTGCCGCTGTGAGTGGTGAGAATACCTGCGATTGTGCATGTGTCGTTGAGTGACCCCGTTTTCCCTCTGAAGGCACCGGCTGGCAGTTCTCTCATTCTTCCTGAAAGGGTACCATCGGTTCCGTTCACAGGAAAGGAAGCGAGAAACTCCGGGCCGAATTCCAGGGAGCCTGCTCCGGATACAAACACGGCAACCAGTTGTTCGGGCGTTAGCAGATCCAGCCTGGACAGCCCGGATCCGTCGGCAAGCTGCCAGCCCTGGGCGCCAGGAACAAGGCTGTCAAGAAGAGCCCCGGAAATATCACAGCCTGCTCTGGTCGAACCAGATTCTCCTGTTACATTGTTTGCCACAGTTCTAAGCACCTGTTCCGCAACGATGTTTCTGCTCCATTTGTTCATGGATCCAAGAATAATCCACAGTGGATCCGAGTACATAACCGCAGTTGTGTACAATCCGGTATCCGCTTGCTGTACACCAGTGTAGGTGCAGTTAACGCCCCACTCTTCAAGTTCTTCCTGCAGTACCCTGGCCAGTTCACCGGGAGCTCCGGCAAACGGCTTGTATAAAACCTCGATATCACCGTTCTGAATGGTTCCGGAAATTGTCATTTCCGGTTCTCCTGTTTCCCAGTTTCCCCCTGTAACCACCAGCGATGTCCGGGTATTTGTCGTTGTAACTTGTTCAGTTAAACGGAGATCTGGCAGCGGAGGGTAAGTGAATGTTCTGATCACTCCGCTTACCGATGAAACAACAATTTCCAGGATATTGTCACCTATACACAGCGGTTCTACAGGTGGACAGTAGGTTCTGTTCCAGTCCGCGGCATCCCAGCCTGGAAGATGTGAGTCTCCTGTAAGTGCCGTGGGGTCAAGATACAGACTCCAGTCTGTTCCTGGAGGCAGGGCAGCGGCAGTCTCCATCGCGGCTCTTGTTACATCTTCAATTGACAACAGAGGGGCGCCGGACCCCACCAGAAAAATTCTGTTCTGAAGGGTATCAACCTGAATCGTGGTGTGGTATACGTGCGATGGTCCCAGGGTGCTCAGCGCAGTGAGGGTTGTAACCGCCTTCACTGTGCTTGCCGGTCGGAAGGGTGTTTCTGCATTGGTACTAATCAGTACGCTTCCTGTGACCATGTCTACCGCTGAAATTCCGCAACTCCAGGATGACGGTACAGCCGGCAGCAATTGAAGCGACACAACAACCGGAAGAAACAGTTGAAAAAACATTTCACCTCCTGTTGACATTTCGGATTGAAAGGGTAACAATAATGCTATCGGCTGTACTTGTAAAACTGAATAACAGAAACAGAAAATGGAGTTGCCTAGATGAAAACCTTTGTGTTGATTTCCACCGTTGTTATCATCGTCTTATCAGCATGCGGCAGTGATGCCGGAACTGTTCCAGACGGTGCGGTTATCGCAGCTGGCGACAGGGCAGTATTTCCCGAAGATATAACAGAATCGTTCGAAAGGTACCGTGGTGATACCACCTCTGTGGATATTTTCAAGGAAAACATCATTGCGCGTGAACTGTTTATCTGTCACGCCATTGATCTCGGACTCGATGAAGACAGAGAGGTCGTAAGACTTACTCATGAGCGGTCAAGAGAACTGCTGCAGGCACAGTACCTCTCCTTCTCTCTTGATCAGGTAGAGCTTGACAGCGGTGTTGTAAGAGATTTCTGGGAAACAATGGGTACAGGGATCAGCTATACCTGCTTCTACCATGAAGACAGTCTGGTTGCGGACAGCGTCTGCACAATGGTAAAAAACGGTGAAGACCTGTCGAGATTTGCCGTGGAGATAGGTATGGATGAGATCATCAGACAGACCCGGGGAAAAATAACCCTGGATGACAGAAATTTCTCCAATGTAATGGACTATCCTTACCTGATAACAGCAGTACCCGGCGATGTTATAGGTCCCTTCCCTGTAACACTGGGATGGCGCCTGCTGCATATCGATTCAACATGGACCTATGAACCTGAACCTTTTGAGAGCGATTCACAGAGAATTGGTGCCATGCTTCTGGCCCGTTCCCGGGAAACAAGAAAGAAGTTTCTTGAGGACAGCCTGAAATCAGCATATCATGTGCAGGTTAACTATGATGCCCTGAACATCATGCAGGAGAGGTCTGATTCTCTTGGATATTCATTTGGCGCATTCCTGCCTGAAGAGGAAGAAATGGAAGTTGTGTCATGGGACGGAGGCTCCAGAAATCTGTTTTCTGTTGCAGAAAATATTCAGGGACTTCCAGGATATCTTCCTCGGTACACGAAGAACCTCCAGTGGCTGGACAACTACGCAAGAAGACTTGCACTGTTCGATATAGAAATGGAAGAGGCAATAGTTCTCGGGCTGGATACAGCTCCTGATATTGCCAGACAGTTGAACTCGAAACACTGGGAAAACCTGCTTGATAAATACTACGAGGTGATAATCTCACCGGAAGTTCAGCCGGACTCCACAACCCTTAACGAAATTTACCTGGAAGTTCGTGATGATCATATAGTCCCGGAGAGCCGCGTATTTAATGTGCTCTTTCTAAAAAACACAGAGAGAATACAGGCAGCTCAGGAAATGATGTCTTCCGGTGGAGATGTTCTTGCCGCAAAGGAAGAGTTTGAAACATTCCCTCCTGTTGTTGCCGAAGGGGAAGAGACTCTTTCAATTCCCTTCAGAAGAGAAATGATTCCGGAGGATGACAGAGAATTACTATGGGCTCTCGTCCCGGGAGAGGAAGCAGTGGTGTCTCTGTCAGATACTACGGCACTCTGGTTCCGTCTGGAAACGGTGCTGGATGAACATGTTGCAACTTTCGAAGATATAAAGGATCTTGTTACTGTAGAGGCTCGACAGAGAGCAGAAACCGGTGTGATACAGGCTCTTGTTGACAGTTTGTCTGAAGAGTATCATCTGTACGTGGATCAGGAGTTTTTTGAAAGCTTTTATGTTCCCCTTGAAGCAGATTCCACTTCAGAGACCGAGAGTTCAATGGAGGTCATTTAATGCGCTGTAGAAATTGTGGCCACGATAACGGGCGGAATACCGGAAAGTGTGATAACTGCGGATTCAGTCTGGAACCCCAGACAGACCCGATGAAGCTGCAGAGAGCTGCCCTGCAGAAACCCCTGGAAGATACGAAAGAAAAAAATACAGAGGCTCCCGATCTTTCCTATACAAGAAAAGGCAGAGGTGGGCTTATCGGGCTTATGGTGTTTCTCATAGGTGCTGCCGGCACGGTATATATTGTAAGCAGTTATGACAGAGCTGAATATGAGCCGGAGGTAGAGATAACGGCTGACGATATGGAGGTTGAAATACCTGTTGATTCTCTCCCGATTCAGCTTGGAACAGATATTGTTTACGTGTTCAACGCCGAGGGAACTTCGGCTGCCCCGAGAACCAACGTGGACCTTTCTCTTATTCCGGAAGGTACAGGCGTTTCTTTCCTGGGAAGAGGTTCCATGTCTATTCAGCCTGTTGTTAACTACATGCTGCAGAAGATCAACAGCAACGATTTCAGATCGCTTTCTCCTGATTCGCTGTATGCCTGGACAGATTCAACGGAAACTGACTACATGGCAGTGGCAATTCTTCCTGTTGTAAGAGATTCTACCGAGGTACAGCCTGTAGAACTGAAGATTCTGTTTACCGATGAGTGGTTCAGGGTAATGATAGAAGAGTTTAACAAGGATATAGTGGAACCTGCCAGCGGTTACCGGTATGACGAGAGGGTGTTCAACAGTGGAATGAATCAGGCTGTTAGAACCATTTCAAGAAGGAATACAGACGGCAGGCCGGTTTACGTTACACTGATTTTTCCCTCAGAGTCCACATTCGGCGAGGCCATGGAGATAGCGGAAAGTGTATCTGTAGCAATTGATTCTCTGGGTTATGAGGGCTTTAACATCAAATGGGTAAATGTTACCAACTGATGGTGATGCTACTGCCGTGAGGCTGCAGCTTTCAGTTGAAGACAAAAACGATATTGTACAGCGGTTTTCGTCCACTGTAAAGTTTCCAACTGTGTCGGCTCCAGAGGGTTTCTCTCTGGAGCCTTTTCATATGATGCGGGAATATTCCGCAGCAGCCTGGCCGCAGGTATTTTCTTCTCTTGAAATGGAATTGCATGGTGGCGCTTCAATTCTGCTGAAGTGGGAAGGCAGCCGAACCCTTGAACCTGTAATGCTCGCTGCCCATCAGGATGTTGTTCCTGCCGGCGGGTCAGATAGCTGGACCCACGATCCTTTCGGTGGTGAAGTATTTAACAAAAGGGTATGGGGAAGAGGAACAGTTGATTACAAGTGCGGCTACAGTGGTATGCTTGAAGCAGTTTCCCTTCTTTTGACCAGGGGATACAAACCGGAGCGAACTGTTTATCTGGCTTTCGGCCATGATGAGGAGGTAGGAGGTCTTTCCGGTGCACAGGCAATAACAGACAGTCTGATTGCCAGAGGAGTAGTCTGCAGCAGTGTTCTGGATGAGGGCGGATACATCTACTCTGATTCAGATGGCGGATTTACGGCAGAGCCAGCCGTAGCGGAAAAAGGTTACGCCTCTTTCAGGCTTGTTGCCACAGCTGTTCAGGGGCATTCTTCGGTTCCGCCTCAGAGAACTGCAATCGGTGTTCTCGCAGCAGGTCTGGTCGCTCTTGAAAACAGTTCTTTTCCCCAGGCAGAGGTTCCTGAAGGAATAAGTTCTTCCAGGTGGCTCGCCACTACAGCAGCTCCTACAGTTATTTTTGGAGGGTACAAAGAGAACATTCTTCCCGGGACAGCGGAAGCTACAGTGAACACCAGACCATCTCCCGGCAGTTCGGTTTCGGAGGTTTTCCGTCACATTGCCAGGGTCGTGGAGCCGTTTGGCATAGCAGTTGAACTTCTTGATAACGCAAGTGTTTCAGAACCTTCAGCAGTGTCCAGTGTGAACACCAGGGATATGACAGCACTCAGAGAATCGGTTCTGAAAGTTATTCCGGAGGGAACCAGGTTCAGAACCGGAGTTTTCCCGGCAGCTACCGATTCCAGAAGGTATTCCAGGATTGCACAGGACACCTACAGGTTTATGCCGGTACACCTTGGGAAAAGGGGAATAGGGGTTCTTCACTCGATTGATGAAAGTATATCTGTGGCAGACTACCTCAGATGCGTGGAGTTTTATGCCGGATACATTGCAAGAGTATCCTCGTAAAGCAGAGTACATACAGAGGGCGGCGGTTGCCGGGTTGCTGGTCAATATATTGCTTACCGCTCTTAAAGGAATTGCCGGTGTTCACGCAGGTAGCAGAGCTCTTGTAGCCGATGCTGTTCACAGTTTCTCCGATCTTACCACGGATATTGTTGTTATTGTAGGTGCCAGGTTCTGGTGCAGACCTCCCGATGAAACTCACCCTATGGGTCACAAGGGAATTGAGACTGTTGTAAGTTTGTTTATCGGTCTTATGCTTGTTGTTACCGGAATCGGCATTGCAGTTGATTCCTTGAGATCATTCGGCAGCCATTCCTCATCAATCAGGCCTGATTTGTTTGCAGTGGTAACTGCTGCGATTTCGCTGGTTTCCAAAGAAATACTGTTCAGATGGACACTGAAGAAGGCTGGAAAAACCGGTTCAGGTGCTCTTGCGGCAAACGCGTGGCACCACAGGTCTGACGGGCTCAGTTCCATTCCGGTTCTTGTGGCAGTAGTAGCTCCTCTGATCAGCAGGTCACTGGTTTTCCTGGACAGCATAGGAGGAGCCGTTGTCTCCATTTTCATTGTAAATGCAGGCTGGAAAGTACTTCAGCCTGTAATAGGCGAAGTTACGAATTCGGCTCCTCCTGTGGAAGTGGTAAACAAGATGATGAGTGCGGCAGAGGGAGTTACTGGTGTTATCAGCATCCACAGATTTCGTGCCAGGATGCAGGGTGGCGGTATATATGTGGATCTTCATCTCCAGGTCAGTGGCGATAACACTGTTTATCAGGGATACTCAATAGGGAAAGAGGTTGAGGAAACTATTATGAGGTCCGATTCATCTGTGAGAGATGTTATCGCGCGAATAGAACCCTTTTCTCCATGTGGAGACGCTGATAAGTGTAAAGACTCCTGAAGGCCGCTGGTATTTACACCGGTTTGTGTAATGAATATGTTCTTAATGAGGTAAGGGGGGTTTATGCTATGTCTTTCAAAGTGTGCAGCAGTGCATTTAAGGATGGTGGGTATCTTCCGGGCTGGTACTCTTCTTCAGGTCTGAATGCTTCACCTCCTTTCGGATGGGCGGAGGAACCGGAAGGTACAGAAAGCCTTTCCATGATCTGTTCTTCTTCACAGGGCAAGGTTTTGTGGGTTCTGTGGAACATTCCCAACACCAGAAAAACTGTATACGGAAGGTTACCGGAAAAAAGAGACCTTTCCGAAGGTATGTGTCAGGGTGTCAACGATATTCTCGGTACCGGCTGGACCGGGCCTGTGGAAAAGCTTCCAGGTCTTTCACTGACTTTCACACTGTACGCTCTCGACACGGTTCTGCGCATTCAGGAAACAGAAGTGACAGCAGTCCTTCTCGAGTCTGCCATGAAGGGGCATATTCTGGGAGTTGCAACCATAAGCTGTATTTACTCCTGAGTTTTGTCACACTCCGCTCATTATCGTAATAAGGAATCTATGACTGCGTCGGATTTCTGGGCTTTCGGGAATGGGATTACATTTCTTAATCACGGTTCGTTCGGAGCCTGTCCGGTGCCGGTTCTTGAAAGACGGGAGCGGCTTCTCCGGCAGATTGAGTTGGATCCCATGGGGTTCATGCTCGGCGATTATCAGCCGCTTCGTTGTTCGGCACTGGAAGTTCTGACAGAGTTCACAGGCGCAGAAAAAGATTCGCTGGTGTTTGTAGAAAACTGTACAGCCGGTATCAACACAATTCTCCGGAACATTCCAGTTATGCCTGGAGAGGGAATTCTGGTAACGGATCAGGAGTACTTTTCATCAATGAATGCTCTCAGGGAAATTGCCGGCAGAAAAGGTGCAGTTGTTCAGCTGATTAACCTTCCATTCCCGGTGTCTGATCAGGAAGAAATACTGGAAGCGGTAGTGGCTGCCATAGCTCCTGAAACCAGATTTGCACTGATTGACCATGTTGTAAGTTCGACAGGCATGGTTCTGCCTCTTAAAAAGATCATTGATCTTTTTTCCGATTTTGGAATCAAAACAATTGTAGATGGAGCCCACGGCCCCGGTGAGGTTCCCCTTGATCTGAAGAACCTGGGGTGTATGGCTTACGCGGGGAACTGCCACAAGTGGCTCTGCAGCCCCAGGTCATCAGCTGTTCTGTATGTTAATCCGGAATTCCAGAGAAACTTTCTTCCCCTTGTTATCAGCCATGTCCCATCTGATTTCGACACAGAACTCAGCGATTATCAGCTATACTTCAGCTGGAATGGTACACCGGACCCGACACCGGCTCTGTGTGTTCCGTGTTCAATTGACTTCATGGCTGCCCTGCACCCCGAAGGCTGGCAGGGGGTAATGGACAGCAATCGTGAACTGGCCCTGAAAGCAAGAGAGATTCTGTGCTCCGCCACTGGAGCAGAGCCTGTGTGTCCGGAATCAATGGTGGGAGCAATGGCAGCTGTTCCTCTTGAATGGTACACACCGGAAGTTTCCAGGGAACCAGACTGGATTGACCCTCTGCAGAAATGGCTGAAACAGGAAAAAGGAATTGTTGTTCCTGTAACGGATCTGAAGGGCAGCAAAGCAAAAATGATCAGATTATCTGCGCAAATGTACAACACCATACACCAGTATCATTTTCTCGCAGAGGCTCTTGTTGAATTCAGGAACCTCCGGTATTGAGCCGGTTTTGAACTCTATTGAGACCTTACCTGTAAATAGTCTATATTTCCCGTTAGGGGAAAGGAGACAGTCTTGATTTACCTGGACAACGCATCTACCTCGTGGCCAAAACCTGACAAGGTTGTTGATGCAGTGTCGAATTACATGAAAAACATAGGCGCGAGTCCGGCCAGGGGTAACTGCACCGCGGCAATGGATGCTCTGGGAGTTGTTCTTGACTGCCGTGAGTCTGTCGCTTCTTTTTTTGGAAGTAACAACCCGATAAATACGGTGTTTACCCACAATGTTACATGGGCCATAAACACGGTTCTTCACGGAATGCTTTCCGAGGGAGACAAAGTTGTGTGTTCCGCAATGGAGCACAATGCCGTTACACGGCCTCTTACGGATCTTTCGGATAAAGGGGTTGAGGTAGTTTACTCGCCCTGTGACACCCAGGGTTATCTCGACCTTGATGCACTGGAAATGAACATGCGTGGTGCAAAGCTGGCTGTTATCAACCATGCATCAAACGTAACCGGAACCGTTCAGGATGTGGAAGCTGTTTCCAGAATATGCCGTGCCAATGGAACTGTGTTTCTTCTTGATGTTGCTCAGAGCGCAGGAGTGGTTCCTTCCGGTTTGTCTCTGGGGGCGGACATCATTGCATTTACTGGCCACAAAGGGCTTCTGGGCGTTCCCGGGACTGGAGGGCTTGTTTTTGCCGACAATTTTAATGCTCAGCAGATTCACTCTCTTGCTCAGGGGGGTACAGGCAGTTTGTCCGAGCAGTCCCGGCAGCCGGATTTTCTTCCAGATCGTCTGGAATCCGGTACCATGAATGGTCCAGGGCTTGCAGGGCTTGTTGCCGCCATAGACTACCTGAACTCAATCGGTCTTGATGAAGTGTACGCACGAAAACTGGCCATTGCCGACAAGCTTGCGACAGGTATAGAGGATATTGCCGGCGCAACTGTGTACAGACCAGACAGCGGCAGACCGTGGACCGCTGTTGTCTCCTTTACTCTGGCCGATACCACAACCCCGGATATTGCAGATTACCTTGCCCGGGAACACAACATCTGTTGCAGGCATGGTTTTCAGTGTGCTGCAGTTGCCCACAGAACAATAGGTACATTTCCCGGCGGAACTGTAAGGCTCAGCCCTGGTCTGTTCACAACAGAGGCTGAAGTAGAAATAGCACTGGAGGCTGTCAGGATGTTCCGTGGCTGACCATCTGTACATGATTTTCAAGTCGATGACACATGTGCTTTCTGCCGAAAGAACTGCCAGGAAGAGCGGTATATTCTGCAGAATGGTTCCCATTCCCAGAGAAATTTCAACAGACTGCGGTATGTGTATCTCCGTGAAGACACAAGACGGACCTGCTTTTCTGGACGCAGTGAAAGAAAAGGGGCTTGAACCTGAACGGGTTGAAGAGCACGAAGGCTCCGGTCCTAAAAGCAGATGTTACTACAGCTGATCACTCCAGCAGCATAAGCATTTTTTCAGAGTCGAAATGTTTCTGAAGTTTATCAATTGCCCGGTTTTTCAGCTGTCTTACCCTCTCCCGGCTTATACCCATGGTTCTGCCGATCTCGGCAAGGGTGTGTCTTCGATTTGTACCCAGGCCGAAGAAAAGGCTGATTATTGTTTTTTCACGTATATCGAGAATTTCCAGCATTTCAAGCACACTGCTTTTTAAAGAATCTTCCACAACTGCGTCTTCAGGCATTTCACTGTTACGGGATGGTATCATATCCTGGAATGTTTTGTCGCTTCCATCGTAAACCGGTCTGTCCAGAGAGAGGTGCGTGCTGTGAATAGACAGCATTCCTTCGATGTTTTTTCTCGGTACATCAAGCTGTCCGGCAATCTCAGCAGTTGAAGGAGAACGCCCCAGATTATGCCCCAGCTCTCTTGAGGCTCTGCCCATTCTGTACAGCTCGTTCACCCTGTTCAGCGGAAGACGAACTATTCGGGAGTTCTCTGCCAGGGTTTGAAGTATCGCCTGTCTGATCCACCACACGGCATAGGTAATGAACCGGCACCCACGATTTTCGTCAAATCCTCTGGCAGCTCTTATGAGCCCTACATTGCCTTCACTGATAAGATCTTCGAGGGCAACGCCCTGGTTGGCGTACTGCTTCGCTATGCTCACAACGAACCTCAGATTAGCTTCTACAAGAACCTCCTGAGCCTCCCTGTCGTCAGATTTGATCCTTTTCGCCAGACCTGCTTCTTCTTCGGACGTAAGAGATTCCTTCGAACCGATTTCCCGGAGATACAGTTCCAGAGACTTCCCCTCGACCCTTCGAATACCCAAAAACCACACCCTTTCGGCAAGGGGTATTTTCGATAACCTGCTACAGCAGTCATCATTACTATCTGCAAATAAAATTGACAGTTGTCAAGAGACTCAGATATACTGCTTCCCTGTTTTGTCTGAAGGATATTTTTGCAGATTATCCAGCATAATGTGCCTGCAATATCTCCTGGATCTGTATCCGGACACTCTATAGTGGATACTTCCGGAATCCTGTTGTGATGTTCGGGGAGTACTACTCTCGCTTTTAGGATAAATATACTTTACATTATGCTCAATAGTATATACTATATTTGACACTAAGGATACTTACTATGGATTATCAAAGGCGTGGTACCAGGAGGCCGATTCCAGTTCTAAGAGTTCTGCGAAAACTAGGAGCCTGACCGAAAATACAACATCGGCATTAGACACCGCACGAACGGCTGCAAAGCGCGCCGATTATCGTCAAATAGCGCTGCTATTCTTCTCCAATCGACACGCTTTCCATCTCGTCCGTGAGGCGCTACTACTCAATACCTATTTCCGGACAAGCTCCTGGAACCAGCTTTGTCAGCCAGGAAGGGACCGTACCATACAGGAACTGGTTTATCAATTTTTGGTGCAATCGGGGATTCTGCTCCTGATAGATGGGGTCGACTTCTTATGCGACGATTTACTCGAAGGGTTGATAAAGCAGAAGGCAGAACTCCTCGCACATTAAGGGAAATTGATTACCTGCTTGGGGTAAACAATGAAACCCGTATGGGTGCTCTGAGGTTTTCCCTGGCAGAGGGTGGTCCATTCCTCGCACAAAGCACTGAAATCAGTATCCCTCCTCTGGTTGAATTGCCAGGACTGCTCGCAGCTTCAGATAGACTGTTGAAGGAAGAAGAATCAAATGAAGATCTCAGGTTACTTCTTGCTCCCGGTTCTTTTCTGGGGGTGCTCAGCCAAAAGCATCAGTACATAAAGACTCCCAGCTCTATATCGCTAAATTTCCTGACAATGTTGATGACCATAACCGAATCGTCTGGGAAGCAATCGTTCTTGATCTGGCAGAGCGGTCAGGAATCAGAGTTCCGGAAAGACAGACCTTCGTACACCACTATCACGGACTCTACTCTCTACTAACCAGTTTAAATCCAGAGGAGGGTTCAATTTCCCGCTGCTTGCAGCGTCTCCGCACCAGTAAATTTTGCGTTCGTTCGTGTTGTGTCTACTGCCGATGTTGTAGCTCCTGCCGTTCCACACAGCATGGTCAGTGACGATATATCGATGTGGGAACCATACCTGGGTGGAGGTGGCACTGGAAGCGAATTCATTATCGCTACATATCCCGAGTTTCCATGGGGGCATTCCGGCGCTTTAACAGCTCGGACATGGGGATCTTGAAAGGCGCTTTTCTGATCGTACTGCACCGAAACTGCCCCCACTTTTGGTGTAGAGCCTCTAAGTTCCGATCTTTATGCTTTTCATTCGTTCTGGCACGCCCGACAGGATTCGAACCTGTGACCTACGGATTAGAAGTCCGTTGCTCTATCCAGCTGAGCTACGGGCGCACCGGTGATGTTAAAGGGGACATGCAGCCATGTCCCCTGGTACGCCCCCCGGGACTTGAACCCGGAACCCACGGATTAAGAGTCCGTTGCTCTGCCAATTGAGCCAGGAGCGCATTGATGGGGTGGGAGACCGGGCTCGAACCGGCGACCACCTGAACCACAATCAGGGGCTCTGCCAACTGAACTACTCCCACCACAGAAGTGCCACAATTCTATGAACAGCATCCTGATTCGTCAAGCTTAGGAGCATGTCCGAGAATAGTACACTGGCATCTACATCCACATAATCGGCCACAGCACGCGCGTATTATCATTAAATAGCGTTGCTATCCGTGCTTCCGCTCGGGACGCCCTCGCTACTACTCAAGTTGCTTTTATCTTCAAATCCGCACGTATTCCGGCTCGATCCTGCGGCGTAACTGCTCAGCGCTTATTGTCAGACACGCTCCTGCAGGTGTTCAGTCTTGACGGAAAGAGATTTCGTTAGTAGTAACATGCTATGAGATGTCCAAGATGTTCCAACAGCAACGACAGGGTGATAGACTCCCGCACAGTAAAAGATGGCCGGGCAACCAGGCGTCGCCGTGAGTGTAATGAGTGCGGGTACAGGTTTACTACATATGAATACATTGAAACAAGCTACCCTTCCGTGGTGAAGAAGAACGGGTTGCGGGAGCAGTTTGACCCTGGTAAACTTGAAAAGGGTATTGCCAGAGCCTGCGAGAAACGCCCTGTTTCAAGTGAACAGATTCAGGCTCTTGTGGAACAGATAATTTCCCGTGTTACAGAAGAGTATCCTGACGAAGTTGAGGGAAAGTTTATCGGCGAATGTGTCATGGAGCTGCTGCAGGATGTCGATCAGGTGGCTTATGTAAGATTTGCCAGTGTCTACCGGCAGTTCAGGGATGTTTCTCAATTCCGCGAAGAGCTGGACAAGTTGCTCAAGGGCTGAAAAACGTCTTCCAGTTTTGTATATTCAACGAATCCATGAAGTGTTTAGATTTTGTCTTTGCCATCTTGGTAACGGCGAGTTGAATGATATGTATAAATAGTTGCGTAATAACAATATGGAATATAACACCAACAATGGAGGAGCATGAGCAAGGTAAAGAGCTTTGCCGGCGGTACGCACCCTCCGGGAAACAAGGAACACTCCAGCGGTGCTGCCGTGGTGAGGCTTCCTGCTCCCGAGGTAGTTACTGTTCCTCTCTGTCAGCACCTTGGAGCCCCGTCCAAACCGGTAGTAAAGCCGGGAGATCAGGTTCTGAAGGGTTCGGTGATAGGAGAGCAGAACGGTTTTATCAGCCTGCCAACCCATTCTCCTGTGAATGGAAAGGTACTCCGGGTAGAGAATGTACCCATGCCTCACATGCGCAGTGGCCCTGCAGTTGTTATTAAAACGGAATCGGAAGACGGCGGCGAGGTTTACGAACCCATCGCCGACTGGGAGCACGCGGACACTTCTGTGCTGGTGAACAGGATCAAGGAAGCCGGTGTGTGTGGAATGGGCGGAGCATCGTTTCCAACCTATGTGAAGCTTTCACCGCCAAAAGGTGTTACCATAGATACACTGATTATCAACGGTGTTGAGTGTGAACCTTACCTCACTGCGGATCACAGGCTTATGCTGGAAAGAACTCAGGACCTTATTACAGGAATGAGCATTCTTGCCAGGGTACTGGGAGTGACTGATCCGGTTATCGGTATTGAGGTAAACAAGCCCGATGCTATAAAACTTCTTCAGGAAAAAGGTGTGAAGGTTGTCCCGCTGAAAGTTCAGTATCCTCAGGGTGCTGAAAAACAGCTGATCAGTGCTGTAACCGGCCGGGTTGTTCCAGCAGGAGGGCTTCCTCTTAATGTGGGTGTTGTCGTGCAGAATGTTGGAACCTGTGTTGCAGTGGCTGAAGCCGTCTGCAGCGGCTTGCCGAGTATTCGCAGGATAACCACGGTTTCCGGTCTTGGCGTCAATAAACCGGGAAACTTTGATGTCTGTGTGGGAACTCCTGTTTCCGTACTTATCGAGGCGGCCGGAGGCTATCAGGGAGAGATAAAGAGGCTTGTAAGCGGCGGCCCTATGATGGGCATGGCCATGTTTACCGATACCGCTCCTGTAACCAAGGGAACCAGCGGTATACTTGCGCTTTCTCCGGGAGAAGTCCGGGATGTGGAAGAGGGGCCTTGTATCCGGTGCGGCAAGTGTGTGGACGTGTGTCCGCTCAATCTTGTTCCCTGCACTATCGCCACTGCTTCCGAATTCGGGAAGTGGGAAGATGCCGAGAAAGCCGGAGCATTGAACTGCATGGCATGCGGAACCTGCAGTTACGTGTGTCCTGCCGGCAGATATCTTGTTCAACACATAAAACGGGCTCAGAATGAAATTCGTGCCCTTGCCCGCGAGAGGGAGGCATAATGACTGGAAACAGAATGTTTGATCTTGCTGTCTCTCCTCATATCGGTTCCTCGCAGAACACAAAAAGAATAATGTGGGATGTGGTTATTGCGCTGATTCCCGCTCTTGTTGCAGCTTTCTGGTTCTTTGGTCCCCGTGCGTTGATGCTTGTTGCTGCCAGTGTGGGGGCTGCAGTTCTCACTGAATGGTTGTGCCTCAAATTCATGAAGCGTCCTGTGAACTTTGCTTTTGATGGAAGTGCCGTGGTAACAGGGCTGCTCCTTGCATACAATGTTCCATCAGGCGTACCCTGGTGGATTCCAGTACTGGGAAGTGCATTTGCCATCGCTGTGGCAAAGCAGGCTTTTGGAGGACTGGGTCACAACATAGTTAACCCGGCACTGCTCGGACGTGCTTTTCTGGTGGCCAGTTTTCCGGTTCTGATGACCGCCGGATGGATTGCTCCCATGGAGTGGAGAGACGGTCAACGAATTGATGTGCAGTCCTGTGGTGTATCCACGGCTCAGTTGAGTGAATCAGAAGAGCTGGACGCACTTTCCGGTGCGACGCCGCTTAACGTTCTGAAGCAGACTTTCAGCTGGGAAGGAGAGCCTGGAAGAGGCGAAGAAGTCAGGGCCATGCTTTTCTCGAAGCAGAGTCTGAAAAACCTTTTCATGGGTCGCGCAGGGGGCTGCATTGGTGAGACCAGTGCAATAATGCTTCTTCTCGGGGCCATATATCTGATTCTTCGAGGTGTACTTGAGCTCAGGCTTCCACTGAGCTATCTTGGTTCTGTAGCGCTGTTCGGGTGGCTTTTTGGAGGCAGCGGATGGTTTAACGGAAATCCACTTTTCCACCTTCTGGCGGGAGGTGTGATCCTTGGCGGATTCTTCATGATTACCGATATGGTAACTACTCCTGTCACGAAGAAGGGCAGAATAATCTTCGGCATAGGTGCTGGTCTTCTGACCATGGTTATCAGAAGATGGGGAGGTTACCCTGAGGGATGCAGCTATTCTATTCTCCTGATGAACCTCGGCACGCCACTCATAGACAGATACACCAGACCGAGAGCTTTCGGGGAGGTGAAAAAGAATGGGTGAGATAATCAGGGTAGGTCTTATGCTTATGCTGGTAGCCGTGATTGCCGCAGTTGCTCTGGGATATGTGAATTCTGTTACCTCTCCAATCATTGCGGAGCAGAAGGAACAGGCTAAACTTGCGGCTATGATCGATGTGGCAGGTTCCCTGGGGGCAGGAAATCTTGTTTTTGACAGTCTTTCAGTACCGGAGCTTGCCAATCCTTATGCCGGAGTCGATGAATCCCTGGCAGTCGTTGCCGTAACTGATTCCACCGGCTGCGATCTGGGTTATCTGTTTGTCGCCTACGGAAAAGGTTATTCCAGCACGGTGCAGACCATGATTGCTGTAAACACCAGTGGTACAGTTACCGGCAACACAGTTCTTTTTCAGCAGGAAACTCCCGGCCTGGGTGCCAATGTGTCAAACCCTGCAAAGTTCCTCTACCAGTTCAACGGTCGGAATGCCTCCACCCTTGTTTTGAAGAAAGACGGAGGAGGGGCCGGGGGGCTGGATGCTATTACCGGCAGTACCATTACTTCACGGGCGGTAACCAGTTCAGTGAAAGCCGGACTTGATGCCCTTTCCGATGCCGGTGTTATTCCGGCGGAAGGAGGTGTTATATGAGCCTGGCACAGAACTTTTCCAGAGGTATCGTAAAGGACAATCCGATTTTCAAGCAGGTTCTGGGGATGTGTCCTTTCCTTGCAGTAACAACCAGTGTTGAAAATGCGCTTGGTATGGGGGCTGCAGCCACTTTTGTGCTGGTATTCTCCAACTTTCTTGTTTCGCTTTTTAGAAAGGTGATACCTTCAAAAGTAAGAATTCCAAGCTACATTGTTATCATCGCTACCTTCGTTACCCTGGTTGATCTGCTTATGAATGCGTACCTTCCTGCTCTGCACCAGAGTCTGGGTATTTTCATACCTCTGATTGTGGTTAACTGCATTATTCTTGGTCGGGCAGAGGGATTTGCCAACAAAAACAAAGTTCTTCCCTCCATACTGGACGGTATTGGAATGGGTCTGGGGTTTACCCTTGCAATGGTGGTTATGGCCACATTCAGAGAAATTCTGGGAAATGGAAGCTGGCTCGGTTTCAACCTTCTGGGCGAATCCTACCAGAATCAGCCTCTGCTTATTGCAATACTGGCTCCAGGTGCATTCATAATCATGGCTTTTATCCTTGGTTTCTTCAACATCATGGAGAAGCGCAAAAGGGGAGGTGTTAAATGAACCCCTCAATGCTGATGTCTGTTGTTGCTTCTGTCCCTGAAGGCGGTGAGCCCTCGTTCAGTATTGCAAAGATGATGGCTATTATCGTAAGTGCTGTTTTCATAAACAACTTCGTGCTTTCGAGATTCCTGGGAATCTGTCCTTTTCTCGGCGTTTCAAAACAGCTTGACAGTGCAGTGGGAATGGGAGCTGCAGTTGTTTTCGTGATGGTGCTGGCTACTCTTGGTTCATGGCTGATCTACTACAATCTGCTGGTTCCAAGTGGCCTGGAGTACCTGCGTACTATTACCTTTATTATCATCATCGCAAGCCTGGTTCAGCTGGTTGAACTTGTTCTGCAGAAGTTCAGCCCGGCACTTTACGATGCCCTCGGCATATACCTGCCCCTCATCACCACCAACTGCGCGATCCTTGGTGTTGCGGTACTCAACATCGATGACAAATTTCCGCTGGGTTATTCCCTTATCAATTCTGTGGGAGCCGGAATAGGTTTCACTCTGGCTCTGGTTCTTATGGCCGGTCTCAGAGAGCGCATGGAAACTGCCAATGTACCAGAGGCGCTCAAAGGGCTGCCCATAGCTTTTCTTATAGCAGGAGCCATGTCTATTGCGTTTCTGGGCTTTGCCGGGCTGGGAGGATAGAGCATGACAATTTCAGTTGTTCTGATACTTCTGTCCAGCCAGCAGGAATCGTCTTTGTGGTCTGCGATTTCCGGACCTGTTGTTATTCTGGGGTCTGTCGGTCTGCTCCTCGGCCTTGGTCTTGCATTCGCGGCGAAAAAGTTTGCTGTTCCCAAAGATCCCAGGGTAGAGTCTATTCTGTCAGTTCTTCCTGCTGCCAACTGCGGTGGCTGCGGATACCCCGGATGTGGCGCGTTTGCCACTGCCGTGGTTGAGGGTAAGGCCCCTGTCAGCGGCTGCACCGTTGCCAGCTCTGCTGTTAATGCGGAAATTGCCAGAATAATGGGCACGGTTGCAGAGGAAAAAGAAAAGATGGTGGCAACCATTCTGTGCAATGGCGGTAAGTCCGCGGTCAATGCTTTTACCTACAACGGTCCTTCCAGTTGTGTTGCCATGTCCATGGTGATGGGTGGCCCCAAGGCCTGCACCTACGGGTGCCTGGGTGGCGGAGACTGTATTGAGGCCTGTCCATTCGATGCCATGACAATGGGCGAAAACGGAATACCTCTGATTGATTCGGAAAAGTGTGTAGCATGCGGCAAGTGTATTGAAGCCTGCCCCCGGGACATTATCGTGCTGTGGCCGGACAGTCGCAAGGTCGTTGTTGCATGTTCCAGCCGTGACAAAGGCGCGGTATCCAGAAAAGCCTGTTCTGTGGCCTGCATAGGCTGCGGAAAGTGTGCCAAGGTCTGCCCGGTGAATGCCATAGAGATGGATGGTTTCCTAGCAGTAATCAATCCGGACAAGTGTATCAACTGTGGTCTTTGTGCTCTGGAGTGCCCTACAGGAGCTATTCTGGATGGTATTCCGGTTCGGCCCAAGGCGTTTATTGACACTACCTGTATTGGATGTACTCTGTGTACCAGAGTGTGTCCCACAGACGCGATAGTGGGTAAGGTAAAGGAAAAACACACTGTAATAGCAGACAAGTGTATCGGTTGTGGCCAGTGCGTAGAGAAGTGCCCTAAAAATTCTATCAAGATGATGGGCGGTGTACTCTCACAGCAGTAACCGGATTTACAGTGCACAGAGTCAGGCCGCTGTTATTCAGCGGCCTGACTATTAATATCCGTGAATAACGAGGATAAACAGAGTAAAGGTATTGACTACTCACCACTGCGTCGTTATGCCTCAGAATATCATACGATTGGAGGTTTTCAAATGGTTGTTTTACTTGCCAGTTTGTTAAGCACAGTGTTTTACATTGGTAATCAATGGATTTCAGTTGGTGTTACAGACAAGACAGAAGTCGTTCGTGCCGGTTCCATCGTTTATCTGAAGGACAGCTACAGTGGTGTGCAGCTTGCAGGGCAGGGGCAGATTTCCGGTATGAACACAGGTTCATGGATACCTGCAGCAGGCAGTGTTTCGCTGCTTAACGATACCACTCTCTCGTTTCACACCGATCATTTTACCAACGGTTCTGCGTCAATGCCTGTTGACCTGACTGTAACCTACACGGTGGTGGGTCGGGGTCTTGAAATAGCTTACAGAATAGAGTATCTGCAGGATGTGGAGTTCTGGGACCCTCTGGATATTGATTTTCACCTTGCAGGGTGGGATAATATTGAAATATCAAACCAGACTGTGGTGGATGAAACGTTTTCGCTTGATGGAAGCTCCGGTTACCAGAGGTTTTCCGGAGACCAGCTGTTCAGATTAACAGGAGGGGAAAATCCGGAGGCTTTGTTTGTTCTGCCCAACACCGCAAAGGGAATTGCTGTTGTACTCGATGACGGCAATCCCTACCTGTCTATCAGGGTATTTGATACGGAAAACCCAAGAGAGAACGCTCAGGGACCGGTGCTGCACTCAGTTGTGGGTGCAGGTGAAGTTGATGAGTACTTCATCAGGTTTTCCATGGATGAATTCTTTGCACCTGTTTTCATAAGCGGCCATCCCCAGGGAGCAGAGCGTTCATCGGCATGGATTCTAGACGAACTCTCGTTTGTCCATCCGTCACAGGGAGACCTGTGGGGTTTTTCAGTGGATTCTCTGGGAGACGAGGCTGTGAGTGCCGGACTGATCAGGCTGCTTGAGGAACATCCCACAATGACAATGAACTGGCTTCTGCTTCCAGATGGTATTCTTGAGGGAAACAAGGACTCCATATGGTTCGAACCCGGTTACGAAGACAGCTGGTCACACTGGCACGGAACCTGGCGTTTTTCCACAGAGGCTCCTCCAGAGTATCTTCAGTGGCTGAGGAATATACAGAACAACGTTTATCCCTGGGCAGACAGGGTAAGAATGGGTAATCACGGTTACCATCACACTCCAAACGCGGATTCAATTGCCAGTGGAATGCATGAGTTCATTACATACGAGCCTGTGGAGCACCAGGAGCGGTTCAGAATGATATTTCAGGATATCAACGCCTGTGGTCTTGACACAAGCATGGTTCGTGTTCTCCGTTACCCGGGGCACAGAACATCGCTCAGCGGTCTTCAGGCAATAATAGATCACGGTTTTACTTTTTACTGCGACGGATGGCGGATTCCAGACTGGTATGCCGGAAAGCCTTTCAGAAACCAGTGGATAACCAGATACCAGACGCCAAACGGCAGGTTGTGGGGTTCCAACAGCGTGTGGTGGGGAGACTACCAGATGATGTACCCCACATGCTGGCTGGCTGAGGTTATGGATAAAGGTAAATTTGGTCTGCTTGGGTGCCATCCAATTTCCATGCTGGGAGCAGTGGGAGGCTCCATGACGCCGGAGGCGTACATCAGAATAGACAGTATACTGACTTCCCTTGAAAATGATTACGATAATTTCATCTGGCTGTTCCCGTCTGAATACGGAGATTTTCTTGAAAACTGTTTCAACATCCGGGTGGACCAGCTGCGGGGCAGTGGCTCGGATCTGGAACTCTGTATGACAGGAAGCATTCCGGAAGGTCTAACGGTGTGTGCAGTTCTTGATACTCTGGATCAGGTGCAGACAGTTAAGCTTGATGGAGCCTCTGTGGGGTGGGAGCTCAGGAGTGGTGGCAGGTTGTTTGCAGTGCTGCCGGAAGCGACATACGGTGAGCACACAGTCTCTATACAGATAAATCCCCTTGGAACAGCTGATGAAGCAGGCGGTACTTCTGGAACAGTTTCGGTTCGGGTGCAGAGTCCTTCTTCCGGGAAGTCTTTCAGTGTGATGGTTGACGGTGTGGGAGGCGGAGATCTGTTCATGCTGCAGGTGCACGATATAACAGGCAGGGTGATTGACTCCCGTCAGCTGGTGTACACTGGTTCCGTGTACTCGATAGATATGCAGAATCCGCTTCCATCCGGTGTCTACCTTGTCTCGGTCAGTTCAGGAGCAGCAGCAGGTTCAGGCAGAACGGTTGTTGTCTCCAGATAGATTCTGACACAGACAGATTGCCTGCAATGTTTTTGATTCATCAATGCGTGTGTATGCACTCGGTTTGTTTCGCGAAACCTTTCATATTGAACCGCCTCCGTAATATGCGCCTGAAGTCAAGGGTTTACCCGAAGGGTTCCATTCTTCATAGTTGGGGCACATTTACCGCACACAGTATTCTTCTTGTTTGGAGGAAATATGGGATTGGAATCACTTAAAAACCTGCCTGCCGTTCATGAGATTATTCCAGGTATAGAGTCCAGGCTGCCCGGGTTAACACCGTCTGAAACGAAAAAAGCTGCCAGAGACGGTATACTGTGGGCAAGGCAGTGTGTTATGGATGGGGGAGAGCTTCCGTCAACCGATTCTATTGTAGACAAGTGTGCGCTGCTGGGTGAGGCTATGAAAAAACCAACCATGGAACAGGTGATCAACGCAACCGGAGTTGTGCTCCACACGGCAATTGGAAGAGCCAGCCTTCCACCGGCTGCAGTGGAAGCTGTAAGCAGAGTGGCCCGGGGGTACTCCGTTCTTCAGTGGAACAGAGAAACAGGCAAGAGGGGCAACCGTGACACCCATATAGAAAATCTGCTCACAGAGCTTACAGGGGCGGAGGATGCAACCCTTGCCAACAACAATGCCGGGGCGACTCTTCTTGTGCTTTCAGCACTTGCCAGCGGCAGGGAGGTTATCGTTTCCAGAGGGCAGCTGGTGGAAATAGGTGGTGCTTTCCGTATTCCGGATGTTATGCAGCAGAGCGGGTGCACAATGGTTGAGGTTGGATGTACCAACCGTACACACCTCCGTGATTACGCCAATGCCATAACCGATCAAACTGCGGCAATACTGCGTGTGCATCCGTCAAACTACCTCATCAAGGGTTTTACCAGTGAGGTTGATCTTGAGGATCTTATTGCCCTGGGAAGAGAGCATGACATTCCGGTGATAGATGATCTCGGTGCCGGAAGTCTTATTCCTCTGAGCAGATTCGGGATACCCTCAGAACCCACTATTGTTCACAGTATACAAGCTGGAGCCAGTGTTGTTACCTGCTCCGGCGATAAGCTTATAGGAGGGCCTCAGGCTGGTGTTATTCTGGGCATGAAGAAGTACATCTCAAAGGTGAAAAAACACCCTCTGGCCAGGGCACTCAGGGTGGGAAAACTTACAATCGCAGCCATCGAAGCTTCACTCCGGGTTTTTCTGGAAGAGGACGATTTCATAGCCGAAAACCATCCGGTTTACCATTCTTTTTCCAGAAAACCGGATCAGCTGCTTGAAAGAGCCATGGCGATCATCAGCTCTGTAACAGTTCCCTCAGGCTGCAGTCTGGAACCGGAGAAAATGAGCAGTTACGTAGGCAGCGGCAGCCTTCCCGATTATGCGATACCTTCTGCCGGTATTTCAGTGGTCTGTCCCGACCCAGACCTTCTGCTGAAAACTCTCCGGCTTTCCAGCCCGGCTGTTGCAGCCAGGCTGGAAGAGGGTGCTGCAAAGTTTGACCTGAGAGCTGTTACAGAGGCTGAAGATTCCGTTCTTGCTGAACTTCTCCAGAAGAGGATTGCAGAGTTGTGGGCATAATCATCGGGACGGCAGGCCACATAGATCACGGTAAGAGCAGTCTTATGCTGGCGCTGACAGGCGTTGATCCGGATAGACTCAAGGAAGAAAAGGCCAGGGGAATCACAATAGAGCTGGGCTATGTGTTTCTTGAGACAGTAGATGGAGAGTCCGTTTCCTTTATCGATGTTCCGGGACACGAGAAATTTGTTAAGACCATGGTTGCGGGAGTTGCAACTGTTGACTGTTTTCTTCTTGTGGTTTCCGCCGATGAAGGGGTGATGCCCCAGACACGGGAGCATCTCGATATTCTGCGCCTTCTTGAGGTTAACAGAGGTATTGTTGCTCTGTCAAAGTGTGACCTTGTGGAGAAGGATCTCATTGAGCTCGCAGAGGAGGAAGTACGGGAGGCTCTGCAGGGAACACCAGCTGAATCATCACCTATCCTGCGTGTATCAGCCAAAACAGGGTATGGTATGGAAGAGTTGAGGAAGGCTCTGCTGGAGATGGCGGCAGATGTGGACAGGAAAAGCTCGCAGGGCAGGTTCAGAATGCCTGTTGACAGAATATTCACCCTGAAGGGTTTTGGAACCATCGTGTGCGGAACCGGACTTTCTGGAAAGATAAATGTTGGAGATTCGGTTGAGATTCAGCCTGTTGGTAAAACCTTCAGAGTGAGGGAACTGGGCGTTAACGAGGCGAGATATGCTGAAACAGGCTTTGCTGGTGACAGAATCGCTTTGAATCTTACCGGTATTCGGAAAGAGGATGTTCACAGGGGAAGCGTTGCAGGAGAGGTTGGCTTTCTCAAAACCCTGAGCAGTCTGGACACCGTGTGCACAATGCTTCAACGCAATGTTGATCTTCTCATCAGACAGAGGGTGCGGTTTCATGTGGGTACTGCCGAGGTAATGGCCCGGGCAATTCCTGTTGAGGGAAAGCCTCTGCTCCGGGGCGAAACCGGATACGTTCACTTCCAGCTTGAGCATCCAGTGGTTGCAATGCCGGGAGATCGCTTTGTCATAAGAAGATACTCCCCTGTGGTTACCATTGGCGGTGGTATTATTCTGGATACTGGAACAAGGAAGGTTCGTTCAAGATTCAGGGAAGCCAGGCTTCAGCATCTCGATCTTCTTACACACGGAGAACTTGAGGATCTTCTGTTCGAAACATTGGAAGATGCTCCAGGTCATTTCATTGAGGCCGACGACTTTATCAGGCAGACAGGTGCAGAACCTGTTGATTTCAATGAAGCCGCAGATTCGCTTATTGAACAGGACAAAGTGCTGACTGTGGGGGATGGCAGAACACGGCGGCTTATACTGAAAGACGCAGTGGAGGATATTCAGCGCAAGATTCTGGGAAGCATCGGTACGATCCACCGCAGTGTTCCTCTCAGTCCCGGGCTTCCCTCTGCACACCTTGCCAGAAAGCTACCGCCTGATACCGCCGTCTGGGTTGTACGGTTGTGCATTGCAAGGCTTCAGGATGCGGGAGAGATAGAAAAACGAGGAGATTATCTTTGTCTCGGCGGTTTTCCGGAGAAGCTGTCTGGCGATGTACTCAAACTGGCAGAGGCTATTGTCTCTGATATTGAAAATGGCGGTCTCCGCGGCGTCAAACTGCCTGTTCCCGGAATGAGAGAAGAGGATATTGAAGCCCTTTTGACAAGAGGTATGCTCACCAGCCTGGGTGAAAATCTTATAACCACAGAACATTCTGTGGAAAAGGTCCGTCAGATTGTTACCAGTTCTTTCGGCAGCAGTTCTTTCAGGCTGGGCGAACTTCGTGAAGCTCTGGGAGTATCCAGAAAGATTGCTCTTCTGTGGGCTGTAGTTCTTGATGGCAGAAACATCACTGAAAGAGTTGGTGAGAACAGAGTTCTGGTCTCAGGCGATTGATCATACTTTACAAAAGAGTTGATGTTTCATATTCTCATCGTTCAAGTACAGGAAAAGCACCATATTATTACCATAGATACTTATGTATAGAGGAGTTTTCTGATGAAAATAGCAGTTGTTGGCAGTGGGTACGTGGGGCTTGTGGCAGCCGCCTGTCTTGCAGAGATGGGAAATACTGTAATCTGTGTAGACAATAACCACAAAAAAATAGATGATCTCAAGCAGGGAAAACTGCCTATATACGAGCCCGGCCTCGATGTTCTCATCGACAGAAATGTCAAAGAGCAGAGGCTTAACTTTTCTGTGGACACGTCCATGGCTGTTAAACAGAGCAGTATCATCTTTATCGCAGTGGGTACGCCTCCTGAAGAAGACGGCAGTGCCGATCTTCATCATGTTCTGGCAGTTGCCGGAGACATCGGTAAAGCCATGAATGACAGCAAAATAGTTGTCAATAAGAGTACAGTACCTGTGGGAACCTTTGAGCTTGTTGCCGCTGAGGTAAGCAAATACACGGATTTCAGAGTAGATGTGGTGAGCAATCCGGAGTTTCTTAAAGAGGGTGCGGCCATAGATGACTTTATGAAGCCGGACAGAATCGTGATAGGTACTGGAAGCGAGGAAGTAGCCGAGGTAATGAAAGAGCTCTACTCGCCTTTTGTCCGTACAAACAACCCTGTTTACATAATGAGCAACAAATCTGCGGAACTGACCAAGTATGTGGCCAACAGTCTTCTTGCCACCAAGATAAGTTTTATGAACGAGATAGCAAATCTGTGCGATGTGGTCGGTGCTGATGTGAAGGATATCAGGAAAGGTATAGGAAGCGACACCAGGATAGGGCCGCATTTTATTTTTCCCGGCGTGGGTTTCGGGGGCAGCTGTTTCCCGAAGGATGTAAAAGCTCTCAGACACACCTCTGATGAGCACGGGTACCACCTGCGGATTCTTGAGGCGGTTACAGAAGTGAATCGCAGACAGAAACAGGTTCTTGGCAGTAAGGTCACAAAGGAGTTCGGGGAAGATCTCTCCGGTCTTACCTTTGGTATCTGGGGTCTTTCGTTTAAGCCGAATACAGATGATATGAGAGATGCCCCTTCCGTTGTGATCATCAACGAACTGCTTGAGAGAGGAGCACAGGTAAAAGCGTATGATCCGGAGGCTACAGAGTACGCCAGAACAATTCTTGGAGATACAGTTGAATACTGTTCTTCAAGCTACGATGCCGTTGACGGTTCCGATGCCCTGATCCTTGTAACGGAGTGGACCGAATTCAGAGAGCCGGACTTCAACAGGATGATTACACTGCTTCGCAGACCGGTGATCTTTGACGGAAGAAACATCTGGAATCCTGGAAAACTTACCTCCAGAGGATTCACATACTACGGTATAGGAAGAGGTTAAGATGAGCGCTTTCACGGAAAGAATGGCTGGTAGAGAAAAGCCTGTTATCGGTGTAATCGGCCTCGGCTATGTAGGATTGCCTCTCGCGATGGAATTTGCTCTGGGTGGATGTGAGGTTTTTGGTGTAGATGTAGACCCGGAAAAGCCGAAGCTTCTCGAAGAACGCCACAGTTATCTTAAGCATTTTCCAGAGGAAATGATTGCCTCTGCCATGGACACCGGTCATCTTCATGCAACCACCGACTTTTCAGTTCTCAGCAGGGTCGATGCCATTCTTATTGCTGTTCCCACTCCTCTGGGTATCAGCCGTGATCCTGATCTGAGTTATGTGCTGAACTCCTGCAGGGAGACTGCGCTTCACATACAGAGAGGGCAGCTTGTGATTCTGGAGTCTACCACCTATCCGGGAACCACCAGAGATGAGATGGTTCCTGTGCTTGAGAACAGCGGCCTTACAGCAGGTGTTGATTTCCATATTGCCTTTTCTCCGGAGAGGGAAGATCCAGGCAACAAGAATTTTAAAACAAGGACAATTCCAAAACTTGTAGGTGGACTCACACAGGCCTGCACAGAAGCCAGTGTGTTTGTCTACGGTTTTGCCATAGACAATGTGGTTCCAGTGAGTTCTCCTGAAGTTGCCGAAATGGCGAAAATAGTGGAAAACACCTACAGAGCGGTGAACATAGCGCTTGTAAACGAGCTGAAGCTTCTCGCCCAGCGTATGGGAATAGACATATGGGAGGTTATTGACGCAGCGGCGACCAAACCTTTCGGTTTCACAGCCTTTTACCCGGGACCGGGACTGGGTGGCCATTGTATTCCAATAGACCCGTTTTACCTCACCTGGAAAGCCCATGAATTCGAGATGTCAACCAAGTTCATAGAGCTTGCCGGTGAGATAAACACATCCATGCCGGGTTACGTTGTCGACCGGGTCTGTGACGCATTGAATTCCTCGGAGAAATCCGTAAAGGGAAGCAGAGTTCTGCTTCTGGGTATGGCGTACAAACCGGACATTGATGACTACCGTGAAACACCTGCTCTCAAGGTTATGAAGAAGCTCGTTGAAAGAGGAGCTCTCGTAGACTACAACGATCCCTACATTCCTTCCATCCCTTCCAGCACCAGACAGACTGACATGCAGCCTGTTTCAGTGGATCTCTCAGAGGAAATGCTGTCAGGATACGACTGTGCCGTTGTCATAACAAATCATGCCTGCTATGATTACCAGTGGATAGTGAGCAACAGTAACATTGTGGTAGACACCAGGAATGCCTGTGTGGCGGTGGAGGACGGAAAAGAGAAGGTGTTTAAGGCGTGAGAGTTTTCTACTGGTTGTTGATTGTTCCGGTTGCGGCAGCTGTTGCGGACTATTCGCTTCCAGGTGTGGACTCAAACGAAATACTTATGCCGGTTAACGTGTGGGGCGAGGTAAGAAGCCCTGGCGTATACATGATTCCATGGGATTCCGACCTGAGGGATGCCCTTTCAGCAGCCGGCGGACCCACTTCTACAGCTGATTTGTCCAGTATAAAGATCATACTCACCGGTATAGACATAGAGTACAACCTTTCGGATTACCTGTCCGGTCACGGCAATCCGCTGCCGGGTCTTGAACCGGATGCCACCATCTACCTGTCAACCTCGAACTACGAATGGTGGAAGGATGTTGTAGACTTCAGTTACAAGCTTCTCGTTATGGCGAATGTGATTCTGTTAATGAGCAGAATATGAGTGCAGTGCATCCAGATACCTATCCCGGTACACCTGACCACAGCGAAGAGGAATCCCTGGATCTTAACTTCTATCTCTGGATGTTTCTCCGAGGCAAGTGGGTAATCCTCGCGTTTGTGCTTGCCGGTCTTCTCGTTGCCGGTTACGTAAACAAAACAACCACACCGGTGTACCGTTCCAGTTCAACATTTATGTACACCACGGATAACAGTATGTCGCGTACCCTTGATATGCCGGGTACTTTCTGGTTTCAGATGGATGCCCTGCGCAACGATCAGATACACCTGATCAACAGCAGGATAATGGCCGAACTGGTTGCGGATTCAATTCTTCATTCATCGGATTCAGACAGCATTATCTCGGTACTGTTTCTTGGTGATATCCCCGAGCGGCCGTACATTCGGAATGCTCTGGTGTCACTGGCTCAGTCCACTGTTTCTGTGAGCTGGATAAAAGACACGAATTTCTTTGTTCTCAGCGGAAGCGGATACAGTCCGGAAGCTTCCGCCGTTATAACCAATCTTTTTCTGTTTGTTTACGACAAGTGGAACAAGCAGCAGGCAAGGGGCGAGAATACAGAAGTAAGACTGTTTCTTGAGGAACAGCTTCAGCATACTTCCCAGCAGCTGGATCTCTCTGAAAGTGCCCTCCTTCAGTTCAAGGAGGAACATGGTATTACAGACATAGATACTGAAACCAGAGACCTTATAACCACACTGTCCAGTTTTGAAACCCAGGCAAGAACAGCAGCAACAAATGCCGCAGCTGCCAGAGTAAGACGCGATTACCTGAATGGTCTTCTGGGAGAACAGCGTGAAACAGTTACAGGCGATATTGTGAGTTCCAACAGTGAGTACATCGATCAGATACAGAGCGATCTGGCAAGGTACGAGAGTGCCAGAGCTGCCCTTCTTGCCGATGGCGCCGGCAATGAGTCTGAGCCTGTTCGTGCTATGGAGCAGCGTATTGACACAAGAACACAGGAACTGGCTGAAGCATTACAGGATGTTGCCGGGATGAACTATCCTGCGAATCCCCAGCGGGGGATAGAAGGCCTGGTTTCCTCCATTGCTGAAGCTGAAAGCGAGTACAGATCGAGTACCGCCAGAGAACAGGCGCTGCGTGCGGTTGTAAACGATCTGTCTGCGGGTATGACTGAACTGCCCGAATTTCAGTATGAGCTGGTTTCCCTTGAACGCAACAGAAGAGTTAACGAAAACATCTATATACTTCTCAGAACCCGGTACGAGGAAGTGAAAATTGCTGAGATAGGTCAGATGGGCAATGTAACCATCGTGGACTCTGCCCTTCCAGGAGGCATGATAAAACCAACAACAAGAAGAAACCTGATCATGGGGATCATGGTTGGTCTTGCTGCGGGGATTGGAATAGTGTTTCTGTTCCATCAGATGGACACATCTCTCAGAAATCCCGAACAGCTTGAGCGGCTGGATATACCTCTGGTTGGTGTTATTCCGGAGTCTTCACAGAAGACCGGGGGTGATCGGATTCCGCTTATGCTGCTGGAACGATCCAAGTCACCCAACGCTGAGGCCATCCGTGACCTCAGAACCAGTCTTTCATTCTCCAGACCCGAGCAGGGGATAAAGAGTCTTCTTGTAACCAGTTCCGGCCCCCGTGAGGGCAAGTCCAGTGTTTCTGCCAACCTGGCTGTAGCAGAAGCTGAGGCAGGTAAAAAGGTGATTCTTGTTGACTGTGACCTCAGGCGCCCTACAGTTAACAAGACTTTTGGATTCAAGAGAAAACCCGGTTTTACCGAGCTGATTTCCGGCAAGGCAACAATCGACGAAGTCGTGAAGAAAACTGAGGTGGAAGGCCTCTTTGTGATCTGCAGCGGCCATATCCCGCATAACCCGGCTGAAATGGTGGAGACTGCAGTTAAAAAAGGTGTTTTCTCTCAGATTGCTGAAGCATGCGACATGCTGATCATCGATACTCCACCAGCAGCAGTTGTAACTGATGCTGTTGTTATTGCTCCTGCTGTGGATTCCGTAATTCTGGTTGTAAGAAGCGGCAAGATTCAGAAGAAAGTAGTGCAGGGAGTGTGGCAGAAACTTCTCAGATCAGGCGGTCACCTTTCAGGCGCAGTGATCAACGGTTTTGACCCCATAAGAACCTACACCTCGTACACCTACTACACCTACAAGTACCAGTACTACTATGAAGAGCAGTCAGAATAGCAGTTATAAGCCTGTAAATACATAAGTATTAACAGAATAAGCCAGTGAGGAGGGCCATCCGGCCCTCTTTTTTTTACTGTTTGAAACTCCTGGTGGGGTGAAGTGGGATATAGTGGGTTGACAGTGGGTGAAAGTGGGATAATGATAGCTGCGGAGGGAAAATTATGGCAGCATTCATCGGTACACACAGACACACACTGGACGAGAAGGGCAGAGTAAGTGTTCCAGCTCAGTTCAGGCGTCAGCTTACAGCAGAAGATATGTACCTGAATGTAGGCATGGAGGGGTGTCTTGTTCTGTATCCCCCGCAGAGGTGGCAGGAGCTCGAGGAAAAACTGCTCTCTCTTCCGCGAAACAGAGAGACGCGTTTCTTTGTCAGAAAACTTGCCCAGTATCTGCGGGCAGTAAGCGTTGACTCGCAGGGGAGAATAACAATTCC
>Ga0164318_10000128_pt1 | contig 45420 bp, 40 predicted proteins | sample GuaBasSedimGuay9_FD_113734 | JGI IMG/M metagenome (GOLD analysis project Ga0164318, IMG submission 113734) | Subseafloor sediment microbial communities from Guaymas Basin, Gulf of California, Mexico - Guay9, Core 4571-4, 0-3 cm | ecosystem: Environmental > Aquatic > Marine > Hydrothermal vents... | reverse complement strand
TTTTGTGTGTTTGGTTAAAATTTCTGTTAATGGAAAATTTTGAAAAACAACGTCCCATATATTATGATTAAATCCTGAGAATTCAATATATATTTTTTTAAATCCCAATTCATTTAATTCGTCAATTAGTTTTCTTGAATGTTCAACTGGCACTACAGTATCATTAGTCCCATGGAATATATATAAAGGGATATGTTCTAAATTATGAAGATAGTTACTATATGCATAATTATCGATTAATTGCCTTTGTCCATGAATTAGAGAACTTTTTAATTCTGGTGTATAAAATTTATAGAAATCATAAACAGGGCATAATAAAGCACCAGCTGCAAAATAATCTGGATAGTGGGATAATAAATATAAAGCTCCGGCGCCGCCCATTGAAATTCCTACGATGTATATTTTATTTTCATCAATAGAATAGTAGTTTTTTATATGGTTATATGTATTAAAAAAGTCAGTCTCTGCATAGCTATCATATCCAATAGAACCATAACCGTTTATTGCTACAACAATACAGTCTATATTTGGAATATTCTCAAGATCATGGGGATCTATATAGTCATTTTGGTTTTTATTAATTCCCAGATTAAAGAATCGTTTTATAAAAATATAGTGATTGGCTTTGTATCCATGTAGTCCAAAAATTACAGGATATTTTTTGTTTTTATTGTAATTTTTTGGCAGATATATTGAATAAGGCACGGGATCGTCTGAGTGTTCATTATAGTAGGCACATTTTATATAGCCAGTTTTTTTCAGTAAAGGATCTTTTTTTTCTTCTAATAGGTCTAATTCTTCTTCTATTTCTTTTATTAGAGTGTTTATGAGATTGAAATCTTCAATTCCTTTGGTAGCAGAGTTCCAAACTTCATCTAAAAGAAGAGTTTTATATTCGACTCTCGGTAGAGAATAGTCAAATAATTTTTTGTATTTTTTACTTTTTGATAAAGTTTGTTTTAGATTATTAATTCGTTCAAAATATTTTTGCAGTTTTCCTGAAAAATTAGATATTAAAATAAAAGAGCTTATATGTCTTGTTTTTTGAAATAAAACACTTTCAAAAACCATATTAAGATTATAGAAGCCATCAGGAATATCTAAATCTACTCTATTGAAATTGAATCTAAAAATATTTTGAGGTAGATGTTTTAATTTTCTTTCAAAGCTTATTTTATTATCTATTGTTGTTATTTGTATAGATGCTGTCATATTTTCTGGAAAATTGCATGTATTAAGTTCGGAATGCATAATAAGATTTAAATCATCTTTATGTTCTATATTTGATTTTTGAAGGTCAACCTGCAATGAATCAAATAAAGAATGATGAGCAAATTCTATATCATCAGTTTGATAAGGTATGAATATAGTATATTCTTTCAGTGGTTGATAGCTATAGTTAAAAAATTTTATTTCAAAATCCCAATCTACATTGTTTTGTCTTACTTCTATAACGACATGGTTCAAGCCTTGTTTAAACTCTACAGGAATAAGATAATCTTTAAATTTATTAAGATTAAGCCGTTCAGGAGAATTATTTTTGTCAAATTTAGCTATTAAAACATTATTTATCCATATTTTGGTATTGGCGCCTCCAGAGTGTTGAAGTAAAGCTGAGTAGTCTTTATCAAATTTCATTATTGTGTATAATAGTACTGTAGCATTTTTTCTTTCTATTTTATAAATTTCATTTAGATCTATAACTGGTTTGTTATAGTGTAGAAATTTCCATTTATCTTTGTTGTGAAAGAAATAGTTTTCTATATCATTGAAATTTTTTGATAATTCTGTTTTTAATTCTTTTAGAATTATAGGATTTTCTATTGGTTCAGAATACATAAAAGTTGCAAGGTTGCTTTCTTTTGAAGGATTGAAGCTTAAAAAAGACATTATTTCTTCTCCTGCTGTTTTTTTATTTTTATATCAATTTGAATCGAAAGAATATTGTTTATTATTAACATGTAGGAAATTTATTAAAATTTTTTGAATATGTCAATAGTTATATTATTAATTTTTCTTGCAATTTTTGTTTTATTTGTTATTATTCTTTATTAGAGACGGAGAGAGTATGGATAATTGTATTGAGATAATAGAAAAGATAAAGAAAGATTTGATAAATTTTTATGATAATTATTTTTTGTTAAAAAAGAAGAATAAAGAATTTTATTTGCATTATCTATGTTCGGCTCAGATAGCTTCTAAAATAGGATTTGCTACTAAAGAGTATTCGGATCCTGTGAGGAATGAAGCATTGTATTTTGCTACTTTGTATTGTGATATTGGATTAGATTATAAATTAAAAATGGGTGAAAATATAGAAGCTGATGAAAAGATTAAAGTTTTAAAATCTCATGTTAAAGAATCGATGGAAATTTTGAAAAGTGGTAATTACTTTTTTAGGAATTCTATATTAATTATTGCTTGGCACCATTATCAGCCGGACGGTAAAGGATATATGCCAGAGGATTTCCCAAAATTAAATCTTTATAAAGTTGGAGGTGCTATAGTTTCTATTGCCACTGCCTTTGATTCAATTTTTAAAAGAAATTTGAAAAAAAGTTCTGATTTTATTTACAGTTTTGCTGTTGCTATTGCTAAATTGAAACAGTACTCTGGGACTCAATTCGATGGAAAAATTTTTGATATATTTTATAAACTTTTGAAAAAGGGAATTAGTATTAATATTGAAAATAAATCTGTTTTGTTTAAAATAAACGATATTGTAGAGGAAAAAATAGAGAATATTTTATCTGATAATATTTTTTTTAATGAGAATGTAGGAGGAGATTTTTGTAAAGATAAAAAGAAAAAGGATTCTCCGAAGAATCTTGATTTTAATACATTATTTAATGCAGGAATAAAAGGGGATTTGTATAATGTAGAGGAAATTGTTAATCATTTAGAAAAAATGATTAAGATTCTTAAAACAGCAGATGATCGGGAATTTAATGAATATTTTATAAAAATTTTAGTATTTATGTCTCAATTTAAGTATCCTGATGGGGAGATAAAATCATTTTTAGTAGATGCTTTTTTTAATTTTGTTGATAGATATTTTTCAGATATTTATCATGAATTATATAAAAAAATATTGAATATATGGGTGGCTTATATTAAAGATGAGTTACAGGAAGAATTAAAAAGTTATTTAGAAACTTATCTTTCCAATTTTATCAAATTAATTATAAAGTTTCAAAGATCTTTTCAAGTTTTTGATAAGAACATGTTTGAAAGTATCAAAAAGATTTCTAATGAAAAAGAGAAGCATTTAACTGAGGAATTAAAGCATATATATGATCCAGAATTAATAGATAGAATAAAAGAAACTATAGAAAATTTTAAATATTTTATAAATTCAATTCAACCATATTAGGTAAGTTAAACACTAAAAATAGCTTGACAATATTTATGAATTTTATTAAAATAGAATGAACTTTAAAAAATGGAGGAATCAGTGATTGTAAATGTTGACAAAATTAGTGCCAGTCAGAGGGAATTAGAAGTCACTATTGATGCAGAGCAGGCGAAAAAAATAAAAGATAGAATAGTTAAGTTTTTACATTCTAAAGTACAATATCCCGGTTTTAGAAAGGGTAAAGCGCCTTTATCGTTATTTATAAAAAAATATAATAATCTTATTGAGGAAGAGTTTAATAAAGCAGTTGTACAGGAAACTTTTAAAGAAGCATTGGAACAGGCGAAGATAGAGTATTTGGGTGATAAAAATGATTTAGAGATAAATAAAGCAGAAGATGGTTCTGTTGTTTATATTGTTACTATTGAGACTCATCCAGAGTTTGAACTTAAAGATTATAAAAATTTAGAAATTGAAATTCCTAAAGGTCCTGAATTTACAGAAAAGTTTGTTGAGGAGCAGTTAAATCTCTTTTTAATGAATTATCAGAAATTTGAAAAAACAGATGGCCCTTTTGAACCTGATTATTTTGCTAAAGTTGAGATTACATTGAAAGATTCAGATGAAAAAGAAACTTTTACAAGATATATTACAAATCGTTTTCCTATTGATAAAAATCTCCCGGGAAATATATTAGAGATATTAAAAGGCAAAAAAACTGGTGATGTTGTAGAAATTGATTATAAGAAAGATGATAAAGTATATAAAGCAGATTTGAAAATTGAGCAGATAGAAAAAACAGTAGTTCCTGAGTTGACAGATGAGTTTGTTAAAGAGAATTTTAAGGATATGTATTCTTCTGCTGAAGAATTTATGACAGCTTATAGGGAGAATTTGAAGAAGAGATTAGAGCTTGATGTGGAGAAAGTAAAGAAGGAGAAGCTTTTATTGGAATTGTTAAAGAATAATAATTTTGATGTGCCTATGTCAGAAATGCAGAGAATAGCTGTAAATTATCTTGAGGATTTGAAGAAAAAAGAAAAAAGAGAAATTACAAGAGATGATGAACAAAATGCTTTATATTACGCAAATATTTCTTTATTGAGAAAATATTTATATACAAAAATTGCTGAGGCTGAAAATATTGAAGTTACAAATGAAGATCTTGATAAATTTTATGAAGAGAATGCAAAAGCATATAATATGGATACAAAAGAGTATAAGAGAGCTATTATTAAAGCAGGATTATTGCCTCAGATCAAGCAGAATTTATTAGAAGAAAAAGTAGAAAAATTTTTGCTTGAAAATAACACATTCGTTGAAAAAGAAGAGGACGAAAAAGAAGTAGAAGAACATTCAAACAAAGAGGGACAAAGCGATGTTAATACCGATGGTAATTGAGCAAACTGGAAGGACAGAAAGAGCTTTTGATATATATTCGAGGTTGCTAAAAGATAGAATAGTGTTTATTGGTTCTCCAATAGATGATCAGGTTGCAAATCTTGTTATAGCGCAGTTATTGTTTTTAGAAGCAGAGGATCCTGAAAAGGATATTAATTTATATATCAATACTCCTGGAGGTTATGTAACCTCAGGGCTTGCTATTTATGATACAATTAAATTTATTAAGCCGGATGTTGCAACAATTTGTATTGGTCAGGCTTCAAGTATGGGTGCTATTTTGTTAGCAGCAGGTACTAAAGGGAAAAGATCAGCTTTGCCTAATTCTCGAATAATGATTCATCAGCCATGGGGTGGAGCTCAAGGGCAGGCTTCTGATATTGAAATACAGGCAAAAGAGATTATTAAATTAAGAGATAAGTTGAATAAAATATTAGCCGAACTAACAGGTCAGTCTCTTAAAAAGATAGAAAAAGATACTGATAGAAATTTTTTTATGGATGCGTTTGAGGCGAAAGAATATGGTTTAATTGATGAAGTTATTGCAAAGAGATAGGATATATCTATGAATATTGGCGATAGTGTATTTGTTGGAAAGAAAAGATGTGATTTTTGCGGGAAGCATTATTCTGATGAGAATGAATTAGTATTTGGTCCAAATGTTGCGATTTGTAAAGAATGTGTGAAGACATGTAATGAAATTTTTGAAAGTAGAGAATTTTACATTAATCCTGATGAAGAATTTAAGTTGCCTAAACCTAAAGAAATTTTTGATAAATTATCTGATTTTGTTGTAGGGCAGAAATCGGCTAAAAAAATTCTTTCGGTTGCTGTTTATAATCATTATAAAAGATTGATTCAACCGAGAGAAGATGATGTAGAAATTGAAAAAAGTAATATATTATTGATTGGTCCCACAGGAACAGGTAAGACATTATTAGCTCAGACATTAGCAAGATTTTTGAATGTGCCTTTTACAATTGTAGATGCAACGGTTTTTACAGAAGCCGGCTATGTTGGAGAAGATGTTGAGAATATGCTTGTTAGATTATTGCAGGCAGCAGATTATAATGTTAAAGAAGCAGAACGAGGTATTATTTATATAGATGAATTTGATAAAATCGCTCGTAAAAGTGCTAATCCTTCTATTACGCGTGATGTATCAGGCGAAGGAGTCCAGCAAGCTATGTTGAAAATCTTAGAGGGAACAGTTGCAGCGGTTCCTCCTAAAGGTGGTAGAAAGCATCCGGAACAGGATTTGATTCATATAAATACAAAAAATATTCTTTTTATAGCAGGTGGTGTTTTTGAAGGTCTGGAGAAGATTATTATAAGAAGAAAAGGTGGAAATGCTGTAGGTTTTAGTTCTGAACTCCATATTAGAGAAAAAAATAGATTAGGGGATATTTTATCTATGGTAGAGCCTGAAGATTTACATGAATTTGGGCTTATTCCAGAATTGGTAGGGCGTTTCCATTCGTATGCTTCTTTAAATGAATTGGATGAGGATATGTTAGTTGATATTTTAACTAAGCCGAAGAATGCATTGGTTAAACAGTATGAAAAATTATTTGAAATGGATGGTGTAAAGTTGAAATTTGAAGAAGATGCTTTAAGGGAGATAGCGAAAATTACTCTTCATAGAAAAACTGGTGCAAGAGGATTAAGAGCTGTTATTGAAAAGATTATGACGGATATTATGTTTGATATTCCTGATAAAAAAGTTAAATATTGTATTATTAATAAAGAAGTTGTATTAGGAAAATCAGAACCTTTATTTTTGAATAGATACTCTAAAAAATTTGCTTAAATTGGATGATAAATTTTAATAAAGCTGAGTATGTTAAAAGTGCATATTATAAAAAAGATTTGATAAATAATAATTTTCCACAGTTTGTCTTTGCTGGTAGATCTAATGTTGGAAAATCATCTTTGATAAATACATTATTAAATAAGAAAAAATTGGTATTAATAAGTAAACAGCCTGGAAAAACTAAAACTATTAATTACTTTGTAATTGATAATAAAATTTATTTTGTAGATTTACCGGGGTATGGTTTTGCTAAAGTTTCTAATAATTTACAGCAGGTATGGAGAAACTTAATAGAGTATTATTTATTGAATACAAAAGAGATTAGGACGATTTTTTTGCTTTGGGATATTAGAAATGCCCCAGCTAAAAATGATATGTTGATGTTAGAATGGATTCTTGAACACAGATTGCCTTTTCAAATTATCTTGACAAAAGTGGATAAGTTGAGCAATAATGAAATAAATAAAAAAATATTATCTCTCCAAAAAGAATATAATTTAAATTTTTCATTTTTTTTATTTTCTTCAAAAACTAAATTTGGGAAGAAAGAGGTACTGGATTATATTACTATAAAATATAAAGGTGAGATTTAATGGATATTTTTTTCTTAGGTACAAGTGGTTCTATTCCTACTTTAAAGCGCAATTTACCATCTTTAGTTATTAGAAGGGAAGGTGAGCTTTATTTATTTGATTGTGGGGAAGCCACACAAATACAAATAATAAAATCGGGACTTTCTCTTGCAAAATTTGAAGCGGTTTTTATTACACATTTGCATGGTGATCATATTACAGGTTTACCTGGTTTTTTGATGCTATTAACTCAGGCAAACAGAACTAAACCTCTTTATATTTTCGGGCCTCCTGGTATTGAAGATTTTATTCAATCTATAAAAAGAACAATAAATTTTTATTGTGAATATGAGATGGTAATAGAAGAGATAGAACAAGAAAAAGTAATTTTGGATAAAAAAGAGTTTTATATTGAAACAGCTTTTTGTGATCATAATGTTTTAACTTTTTCTTATGCTTTTGTGGAATATGATAGGCCTGGGAAATTTTATCCAGAAAAGGCAAAAGAATTGGGGATATGTCCAGGTCCGAATTTTAAGAAATTGCAAAATGGCGAAACAATTACTGTTAATGGTAAGATTATAACTCCGGAACAGGTAGTGGGTCCTCCAAGACCAGGCAGAAAAGTTGTATATGCAACGGATACACGCCCCTCTGAAAATATTGTGAATTTTTCAAAGGATGCAGATGTTTTAATACATGATGGAATGTTTTCAGCAGAAGAGTTAAAGGATGCTATTGAAAAAGGTCATTCAACAGCTGAAGGTGCTGCTGAAGTTGCAAAAGCTGCAAATGTTAAAAAATTATTTTTAACACATATTAGTTCACGGTATTTTTCTACAAAATTGTTAAAACAGGAAGCACAGAAGGTTTTTCCGGCTACCAAAGTAGCCTATGATTTGATGCAAGTTAGTGTTCCTTTTAGTGATCAAGAAGGTGATAGTGAGTAAATTATATATAGTTGGAACTCCAATAGGTAATCTTAAAGATATTACTTTAAGAGCTATTGATACATTAAGAGAATGTGATATAATTGCATGTGAAGATACCAGGAAAGCGAAAATTTTGTTGTCTCATTTTAATATCAACAAAAAGCTTATTTCTTATCATAAAGATAATGAAGAAAGAAGTGCGCAAGCTATTTTGAAATATTTAGTAGAGGGGAATAACATTGCATTGATTTCAGAGGCAGGCACTCCTAATTTATCAGATCCGGGATATGATATTATTCAATTAGCATATAAAAATGATATTGAAGTAGTTCCAATTCCCGGGGTATCAGCTTTGACCGCAGCTGTTTCTGTTGCGAATCTTCCTGTTGATAGATTTTTTTTTCTGGGATTTTTGCCTATGAAACAGGGAAAAAGAAAGAAAATTTTAGAAAAATATAAAGATATAGATGCTGCTTTAGTTTTATATGAATCTCCTTATAAATTATTGAAAACATTAAATCTTATAAAAGAAATATATGGCAATAAACAGTTGTTTATAGCACGAGAGCTTACTAAAATTTACGAAGAGAAGTTAACATTGACCTCTGATGAAGCTATTAAATATTTTTCTGAAAAGAAAGTCAGAGGAGAGTTTGTTATAATAGTAAATTTAAAAAATTTTCAGGGGGAGTTATGAAATTATTGAGTAAGATAAATAGTCCTGAAGATCTTAAGAAATTAACTTTAGAGGAATTACAGAATATTGCAAGAGAATTACGTTCATATATTATAGATGTTGTATCGACGAATGGTGGGCATCTTGCTTCCAGTTTAGGTGTTGTGGAGCTTACTATAGCATTGCATTATGTATTTAATGAACCATTGGATAAGATAATATGGGATGTAGGACATCAATGTTATCCACATAAAATTTTGACTGGTAGAAGAGATGAGTTTAGAACAATCAGGCTTTATAAAGGATTATCCGGATTTCCAAGAGTTGAGGAAAGCCCTTACGATCATTTTAATACAGGGCATAGTTCTACGTCTATTTCAGCGGCTTTGGGATATGCGGTATCGAGAGATTTTGTTGGCAAAAATAATAAAGTAATTGCTGTAGTAGGAGATGGTGCTTTAAGTGCAGGATTAGCTTTTGAAGGATTAAATAATGCAGGGGCATCAAATAGAGATTTAATTGTGATTTTGAATGATAATAAAATAAGTATTTCAAAAAATGTTGGAGCATTATCGAAATATCTGGTAGATATTCTTGCAGACCCTTTTTATAATAAAATAAAAGATGAGATATGGCAGGCTTTATCTATAACTAATTTTACTAAAGAGTTAATAAGGCCTTTAATATCAAGAATAGATGAATCGATCAAAAATATATTGACGCCTGGTTTGTTATTTGAGAAATTAGGTTTTAGATATTTTGGCCCCATAGATGGCCATGATATAGAAGGATTGGTTAATATTTTAAATAAAACAAAAAATTTACATGGTCCTTTGTTAATTCATGTTCTTACACAGAAAGGTAAAGGACTGGATGTTGCTGAACAGGATTATGAGAAATATCATGGAGTGAAGGGGACTTTACAGAAACCAAGTGAGATACCATCTTATACGAGTGTATTTAGTAAAACAATTGTGAAATTGGGAAAAATGTTTGATAATATTGTAACTATTACGGCTGCAATGGGACATCATGGAGGGCTTAGTGAATTTGCTAAAGAATTTCCGGATAGATTTTTTGATGTAGGTATTGCAGAACAGCATGCTTTAACTTTTGCTGCGGCTTTGTCGATGGAAAAACATGTGAAACCAGTTGTAATGATATATAATACATTTTTACAGCGTGCTTATGATTCTTTAATTCATGATGTGACTTTGCATAAAGCCAATGTTTTATTAGCAATTGATAGAACAGGTTTGGTAGGAGCAGATGGCCCTACACATCATGGAACTTTCGGTTTTACTTATTTGCGTGCTGTGCCTAATATTGTTATTGCTGCTCCCAGAGATGAAAATATGGAACAACATCTTTTATATACAGGAGTAAAATATAAGCAAGGACCTTTTGCTGTGCTTTATCCAAGGGGAACAGCAGTTGGCGTTAAATTAGATGATGATTTTAAAGAAATGCCAATAGGTAAAGCTGAGATATTAAAAGAAGGTGATGATATTCTTTTTGTAGCTTTTGGTTCGATGGTACAAACAGTCAAAAAAGTTGCTGATATTTTGGAAGAGAAATTAAAATTGCATTCTACTATTGTTGATTTGGTTTATTTGAAACCTTTAGATGAGGAATTATTAAGAGATGTTTTTTCCAGAAAATGTGCTAAGCATCTTGTTATTGCAGAGGAAAATACTTTATGTGGAGGAGTTTCTGCTGCTGTTTTAGAATTTTGTGCGGATAATGATATTTCTCTTGATAAAGTATTGCGTATTGGTATTCCTGATAGGTTTATAACTCATGGTTCTGTATATGAATTGTATGAGGAATTAAATTTGTTACCAGAACAAATTGCATTAAAGGCTGTTAAAAAATTTTATCCTAAAAAAGTTAAAAAATTAGAAGAAGAATGAATATCTTAATCTGGCCCAATTTTAATAAACCCGAAATTATCAAAGTATTAAATAATTTAAACGAATTATTTAAAAAATATGGTATCTCTTATATTATATATAACAAAAATAATCCATCTCAGATAAGTGAAACAGATTTTGATATAATGCTTTCTATTGGTGGAGATGGTACTTTTTTGAGTGCTGCTCATATTGCATTAAAATATGATAAGTTTTTATGGGGAATTAATTATGGTAGACTGGGGTTTTTAACAGATATTGATTTAAAGGATATTGAAAAATATTTAGAGAGATTAATTAATGGAAATTATGAGATGGAAATAAGAAATACATTATGTTTTGAACTTCCTGATCAAAAGAATATTACAGATAAGGTATATGCTGTTAATGATATTGTTATTGATAAAGGAGGGTATAGTAGAGTAATTAGATTACAGCTTTTTGCGGATAAAAATTTTATTGTAACTTTTGAAGCAGATGGAATAATTGTTGCTACATCTACAGGTTCTACTGCTTATTCATTGTCTTCTGGAGGACCTATTTTATCTCCTGACAATAAGGATATAGTAGTTACTCCAATTTGTCCTCATACTCTGGCTATAAGACCTATGGTTTTTTCAAGTGATACACAGCTTGAAATTGATATACATTCTCCACATAAAGAATCTGTTTTGTCTATTGATGGTCAGATTAGAATTAAACTTAATGAATATTCTTCAGTAAAAATTAAAAATTCTGACAAATCTCTCAAACTTATAAGAATGAAGAAATTTGATTTTTTCAGTGTGTTAAGGGATAAGCTCAAGTGGGGAACAACAGGACGGATTTAGTTAATATTTATCAAAAATGTATTTTGATAAGTTGGTATGCCGTTTATAAAGACTTTTTTTATTGACTTTTTATCCAAGATGCAGTAATATAAAACGGTTTATTTTTTAAAGAATATGGAAAAAGAATTTTTTTACAAGGTGATTGATGATTTTAAAAATCGTAATATATGTGTGATTGGCGATATAATGCTGGATAAATATATTAGTGGTAATGTTAATAGAATTTCTCCAGAAGCACCAGTTCCTGTTGTAGAAGTTAGTAATGAATATGTTACTTTAGGTGGTGCAGCAAATGTTGTTAATAACTTACGAGCATTAGGAGCAAATGCTTTATTGTTTTCAGTAATTGGTAAAGATAATTCTGGAAAAAGGATTAAAGAACTTTTAAAGGAAATAAATGTAAAATCTAATTTTTTAATAACTGATACATTGAGAAAAACAACGTGTAAGATAAGAATTGTTTCTGGGAATCATCAGATTGTAAGAGTGGATTATGAAATTGCAGAACCTATATCCAATAAAATCGCAGATGAATTGATAAATAATTTTAAAGACAATATCGATAAATTTGATGCTGTTATAATTTCAGACTATAATAAAGGAGTTATTACTCCGTATTTGTTGAGTAATATTATAAAACTTTGTCGTGATAATGGAATTTTTATTGCAGTTGATCCTAAACAAAATAATATGGGAGTTTATAGTGGTGCCAATGTTATAACTCCCAATCAAAAAGAGGCTGGATTGCCTTTTGGAAAGAATTTATTATATTGGGATGATTTGGTGTTTGTAATTAAAGAGATAAAAAATAGATATAAATTTGATGCTGTATTGATAACCAGAGGCGAGCATGGAATGATGTTATATGATGATAAAAATGAATTATATGAAATTCCTTCTGTGGCAAGGGAAGTTTATGATGTTTCTGGAGCAGGAGATACTGTAATTAGCACTTTTGTTCTTGGGATGGCATCATCATGTTCTTTTTATGAGGCTGCTATTTTGGCAAACTTAGCAGCAGGTATTGTTGTTGGTAAAAGCGGTACAGCTACTATTACTCCTTTTGAACTTCTTGAAAGTTTAGAAAGAATAGGCGATTTTAATGAATTTTAATTTTTCTGATTTAGAAAAGTATCTTCCTATTGTTCAGAAACCTGCAAGATACCTTGGTAATGAGCTTAATATAGTTAATAAAGATATTTCGAGGATAAAATTACATGTCGCTCTGGCTTTCCCTGATGTATATGAGATAGGGATGTCTTATACAGGATTTAAGATTTTATATAATTTGATCAATAATAATATGAATTTTTTTGCTGAACGTGTTTTTATGCCATGGCCTGATATGGTAAGTGTTTTGGAAAATATTAATTTTCCATTATTTTCTTTAGAAACAAAAACTCCAATAAGAAATTTTGATGTCCTGGGTTTTACTTTACAATATGAATTAAATTATTCAAATATTGTATGGATGCTTCATCTTGCAGGTTTGCCATTATATTCTAAAGATAGAGATAAAAGTTTTCCTCTTGTTATTGGTGGGGGGATAGGAGCATTCAATCCCGAACCAGTAGCGGATTTTTTTGATATATTTTGGATTGGAGATGCCGAATATTTATTCCCGGAATTATTAGATAAAATTGTTGAATATAAAACTCAAAATATTTCAAAAGAAGAATTTTTCGAAAGCATTAAAAATTATGATGGAGTGTATATTCCTTCATTTTATGAGGCTAAATATGATGGAAATACTTTTGTTTCATTGATAGATAAAAAAACTGGAGAACCTCCTGAACCCATAAAAAAAGCTGCATTAGTGAATTTCGAAAAAGAGCATATAAACAATAGTGAGATTTTGCCCTTAATTGATATTACTCATAATAGAGTTGCTGTTGAAATTATGCGAGGTTGTTCTCATGGTTGTAGATTTTGTAATGCTGGTTTTTTATATAGACCAATTAGAGAAAAAGATCCTTCTTTAGTCTATCAGGAAGCAATTAATAAATTAGAGCGTACTGGTTGGAATGAGCTTGGATTATTGAGTCTGGCCTCATCAGATTATACAATGCTGGAGGGCATTTTAGATTCTCTTTCAAAATATTCATTAAAAAAACATATAAGCTTTTCTATTCCTTCTTCAAGGATAGATGTAATTGATGATCAATTGTTATTTAGGCTACAAGGTGAAAGAAAGACCGGCCTTACTTTTGCCCCTGAGGCAGGAACTGAACGACTAAGAAATATAATTAATAAAGATATAAAAGATTAACAGATTTATAAAATTGTAGATAAAGTGTATAAAGCAGGGTGGAATATTGTAAAGCTTTATTTTATGATAGGTTTGCCTTTTGAAGAAGATGACGATATTATTGGAATTGCTGAAATGATAAATAAGATTTTAAATATTGCAAGATTTTATGGAAAAAATAAAAAATTGAATGTTACTATTTCTCCTTTTATTCCTAAACCACATACTCCATTTCAGTGGGCTAAACAATCTGATATTGAAGAAATAAATCAAAAGATCCAATTATTAAAATCTCATATCAATTTTTCTAAAAATTTGAAATTAAGCTATAGAGATTCTGATGTTACGATTATTGAAGGTATTTTTGCCAGAGGGGATAGAAAATTATCAAAAGTATTGGCTGAAGTTATTGATAAACGCATATTTTTTGATGGTTGGACAGATTTTTTCAATTTTGATAAATGGATGGAATTATTTGATAAATTTGATATAGATTATAGAGATTATTTGAATGAAATTAATATAGATTCAGTTCTTCCGTGGGAACATATTGATACATTGGTAAGTAAAAGTTTTCTTGTGGAAGAATATAAAAAAGCAGAAAAAGGTATAGTTACGCCGGATTGTAGATATAATTGCTCTGGTTGTGGAGTTTGTAATAATAAGTTGGGAAATGTTGTATTTAGTAAGAAAAAGAAGGTTGAATATAAGCCAATAAAATATGGTAGAAAGAAAGTTATAAATAAGAAATCAGGAAATATGTCAAAACAGAAATACAGGATGCAGTTTACAAAATATGGAGATAGTAGATTTATTGGGCATCTTGATGTATTTAGATTACTTGATAGAATTTTTAGAAAAGTGAATTTTCCGGTCTCTTATTCGCAGGGATATAATCCTCATCCCAAAATAGCTTTAGGACCACCTTTGGGAGTTGGAATTTCCAGTAAAGCTGAATATATGGATATTCAGGTAGATTATCCTATAACTTCTTATGATATAAATAAACTTAATGTATATTTCCCTGAGGGGTTCAAGATTATCAAAAGTAAAATTATTTATAATAAAACTCCTTCTTTATCTGCAAGCATCAATCTTTCAGATTATGTTGTATTTTTTAATAATCTTACATTTTTGTCTTTTTTTGAGGAAAAGTATAAAAGTAAAATCGAATATTATAATTTTTTATTGAATAGTAAAGAAAGGTTATATCATTATATTGTGAATTTAATTAATGAATGGAACAGCCGCGAAAATATTATAGAGCGGGAAAGAAAAGATGGAACTTTAAAGAAGTTGAACTTAAATTCTATGGTAGAATCTATAGAAGTTGTAAATAGTGATCCTTTGCCTTATTTGAAGATAAGATTGATTATGAGTCAGACAGGAAATGCTAAAATGGAAGAAGTATTAAGTACCTTACTTGATTTGCCAGATTATGTATTATCCCAGTTTTATATTGAAAGAGTCGGACTTTATATAGAAAAAGATGGAATATTAAAAACACCATTAGAAGTATTATGAGATCTCAAATTCTTATTAATATTACAAATCATGAAACAAGAGTTGCTCTTTTAGAGGATGATGAATTAGTTGAATTTTTTGTTCAACGACCTTTTGATAAAAGAATTTATGGTAATATTTATAAAGGAATTATAAAAAAAATCATTCCAGGTCTCCAATCTGCTTTTGTTGATATAGGTATTGAAAAGAATGCTTTTTTACATATTTCAGATATGGAAGGTTTAAATCCTTTAGGTAATTTTGAAGTAGAAGAACCTACTGATAATATAAGTAAGTATTTTAAAAAAAGGAAGACGCCTGATATTAATACATTAATTAAAGAAGGCGATGAAATATTAGTACAGGTAATTAAAGAGCCAATTAATAAAAAAGGTCCTCGTATTTCTACAAATATAAATATCCCTGGTAGGTTTCTTGTTCTTTTACTTAATCAGTCAGCAACTCAGGAATATTCTAAAGTTGCAGTATCAAAAAAAATTACTGATAGAGAAGAGAGAAAAAGGTTAAAATCTATTGTAGAACCGTATGTTAAAGATGGAGTGGGTTTTATAGTAAGAACAGTAAGTGAAGGCAAAAGAGATGAATATTTAATTAATGATGCGAAAAATCTTTTAAAGATAAAGAATAAAATATTAAGAGATTTTAAAAAGTATTCTGGGCCGAGACTTCTTTATAAAGAAATGAATTTGCTTTCCAGTGTTATTAGAGATTTATTTGCACCTACTATTGATTCTGTTGTTGTAGATAATAAAGAAGCATATAAAGAAATTATTAAATATCTTGATGATTTAAAGTCTGATCTTAAAGATCGGGTGTTTTATTATAGAGATGATAGACCTATATTTGAAAATTATCATATTGAAGAAGAGATTTCTAAAATTTTCAATAGAGTAGTAAATCTTAAAAATAGAGCATCTATTGTGATAGAACAGACAGAAGCTTTGGTATCAATAGATGTTAATTCTGCTAAATTTGTTAGGAAAAAGGAATCAAGAAATTTTATTAAAGAAGTGAATTTAGCTGCTGCTCGGGAAATTGCAAGGCAAATAAGGTTGCGTGATCTTGGAGGTATAATTGTTATAGATTTTATTGATATGGAATATGAAGAAGATGAAAATGAAGTTATTAACGAATTAAAAAAATATATGAGAAGAGATAAAGCAAAATATTTTATAAGAGGATTTAGTGATTTTGGTTTGGTTGAATTAACAAGACAGAGGTTTGGTCAGAGTATTTTGCAATCAACTAGTATTGTTTGTCCGATTTGCAATGGATTAGGAAGGATAGATAGTCCTTTAACCACTGTTTCTAAGATTGAACATTGGTTTTTAAAGGCTAAAAAATGGATAGAAAAAGAATTGGGAGAAAAAAGGTTTATTTTAAAACTTAATAAAGTAGTATATGATTTTATTATTGAAGAAGATTTGTCAAGATTTGTTGATCTTGAAAAACAGTTGAAATTTAAAGTAGATTTGGAAATAGATAATAGTCTTGAAATTAATGGTTTTAGGGTTTTATCATATAAAGATAAAAAAGATATAACTAACGAATTTTAATGAATGTCCTTTGGATTTCTTCTGTATATCCTCCAAAGTTATGTGGTATAGGTAATTATGTAAATAGGTTGACAAATAATTTAGCAAATCAATTAAATATAATTTTATTTGTTCCTGAAGGTTCACTTCGTAGTGAAAATAAAACATATTTTTTTAGAAGATTTTTTAATCCTTTTTATTTGATTTATATTGTGTTAAAAGAAAAAATAGAAGTTGTTCAAACTCAGTTTCCAGAGAAATTGTATTCTAATTTGCTTTTTCTTTTTTCTCTTTTTTGTATTAAATTATTTTTGCCGAGAGTTAAACTAATAGTAACGATTCATGAAATTGAACCTTATTTTGCATTAAAATTGAGAAAATTTTTTATAATTTTAGAAATTGTTAAATTTATGAATGATGCTTTTATATTTACTAATAGAAAAGATTTAAAATTATCAAAAGTAAAGAAGAAATTTACACGGATAATTCCGCTTTTTGATGCTTTTCAATCTGTAAAGATAAAAGAAATAGATAATTTTTCATTGCCTGAAAAATATGGTTTGTATATGGGGAATATTCATCAATTAAAAAATTTATATCCTATTATAAAAGTTTTTTCAAAGTTTAAATCAAGAGATTATTATCTGATTGTGGCATATGGAGATATTCATTCTGATATTGAGATTAAGATTAAAGATTTAGTTGAGAAAGAAGGCATAAAAAATAAGATTATATTTTTCAAAGGCTTGGATGATAGTAGAATAAAATACCTTATTGAAAATGCTCAGTTTATGATTTTGTGTTATAAGAATGGAATTACTCCAAGAAGTTCTGTTTTGATGTCTGCTTTAGAATATAATAAACCTTATTTAGCAGAAATAGGCAGTTATACCCCTCGATGGCTTAAAAGGATTTCGTCATTTTATTATGAAGAAGATAATGAGGAGATGATTGTTCAGGCATTGCAAAATTTATTTGCAGGCAAATCGTATAAAATTAAATATTATAATTTTCTGAAAAGGTATTTTTCTATAGAGTCTGTAAGTTGCAAGTATGTTGATTTTTATAAAATGGTTAAAAAAAGGATGTTTGATAAAAATTAATATGAAAAAAGCTTTGTTTATAAGAAGTTTAAAATTAGGAGATAGTGTTTTGTTTTCACCTATAGTTGAGAGTTTTCATAGAAAATTTCCTGATTATAAAATTGATTTGGTTACTTATTTTAAGCAAAGCAGGGAATTTTGGGAACATTACCCTTATGTAGATATTGTTTTTATTGAAAATAATAATTTTGTTGATAAACTTAAGCTTATTTTAAAATTGAGAAAAAATAAATATGAATATGTTTTTGTTTCTTCTCAAGAATGTGGAGCAGCTTTGAAATATTATTTTGTAGGTGCTAAATATTATATAGGTTTTAAAAATGCTTGGTTTTATGGTGAATCTTATGATAGATTTTATTTTTTGTTTGATAAATATCTTATTGGTAATCAAAGAATTCATGATACATTGAGAAATTTTAAACTTTTGGAAGCAATAGGAATTAAGGATTATGTGAAAAATTTTGTTTTTTATCCTGATAAAGAGAAAAAACAAAATTTTTATACTTTTAAGGAAAAAAAAAATATTAAAGAATATGCTATTATATCTTTGATTGGCCATAGTCCGGGGAGGAATTTCCCATTGGATATGTGGAAGGTTCTTGTTAATAAAATTGGGAATAAGATAGATCTGCAATTTTTGTTTATTGGAACTGGAAATGATTTTCAGAAAAATGAGGAATATATTAGATGTTGTAAAGGTTGGGATTGTATTAATTTATCAGGGGAAACAGATTTTGATTTATTATATTATTTTTTAGAAGGAGCAAGATTTTTGTTAACAGTGGATAATGGGATTATGCATTTTGCTTCTATATTTGATATTAATAAAATTGTTTTATGGGGACCTGGCAATTTTGAAGTTTTTTCTCCTCAATATATTAACAATAGGAATTTGAAAATTTTTAGGGTACAGGATATTACCTGTGGCCCATGTCAATATGTTTGTAATGATATGATATGTTATAAAAAATTGGATATAGACGATATTGCAAATTATATTACTAACTTAGTATAATAAAATAAATTGGTTTATATCAATTAATATTTTCATAAATATTTTTCATAAAAAAATAAGAAAAATGCTTGACTTTTATGAGAAAATAGTATATAATAGCACCACACTTAAGATGTGTGGGGGTATAGCTCAGTCGGTAGAGCAGCAGCCTTTTAAGCTGTTGGTCGCAGGTTCGATTCCTGCTACCCTCAATTTTTATGAGATATATTTTTAAGCAAGTTTTATTTTTTTTATTTTTTTATACAATTTCAACTGCAAAAATCTTTCAGGGATATATTTTTGATAAGCAATTAAGAGAACCAATAAGTAATGCCAATATTTTTTATTTTCAAAATAATAAGAAGTTTACTGCTATATCTGATAGAAATGGCTATTTTTATTTTGAACTTAAAAATATTGATAGTGTAGGGATAACAATATCTCATATATCGTATAAAGATACTACATTGTTTTTGAAATCAGGACGAGCAATAAGAATTTATCTTGAGCTTGCATCTATTCAATTAGAAGCAGTTGAGGTAGAAGAGCATTATGATGATGTTGCTCAACCATTGACTTATAATATTAGAGCGAACCTCCAGAATCGTATGCCTTCTATGTTTAGTAATATATTTTATTCTGTAAAATCATTGCCTGGAGTTATTTCAAATAATGAATTTTCTAATAGATATAATGTTCATGGTGGTAATTTTAATGAAAATAGTATTTATATTAACAGACTTGAGATTTTTCAACCAATTATTACAAGGAGATCTATTCAGGAAAATCAGGGATTGATTAATCCGTATATGATTAAGAATTTTACATTTGATACAGATATTTCAAATGTTAATTCCGGAGATAAGATTTCATCTGTTTTAAATATTTTTTATCGAGACAGCAGTCCTGAGGTTTTTGCCGGTCATTTTCATTTGAGTTTAATTGAACAAAACTTTACATTTGATTTTCAGCCCAGTGGTAAGTTTCATATTATGTCTGGCATCAGATATTCTAATTTGAAAAATATGTTTTCTTCTTATAAATTGAAGGGAACTTATATTCCTGAACATTTTGATTTTCAAATTAATTTAGATTATAGAATTAATGAAAAATGGTTTTTAAATATATTGTCAATATATTCAAATCAGGTTTTTAGTTTGATTCCTGAGAGTAAAAAGGTTACTTTTCAAGATAATTTTTTATTTAATTTTGTTGATGTATTTTTTGATTTTGAAGGAGTAGAAAAAGCAAAATTTAATCTTGCTTTGAATGGTTTTAATTTAGTTTTTAATATTAATGAAAATACTAAGTTGCATCAGGTAATCAATTTTTATAATTCAAAGGAAAATGTAACATCTGATATTGTAACGAAAATGTTTTTTTCTAATATTGATTATACTAATGAAAGTGATAATGGCTATAAAAATGAAAAACATGAGTCTATTGTTGATATTAACGGTAATGTTTTGGATTTTTCTCAGAGTAAAAATATACATAATATTTATGATAGGTTTAATCTGGGGATTTTTCGATATCTTATTGATTTGAATAAAAAAAAGAGTTTTTCAGCAGGAATAGAATATTCAGCATATAGTATATCTGATAGTTTAAATGAGTTTAATATAGATTCTAATGCTATTGTGAAAAATAATAATTTTGCAATAAAATTTAATGATAGTTATAATTCTCAAAAAATAGCGGGTTATTTTAGTAAATATTCTAAATTCAATAAGTTTAATATAATATTGGGATTGCGTGGATTTTATACTGATATAAATAATGAATTTTTTTTGTCACCCCGATTTCAGATAAGTTTTGATAGTTTTTTAAATAGTTTAATATATTTGAATGCGGGATATTTTGCACAACCTCCGTTTTTTAGAGAGGCAGGACGTTATTTTTCCATTGAGAGATTGAAAAAATTAAAAAGCCAGAAATCATTACAGATAACTTCTGGCATTAAATTTTTTGATAAAAAAAATAGGCTTTTGAAAATAGAATTTTACTATAAATATTTAGTTGATTTAATTTCTTATCAATTTAATGATTTGCAGATAATATATAGTGGTAAAAATGATGCAAAAGGGTATGCTTATGGCTTTGATTTTTTTATGGGAGGGAACCTTTCTCACAGTATGTATTCGTGGTTGACATATAGTTATCTTGATACTAAAGAAGATATTAAAGGAGATGGTTTGGGGTATTTACCAAGACCTACAGAGCAGAAGCATACCTTTACATTTTTTGCACAGGATCAATTAAAAGGTTTTCCTTCATGGAAAACATCTTTAAAATTGGTTTTTGGTTCAGGTTATGTTAATTATTATAAAAAGAAAGAATATGATAAAAATAGTATGTCTATAGTTTTAATAGATAATAAAAGATTATATGATTATAATCCTTTTTATTTTAGACTTGATATAAGTATTTTTAAAGAATTTAAAATTTTTAAAGACAAGAAAGCTATTTTATCTTTTAAAGTTTTAAATATGTTTAATAGGTTAAACGTTCAATTTTATCAATATATATCAGATCCTACTGGAAAGATAGTATTATTGCCTCAATATTTATTACCACGTTCATTTAATATATCTTTTGATATATCTTTTTAAAAATATTTATAAATAATCCAGAAATTTTAAGAAATTTGTTTGAGTTAATGAATTGAAATTATTAGTATTGAGTGTAAGAATTTCTTGTTCAAATGGATAATCTGAACCAAAAATAAATACTTTGAAATTATTTACTATATTGTATTTATATAGTATATCAGCCACAAAACCAGCTTCTAAATCTATTGATTGGAAACCTTTTTGTAGATAGAAACTTAGATTTTGTTTTGTTTCAAGTGATATAAAAGGTAAGCTAAGAAGGGATATAGCTTCATGTTCGGTATTAATTTGTATTTTGTCTTTTATATTATTGTTCATGTCTACATATGATAATGTGTTTACTTGTAATAACTGATTTAATTTTAAGGAATCATCTAATATTCCAGCAGCACCGAAAAAGAATATATTCTTGTTTTTTATATAGGGATATAGAAAGTTTATTAAGTCGATATTATAACCATAATAAGGTAAAGTTTTAAATAGTAGATATATTTTGTTATTAATTTTGATTGTATATGATTTAAAAAGATTTTTGGTATTACTTTGTATAATAATATCATTTGGAATAAATTTTTTTGTAATGATAGGAGAAATAATTATGTCATATATTAATTCGTTTGGATGCAATCCAAATAAATTGATAAATTCAGTGTTTGATAGATTATTTAAAAACATATTCGACATTTTTTATATCCTTTTTTTAGGGCATCTTGTAGATTTTTAAATATAACTTTGTTAGAATTTTTCATTTTTTTCGCAAATTTACAATCTGGTTTATGGATTGTTTTTGATGATTTATTAGCAATATAAAATTGAGGATTTGACAATTTTATATTTTTGTTTTTAGTTTTAGTTTTTTTAGATAAGTGACATTTTTTTTCTAAATTTTTGAAAATGTAGAATTTTGTGAAAGGGAAAGGACTCCGGCAAATAGCATATTTGTTTTTTATTAATAGTTCATTTATTGAGGTATCATTTTGAACAGTATATAAATAAATATATTTATCATAAAAAGGATAAGGAATTGTATAATCATATTTAATAAAGACTTTTTTGTTCATAAGTAATTTTTCAAGGAATATTTTTGCATTATTTTTTTTCTCATTGGGAATATATATTCCAAGTAATGAGATAGTTTTATTATTTGATAGAGAGATTGATAGATTATTATTGATTTTTGTTACTATGAGATTATTATTATAGAAGAAGTAGTATATAGAAAATATTATAATAATTAAAGATATGGTGTAGAAAAAAATTTTTTTCATTAATTCTCCGAAAGATATATCTGGGATGGGAGGATTCGAACCTCCGAATGGCGGTACCAAAAACCGCTGCCTTGCCACTTGGCTACATCCCAATCTATGAGAATATAATAATATTATATTTTAGAAAAGTCAAGAAAAAAATTAATCAAGCTTTTTAATGAAAATCTTAAAATTTGACTTGACAAACATAGTATAGTATAATATTATAATAAGCAAGAATATTAAGAAAAATAGAAATAAGTGTTGTCAACAAACCCAAAACAAGGAGAATAGTTTATGTGGGAAAAGTTCCATCAAGGTGGATGGGCAATGTGGCCATTAGCATTTGTAGCTTTGTTAGGAGTAGCATTTATTTTATGGAGATTAATTGTTATAGCAAAAGCCAGCGTTAATACAAGGAAATTTTTGGAAAAGATTAAATATGCTTTAAAAGAAGGTGGTGTTGAAGCTGCAATGGATGTTTGTACAAAAACGAGAGGCCCATTAGCTGCTATTTTTTATTCTGGTTTATCAAGAGCAGATAGAGGTATTGAAGCTGTAGAAAAAGCTATTGAAGAAGCAGGTGCAATTGAGATGGCTTTTTTGGAAAAAGGAATGGTTTGGTTATCATTTGTTATTAATGTTGCACCAATGATTGGATTTTTGGGAACAGTTAGTGGTATGATTAATGCTTTTGATGCTATTGCAAAAGCAGGTGATGTTGAACCAACAATTGTTGCAGGTGGTATTTCAGAAGCTTTGATTACAACAGCTACAGGTTTGATTATTGCTATTCCTGTGCAGGCTTTTTATAACTTTTTTATTTCACAGATTGATAAAATAGTAATTGAAATGGAAGAGAGCTCAACAGTTTTAGTAGAATATTTATTAGAAAATAAACAAAAATCCTGATAATTTTCAGGAGATAGATTATGCTTAGTAAAAGAAGAAGAATAAGAGGAGATGCAGACATTCCTTCAGGTTCAATGGCCGATGTAGTATTTTTGCTTTTGATTTTCTTTCTAGTTACAACTACTATGAATAAGGATAAAGGCCTTGGACTGGTTTTACCACCTCCGGGTGAAGCTAAAGAAATTCCAAAAAAGAATATTTGTAATGTTTTAGTTAATGCCAGTGGAAATGTATTAATTGATGATCAAGCAATGAGTATTAGAGGAGTATATAAAGAAATAAAAAAGAGAATTACAGAGAATCCAAATTTGATAGTATCAGTAAAAGCTAGTGAGGATACGGAATATAATTACTTTATTCAGGTTCTGGATCAGATCAAGAAAACAGGCTGTGATAAAATATCTATTGCTAATTACGAGAAATAGGAGCTGATTATGAAGATAAGAAAAAAATCAAGTGCTAAGGAAACGATACCTTCAGGCTCAATGGCTGATATAGTATTTCTATTATTGATATTTTTTATGGTATCTACTGTATTTAAGAAGTATCAGGGGTTAAAAGTAAGACTTCCTGCTACTGAGATTTCAGAAAAGGTTCCTACTAAAAGAAATATTGCACATATTTATGCGGATAGAGCTTTTAATATTTCTATTGATGATAAATTGGTTGATCCTTATGCAGTTCATAGTGTTGTAAGACAAAAATTGGTGGATAATCCGCGATTAATTTTTTCTTTAAAGATAGATGAGAAGTTGCAATATGGAAATGTAAATATTCTTATTGAAGAGATGAGAAAGGGTAATGGTTTAAGAGTTAATTTTGCAACAAGACGAAAGAGAAAATCTTAAAAAGAGGTGAGTGGTTTTGATAAAAAAACATATAGATTATGATATTAGAGCTATAAGTAAAAAATGGTTTTCAGAAAGTATAGTTGTTGGTCTGGCGGCATTTTTATTAGCTCTTCTCACCTGGAGAACATTTGAAGTTGAGGTTATGCCATTGGTTAAGCCTCGTATTGAGATTCAGGTGGAAAATATACCCCAGACTCAACAAATGACTGCTGCGCCACCACCTGAAAGACCTGCTGTACCTATTGAATCAGAAGATGAGGATCTTCCAGATGATGTTACAATAACATCTACTACTATTGATTTTAATGAAGAACCACCTCCTCCACCTCCTCCTGAAGAAGAAGAAGTTCCGGAATTTGTTGCTTATGATAAAGCACCACAAGTTGTTAAAAGAGTTGAACCTAAATATCCAGAAATCGCACGTAAAGCAGGTATTGAGGGTGTAGTTTGGCTTAAATTTGTTGTTGATACATCAGGTAATGTGAGACCTTCAAATATTAAGGTTGTTAAAAATACTACTGGTAATTCAGGTTGTGTTGAAGCTGCGATTGAAGCTGTAAAAAAATGGAAATTCTCTCCTGCATATCAGAGAGATAAACCTGTAAAAGTTTGGGTAACAATACCTTTTAAATTTTATTTGAAAAATAAATAGAATAGAATTGTAGAAAAGCAGAGAGACTTTAGGTTTCTCTGCTTTTTTTATTGTATTGTTCGAAATTTTATTTTATGAAGAAAAAAAGATTATATTTTAATGGAGTGTCTTTTTTTATTTTTTTTATATTTATTAGTTACCTTTTTATTTCTAAATCGGTTTATTTGTTTCATCAATTCTGTCCTAATTCTTTTATTTGTTTTTTTTATTTTTTTATAAAAAAGAATATTATTGTTTTTAAAATAGGGGCTGTTTTTTTTATATTAGTATTGTTATTCGCAATTGTTTATAGAAGGCGGATTTGTTCTTATGCATGCCCTGTGGGATTTATCTATGATTTAATTTATGACAGGAGAAAGGGAAAATTTAGTTTTTTTTCTTTCAATCAAAAATTGAATAAACTTTCTTTTATTTTTTCATTTTTTGTTTTATTAGCAGTTGTTTTAGTTCCTTTATTACTGACTAATAAATTATTTTTTGATAGATTTTGCCTTATTATGTTATCTGCAAATCTGATATATGGAAAATTTATTATTTATAGTATTATAGCTTTGTTAGTGTTATTTGTATTATCTTATTTTATTCCTAGATTTTTTTGTCGTTTTATATGTCCCCTTGGATTTTTGATGGGAGTTGTTGGTTATATTTCTCATTTTTTTATAAAAAATAAAACGATTTCAATTAATGCTATAGATAAATGTATTAATTGCTATCAATGTGAAAAAAATTGTCCGATGTTTATAAAAATTTTGGAATATAGAGAAGATATTAATAATATAAGCTGCATTCAATGTGGAGAGTGTGTACATGCTTGCCCTTTTTTTAAAATAAATGATATGTAATAATATTTGAAAGTTATAAATAAATTTTTTAGTATAATTTTTTTCTTGATTTAATAGGAAAAATTAGTAATTTATATTTTATGATTTTTAATATAGATATAGATAAATGCTTATTTTGTGGTACATGCGTTGGTATTTGCCCTTCATTTGCTGTTTTAATTAAAAATGACAGAGTTGTTTTTTTTGATGATAAGTGTAGGTGGTGTAAATTATGTGAAGGAATTTGTCCTATTAGAGCTATTAATATAATAGAGAAAAAAAGGGAGGAAAAGTGAAGTTAAGATTTATTTTAATAGTATTATTATTATATAGTTTAGTTTTCGCTGATTTTGAATTTTTGAATAGAGTTTCTTCTTTTAAAGAATTATCAAATGGTGTGAAATTGTTTTTTGATAACAATGATAAAATGGATATTTTATTTGTCAAGGATGATATTGTACGGTATATTTATTACAATAAAAATAATCCTGATACTTTATTAGATTATGTGCTTGAAATAAATAACGATAAAATGTCGAAGATTAAGATAAAAGAGAATGGCAATGTTATAGAATTATTATCTTCTCAGCTAATAATAAAGATTTTTAAAGACAGATTTAGAACAAGTATATTTACTTTAGATGGAAGAATGTTAATTGAGGATGATAAATATATGTCTTTTGCTGTAAATGGTAATGAAGTAAAAACATATAAAAAATTACAGGAAGGTTTGCGTTTTTATGGTCTTGGAGAGAAAACTGGACATTTAGAAAAAAGAGGTGGACAATATATATTATACAATAGAGATATTCCAGCTTATACAGAAAAAACAGATGCTTTATACCAATCTATTCCTTTTTTTATAGGTGTTAATAAAGATGATATGTGGGGTATTTATTTTAATAATAGTTATAGATCAGTATTTAATTTTGGAGCAAGTACTCATAGATATTTTTCATTTGGAGCAGAGGGAGGTTATATAGATTATTTTTTTATTTATGCTAATAATTTTGATGAGTTACTGGAAAAATATACTTTTTTGACTGGTAGGCAGTTTATGCCGCCTTTATGGTCATTAGGTTATCAGCAATGTAGATGGAGCTATTTCCCTGATTCTGAAGTTTTAAGTATAGCAAAAATATTTAGAGAAAGAAAGTTACCGGCAGATGTAATTTATTTAGATATTGATTATATGGATAATTATAAAGTTTTTACCTGGAATAATGAGAGATTCCCTAAACCACATAAGATGAATAATAAACTTCATAAAATGGGATTTAAGCTGGTAACTATAATTGATCCGGGTGTGAAGGCAGAAGATGGTTATTTTGTTGCTGATCAGGGATTAAAGAATAATTATTTTGTCAAATATCCTGATGGTGAGGTTTATATTGGAGATGTTTGGCCTGGCAAATCATATTTTACAGATTTTAGTAATGAGGAAGCATCACGGTGGTGGGGAAATTTATATTCTATTTTGATTAAATCGGGTGTTGATGGGTTTTGGAATGATATGAATGAACCGGCTGTATGGGGACAGGCTTTCCCACCGGAGGTGGTATTCTTTGATAAAGGAAGGATTGCCGATCATAGAAAGTTTCACAATCTTTATGGATATTTAGAAGCAAAATCAGCTTATAACGGGGTTGCTGGTTATACTAAAAAGCGTCCTTTTATTTTAACTCGTGCTGGATTTGCAGGTATTCAAAAATATGCTGCAGTATGGACCGGGGATAATGTTGCAAGCTGGGAACATTTACGTATTGGTATTAGAATGTTGCTTAATTTAAGTATAAGCGGTGTGCCTTTTGTTGGTACAGATGTTGGCGGTTTTATTGATAATCCCGATGGAATTCTTTTTACAAGATGGTTTCAAGTTGGTGCCTTTAGTCCATTTTTTAGAACACATTCTGCATGGGGTACAAATAGACAGGAACCTTGGGTTTATAATAGAGAAGTTGAAAATATTTGTAGAAAATTTTTAAATTTTAGATATAGAATAATACCATATTTATATTCACAATTTTATATTTCTCATAAAAAAGGGGTTCCTATTTTAAAACCTTTATTCTGGTATGATCCACAGGATATAAAAGCTACCTATTATATCTATGAATATCAATTTTATTTTGGTGATAAGATGTTAATTGCTCCTGTAACTTACAATTGTAGTTTGCAAAAGGTTTATTTACCGAAGGGGAAATGGTTTGATTACAATAATTTTGAGGTACTTGATGGTTTAAAGGAATATAAGGTGGAAGTTCCTTTAGCTAAAATACCTATTTATTTAAAAGAAGGAGCTATTATTCCTTTGCGAGATCCTGTTCAATATACTGATGAAAAGCCTATAAATGAACTTACCCTTGAAATATTTCCAGGAGATTTGAAAGAAGATTCAATTAGTTTTTATGAAGATGATGGTTCTTCTTTTGATTTTATGAAAGATAAGTATAGAATTACTGTTTATAAATTTATAAGAAATGGTAAAGATATTCTTTTTAAAAGAGTTCTTAGATATAATAACTATAAAATATCAAATAGAGATATTATTTTAAATTTTTATGGTATAGCTACTGAGCCCCAGGCTGTTTTAATAGGCAAAAAGAAGATAGATTATAGGTATATTCCTGAAAAGTTATTATTGGTAATAAATGCTGGGAAAGAAAATAGGTTAAATGAAATAAAAATTATTTTTTAAAAGGTGTATTATAAAAAATTCATTGATAGTTGTTAAATTTTTGTTTTTATAAATATTTGTCTTAATAAGAAGATTTTTTGTTTTTTAAATAAGCTTGACATTAGAAAGAATTTTCTCTATAATTATATTATACTAAAAGGATTTATTGATGGTCAGTAAAAATCTTTTATTTGATTTAAATATGCCAGTTATAAAATTTTCCTTTGATAGATTTGTTAAAATTAATAACTATTTTGAAGATTGGGAGTTATTTTTCTATAATAGAAAAATTGATAAATCTGAGTTGAATGTTAATGATTTTTTATTGACTTATTTTGATAACAATGTATTATCGGATTACTTACAACTTAATTATAAAACAAAAAAATTTTATATATCTGCTAATAATAATTTAACAAAAATAAATGTAAATATAGATGGTGATAATACTATTATTATTATTGATGATAAAAAAAGACTAATGAAGTTGCTATATTCATTTATATATGAAGCAATAGATGATTTTACCAAAAATTGTATATTTGATTGGAAAAAAGTAATGCATTTTTTTAAAGATAAATCTGGCGCTTCTTCTGTATATTTATATTTAAAAGAAGATAATAAGTTTAAACTTGTCCATTCTATTACTAAAGAGAAAGTAACTGATAAGGTTTATTTTTTAGATAAAGTTTCTCTGCTTGATTCAATAGATATTTTTTATGAAAAGACTTCAGAGGATTCCGTAATTTTTACAAATGGAATAGATAAAAATTATAAAACAATTGTATTATCAATAGGAAGTTATAGTAAATTAGTAGGTTTTTGTGTTCTTAATTTTAAAGAAAGGATAAATTATTATATAATTAATATTTTTTCTCAAATGCTTAATGTTTTTTATTTAATTTTATATAGATTGGCTAAAAATAGATATTTGTTTGATTTTTCTATTTTTGATATGATGGAAACAGGAGCTTTATTGATCGATAAGCAAAAAAAGGTAATAGATTTTAATAATAAGATGTTAGGATATATTAGTGAGCTAAAGAGATTCCAGATTATAGATTCTTTTTTTATATCAGATAAACAGATAAATATTGATGATATATTATCAAAAAAGAAAATAAGTTCCCATGAGCAAATAGAAATCGATAATGTTATAATAAATTATATTTCTTTAAGTAATGATAAATTCTTATTTTTAGTGAATAATATTAAGACAGATATTATAGGAGATACTAATAAATTAATAGAGCCTGTTTCTATACTGGCATCCGGGATCGCTCATAGATACAATAATATTATGACTTCGATAGTGGCTAATGTAAATTTACTTCAGGAAATGTTAAAGTCAGGAAATTTTGATTTAGAAAATGTTTTTTCTATTCTTGATAAAATTATTAATATTTCATTAAAAACTAAATCAATAAATCAGCAGCTAATTTCTTTTACAAAAGGTGGTAAACCAGTACGTCAGTATGGAAATTTTAGAAGATTTATTTTAAATTATATTATGGAATTAAAGAAGAATATAACCTATATTAATTTATTTGTTGAGGATGATATTCCTGATATAGAATTTTCAAAAGAACAATTTAATATAGTATTGGAGAATATTATTCAAAATTCTATTGAATCATTGAAAAATGTTTTAACACCCCGTATAGATGTTATTTTAAGAAAATCAAGTAAGGATGATTTTGAGAGGTTTAATATACCTTTTTTAAATTATGTTACTGTTATTATTAAAGATAATGGAATAGGGTTTTCTTCTAAAGATATTAGTAATATTTTTTTGCCATTTTTTACAAGGAAACAAGGGCATGTTGGTTTGGGATTGTCAATTGTTTCTAAAATTATATTTAATCATAACGGTTATATTTTTATAGATTCTAATGAAGGCAAAGGAACTTGTGTTTATATTTTTTTGCCTGCGGGCAAATTGAAAGATAAGATAATTAAGAAAAAGAAAGAAATAAAAAAAATTTTATTGATGGATGATGAAAAAGATATAAGAGAAGTTTTAAAAGAAGGTTTGACATTTTTGGGATATAAAGTTGATGTTTCAACTAATTTTGATGAAACAGTGAGATTGTTTAAAGAAGCTAAATATTCAAAAAAACCTTATGATCTACTTATTTTAGATTTAATTATCGAAGGTAGTTTGGGAGGTTTGGAAACTTTAAGAGAAGTAAAGAAAATAGATAAAGATATAATGGCTATTGCTATTAGCGGTTATTCTGATAATGAAGTAATGTCAAATTGTAGAGACTATGGTTTTGTTGATGTCTTATTAAAGCCTTTTAATATTATGGAGCTTCAAAATAGAATAGAAAAACTTTTAAAATAATGTTATATTAAGATAAGATATTTAATATGATTTGGTAGGAGAAAAGGAGAATTTATGAATTTTAGCTTTCAAAAGCAGCCTCCGATGCGTAAAGTTATTTTGGCCTTATTACCAATAGTTATTTTATCAATTTATTTTTATGGGTGGTATGTTCTTTTTGTGGATTTGTTATCTATATTTACAGCAGTTGTAACTGAGTGGTTATTTGTGAAAAATAAAAAAAATGGAAAGATTTCAGAAGCAGCAGTTGTTACAGGGCTTTTACTTGCTTTGACTTTACCGCCCACCATACCATCTTTTATAGTAGTAATAGCGAGTAGTTTTGCTATAGTATTTGGTAAGATGGCATTTGGAGGGTTTGGCTTTAATATCTTTAATCCTGCTTTGGTTGGAAGGGCTTTTGTTTATATTGCTTTTCCTTCATATTTAACAAATAGATGGATGGCAGCAGCTGATTTTAAGAATTTTCCAGGCGGCTTTGCTTTTTGGCATTATCTTCCTGAGGGAAGTTCTATTACTTCTGCTACTCCATTGATTGCATTTAGAGAAGGAGCATCAAATTTAAATATTTTAGATAAATTATTATTAGGTAATATAAATGGTAGTTTTCAAAATTTAGGGAGTACAATTGGTCTTGGAGGTGGAAGTATTGGAGAATCTTCTGCTATTTTGATTATAATAGCCGGTCTATATTTAATTATAAAAAAAATAGCTAATTGGAAACCAGTGGTTGCTTTTTTAGGTTCATATTTTGTATTTAATTTTATATTTCATATAGTAAGCCCTTTAAAAGTACCAGATCCGTTATTTGGGATATTATCTGGTGGAATTTTATTTGGGGCATTTTTTATGATAACAGATCCGGTAAGTTTAGCCAGAACAACAATAGGTCAAGGGATATATGGGATTTTTGTTGGATTTTTCACTTTTCTTATAAGGTTTTATTCTCTTTTTCCTGATGGTGTTATGTTTGCAATATTGTTGGGTAATATGTTTAATCCTTTAGTTGATTATATTGTAAATAGTTTAAAAAAATAAATGGTAGGTGCATATGAAGAAAGCTTTATATACTATTTTCTTTATGGTAGCAATTACAATTTTTTTTATTACTATTCTTGCTATTACAAATGAGCTATCTTCTAAAAAAATAGAAGATAATTATAAAATTCAAGTTATGAAATCTATTTTATATGCATTTAATCTTTATCCTGTTGGCTTGTCTGATGATAAAATAGATGCTGATATAGTTTCTCAAGATATTTCCTGGGATAAAGATGAGTTATTTAAGGTATATAATGAGAAAATAAGGGAAGTTGAATTAGCTAATAAAAAAATTTTTGTTTATATTGAAAATGGCAAAGCAGCAGGGTATGGTTTTTATATTAGTGGAAAAGGATTATGGGGAGAGATTCAGGCTTTTTGTGCCGTAAATTTTCAGCTTTCACATTTATTAGGATTGGATTTTTTAAAGCAATCAGAGACACCGGGACTTGGTGCGAGGATAACAGAGCATTGGTTTAAAAGATATTTTAGAAATTTAGATATTTCCAATTTTTCTGAAAAAAAGATAGAGATGGTACGTAAAAAAGAAAAATTGAATACTGAAGTTTCTGCGAATACATTTGAAGCAGTAACAGGAGCTACTTTAACATCAAGAGGTGTTTTAAATATGTTAAATAATGAGCTAAAAGATTATTTAAAATTAATAAAAGAAAATAAGGGGAAAATTTCTAAGGAGCTATCATTATGAAGGTTAAGTCTATTGGGGAAATAATTATAGATGATTTATGGAGAGATAACCCTGTAATTGTTCAAATACTTGGAATATGTTCAACTTTAGCAGTTACAAATATGTTTTTAAATACCTTGATTATGGGATTGGGATTGACATTTGTTACTGCTTTTTCAGCATTGGTTCTTTCTTTAATTAGAAATATAGTTCCATCAAGGATCAGGATGATAGTCCAAACTTTGATAATATCAAGTTTTGTTGTTATTGTGGATATAATATTAAAAGCTTATGTTCCTAATATTAGCCGAGCATTAGGACCTTATGTAGGTTTGATTATTACAAATTGTATTATTATGGGAAGGCTTGAGGCTTTTGCTTCTTCTAATAAGCCGTTATTATCTTTTGTTGATGGAATCTTTTCTGGTTTGGGATATACATGGATTTTGTTAGTAATCGCCTTTTTTAGGGAGTTATTGGGATTTGGTACTATTTTAGGTATTCGAGTTATGGATCCTTTGATGCAATGGCTTGGTTATAGTGATGGATGGGTACAATGGAGCATTATGATAATGGCACCAGGTGGTTTTTTTATGCTGGCATCTTTAATTTGGATATTAAATAATCATAAATTAAAACAATTAAATAATAGGAGATAAATATGCCGGAGTTATCACCTTTAGTGATTTTTATTGCATCAATTTTTACGGGGAATATTTTATTGGTTTATTTTTTGGGAATGTGCTCCTTTCTTTCAGTTTCCAGGCAAATTAAAACAGCATTTGGATTGGGAATTGCTGTTACTTTTGTGCTTGCAATTACCTCGGCAGTTAATTATATAGTTTATTATTATATTTTATTGCCATTTGATATAGAATATTTAAGATTTATTGTGTTTATAGCAACTATTGCTGGTGTAGTGCAGCTGCTTGAGATGATTATAGAACGATTTTCTGAAGTTTTATATATTAATCTTGGTATTTTTTTACCATTGATTACAGTTAATTGTGCTATTTTGGGTGTATCATTATTTATGATAATAAGACATTATAATTTTATTCAAAGTGTGCTTTTTGGAGCTGGAAGCGGAATTGGATGGACATTAGCTATTATTTCTATGGCTGCAATTAGAGAAAGATTAGTGGAAAAGAAAATACCTGCGGCTCTTCATGGTCCCGGTATAGCATTAATTATTGCAGGTATAATGGCTATGGCTTTTATTGGTTTCTCAGGTATTGTCCAATTACAATAAAAAGGGAAAAACTATGGTTTCAAAAATTATTATTACAGTATTATCAGTATCAGGTATAACCGGTTTTTTGGCTTTGATTTTAGTTATTGCTGAAAAAATTTTTGCAGATTATGGTGTTTGTAAGGTTAATATAAATGGAGAGGAGGATATAGAAGTTGATGGAGGTAAAAGCCTCCTTTTTGCTTTAAAAGAGAAGAAAATATTTATTCCATCTGCTTGTGGAGGAAGAGGAACTTGTGGTTATTGTAAAGTTAGGGTTATAGATGGAGCAGGGCCGTTGCTCCCTACAGAAGAGCCAATGCTTTCCAAAGATGAAATGAAAAATAATATGAGGCTTGCTTGTCAGGTTAAGGTAAAAAAAGATATTCAGATACAAATACCAGAAGAATTGTTTAATATTAAAGAATACAAAACTAACTTGGCTCTTTTGAAAGATTTAACGTATGATATAAAATTGTTACATCTGGAATTAATCGAGCCTAAAGAGATAAATTTTAAAGCAGGGCAATATGTACAGCTTGAAACTAAACCTTACGGAGATATAAAAGAAACTGTTATGAGGGCATATTCGATTTGCTCTCCTTCTTATGAGAAGAATTATATTGAATTGATGATACGAAGAGTGCCTGATGGAATTTGTACAACCTGGGTACATGATTTTTTAAAGGAAGGAGAAGTATTAAATATAATTGGGCCTATGGGAGAATTTTATTTGAGAGAAGGAGAAAGTGATATTTATTTAATTGCCGGTGGGTCGGGAATGGCGCCTATAGTTTCTATCTTATATCATATTTTACATGAAAAAATTGAAAGAAATGTATTGTTCTTTTTTGGGGCAAGAACTACTAAAGACCTGTTTTATCTTGATGTCATGGAATATTTTGAACAAAATATTCCAAATTTTAAATTTATTCCTGCCCTTTCAGCTGCCACTAATAAAGATAAATGGGAAGGAGAAAAAGGACGTATTACGGATGTTATTAATAAATATATTAAGGATAGAGATAATTCTCAGGCACAAGGGTATCTTTGTGGTAGCCCTGGTATGGTAAAAGCATGTATAAATGTACTTAATTCTAATAATATTACCAATGATAGAATTTTTTATGATCCATTTGCATAGAAGAAGAGGAGTATTTTATGAAAGAAACACCTTTAGAAAAGAGCTTATATAGAAATTTTTTACCAGGAATTCTTACTAAAGATGGTTTTATTGGAGAAGATAAAAGGCATATCCATGATATTATAGAAGAAGATATAAGAGAATTAGAGCGGCTTGGAATATCAGAGGTAGAATTGGCAAAAAAATTACAGGAATTAATAGATTTTGGGAAGAAAAATCTTGAGGAAGATGTAAGATACGAGCATTTTATTATTAATGTTCGTTGGAGCAGAGGAATGTTACCATGTCCTTTTGGGGAACCACCTTTACATTATAAAATATACGCAAAAATAACAAATACAAAATTGGATAAAACTATTGTGGTTACTCAATTGGGTATTCATTTAATGGAAAAACATGTTTTTTTCTATGGAAAGGGAAGTAAATATAGATTGGAACCAGTTTTTTTGTATGATTTTTTGTTTAGATAAGATAATTTTATTTCTTAAGGAGGAATGAATATGGTAAGATTTATTTTTATTTTTTTGACAATTTATGCTATGGCTTTTGCTGATTTAAAAGAAGAGTTTGTTGCTCATATTAGTTTTTCGGGCCTTGGCAGTATGAAATATTCTGCGATTTCATATTATAAAGGAGAATGGAAGAAGGATCACAGTGTCACAAAGTTTAAATCAAAGGGATTTTTGGGCAAAATAGCTGCAAAATTATTAAGTAATGATGGTAAAGAAACAATATATGATCTTAAAAAGAAAGTCATTTATGACTTAGATCTGGCTGATGAAACTTATACAGAAAGAGATATTTCAAAATTTGAGGCACCTTTTACTGAAAGTGATAAACAGGAGGTAGAAATAGAACAGGGGGAAGAATCTGAAGAAGACAAATCATATAAAGTATTGCGAGAAGTGTTCAAAGTTATTGATAAAAATGAAGATAAGAAAATAAATAATTTTGATACGCATCACTATATTATTTACTATGTGAGTGAAGTTCAGGATTTAGAAACTAAAAAAATTAGAACTGATAGTATGTTTATTGATTTATATAATTCAAATGATATTGATTTATTTAAAAAGGTTTCTGAAGAAAAGAAAAAGTTTTATGTTCCTTATTATAAGTTATTGGGTTTAGAATATAAAAAGCAGGATTATTATGATCAGATTTTTGGTAAAAGTTGGTTTGGATATTTAAATAGTATTAATAAAGGAGAAAAAACAGAAAGTGTTAAATATGATAATGAAATAGAAGAATTGAAAAAAATAAAAGGATATCCTATTTTGATAAATGGAGCTTTTTTTCATAAAGGCGATGACAAATCTCAATCAGAGGATAAAGGTTTTAGTGGGGGATTTTCTGGATTAGTAAAAAAGATATCAAAAGAAAAAAATAAAAAAGGACAAAATGGATATAAAAAACTTTTTTCTTATAAGTATGAGCTTATAAATATTTCTTTTGATAATATTGATGATAAAGAATTTGAAATTCCTAATAACTTTGATAAAATGTAGGTAGAATTTATTTTCTACCTACATAATTTTTATAATTTTATAAATTTCTTCTGGATGGTCTTGAAAAAAAAGTTGTATTTTCTTTTTTGTTTCTGAGAAAGAATTACTATTTTGAATTTCTGTAATTAACCTGTGTTTCCAGAAAAAATTTTGAGAAAAAAAGTACATAAATTTTTTTAAGCGTACAAGATGAAAATCTTCTGGTAGGTATTGTTCTAAATAAATGATAAAAGTTTGAATAATTTCTTTTAAATTGACTTTATATTCTTTGATATTTGCTGTTTTTATTTTTTTTATCATATCAAAAAAATATGGTTGAATAATAGCTTGCCGTCCAATCATTATAGCATCTGGTGAATATTGCTTAAGGATCTGGGCATATGTTTTATAAGATGTTATATCTCCATTGCCGATGATAAACTTTTCTGGAAAGTCTGATTTAAGTCTTTCATAGAATTCCCATTTGGCATACCGTCTCATTTTATCTTTTTTATTTCTGGGATGTAGTGTTATAAAATCAATGCCATTGTCAAAAGCCATTTTTACAAAATTATATAAATGTGGGTAATTGTCATTGATTCCATTTCTGATTTTGATAGAAAGGAGTTTATTTTTTACATGTTTTCGGAGATTTTTTAATAAATCGTTAGTGTAAGTTATGTCTTTCATCCACATTATTCCGCCGTTTTGTTTTGTAATTTCTGGAGCAGTACATCCCATATTTATATCAATTCCATGACAATCTGTAGTTTGAGCTAATATGGTAGCAGCTTTTACAAGGGCTTTTTTATCTCCTGAAATTAGCTGAAGGAAGACTTTACTTCCTTCAGGCAGAGTATTAATATAGTATTTTTCGTATTTCCCCCGGTTTATAAAAGCTTTTGCGCTAATCATTTCTGTGAAATAATAGTCGCAGCCGCCAATTTTATGTAGTAGCATTCTGAACGCTATATGAGAAATTTCTGCCATTGGAGCAAGAATTAGAGCATTTTTTGTTATCATTATTTTTTTCCAAATTCTGGATCAACTTTTATGAAAAATATAGTAGCTATTGCAGGAATTGTTGCAATCATTATCCAGATAAAAAATAATTTGTATCCTAATAATTGCTGTATATATCCGCTTATCATGCCCGGCAGCATCATACCAAGTGCCATAATTCCGGTAGATATTGCAAAATGAGCTGTTTCAAATTTGCCCTGAGAAACATATATCATAAAAAGCATATATGCTGTAAATCCGAAACCGTAACCTAACTGTTCTATTCCTATACATAAATTTATTATAAAAAAGTTTGTTGGTTGAACAAAAGACATATAAGTATAGACTATATCTGGTAAATTTATTGCTATTGCCATTGGTAGTAACCATTTTTTTAGTCCGTCTCTTGCTGCTAAAAATCCTCCGAGTAATCCTCCTACTGTTAAAGCTATTAGCCCCACTGTTCCATAGGCAACACCTATTTGGCTTGTGGAAAGTCCTAATCCTCCTTTATCCTGTCCATCTAATAAAAATGGCGATGCTATTTTTACCAGCTGAGATTCAGCCAGTCTGTATATCAGTAAAAATCCTAAAATAGAAGCTATATCTTTGCGGGCGAAATAAGATTTAAATACTTCTAAGAATGTATTAAAAAATGCTTTTAAATTTTCTGCTTTTTTAGGTTGATCTTTGATCGGATAGGGAAGTATAAATTTATGATATGTTGCAATTAATATAAAAAAGATGGCAATAATAAGGTATGTTATAGTCCATGATTGTCTGACGTTACCACCTGATATTTGAAATTTGACATTATCTAAAGTTGTATTTTGTGGAATTTCTATATAGGAAGCAAAAATTTTATTCCAATTAGTTTTTGTTAAAGTAAATCTACTTCCTTTTATTAATTTTATATGCTCATTGCCTTCTAATTTTTTTAATCCCAGTACTATTTCATCTTCTTCAGGTTTATTAGATAATCTAAAGTAAATTTTTAAAGTATCTTTTTCTTTTTTAGGTAATGTTGGATGTTTAATATCATTTAAATTATAGTAGTAAAGTATTTTTGTTTTGCCATTGATAGCTTTTTGATTGAAAAAAGTAGTAGAATCTACTATAGTATTGCTTGATAAATTAAATTCATAGTTTCCGAGACCTGTATGTGTTTCTATGTAGCCAGCTAAAATAACAATTAATCCCTGACCTGTAAGCATAGCAAATCTATAGAAAGTACTTCTTACTCCTACAAACCATGCTTGCTGTTTTGATGTTAAACCGAGTAAATAGAAACCATCAGCTGATATATCATGTGTAGCTGATGCAAATGCTAATACCCATAATGCTATTATGGAAAATGTAAAAAAGGTTGGTAAGTGTAGAATTAATGATATAGCGAGAAATACAACTCCCATTAGAAACTGTAATCCATAAATCCATCTTCTTTTTGTTGAGATAATATCTACTATAGGACTCCATAAAGGTTTAATAACCCATGGAAGATATAAAATACTTGTCCAGAATGCAATTTTTTCATTTGAAATACCGAATCTTTTGAACATTATAACTGAAACAGTCATTGTAATGATATAAGGTATTCCCTCTGCATAATAAAGAGATGATATCCAGAACCACGGCGATATTTTTCTTCCCTTAGCATCAGGCATTCCCTTATGGACAGATGTAGTTTCTTGCATAATATCTCCTCCCATTTTATTTTTATTTAATTTTATAATTTTGAAAGTAAAAGTCAAGGTTTTTTTAATTTTATTAAAATAGGAGTTAATTTTTGAATATAGATGGAGGGAAAATTTTTTTTATTAAATTGTAAAAATAAAAATATCATTGAATTAATTAGATATTTTTATTAGATTATAGATAAAAAACAAAAGGAGAGAGGGTATGAGGAAAAAGTTGCCACCTGAGGCTTATAAACAAATTCCTGGTGAACAGTATGTTCCTTATATTAAAGCAGAAGAAAGTTTTTCAGAACTTACTTTGAAATCTTTATTTTGGGGCGCTATATTTGGTATTTTATTTGGTATGGCTAATGCTTATCTGGGCTTAATGGCAGGTTTAACTATTTCGACGGCAATTCCTTTATCTGTTATAACAGTTGCAGTAGCGAGAGGTTTTAGTTTTTTACTTGGCAAATCCAATATTTTAGAAAATAATATTACAAAAACTGCCGGGTCTGCAAGTTCTTCGCTTGCATCAGGACTTATTTTTACAATACCGGCATTATATTTATGGGGACAGAATCCAGGTGTAATTAAAATTGCTTTAATTGGATTGACAGGTGGTTTATTGGGTGTTTTGTTTATGATTCCTTTGAGATCTTATTTAATTAAAGAAGAGCATGGTAATCTTCCGTATCCTGAAGGAATTGGCTCTGCTGAGGTTTTTGTAGCAGCAGAAGCCGGAGGCGATCAAGCCAAAAATGTATTTACTGGACTTGGTATTGGTTTTATCTATTCTTTTTTTATGGCATTTGTTAAATTATGGAAAGATGAATTTTATTTAAAGATTCCATTTATAAAAAAAGCAGTTTTAGGTGTGAAGACAAGACCGGCTCTTTTGGGTGTTGGATATATATTAGGCTTTAGAATATCTTTGATAATGGTTTCCGGTGGACTTCTGGCATGGCTTGTTATTATACCTATTATAGCATATTTGGGTGAATATTTGCCAGCATTGCAGAATACACCATTGTATCCTGCAACAGATATATTGATAAAAGATATGACTGCAAAGCAGATATGGACAAATTATATTAGATATATTGGTGCGGGTGCTGTTGCAACAGCTGGATTTATAGCATTATTTAAATCTATACCTGTGATGATCTCTTCTTTTAAGAATAATATAAAAGAATTAAGTACAGTTAAGAATAAAAATACAGTGGTAAAGAGAACCGATATTGATCTTCCTTTTTCAGTAGTTATAGGAGGAGCAGTAATTATTATTTTGATTTTAGCTTTTACTCCTGTAATATTTGATTTTTTTGATAATTTTTGGATGAGGCTTATTACAGCTGTTTGCGTGGCTATTTTTGCTTTTTTCTTTACCACAGTATCAGCAAGAATTGTAGGTTTGGTTGGTGTAACGTCTAACCCTACCTCTGGAATGATAATTGCTACTCTGATTGGTACAAGTATTGTATTTTTTGTTTTAGGAATGAGAGACTTGACTGGTAAAGTTGCGGCCTTGACTGTTGGTGCTATTGTTGGGGTTGCCGCATCAATTGCTGGTGATACTTCACAAGATTTGAAAACAGGCTTTTTAATTGGAGCAACACCATCGAAACAGCAGATCGCAGAGATTGTGGGAGTGATAACTACTGCTTTTTTTGTGGCATTAAGCATTATTGCATTAGGTAAAGCTTATGGATTTGGCACGGAGGCATTGCCGGCTCCTCAGGCAAATATGATGAAATTAGTTATTGATGGTGTTCTTGGAATGAATATACCATGGACTTTAGTTTTAATCGGTGTTGCAATTACTTTATTTGTACATTTTATTATAAAAATTCCATCTTTAGCATTTGCAATAGGTGTTTATTTACCTGTATCAACTATGGTTCCTATCTTTATAGGTGGTTTTATAAGGCATATTTTAGAGAAAAAATCTCCTGACGAACAAACAATGGAAGAAAGAAGAGAAAAAGGTATCTTATTTAGCTCTGGTTTAGTTGGAGGCGATGGTTTGATGGGAGTAATAGTAAGTATATTTGTAATTCTGAAAATTATGCCTTCAAAAGAAACTTTATTGCCAATTGTGTCATTTTTATTTTTTGGAATTTTAGTTTATATTTTATATAAAATGGCTAATGCGAACCCTAATGAAAGGAAATAAGCATGTTTATTTATAGGTTGATTAGCTTTTTGGGGATTTTTGGTATCATTGGAATAGCTTTTTTATTTTCTAATAATAAAAGAAAGGTTAACTGGCAAACTGTATTTTGGGGAATTACCTTACAAATAATTTTTGCATTATTAATTTTAAAGACAAGGCCCGGGATAGTTTTTTTTGATTATTTAAGAATTGCTGTAAATAAATTATTGAGCTTTACAGATATAGGTGCATCGTTTTTATTTGGGAATTTATATAATGGAACTGCAGATATTGCAAAAACAATAGGTCAATCAGGCCCTTTACAATTATTTAATTCGCAAACAGGTAAATTTGTTGATTTGGGAATAGTTTTTGCTATACATATTCTTCCTACAATTATCTTTTTTTCTGCTTTTATGTCTATTTTATATCACCTTGGTGTGATGCAGAGAGTAGTTGAATATCTTGCTAAAATAATGACAAAATTTATGAAAACAAGTGGAGCAGAATCTTTATCAGCTGCCTCTAATATTTTTGTTGGTCAAACTGAAGCTCCATTAGTTGTAAAACCCTTTGTTAAAACTATGACAATGTCAGAGTTAATGGCAGTTATGACAGGTGGATTTGCTACAATTGCTGGAGGCGTACTGGCAGCTTATGTGAAATTCGGTGTTGATGCTGGACACCTTATGGCAGCAAGTGTAATGTCTGCACCTGCAGCACTTGTTATGGCAAAAATATTTTTCCCTGAAACAGAAAAGCCCTTGACTATGGGAGTTGTCAAAATTAATACTGAGAAGACTACATCTAATGTTATAGATGCAGCTGCCGCTGGTGCTAAAGATGGTCTTGGTCTTGCTCTTAATGTTGGTGGGATGCTTATTGCTTTTATTGCCATCATTGCTATGATAAATTATCTTTTAGGATTGACTGATGATATTTTAAACCTTATAACTTTTTATCAATTTCATTTTAATTTTGATCTTAATTTAACAAAAATTTTTAGTATTATTTTTACACCTTTTGCTTTTCTAATGGGTACTCCCTTTCATGATATACCTAATGTTGCAACATTATTGGGTACCAAAGTTACAATAAATGAACTTGTCGCTTATGTAGATCTTGTTTCCTTAAAAAATACATTATCTCCGCGTGCATTTACTATTGCGACTTATGCTTTATGTGGATTTGCAAATTTTAGTTCTATTGCAATACAGATTGGTGGATTAAGCGGTATTGCCCCAACAAGAAGAAGTGATCTTGCAAAATTAGGACTCAGAGCGATGTTTGCTGGTGCTCTTGCATCATGGCTTACTGCTACTATTGCAGGATTATTACTATAATATGAATATTGTAGTTGTAAGTACCTTAGGATATACTCAGGAAGCTTTTTTATTACCTTATATAGAATGTTTTAAAAATGATTTTGGAGCTGAAATTTATTCTATTGCAAATTGGAATTATAATTGGGGGAAAATGTTTGATTATGTAAAAAAAATCAATATCCCTTTTAGTAGAAATATTCTATCCCCTGTAAATTATCTGGCGATTTTTAAATTAATAAGAATATTTAAGGAATATAATTTTGATTTGATTTATACTCATACACCCATTGCTTCAATGGTTGTTAGGTTGGCAAATAAATATTCGAAACAAAATTTTCCTATCTTATATGAAGCTCATGGTTTTCATTTTCATCAATATCAAACCAGAGTAAATAATTTTTTATTTAAAAACATAGAAAAATTTTTCTCATTTTATACAGATGGAATTATTACAATAAATAAAGATGATTTTTATATGGCAAAAGAACTTTTTAGCAAATCTGATGTCTTTTATGTACCAGGTATTGGAGTTGATTTAAATTTTTTTGATTATAAAAAATTTGATAAATATAAAATTAAATCTGAGTTAGGATTTTCAAGTAAGGATAAGATTATAATTACAATTGCTGATTTTATTAAAAGAAAAAATCTTGAAGTTTTAGTAGATATTGGAGCTTCTTTAAAAGAAAAAAGAAAAGATTGGAAATGGGTTATTGTTGGAGATGGCCCATTATTTAATAAAATAAATAAACAGATTCAAGATAGAGATATGAATGATTTTTTTATATTAGCAGGTTATCAATCAGATGTGCGAAGGTATATTGCGGCTTCGGATATTTTTGTATTATTGTCTATTCAAGAAGGACTCCCGAGATCTTTACTTGAAGCTGGTGCTTTTAAATTGCCGGCAGTAGTAACTAATATTCGAGGTAATAGAGATGTTATTGCTCATGGCAAAAATTCTTATTTAGTGCCCCCTTCCGATATTTTTAGAGCTGTAGAATATCTAAATTCACTATTAAATGATGAAAAATTACGAAAAGATTTTGGAGATAAACTTTATAGTAAAATAAAAAAAAGTTTTTCTTTGGACGTTGCTTTGAGAAAACATATTGAGATTTTTGAAAGATTTTTGAGATGATTACAAAGCAAACATATATATTAAAGTATTTATTTGATTATATTTTTGCATTTATATTAATCTTAATTTTATTGCCATTAATAATATTGATTGCTTTTTTAATTAAAATAGATGATAGAAATGGTCCTATAATTTTTAAACAGAAGAGGGTAGGTAAAGATAATAAAGATTTTGTTTTGTATAAATTTAGAACTATGATTGTTGGAGCTGAAAATAAAGGTAATGGTATTTATTGTGCAGAAGATGATCCGCGCATTACAAGAGTTGGCAAGATATTACGCAAATTTAGTCTTGATGAAATTCCCCAGTTGTTGAATATTTTAAAAGGAGAGATGAGTTTCGTAGGTCCAAGGCCTACTTTAAGATATCAGGTTGAAAAATATAATAAGAGGCAAATGAAAAGACTTTCGGTAAAACCTGGCATTACAGGATGGGCTCAAGTGAATGGGAGGAATTCTATTCCATGGTCTAAAAGAATAGAACTTGATTTATGGTATATTGAAAATTGGTCTTTATGGCTGGATATAAAAATACTTTTTCTCACTTTTATGAGAAAAGATAAAGGAGTTTATGGTAATAAAGACATTTTTGATCTGTAAAATTTTTAATTTTTTTTAATTTTTTGTAGTATAAGTACATATTTTTTTATTAAATATTTTTTGTGAAATAAGTTTAATTTTTTATATACTTTTCTATTATTAAGAAATCTTTTTTTCATAAACTTTTGTGAATGCCGTAGTTATTTACATATATTGCTTTTGAGTTAGTGGAATATATAGGTGGTGAGACGATTATATTTTTTAAGATTTTTTGTGGTTTGTTATTAGTTTTTCCGCTCAAATAATTTTCCATATATTTTCGAGCTAAAATACTATATTTACCAGCACCACAGCCAATGTTAAATAATTTGTCAGGATTAATTTTAATATTATAGTCAAAACTTTCTCTGGAAAATTTGTAGGTATAGTTTTTTATAAAAAATATTTTTTGCCAATATATTTGTTATCATTTTTCCAATATCTTATTTAAGTATCCATTTTGTAGCATGTCTAGATTCAACAAGTAATCAGCCTGAGCAAAGTATTCTCTTAAAGGAAGTTGTGTGCTTTTCCATCCTTGCCCATCTGTAATCCATATAAATTCTATTCCTTGTTTATTCCAGAACTGATTCATTGTAATATATTCACCAGCAGTAGATTTCAGTTTTGAACCACCTACCCCATAAAAATTTGTTTCAATAAAGTAAAGTTTATCGTTTTTACTAATAGCAAAATCAATTTGTCTTGACGATTTGTCTATTTGAATAGTTATTCCCCATTTATTTTTTATTTTTGATGCAGAGTTGCTTGCTTTATATAATCCGCATTATTAACTGCACAGGCATCAGCCACAAAAACTTCAACAATTGATTCCATTAAACTGCCTGTTCGATTTTTTCTTGCATTACTGTCTAAACCTACTTCAACCCCTGTTACATAATCTACCAAGTTTTTGATTTTTCGATTTTTTAAGAGT
>Ga0164318_10000127_pt1 | contig 45685 bp, 51 predicted proteins | sample GuaBasSedimGuay9_FD_113734 | JGI IMG/M metagenome (GOLD analysis project Ga0164318, IMG submission 113734) | Subseafloor sediment microbial communities from Guaymas Basin, Gulf of California, Mexico - Guay9, Core 4571-4, 0-3 cm | ecosystem: Environmental > Aquatic > Marine > Hydrothermal vents... | reverse complement strand
TCGCCGTATCCGGTATTTCGATTCAGAAACACAGAAATATCCCACATTCTTAACAAACAATTTCAGTCTTCCGGCAATAACCATAGCACAACTTTACAAATGCCGCTGGCAAGTAGAACTATTTTTCAAATGGATCAAGCAACATTTGAGAATAAAAGCGTTCTTCGGAACATCCGAGAACGCAGTGAAAACTCAAATTTGGAGAGCAATTTCGATTTACGTGCTAATCGCGATTATCAAAAAACGGGAAAACAACTAAAAATAGAGCAAAGCCTTTACACAATATTACAGATTTTGAGTGTTACAGTTTTCGAGAAAACCCCCATTTTACAGGCACTTGCGGGGTATGATCTACAAATTAAAACAAGTGATTCTTGTAACCAGTTGTTATTATTTAACTTATAACCGGACAGTAGTGATTTGGACGTATATATAAGAGAAGAGTTGCCATAATAGAATGACAGTTTTGTCATTTCAGTTTGTAATAAAATATGTTGAAGAGATTTTTTGTTTAAGGTATTGTATAAACGTTTTATTGAACCGAAAGGATAAAATGGAAACCATCCGGGAAGAGGAGAAAAAATGGTTTTATAGGCCCTGGGTAATAGTGGGCGCGATTCTTTGTTTCGGGCCGCTGGGGCTATTCCTTTTATGGTTCAGGCCCCGGACGAAATTGTATCTGAAGGTATTGATCTCTGTAGCCGTGATCATTTTGACCGTCTGGATGACACAGGAAACGATCAAGGTTTTCGAAAAATTGATGCTTTACTATAAAGAATTGGCCGATGTTTTGCGATGACCCTTGGCAGTATAGAATAGTACGAAATAACGTGAGTAAAAAAGGAGTCGACAATGGCAGAGCTTGTATTTAAAAGATATGGAGGCAGTCACCAATTGAAGATCCAGGATGCGCATGATTTAGGGAAAATTCAGACACTTAATGAAGCTCTTTGGGCTGCTACAAGCGTTCCGATCGATAATCTTGATTGTGACCGCGTATTTCTTTCTCATGTAGATATGGATAAGAATGGCCGCATACGGACGCGTGAACTCAAGGAAGCACAATCCTGGTTATATCGGATGCTTGCCGGTCGCAGCCATTTATCAGAAGGTACCGATGTTCTCAGACTTGACGATATTGACACCAGCCATGTCGAAGGTCAGGAGTTGCGAAAGACAGCAGAGTTTATTCTAAATAATCTTGGAGTGCCGCAGGCAAAAGAGATCAGCTTGCAGCAGGTTCGTGACGCCAGGAGTATCATAGCGAATGCCGCGAATAACGGAGACGGCGTTGTGCCTCCTGAGGCGGTTGCTGACGCCGATCTCGCGCAATTTATTTCGTCCATTATGGATACGGTTGGCTCTACAATGGATGCCAGCAACAGACCGGGTGTCGGCAAAAAAGAGCTTGAAGACTTTTTTCATACGGCAGAAACATACCTTGTCTGGAAAGAAAAAGGTAATGTCCCTGCCGGAAAAGAGTCTACGGATGTTATGCCATGGGGGAACGATACTCCGCACCTATATCAGTTAGTGGCTGATCTGGAGGAGAAGATAGATCAGTATTTTACCCAATGTGCCATGGTCGGGTTTGATGAACGGGCGGCAGTCCAGATGCAGCTTCGACAAAAAGAACTGGAAGAAATTGATTTTGCGGATCCGGAAGTTTTAAGAAATCGACTTATGAATGCCCCGCTTGGTAAGGTTGATCCGGAAGGTATGTTGGACTTTACCAGCGCGATCAATACTCTCTATAGAGAGCGGTTACTCGAGTTGAGAGATAAAGTTTTCAAGCGTGCGATTGGAGAGGATGTCAAGCAATTGACACGGCAGCAGTGGGAAAAAGTAAAAACTATATTTGCTCCATACCGGGCCTACGTAGAAAGTAAACAGGGCGGCGCTGTTGAGAAATTGGGTGATGATTCGCTCCGCAAATATCTTCAGGGACAGTACAGGGAACGGGTAAACGAACTTATTGACAAAGACAGGAGTGTCGCGGATGAACTAAGTCAAATTCTTACAGCAGAAAAACTTATTCTTTATCAGCGATGGCTATTGGAACTGGCCAACAATTTTGTGAGTTTCGCGAATCTCTACGATCCGGGCATTCGCGCGCTTTTTGAGGCAGGTACATTAGTGATCGATGGGAGAGAAATAATGTTTACCATGAAAGTTCAGGATGTACAGGCACATAAAATCAGGTCAGAAAAAAGTTATATGTGTCTGTTGTATTTGGAGGTGACAGGCCGCCAGGACCGCGAAATCGCATTTAATATTGTAGCCCCCGTGACTTCAAGCAACATTGGAGAGCTCCGTGTTGGGAAACGGGGCATATTTTTTAGCACCGATGGTTGCGAATGGGACGCGGAGGTTAAGGATATTGTGGTTAATCCGATCAGCATTTGGGAATCAGTAACCGCTCCTTGCAGACAAGTAAGCGATTTTCTGAAGGCGCAGGTCGATAAATTAAGTAAAGTCCGCGAAGAGAAGATCCAGACGACTATGGCTGTACCTACTACGTCAGGTGCCGCGCGGGATCTTCTGTTAGGCGGAGGTATCGCTATCGCCGCCCTTGGTTCAGCGTTCGCTTATATTATCAAGGCCTTATCCCAGGTAAAACTGAGTCATGTACTGGGTGTTTTACTGGGCATCATAGTGATCGTTATATTGCCCGGCATGATCGCAGGTTTTGTAAAGATCCGAAGGCGGGATATGAGCATTCTTTTGGAAGCATCGGGCTGGGCTATCAATGTGCGCATGCGCCTCAGCATAGCACTTGGACGGCTTTTTACGCACATTCCCGGATTACCGAAACGAGCTCGAAAGGAAAAGAGGGATTCAATAGGTAAATTCTTAAAACAATTTGGATATTCTTCAACCTTTTCAAGGAGTTTTTTTATAGTAGTTTCGATCATTGTCATTGTTTTTCTTATTTTCCAATTATTTATGATGAGATAAGCCCCGACCTGAAAATATTCAATAGTTCTATTGACAAATACAAAAAATAGTTTATAATACTATATTCGGAAGTGGTAAATGGGAAGTAGAAGTTTTAAGCCACAAGGTTAGGAGGACATGCGCCTTGTGGTTTTTTACACTAGTTCCTGTTTACGGTAATTTTATTGTTAAAAGGAGGTAGAGAGTAATGGCAACAGGAACAGTGAAATGGTTCAATGACTCAAAAGGTTATGGGTTTATTACACCAGATGATGGAAGCAAAGATTGTTTTGTTCACCACAATGCGATCCAGGGCGAAGGCTTCAAGTCCTTAAGCGAAGGACAAAAAGTCCAATTTGAGACCGAAGAAGGTGCCAAAGGCCCTCAGGCTGTAAACGTAGTAAAGATATAACATAACCCGCGAAAAAAGGCCTGGCGATCTTTTGCCAGGCCTTTTCTTTTCGATCCCGCACCTGTCCCCGGAACCCCACCATTTACCACGTGAGCACTAAGCGCTACAATACAATAAAGTAAATATAGGGAAAAAAATGATCATAATTATTGGTGGCGGGCCCGCCGGGATGATGGCGGCAATAAGTGCTGCTTCTACTCAAAATGAAGTGATTCTTATTGAAAAGAATGAACACCTTGGAAGAAAGCTTCTTTTGACAGGCGGCGGGCGCTGCAACCTGACAAATATATGTGGATCAGAGGACCTGATCCATCATTTTTCTAAAACGGGGAGTTTTTTGAGGGATGCGTTTAAGGCTTTTGATAATAATGATCTTATATCATTTTTTGCCAGGAGAGGACTAAAGACCAGGATAGAAGAGGACGGAAGAGTTTTTCCTGTGACAGATAAAGCATCGAGTGTTTTGGATCTACTTATAGAAGAAGTAAAGAAACTAAAAATAAAGGTTTTGGTTAATACAAGCGTTAAGGAAGTTATTGTATCTCAAAGTGTTGTTAAAAGTGTTTTACGCGAGGACGGGACTATTATTGAAGCGGATAAGGTTATTGTTGCTGCCGGCGGACTTTCTTATGAGGCAACGGGTTCAACTGGAGATGGAATAAGGATAGCTGAGAAACTGGGTCATACGATAGTCCCTTTGACCCCCGGGATAGTAGCATTAACTTTAGAAAGCACTCTTCCTGAAAGGTTGGAAGGGGTGTCTCTTAATGATGTAAAACTTGTTTTTAAAGCCGGGAAGAAGAAGGCAGCATCAGGAAAGGGAAGTATAATTTTTACAAAAAATGGGATATCAGGTCCTATAACACTTTCTTCCAGTTCGAAAGTGGTAGACTGGCTTAATGAAGGAAAAAAAGTGTCTCTGGAAATTGATATAATGCCTATGCTTGATCCAAAAGAAACAGAAGAGGTGCTGATAAAGAAGATTTCAGGATCTTCAGTGAAGAAGCTAAAGAATATTTTGAAAGAATTTGTGCCTATGCGGTTTAGTGAGCTTCTTTTAGAGCTTTCTAAAATTCCTCAAGACAAAAAAGCCAACCAGTTAACATCAAAAGAAAGAAAAGATCTCATAATGCTTTTTAAAAAAGTAAAGTTTGATGTTGCAAATACCGTTTCATTTGAAAAAGCTCAGATAACACGCGGCGGAATATCGGTAAAAGAGATAGACCCGGGAACTATGGAGTCAAAAAAGGTAAAAGGGCTGTATTTTGCCGGGGAAATGATAGATGTTGATGGGGATTGCGGGGGGTTTAGTCTGCAAGCAGCATTTTCAACAGGCTATTTAGCCGGGCTATCGAGAACACGATATGAGGATCTGGATGACAGTATTTTTGTTGACAGGAAGGGGCATAGGGGTATAATATTTCCAAAAGGAGGAAGTGAACAATGGCAAAAGGAACAGTAAAATGGTTCAATAGCTCAAAGGGTTATGGATTTATTACCCCTGAAGACGGCAGCAAGGATGTATTTGTACATCACAACTCGATTCAGGGCGAAGGCTATAAGTCTTTAGATGAAGGGCAGTCTGTTGAGTTTGAGATTCAGCAGGGACAAAAGGGCCCGGAAGCTATAAACGTAGTAAAGCTGTAATGTAATAAACAAAAGACAAGGCCTGGCGATATGTTGTCAGACCTTGTCTTTTAAGATGTTATTTACCATCCATAGTTCCACGAAATTCCAGGGATGGGTCTGATAAGTTGACAAACTTACTAAATTAGGATAGAATAAAGTAAGCATCAGATATTAGATCGGTGAGTCGCAGGAATTCTTAAACTACAAGGTTAGGAAATCTTAGCTTTGTGGTTTTTTGTTTAATAGGAATAAATAATATGCCGAATCAGAAAAGAAGGAAAGATGTAAGGAATATTGCCATCATAGCGCACGTAGACCACGGGAAGACGACACTTGTTGACGCACTTTTGAAATACACCGGAGCCTACGAGTTCAAGGAAGGCGAGGCCGCTATAATGGATTCCAACCCCCTGGAGAAGGAGAGGGGGATCACTATCCTGTCAAAGAATGCCTCTCTTGAGTATAAAGGAGTGCGGTTAAATATTGTTGATACTCCGGGACATGCCGATTTCGGCAGTGAAGTAGAGCGGATCCTGAAGATGGTCGATGGTGTTCTTCTTCTGGTCGACGCGTTCGAAGGGCCTATGCCTCAGACGAAATTCGTCCTTAAAAAATCGCTTGAGCTTCATCTGAAGCCGATCCTTGTTATCAACAAGCTTGACAGGCCCAATGCACGGCCCGATGAAGCTGCTGATATGACATTTGACCTTTTCTGTGAACTGAACGCCACGGATGAACAACTTGATTTCCCTATAGTTTACGCTTCGGGTAAAGACGGTTACGCGGCTCTTGACCTTGATGAGCCGAGGGAATCGGTGAAACCGCTTTTAGAGACGATCCTGCACAGAGTGTTACCCCCGGTCGCTGATCCCGAACGTCCTTTTCAGATGCTGGTTACAATGCTTGATTACGACTCATATGTAGGGCTTATAGCGATAGGGCGTATTTTCCACGGAGCTATCCGTGTCGGCGACCCTGTGGCCCTTGTGAAACGGAACGGCACTATCCTCCGGGGGAAAGCGACCAAGATAATGAAGTACCGGGGTCTAAAGCGGGTAGAGAGTATGGAGGCGACAGCGGGTGATATAATCTCGATCTCCGGCATAGAGGGTGTACAGGTAGGTGAGACTCTGACGTGCGTTGATGACCCAAAAGGGTTGCCGACAATAAAGGTAGACGAGCCGACGATCTCCATGAATTTTTCGCATAATACAAGTCCTGTTGCGGGCAGGGACGGTGGACGATTTTTGACGTCGCGTCATATACGTGAACGGCTCGAGCATGAGGCAATGATAAATGTCGGGATAAAGGCCGCTGAGGTCGAAGGCGGGGAGCGGTTCAAAGTTTCAGGCAGGGGTGAGCTGCATCTGGAGATCCTGATAGAAACAATGCGCCGTGAAGGATATGAAATGGAAGTATCGCGCCCGCAGGTAATATTAAAGAAAATGGGAGGGCAGACACTTGAGCCTGTAGAGGAAGTGGTCATTGAGGTGGACTCAGAGTACCAGGGCGTTGTCATGCAGGCGCTTGGGGCGCGAAAGGCGGAGGTAAGGGGCCTTGCCTCGACATCGTCGGGCACCAGCAGGATGGAATTCGTTATCGCCTCAAGGGCGTTGATAGGTTTCAGAAGCGATTTTCTGGTTATGACACGGGGGACCGGGATCATGTACCAGAACTTTTTTGAATATCAGACATATAAAGGGAAAATGCCGTCACGCCAGACGGGTGTTATGGTGTCACAGTCGGGCGGTAAAGCGGTCGCTTACGCGCTCTATAATCTGCAGCCGAGGGGGGAGATCTTTGTCAGCCCGGGGGATGACCTGTATGAGGGGATGGTCCTGGGGATAAACAATAAAGGGATGGACCTTGTCGTAAACGCGTTAAAGGAAAAGAAGCTGACTAATATGCGCGCGTCAGGGTCAGATGACGCTATACAGCTTATTCCTCCGAGGGAGATGACCCTTGAATTTGCCCTTGAGTTCATCGAGGATGATGAGCTTGTAGAGATCACACCGAAAAATATAAGGATAAGAAAATTCTATTTGGATGAAAATGACCGGAAAAGGGCAAGAAGGTGAAGCTCTGATCCCAGGTTAGAAAAAATGAGGAGTTAAAATATCATGATGAAAGAAGCGAGAACGAATGTCTCTTTTGACGGGCTGGGCATCGCCCCGAAAATACTCGAAGTGTTGGACCGGCTGAAGTTCACTCAGCCGACCCCGATCCAGCATAAAGCTATCCCCATCGCTATAGAGGGTACTGATATTATCGGGGTGGCCCAGACCGGCACAGGCAAGACACTGGCTTTTGCTATACCCGTTATCCAGCGTCTTTCCCGCAATAAGGGACAGTGTCTGGTACTCGTTCCTACCAGGGAATTAGCTCTACAGGTAAATGAGGCCTTCCGGGAGATAGCGCTCTTATTCGGGATAAAGACCGTGGTCATTATAGGGGGGGTTCCGATGCAGGCCCAGCTGAAGGTCCTGAAAAAGAACCCGCGTGTTATTATCGCCACGCCCGGACGGCTTATCGACCATATGAATCAGAGGACACTGCGTTTGAATGAAGTTGAGGTCCTTATCCTGGACGAAGCTGACAGGATGCTGGATATGGGTTTCAAGCCGGATATAGAACGCATCCTTAAGTTCGTCCCCAAAAAAAGGCAGACCATGCTTTTTTCGGCGACGATACCCGGGGAAGTCGTGTCAATAGGGGCCGTGCATATGAAGCTTCCCGTCCATGTCGAGGTCGCGCCGTCAGGGACCGCCGCGGAACGTATTATCCAGGAGTTGTTTATCGTAAAAAAAGAAGCCAAGAAGAAATTGCTGGCCAACCTGCTCGATCAGTATCGCGGTCCGGTGCTGCTTTTTTCACGGACAAAAAGGGGAGCGGGCAAGATCAAACGCCTGATCAAAGAAATGGGGCATAACGCGGCGGAGATACATTCGGACCGTACACTTAAACAGCGGAGGGAAGCGCTTGAGGGGTTTAAAAGGGGAAAGTACAGGATACTTGTCGCGACCGATATAGCGGCAAGGGGGATAGATGTTGTCGGTATAGAAACGGTCATAAATTACGATCTTCCGGACGATACGGAGAATTACGTGCACAGGATCGGACGCACAGGCCGGGCCGGGCATAAAGGGCGCGCTATCTCGTTCGCTACCCCGGAACAGGGCAATGATATCCGCAACATCGAGAAACTCATCAAGACAGCCTTGCCCGTTTCAGAGCATCCCGAGCTTCCGCGTGAAAAGTTCATAACCCGGACGGTATTCCGGAGCAGTCCCCGGGGGGCGGCGAAGAGGAGGAGTAAAAGCAGCTTGTCCCGTAAACGCTGGTGATATGAGGGGCGTTTCCTCCCTCTCCGCCATTCCATATTTGCAAGTAGTTGACTCTATTACATTTACAAATTCGGAGATGTGGAATATCTTGGTTTTCAGGGATTTCTGTATTATAATAATAACCCCCATGAGGGGGTTATATAAAAGGAAAAAATTATGTCTGATAAATTAAAGCCGCTTGTAATCGGCGATTTGGAAATTAAGGTTCCTGTCATTCAAGGTGGAATGGGAGTCAGGGTATCTATGGCGTCTTTAGCCGCTGCGGTAGCGAATTGCGGCGGTGGAGGTACTATAGCCAGTGTAGGGCTTCCTCCAGATACGGAAGAAAACAGGGCAGATGTGCCTAAATCTTGCAGGGAACATCTTCAAACGGAAATAAGACGAGCAAGGGAATTATCCGATGGAGTTATCGGTGTTAACATAATGGTCGCTTTAAGCAATTATGAAGATATGGCGAGAACTACCGTAAAGGAAAAAGCGGATTATATTATTTCAGGGGCGGGACTGCCTATAAGCCTGCCGGAATTTGCGGAGGGTTCACCGATAAAATTGATCCCGTTGATCGCTTCGGCAAGAGGAGCTAAACTTTTGCTGAAAACGTGGAAGAGACGTTATAACCGCTTTCCGGACGCTTTTGTAGTTGAGGGGCCGTTATCAGGAGGGCATATAGCGGGTTATAGTTTAAAAGAATTACGATCTCTTAAAGGAAAGATGAGAGAGAAGCCGCTGCTTGAGAATGCGTTGAAAGATGTTTTGGATCTGGTTGGAGAATACGAAAAAGAGTATGGAATAACTATTCCCGTTATCCCGGCAGGAGGTATCTTTGACGGGAAAGATGTAGCGAAGTTCCTGAAAATGGGGGCAAAGGGCGTACAGATAGGTACCAGGTTTGTAGCGACTTTTGAATGTTCAGTGGCTGATGAATTTAAGCAATTATATCTTAACGCGAATGAAGATGATATTGTTTTTATACAAAGTCCGGTGGGTATGCCGGCGAAAGCAATAAGGACAAAATTTCTTGATGAAATACTGCGTGGAGAAAGAAAAGAATTTACCTGTAATTATCAGTGCCTCAGGACCTGTGACCCTGATACGGTTCAATATTGTATTGCCAAAGCTTTGATCGACGCTGTTGAAGGGGATATAGATAACGCGGTAGTGTTTGCCGGAACGAACGTTTCAAGAATAAAAAAAATTGTATCGGTGAAAGAATTGATGGACGAAATAGTTGCGGAAACTCTGGAAGAATTTGAAAAAGTTATTCCGCAAGAATAAGGAGGAGAAATGCAGGGAAGTAAACTGTTTGTTGGAAATCTAAGTTACTCTACAGACGAAGATGAGTTGCATGAATTGTTTGCTGAACATGGTATGGTGAAATCTGTAAATATAATCCCGAACAAAGGCTTTGGATTTGTCGAAATGTCAAGTCCCGCTGAGTCGGAAGCTGCTAAGGAAGCATTGAACCTTACTTCTGTTGGCGGACGAAATATAAATGTAAGTGAAGCCAGGCCTCCAAAAGAAAGACCAAGCTCTAATTTTAGAAGATATTGAGAGCTTTTAAAACAAGCCGTCTGGTGAGGAGTTCAGGTGGTGACAAAAAGATTTCTTATTATTCTTTTAACCATAGGTTTGTTGTCAATGTGTGTATCAGGGTGCACGGAGAGCAAGTCCACCGACCCGGGAGTTATTGATCATATAACGGGTGCCGGGCAAATCAGGACATATAAAAAGGCAAGATCAAAAATCGAAAATATAAATAAAGTTTTAGAAAAAAGATACCAGGAAATCGAGAGACAGGAATAAAAGGCCAGGCTTTCATGCGTCCGGCTTATATTTCTTTTACCAGCTCGCTCGATGCGCGTCTGCGGGTCCAGATCAGGACAATATTCCTGGAATATATAAGAAGCCCCATACCCTGACCGATGATAAAGACCGTATCTTTCCTGTGCAAAGCGTAGATGAAAAGCATTATCCCTCCGAGAAGGCTGAAATACCAGAACACCGTTGGCACGTAACTTCTTTTTTTTATCTCGGAAAGTATCCACTGCACCAGAAAGCGCATCCCGAAAAATGTCTGGCCCAATAAACCGAAAACGATCCAGCGATTCATAAAAATCCCCTCCGATAATAAAATTTAATATTTTCCGAAAAGAAGGCCCAGGAACAGACTTATGGTTTCCGGCACTTTTTTTAAAGAGTATTTCGAGCTTCCGTATTTTCTCGGCCTTTGCGCCACCACCTTCTCCGCCAGAGTAAATCCCTCTCTTTTAAGAATGAACGGGATGAACCTGTGCGCGCCGCGCCTGCTGAGATCGACAGCTTTCGCCGCATCTTTCTTATATATCCGCAATGTGCAGGATATATCATGGATAGAAAGCCGGAGAAAGGCCCTTTGAAAAAAATTGCCGAGCCGGGAAATGAAAAGTACCGGGACAGGAGTCCTGCGGTTTTTTCTCCACCCGCACACAACATCCGCGTTCGTGTCCTTTAATACCCGCAGCATTGCCGGTATCTCGGCAGGATCATCCTGCAGATCTCCATCCATGGATATCACTATATTCCCGCGGGCCAGGCTGAACCCCCCGGCAAGGCACGCTGTCTGCCCTTTATTGCCGGAAAGATCAAGCAATATAACGGAAGGGTCTGAACCGCTTATTTTTTCGATCTCCGCCCGCGTGCCGTCAGACGACCCGTCATTGACAGCGATGATCTCATAAGGTTCTCTCAGGCCTTTCATCGTGTCCGCGACGCCGTCAAGTAATTCTTTTACAGAAGCTTCTTCGTTGTAAAATGGTATGACTATCGAATACATATTGCCTTTTCTGTCTTATTCTTCTCTTACGGCCACCAAAAATACGTCTTCCCGGAAAGCCTTATTAAAATGCTTCCTGATGTTCCATGGGTTTGCCCGGATATCACCGCAGAATTCGGAAAACCTGATGGTCTTTCTCCACCGCCGGCCCCTGGACAACTCATTGCCTGTAACGGGCCTCTGGAGAGTTTTAGCCGTATATTCAAGAAAATCTTCCAGGAATTTGTCATATCCTTCCCTTGCTATCATTAAATATAAGATGACGCCGTTCCTGCGCACGGGAAGCGCGTCATTCCTGAGCCTTCGCGCGATCATATGGTATTCTTCGAATTCCACGCCCATTATCACGTTTACCGGCTGGTCTATATACAGTTCTATTTCCTGAGGGTCGAGCCTCCATGAAGCAAAGACCGCTGCCTTTTCTTCCATGAGGGCCTTCTTGAGTTCTGCTGACAGATGATCTACCCCGTCCATAAAAATGTAGGGGAAGAAGACCATCACCGCCAGAAAATACACTCCAATGGTCAGGGACAACAACACCCTGAACATCCTTCTTATATGCCGCAGTTCAAGATCAAAGAACGAGATCAGATATAAGGAAAGCGCGGGAAAAAGCAAAAGGACATAATGGTGTCTCTTGGCTGTTACCGCGGTGAACATCAAAAAACCTGTTATCATCCATATTATCAGGAATCTGCGCTGAACAGAGAACTTTTTTTTCTCGATGTTCTTCCGTCCGATGATCATGGCCGCGGGACACAATATCGACCATGGCAGGAACTGGATCGCCAGAACGGGAATATAGAAAAATACGTCTTTAAAGGCCTGGTAGACGCCCTGGCTGAAACTCAGGCCGCCGGCTTCCCTGGTCATCCTGTCGACTATCTCAACATTGACGATATGATCCGCGAATTCCTTCCCGAACAGCAGAAAGGCCGGCAGGAACCAGAGAAGGTTGGAACCTATTATGATCAATATCCCCCATGCCCACGGTATCCGCAAAGGAACGTCTTTTTTTACGGATGTTATGGAAAAGAGCAGAATGGCCGCGGCCGGCAGAATAAAACCTACCGGCCCCTTGACCAGTGAGGCTATGCCCATCAGGCAAAATGACAGGTAAAAAAGGTTTCGCCTGTTTTTCTGGAACCCCGCATAAGCGAAATAAAACGCTCCTGTCATGAAAAAGACCAGCATCATTTCCGGGAGAACGATCCGCCCGAACCGGAAAAAAAGTATGGTAGTGGCCAGTATCCCCGTCCCGAAGAAAGCCCTGTCAGCACCGAACATTCTCAAACCCAGGAGATACGTTACGATGAGCAGCAGGACAGCCGACGCTATCGTTACCAGTCTTACCGACAGCCAGTTCGCCCCGAAAATCCTGCAGAAAAACGCCACGACGAGATAAAACAACGGTGGTTTTTGGAACCGCTTTTCGCCGTAATAATCGGGGCCGTATATGTCTTTAATGCCCGAAATGGCCTGGCTGCTTTTGTAGTAGAAAAGCTCGTCAGGGGCAAAACATATCTTGGGCTGCCAGGCGAAAAGAGAGAGCATTATGAAAATCAATAACAAAAATATGGCCAGTCGGGGCTTCATAACGATCCTGTGATTTTGTCCATCAAGGTTTGATCCTTATATTTTTACCATTTAAATCTTAAGAATACAATATCTAATAAAAAGAAGGCGGACAAGGTATTTCCGATCCTGCATCGGAAACCTGGTTTTGATTATTCATTTGACAGAAGCGGGACAAAGGCGGTATTATCGATAACAAGAACCATCCCCAATAACACGAGATCGGAGAGGTATCCCCTGTCATAATGTGAAATGTCCTGAATGCGGCGCATTGATGATCAAAGGGTAAAAAGATCCTTATAACATGGGGACGTCAGCGGCAAAAAAATATCTTCCCAAATTCAATAAAAAATATGATCCGGAGGCGGTAATGAAACGATCGAACAGGATAGTAGTCATAGGATGTTCCGGTTGCGGTGCTTTAGCGGCACGGACATTAAAAAAAATAGACCATTCTTTACATGTAACCATAATCAGAGAGCAGGAAGAAAAAGGCCTTTTAACCAGGTGCGCGACGCCGTATATCTCTTGTGGGGATGTTATGGTAGAGCCCTCGTATAAAGATGATAATATTTTCATAAGCCAGGGGATACAATTGGTAAATGCCGGAGCGGCGGGTATAGACAGAGGGGAAAAGGTAGTGACTACCGCTGACGGGAATAGTTATCCGTATGATAAGCTTGTTTTAGCGACGGGAGCGAAGCCGGTGATCCCGCCTGTTTCGGGTGTCGATCTGCCGGGGGTTTTCTTTCTGCGGACAAGCGGAGATGCCGTTAATATCCTGCACTGGATGAATTCCAGGCGGGTAAAGAACGCCGTATTGATAGGTGCCGGGGCGATAGGTACAGAGATCGCTTATTTGGCTTCCCGGCATGGGGTAAATATTATATTGGTCGAGATGCTTGAACACGTTATGCAGGGGATACTGGACGCGGATATGAGTGAAGAAGTAGAAACATACATGAAAGGCAAGGGCGTTGATCTGCGATTAAGCCGGCGGGTAAAGGCAATCGGAGGTAAAACCGAAGTAGAGAAGGTGGTGTTTTCTTCGGATGAAGAAGTAACCGCGGAAATGGTGATCATTTCAGCCGGCGCTCAGCCGAATAGTGAATTAGCTGAAAAAGCAGGCCTTGAAATGGGAAAGTCAGGATTGAAGGTAGATAATTATCTGCGGACCTCTGACCCCGATATTTACGCCGGAGGCGACCTCATCCAGTACGAGAGTCACGTTACCGGGAAATCCATCCTTGGGCAGTTGCGCCCGAACGCGGTGATCAGTGGCAGAATAATAGCCAGGAATATTTTAGGATATAACATAAAATTTCCGCCTTTACTTAATACCTTTGCTACGAAGTTTTTTGATAAATCGATCGCGGGGACAGGAATTACCGAAGCAGAAGCGGTGCGTGAGGGTATCGATGCGGTCAGTGCCGCACAGTCTTCGGCGAGCAAGCACTCTATGATGAGAGGAAGAAAACCTTACACTGTTAAATTAGTATTCGATAAGGAGAGCGGAAAAATTATAGGAGGGCAGCTCCTCAGTGATTCCGAGCTTCCTGTAAAGCATATTGACATGATAGCCCTGGCGATAAGGTGCGGTTTATCGGCTCTGGATCTAACAACACTGAGGTGTGCGGGGCAGCCTGAGTTATCCTCCGATCCGGGTACGGAACCGATATCGTTGGCAGCCGAGAAGGTTTTTCAGGATTTTGCAGGAAAAAGGTCGAAAAAATAAATGAACACCGAGATCACAAAATGGGTAGAGGAAGAAGGCCTGAAGTTTTTCCGGAAGATCGGCATTAGAGAAGGGCAAACTTTGTTGGATTTTGGCTGCGGGGAGGGTTATTACACGATTCCGGTCTCGAAGGCAGTGGGGAAAACCGGCAAAGTGTATGCCCTGGATAAGGATAATGCGGCTTTGGATAAGTTGAAAACAAGGATCGAACAGGGTAATGTAAAAAATGTTAAACTGATAAATGAAAGAACGAAGATCCCCCTGGAAGATAATTCGGTTGATGTGGTCTTGTTTTATGATGTTATACATTTAGTGGGCAAAAACAATAGAAGCACTGTAAAAGACAGGATGAAGCTTTATGAAGCGATGAGGCGGATCACTAAAGAGGATGCTCTTGTTTCAGTTTACCCGACGCATCTTGATACGCATACGGACGTAACTTCGAAACAGGAGATAAGAAAAGAAATCGAAAAAGCTGGTTTTAAATTTGAAAAAGAAATTTATTGTGAGCTGGTTCATGATAATTCCAGGGTTGAAGGTTACGTTTTAAATTTCAGGAGGCGCCGGAATGCCCATAATGGAGATAAGACCGGATGAAGACGTATTTAGACTGTATTCCATGCTTTTTCAAACAGGCTCTTGCGGCGGCGAGAACGGCCGGTGCGGATACAAAAACACAAAAAAAGATACTGGATAAGGTGGCCGGGATCCTGCCGGAGATCCCTCTGAGGTTTTCTCCACCCCGGATAGGCAGGATCATTTACGCCCTGGTGGGGGAAATGACCGGGAATGATGATCCTTATTTGAAGGAGAAGAAAAGAAGCAATGAGCTCGCTTTGGGCATTTACGATAAGTTGACACGGAAGGTAGCGCTGGCCGGTGATAAACTGTTGTTGGCGGTTGAGCTGGCCATTGCCGGCAATATAATCGATTACGGAGTAAAAAACTCCCTGGACGTTGATGCGGAGCTGGCCAAAATACTGGATGAAGAGCAAGAGGTCATTAAGAAGGAAAATAAAGTGATATTTGATTATGCCAGGTTCAAGCGCGACTTAAAACAGGCGAAAAGGATCCTGTACCTGGCGGATAACGCCGGTGAGGTCGTGTTTGACCGTATCCTGATCGAGCGGATAAAAGGTATGGATGAGGGCAAGGAGATCATTTATGCCGTCAAAGAGAAGCCGGTTATCAACGACGCTTTGAGGGCGGACGCCGCAGCTTGCGGTATTGAAAAAATAGCGCGGGTGGTCTCAAGCGGTTCAGACGCGCCGGGCACGGTGCTTTCTTTATGTTCAAACAGGTTTTTATCGATATATCGAAGAACGGATATGGTCATAAGCAAAGGGCAGGGCAATTTTGAAGCGCTTTCTGACGCGAAAAGGCCGGTATTTTTCCTGTTCATGGCAAAGTGCCCGGTCATTGCCAAAGATGTCGGGTGTAAGGTCGGTGACGTTATTTTACGTTATCACCAGGGAAGAAGACGAAAGAAAGGGAACCGCAGGCGCGGGAAAAGGAGAATGTAACATGATCGGACAGATCCCCAAAGAATTGAGGAAACATGCGCCTTTTACCGTTTTTGGGGCGGTCACAGGCATTATGATCATGGTATTTTTTCAGAAATTGCCTTCCCATACCGCCTACAATATCTTTTATACGCTACATCCATTTCATGTTGTTCTGAGCGCGCTCGTCACGGCTTCTATTTATCGGCTTCACTCCTGCGGAACCGGTCCGCACATAAAGGGGAAATGCAATCTCTGGATCCTGCTCGTTGTCGGGTATGTGGGTTCAGTAGGCATCGCGACACTCAGCGATTCTTTGATCCCTTATCTTGGAGAGACGCTCCTCAAAATGCCCAACAGAGGTATACACATCGGTTTTATCGAGAAATGGTGGCTTGTTAATCCGTTGGCGATCCTTGGGGTCGCTGTGGCATATCTCAGGCCCGCAACAAAATTCCCCCATGGTGGCCATGTTCTGTTAAGCACGTGGGCATCGCTTTTTCACATCATCATGGCTACAGACCGCACGTTGAACGGGTTTTTATACGCTGCTATTTTTCTGTTCCTGTTCCTCGCGGTTTGGATACCCTGTTGCTTAAGTGATATAGTTTTCCCTTTACTGTTCGTCAAAGGAACGAAAACAAATTAAGATCGTTTGATCGGATTGTCATGGATAACAGGAAGGTCTGCAAGTGGTATGATGTCTGCCCCCTTAAGAGGTTTTATGAACATGGGAAACTGGACAGGAAATGGGTCGAAACATACTGCTGGGGCGATCATGCGAAATGCGTAAGGAAGAAGATGGAAGAAGGCGGCATTTACCACCCCGATAACATGCTGCCGGATGGGACGATCGAGGAGGGATTGAAATGAGCGAGAAGAGCAGGAAGGAGTACAAGTATATTTACGGTCCTGTTCCTTCATGGAGACTGGGAAGCTCTCTGGGGATAGATCCTATTTCAGGTGAAGGAAAGATATGCAGTTTTGATTGCGTCTATTGCCAGCTTGGCAGGACAGTGCTGCATACTAAAAGAAGAAAGGTATTTGTCCCCGTATCAAAGATCATTAAAGAGATAAGATCCTTACCTCCAGTGAAAATAGATTATATGACTTTCTCAGGGACAGGCGAGCCCACTTCAGCGAAAAATCTGGGGAAGATGATAAAAGCCGTAAAAAGGATAAGAAAGGAACCTGTGGCGGTTCTGACCAATTCGTCTTTGATGTACAGGAAAGATGTAAGGAAAGATCTGTCGCTGGCCGATGTTGTGATAGCCAAGCTGGATGCGTCTTCAGAGCGGACATTTCGCAGGATAAACCAGCCGGTAGAAGGCATGAAACTTGCGGACATCGTAAGAGCGATAAAGAAGTTCAAGACAGGTTATAAGGGGAAGCTTGTTCTTCAGATCATGTTCATGGAGGAGAACAGGGGATACGCGGGCAGGATAGCGCAAATAGCGAAAGAGATCGGACCATACGAGGTTCAGCTCAATACACCGTTAAGGCCGAGCGTCGTGGAACCTCTGTCCAGGAAGAAGATGATCGAAGTCGGGAGGTATTTCAAGGGCATGAATGTCATCTCCGTCTATAAAAGTCCCAGGAAGCGGGTCAAACCGATCAGCGGAGAAGATACCATGAGGAGGAGGGGAAAGGTCTGAGACACTCGCACATTGACCCCGCTCGCACAGATCAAATGAGGTGTAATGGGTTCGCTGGTGACGGATAGTTCGGCCGGTATTATATACAGGCAATGGACCGTTCCTTTTCCCAGGGCTGTTCTATTGCTCGTACACGGCCTTGGGGCTCACACGGGCAGATGGGGGCCGTTATCCGGATTCTTTTTGTCCAACCGGATCTCTTCTTACGCGGTCGCGTTGAGGGGGTTTGGAGAGGCCGGCGGGGTGAAAGGGCATATTGATTCCTTTGACGTTTATTTCAAAGATATACGTTCATTATATGAGGTAGCCGGGAAGGAGAACCCGGGCGTGAAAATATTTCTTTTGGGCGAGAGTATGGGAGCGCTCTTATGTTTTGTGATGGCGTGTCTTGCGCCGGATCTCGCCGCCGGACTTATCTGCATCTCTCCCGCTTTCAGGAACGGGCTTAAATTCGCCGCTATCGATTATCTCAAAATGTTCCTGCCTCTTTTGTATGATCCGCAAAAACGGTTTGAAATGCCTTTCGATGCCGCGATGTGCACCCGCGATATCAATATGCGGGAAAAAATGGACGCGGATGCGAGGGAACACAGGTTAGCGTCATCAAAACTGCTGTTTGAAATAGCTGCCGCGCAGGTCCGAGCGACTTTTATAAAGAACAGGTTAAAGACCGGCGTTTTGTTCCTGCTTCCGGGCAGGGATAAACTGGTTGATCCCGGAGCGAGCAGAAAAATATTCGCGGGCATAGGATCCGGGGATAAAGAATTAATAGAGTATCCGGATATGTATCATGCCCTTTCCATAGGTCTTGGGCGGGAAAAAGTATTCAATGATATACTGGGGTGGATAAATAAAAGAGCAGCAAAGGAGGGATGAAGCCGTGAGGTATATTTTGTCGATAGACCAGGGGACTACAGGCAGCCGCGCGGTCCTGTTCGACAGGAAAGGAAGGATAACCGCGAGCGCGTACCAGGAGTTCCGCCAGTATTTCCCTAAGCCCGGGTGGGGGGAACATGACCCTGAAGAAATATAGACAAGCGTGAGAAATTCTATCAGGAAAGTGCTTCGTTCGGCGCCCAAAGCAAAGATCGATGCGCTAGGTATAACGAACCAGCGTGAGACAACGGTTCGATGCTTATTTTTCCGCGACTAAAATCGAATGGATATTGAAAAATGTCCCGCATGCCGCGGCACGCAGAGAAAGGTTGATGTTCGGAACCACTGATACATGGATCTTATGGAAACGTAATAGTTCAGTAATGAAAAGCATTTTGCCCCGTTCCGTCATTACGAGAAGCCCGACCCTTCGACCTTGCTCAGGGCTAGTGCACTGTAACATTAGTCCTTAATAGTGCTTCCTATTGTCATTGTGAGGAGCCCCTCGGCTTCGCTCGGGACAGGCTCCGGCGACGAAACAATCTTTGATAATAATGGATTGCCACGCCCGCCTTTGGCGGGCCCGCAATGACCGAACAGGCACAAAATTAATGTTACAGTGTAGTAGGTGCCGAAACGCCTTATATCCCCATACATAAATGAAGGGGCTTTACGGCGTTTTTCGGTAAGGGCCGGTAAAGCCATACCAAAGTCCAGAATGGATGAAGCTATGCGTGGGGTGAAGAAGATAAGGCTGAAGAGGGGCGTACATGTCGGGGATGTTGTCGCGGATAATTTTCTGGGCCTCGGCGTCAACCTTATCGCTACCCGGGAAATTATCAGATAACGCCGTAAAGCCTCTTGCTTTGTAATAGTTCAGTTTGCACCTTTAAGGGTAAATTGCGCTGACGTGCATGAATTGCAAGATGTGTATCGTGAAAAGACATATGCCGATGATAATGCGGAGAATCCTCAGAAACTGGTCCGGTAAAAAAGGGGCTTTTGATCTGGATATCTTGTAAAGACCCTCAGTCACTAAAAATATTCCTGTTAAGAAAGCAAAGTAATCTATTGTGATTTTCGCGAACCGTGTATTGAAAAGAAGGCATATCGCATATCCGGTAAAAGCGATCAGGCATACGAGGGTTATTTTACTCCATAATATCTTCTTCATGTATCCAAATTTATCATTAGTTTGGGTAAAAGACAATAATGATAAGGGAATTTGTTTGTGTATAATCTCTTGGGGTAAAATATTCCCAATTGCGGAAGTTTTCTGTTTGGAGTAGAATAAAAAGCGAAAATCATGGAAAAACATAAAGAGTCTTTAATGGAAGAGATAACAAATAGCGTTACATATGGCATCGGCTTTTTGTTAAGTGTCGTAGGTTTGGTTATTCTGGTTGTATTGGCAAGCCGCCATGGGGACATATGGCGGCTTGTCAGTTTCAGCATTTACGGCGGGGCTGAAGACAATTATGAAGCGATATGTGTCGGCGCGAGAAATGCGCTGGTAAAAATGCGGGAGGAAAAGTGAAAATAGTTCTGTGGATGATCCTTTTTATTGTTCTTTTTCTTGTCTCGCTGAGATATATCGAAAAGCGCAGCATATATTTCCCCATGAAACAGATCACTTATTACCCCGGGGCGGTGGGATTATCTTATGAGGAGATCTATTTTGATACGTTCGATAATAAGCGGTTAAACGGCTGGTTCATTCCTAACGATAAGGCGGAATGTACGCTTATTTTTTGCCACGGCAACGCCGGAAATATCGGTCACAGGCTGGAGAAGATATTGATGTTTCATGGCCTGGGTCTTAACGTGCTCATTTTCGATTATCGCGGTTACGGAAAGAGCACGGGGGTGCCGTCCGAGCCGGGATTATATCAAGATGCGGCCGCGGCTTTTAAATATCTGACAGAAAAACGTGATATCCCGCGGGAGAAGATCGTTCTTTACGGGGAGTCGATCGGAGGGGCCGTTGCGATAGATCTCGCGCGGAAAGAAAAAGTCCGGGCCATTATCACCGAGGAGACTTTCACGTCGGTTAAGGATATGGCCAGGATGGCCTATCCCTTTGTCCCTCCGTGTGTCTTCTCGAGCAGGTTCGATTCTGTTCCTAAAATAAAGGACGTTAATTGTCCGAAGCTGATCATACACAGCGTGGATGACGAGATCGTGCCTTTCTACCTGGGGGAAAAACTGTTTAACGCGGCAGTCCCGCCGAAAGAATTCCTCAAAATAAGTGGATCCCATAACACGGCCTTTATAGACTCGGAGAAACAATTCATCGAAGGCATAAGATCTTTTCTGGATAATAAGGGATCAGGAGGGCACCTATGAAGAATCTTTTTAATAGGATAACAGGTGCCGGTGGAAAGCCAAAAACCGGGCTGGTTCTGGGTAGCGGGGCGGCAAGAGGGCTGGCGCATATCGGTGTGATCAAGGCCCTGAGAGAAGAAGGTGCTTCTATTGATATGATAGCCGGGACAAGTATAGGAGCGCTTGTCGGCGCATGTTACGCCAGAAAAGGGGAGATATCGAAATTCGAAAAGCTGGTTCTGGGAACAGATTGGAGGAGGCTGTTTCAACTGGCAGATCTTAATTTGGTGTTTATGTTTAAAGGGTTTGTCCATGGAGAAAAAGTCAAGGAACTGTTAAAGACGATCATTGGAGACATTCAGTTCAAAGATCTGAAGATCCCTCTGGCAGTGGTAGCTGCCGATGTGAATACCGGAGAAGAAGTTTTAATAAAAGAAGGTTCTGTGATCGAGGCTGTAAGAGCCAGTATTTCAATGCCGGTTATATTTATCCCGGTGAAGTTTGGAGACAGGTTTTTATGCGACGGAGGGACCGTAAATCCCCTTCCCGTGAATGTTGTGAAAGAGATGGGCGCGGCCTCTGTTATCGCGTGTAATGTGATTCATGCTCCCGAAACGAGAATGGCCGGCAGAAGGAAGAGAGGTTCGGCCGCGGGAGATAAAAATCCTGTTAGTGCGGATAGTGCATCCGGTAAACGCAGTATTTTTTTAAGTTTGAACGATCAGATCAATGCCTTCATACGGGAAAACAGCGGGCAGGTGGAAAAAATCCAAAAATTTGTCAAGAATCTCACACAGAGGCTGCCGGTAGCCTCTAAAAAAATAGATATGAATACTCCCAATATGTTTGATGTTTTAGTGCAGGCGATTTATTCTATGGAATATCAAATAGTTAAAGCGCAATTGCGGGAAGCGGATATTGTGATAACGCCGGATGTTGCCCATATTGATACATTGGAGTTTTATCGGGGAGAGGAGGCTGTTTTGAAGGGGTATGAAGCAGCCCGAAGGGCGATTTCCGGAAGAAAAGAATTAAAAGGGCAGGGGCGCTGTCCCCATTTTTGAAACAGGAGGAGAATGATGGCAGAGATCAAAGCTGAAGAATATAGTAAGATCATACCGCCGATGCCGGTTGTCCTGGTTTCAACTTTGTATGGTGACGTTAAGAACCTGGCTCCATTCGGGATGAATATGCCGGTTTCTTTTAGTCCGCCTTTATACGCCGTTGGAGTGAGCGGGTCGAGGGACACGTATAAGAATATTATGGACACAGAGGAGTTTGTTGTCGCTGTTCCGGGGCCTGAACTGGCAAAAGCGATCGATATAACAGCGGGATCTTTGCCGAGAGAGGTAAGCGAGTTCGAAAAAGCTGGACTTACCCCTGTGAAAAGCGCGATAGTGAAGCCTTTCAGGGTAAAAGAGTGCCAGTCCAATTTTGAATGTAAACTCGAATGGGTCAAACCGGCGGGTGACCATTACGTAGTGGCCGGAAGGGTCGTGGCAGCGTGGGTTGATGACAGGATATATACAGAGGAAGTCTCGAGGCGTATGATCGATCCTGTTTATCATGTTTCATCCGAAAAAGGCGAATACGCGGGTAAGGGCCGTTTATTATAGTTGCTCCCGGGACTGTATCGGGAGCAATCCTCAATTATTTTTTTGCAAGTAATTTTTGCAAGTAAACAGGAAATAAGTATCATATATATGTATGTACACGCAGAGGTTACAGAGGGTTAGAATATTAACATTAAAAGGATAGGGTTGTTTGAGAAAGATGAAGAAAAGTCTGGTAGTCGGCATATTGAAGGAGAGTGAGGACAGAGGCGAGAGAAGGGCGCCCCTCACGCCGTCAGACGTGCGATGGCTGGTCGAAAAGGGGATCGAAGTCGAGGTTGTGTCAAGTGATTTTCGGATCTTCAAGGACAACGACTACTTCAAGGCGGGCGCCAGGATCGTAAAACGCATAAAAAAAGCGTCTTTCCTTGTCGGGGTCAAGGCGCCGGATCCCGCTGACATTTTGAGCGGAAAGATCTACATGATATTCTCGCACGCCACTAAAGGGCAGAATAACAATATCCACTTATTGAAGGAGTTCCTGAGAAAAGATGTCACCATGGTGGATTATGAGAAGATCACGGACAGGAACGGGAAACGGCTGGTCTATTTCGGGCGGTTCGCGGGAATATGCGGTCTGGTTGACAGTCTTCATTATTACGGGAAGAAGATGAAAAACAGGGGCATCAAAACGCCTTTTCTCCAGCTCAAGCCTTGCTGGAAATACGGATCGATAGAGGATCTCAAGCGCGCCGTTGAAAGAGCCGGAAAAAGGGTCAGAGAGGAGGGTTTCCCGGGGAAGCTTACGCCTTTTATCACGGGTATTATCGGGCATGGCAATGTGAGCTGCGGGATCCAGGAGATACTGGGCCTGATGAACACCGTTGAAGTGCATCCGGGGGAGATAAAACGCTTTGTCAGGCAGAAGAGATATGATAATAAAAAGATATATATGATGGTCTTTAAGAAGGAGGAAAGACTGCGTTCAATGAAAGGGAAGAAATTTTGTCCGGAAGAATACTTTAAACACCCGGATATGTTTGAGTCGAACCTTGACAGGTACATCCCGAAGCTTAACATGTTGATGAACGCGGGTTACTGGAACGTTTCTTATCCGAAACTGGTGACCAGGGACATGATAAAAGATCTGTATAAAAAGAAGGATTTCCGCCTGGAGTTTATTGCCGACATTTCGTGTGATATAGACGGGGCTGTTGAGCTGACTTACAGGACCACCACCCGAAAAAAACCGACCTATACTTATGCGCCGGTAAAAGATATTTACAGGGACGGTTATAAAGACAGGGGTATTACGCTTCTTGCCGTTGATAACCTGCCGACGGAACTGCCGAAGGATTCCTCCGACAGTTTCAGTAAACTTATCCGCGGATACGTTTATAAGATCGCCGCGCACGGGACCGTGGATATCGGGAGACATATCGCTATTCCCAGGGAGATAAGGGGGGCTGTCGTGACTCAGAACGCCGAACTTATGAAACATTATCAGTATTTAAAAAAAGATTTTGGGTAAATTTATGAGAAAAAAAGATACCACGATCCTGGCCATAGGGGACCCCCCCGATTACGATTCTTTTCGGAAGTTCGATAAAGAGAGAAAATATATTCTGGAACAGGGCTTTAACTATAAAGCCGTGGATTATGAAGAGCTTTTCAACGCGGAAGACCTGGGGATCTCCACCGGGAAGGTCATAGTTTTTCTTTTTTTTCCGTTTTACTACTGGAACAGGAACATCGAACACAGGGGTTACCGGGGCATATACGGGAACTTGAGCTTTTGCAGGAAGTTCAGCCGTTTCAGCGAAGACCTTATTGCCAGGATCGAGTCCGTTTTGCCGGGGAAGGACCTGTTTTTTATAAATGATCCGCGCGTATCGTCGCTTTACAGGGATAAATTGCTTGCGCAGGAGGCTCTCTCCGGATCAGGCATAAACGTCCCTCAAAGGATAGACACCAGAAGCGTCAGGGTCGTCAAAAACCTGCTTGGAGACGGCCGGAAGATGTATATCAAACCCCGGTATGGCTCGATGGGGAAGGGTATAACTTTTCTGGAGAAGGACAACTGGCAGACCAATTTCAGATTCAGGGAGAACAGGATCGCAAATATACGTTCCGATCAAGGGTGGAAATTCCACGGGATAACCGGCAACACCGGATTTTTGAAGAGCTTACTTTGTAAAGACGTGATCATCGAGGAAGCTGTTGAACTGTTCAATCTGAAAGGATTTAAAGTCGATTTCAGGGTTTACTGTTTTCTTGACAAGGTGCTTTATATATATCCAAGAAAGAACAATATTGATTCTGTTACGACGAATATCTCTCAGGGCGGGAAAGGCGATCCAAAATTGCTGAGAGTAATGCCGCGGAAGATCATCTCAAAGATCAACAGGCAGTCTTTAAAGACCATGAAAGTTTTGAAGCTGAACTTCGCCGGTATTGATATAGCGATAGACAGTAATATGGAAAATATTTATGTGCTGGATGTCAACATGTTTCCCGGTTTTCCCAAAAGACGGACGTTTAAACTCGCGCGTTCCATGGTTTCCGGATTAAGAATGCTGGAATGAAGCGGCACGGCCTTTTCTTTATTTGCCTTGCAGAAAGTTTATAATGCTGGTATAGTCGTGTTTAAGGATTTTATTGTATTGTGACCTGAAAAAGGAATATAATAACGGAGATAAAAGGGGGGGTATGGTGCCTACTTTTGAACATAGAAAGTTTTACAGAGCCGAGGTTATCCTGAAAGTGGGATACAAGACCACAAGAGAACCGCTGGTGCAGGGAATCGCTTTTTCAAAGAATATAAGCTGTACCGGCGTTAACATTATCATGGCGGATGAACTGGAGAAAAATACCGAGCTGGAATTGAAGATTTATGTTTCGGCCGCTGGAGCGCCTATAACTGCCAGGGGCAGACTATTGTGGCAGATCCTGTGCCCTTCTGCTCCGGGGGATAAAAGGGCGTATTATTCGAGCGGGTTGCAGATATATGACATGTCGTCCGAGGATATGATCAAAGCATCTGATTTTGTAACGGATATTACAGTCAAAATAAGCTCGGAACAGAATAGAAAAATAATAGAGAAACTTGAGACTTTTATAAAATAAGGTGTTCAACTATCGATAAGTATCATGCCGCGGAGATCAGCGGCCATAAAGTTGAGTTTTTTTTGACGGCTGATCCGACTGCTGATCTGTATTTTTGGCATTTTTAACGAATATCTTTTAACCGGATGGACAGAGGAAGTCTCCGTGAGATTCGGGGCGCTGCCCGGCAACGGTAATGTTCGCCTGCCATGGCGAAAGAGCCCGGTCTATTGTCTGTTCCGGAGAGTACCTTCCGGGGTAAGGGAAACAGAAGATATGGGAACCTTTTGTGCGCCGGCCCCGTGAGGGCCGGTTTTTTATTTTCGGCGCTTATTTGCGGTTCAGATCAGGGGCAGGTTGGAGAGGGACAATAACGGAGGAGGATATGAAATGTGGACGTATGCTTATGGTTTTCCAAGGCTGGGGAAAAAGAGGGAATTTAAGTCGTCTATTGAGGGGTTCTGGTCGGGCAGAATAGGCGAGAAACGACTGGTGGCTTTACTGGATAAAGTGCAAAGGCAGAGGGAAGCCGCTTACAGGGAAAATGTGGATATCTTTCCCGTGGGGGAATTTACCCTTTATGACAACATATTCGATACCGCTCTTATGCTCGGCATATACAGGTCGAATGATCTCGGCCGGTATTTTTCTTTCGGACGGGGCAAAAAAGCGCTCGAGATGAAGAAATATTTCAACACGAATTACCACTACCTTGTGCCGCATATAAAGAAAGGGACAAAATTCAGATTATCATGGAACAAGCCGCTCTTAAATTTCAAGAATACGCCGCGGAATAAGGATATGCCCGTATTCGTTGTCGGGCCTTATACTTTTTTGAAACTCAGCAGGCTTGAGGACGGTTTTGCCGGAAGTTTTGAGGAGCTCTGTCTCGTATATAAAGAACTGTTCGGACGATTAAAGAGAGGGGGCGCAGGTTCGGTGCATCTTGAAGAGCCGGCTTTTTGCGGCGAAGTGCCCGCCGGAGATGTGCGCCTTATAGTCAGAAATTACAGAAAGATGATACCTGCCGGCATCGATGTCAATCTTGTCACTTATTATGAGAGTGTGGATTTTCTGGAAGCGCTGTATGAATTGCCGGTGGCTGCCATAGGCCTGGATTTTGTGGCAGGTGCGGACAATCTTGATATCCTCAGAAAGAAGGGTTTCCCGGAAGATAAAGGCCTGATATGCGGCGTGGTGGACGGCCGTTCGGTAAGACGTTCGGACATAGCGGCAAGAGTGAAACTCCTGAGAGACATAAAGGAAGCGGCAGATCTTGACGATGAAAGAATAATGATATCGAACAGCGCCCCGCTTTTTCATCTTCCGGTCTCTCTGGAGAACGAGACGAAGATGACCCCGAAGATAAAAAGGCTTATAAGTTTCGCCGAAGAGCGCCTGCATGAATTGAGCCTCATAAAGAGGGCTTTTGAGGGCGGCACCGCGAAAGCCGGGAAGTGGAGCAGAAATGTCCGGGAGAAGCCGTCAGGAATCATTCCGAAAACATTCGACACTCTTTCGATACCGGAGAAAGAATATCCGAAAAGGAAGAAAGTGCATGACAGGGAACTGGGGCTTCCCCTTTTTCCCACAACCACTATCGGCAGTTTTCCGCAGGACAGAGAGGTCAGAAAGATGCGCCTTGATTTTCGCAGGAAGAGGCTGTCCGCGTCAAAATACAGGGACTTCATAGATTCCAGAATATCGGCTCTTGTGGGCGAAGAGGACCGCATCGGCCTGGATGTGCTTGTCCATGGGGAGTTTGAGCGGAGCGATATGGTGGAATTTTTCGCTCAGCGTTTAGGCGGGTTTGTAACAACTGAGAACGGATGGATAATATCTTACGGCACCAGGGTATACAGGCCGCCCATCGTGTATGACAGGATAAAAAGGACCCGTGCTCTGACGGTCAGAGAGACGACATATGCCGACAGGATCACGGGAAAACCGGTCAAAGGCATCTTCACGGGGCCGGTAACTATCCTTGCGTGGAGTTACAATCTCAGGACCACCCCTGTTCATAAGGCCGCTTTTGAACTGGCTTCGGCCTTGAATGAAGAAGCAAGGGAATTGAACAGGAAAGGGATAAAAATAATACAGATAGATGAACCGGCGATCAAAGAGTATTCCCCTTTAAAGGAGAGGAAGAAAGAGGAGTATTTCAGATGGGCCGTGAGAAGCTTTAACCTCACTTCCAGATTGCCGGAAAAGATCCAGGTGCATACGCATTTGTGCTATTCGGAATTCGGAGAGATCATGAAATGGATATTAAAAATGAATTTCGACGTTATAACGATAGAGACCGCGAGAGAGAAGGGTAAGGTGCTGGATACTTTTGCCAGGGCCGGGTTTAAGAGGGGTATAGGACCGGGGCTCTGGGATATACATTCCAGATATCCCGCTGAAGAGAAGACGATAAGAACAATACTCGACAAAAGCATTAAACTGTTCGGACCTGAAAATATATGGATAAACCCCGATTGCGGGTTAAAGACAAGGGGATGGGAAGAGGTCGAGGCCTCGCTGGGAAAACTGGTAAAAGCGGCAGGTCAGTACAGAAAACAATTTGCCGGGTCGCCTGATATTTCTTGATTTTTCACACAAATAATCTTGCAAATCGGAAATTATAAGGTATCATTGCTCTCAATATCTGTCGTCTGAAATTAAGATCAAAGTAGAAGGAGAGAATGCGCCATGAAAAGTTTGTTCTTTACGATTTGCATCGTGATGCCTGTTTTGTTTTTGATGCCCGCTGCCGCTTGTTCCCAGCAGAAAGTTATTTATAACTGTGAGGAATATATCCAGAGCTGGAAAATACCGGAATGGTCGGTCGGGCAAGACGATCATATCTCTCCGGCGCTTGCCATAGATGAGAACTTCACGAAAGAGGGTAATGCGAGTTTAAGATTGATGGTCGCGTTTCCCGGAAAAAGCTGGAGCGCGGGGATCGTTGAGACTGAGGGTTTTTTTGACCTGACGCTGCACAGGGCTTTATTATGTGATCTGTATTTACCGAAATACGCGCCGGCGGGGATAGAGGCAAGGGTTATTATCGTTACAGGGGAAGAGTATCTATGGCTTGAGATGGATCACCCGGTTGCCGTCACGCCGGGCCGGCGCACCACTGTCCGGGCGAATTTGAGGCGCGGTAACCATGCATGGAAGAGCAGTGAGGGGATCAGGCGGATGACTGACGAGATCAAAGCGAGCGTGTGCAAAATAGCCATAAGGATCGAATCGAACATAGTAGAATACACGGGCCCTGTCTATATAGATAACATAAGATTACGTAAATGAACGGCTGGTTCCATATAGAGCGCATGAGGTATCCGAAGGTTTATACATAAGTTCTTGTCAAGGCGGATAATCAGAGCTAATATATCTTTTAGATCCGCTGAAGACCTTCAAATATTATCGTTAGCGGGTACCACTTTCAGGGACCGGCAAGTATGCGTTTTGAACTGCTGTATATGCAGATACTCTGTTTGGGGCTGCTCATTCTGGCGGCTTACTTCGGAGGAAAACTAACCCGCCGTTTGCGTATAGGAGAAGTGGTCGGGCAGGTTCTTGGCGGGCTGGTAGTTGGGCCATTTTTCCTTTTCTTTCTTGAACACAAAGTCCCCGTCTACAGGGAAGCCCTTCTTTCTCTTCATTTTCTCGCCTTTGTTTTCTTGAGCATAATCGCTCTTCTGGGGTTAGGTGTCTTCATAGTATTGCGCCTTGTGATAGAGCGGAAATGGTTCAGCCCGAAGGAAAAAAATACGGACCGGGCCGGTCCTCAGCCCGGAATTTTTATCAAGACTTATTTCCGAACTGCAGGGGCCGTCAATGGAGGCGTTCATAATAATCTGGGGCTGTGTCTCCCTCGGCGTCGGGCTTGCTCTTCACTGGCATCTTCCTTTCCTGATCACGGCGGTAAGCGCGGGAGTTCTTATCTCTAATCTTTACAGCAGGCAGGTATTTGAGTCTCTCAGGATAGAAAACGCGACATCGATGTATACGCTCATGTTTTTTTGCCCTTGTCGGAGCGAATGCCAGGATTGAGGCATTCCGGAAATTTTTTATTCATAGGTGCTTATATCGCGGCCAGGACGACGGGAAAAATGGGAGGAACCTGGCTCGGTTGCAAAATAACACGACAGGGAAAAAGATTAACGCACTGTTTGCCAAGATTGATGCTTCCCCAGGCAGGCATTGCCGCCGTAGAAGCGTTTTTTGTCGCGACAGTTCTTGGGAGAGAAGGAGAAACAATAATTGGTATTATTCTTCCCGGGATCATTTTTTTCGAAATAATAGGTGTTCTTAGTTCCGAAAGAGCGTTGATGAAATGGTGCTCATGGGTTACCGGCGGAGGGGAGTTGGTGGGGAAGAAGAAATAATCCGGGATAAGCTTGAAAAGGAAAAGGTAAGTGTGTATAAGATTCTGCGCCCCGAATGCATAAAAGTCCCGTTGGATGTAAGATCCAAGGGGGAGACGGTCTGGGAATTGATCCACATTTTGTACTCGGCGGGATTTATACATAATCCGGGTGAAGCTCTTGAGACAATACTGCAGAGGGAACGGCAAGGCGGGACAACGCTGGGAGAGGGGATCGCCATACTCCACGGAAGGATCCCGGACATTAAAGAACCTGCTGTAGCTTTGGGCGTATTGCCCAAAGTCCGAAAGTTCACCTGCAGGTACTTGCCGCGATCGCAAAACTTCTTTCAGACCCGGATGCCAGGATCCGTCTGCGATATGCCAGGAACGAAGTGGAAGCCATGGATATTATAAGGGAACATTCTGAAAAGAACGGCTGATCCCCCACCCCGCTCTTAAGATCAAAAGATTATAATCGAAATGTTTGACATACTGCCCAAAATGAGTTAAAATAGGTTAAAATGAGTTAAGATAAGGCCTTAAGAAAGGGGTTAAAATGGACAGTACCAGGGTCATGACAACAAAAGAATTGTCAAAATATATAAAATTGAATGAAAAAACAGTTCTTAAAAAGGCGCAAAACAAAGAGCTCCCTGGAGTGAAGATCGGAAGTCAATGGCGTTTTCCGATAGAGGCTGTTGACCAGTATCTTCAACGGGATATAGTAACGGATACTTCAAAGGATGAACTGGATTTCATAATAGGCACTTCGGGTCATATCATACCTTTATCCCGTCTTGTCGACAAGGCTTTAGTAAAGCTGGACATGAAAGCCGGGGACAAAGAGGAAGCCCTTCGTGAACTGGCGGAAATAGCCGATAAAGCCGGGATAGTTTCAGATAAAAAGAAGCTGTTCGACCAGCTGAAAGAACGCGAGAACATGCTGAGTACCGCGGTCGGAAAAGGCATCGCCATTCCCCATCCGAGGGATCCGGGGCCTGATTTATTTACCAGACCGAATATTGTGATAGCGCGGTCGAGTAAAGGTATAAATTTTTCCGCTCCTGACAGGGAAAAGGTGCATCTATTTTTCATGACCTGCGCGCCCAGTGTGTTTGTTCATCTTAGGTTGTTGGCTAAAATAGCGAAAGTGCTTCAAACTGGGGATATTATTGATAAATTCATGAACGCTTCGGATAACGATGAAATTATACGGATATTACTGGAACTTGAGAGAGATAATATTTTTTCGGATAAAAAATTCTGATTGACAAAGAAGGAGGCCGGGGATGAAGATAGTAGATTTTTTGAAGGAGGAGAATATAACGCTTAACTTAAAAGCGTCTGATAAGAAAGAAGCTATCGAAAAAGTTGCTTCCTGTCTTAAAGGTGCGGGCGGAATAAGTGATTTCGATGTTTTTTTCAAAGCTGTATTTGAAAGAGAAAAATTAAAGACAACCGGTATCGGCAAGGAAGCGGCTATCCCGCATGCGCGGACTGATGCTGTCAAGGAATTTGTTATAGCATTGGGCAGATTCGACAATGGTGTGGATTTCGCTTCCATAGACGGTAAACCCGTAAAACTTGTCTTTTTGATGGGGACACCCAGGGAGAAATGGTTAAGTAACTATTTAAAAATATTGGCGCATCTTATCAGGCTGCTCCAGAAAGAGTCCTTCCGAAAAATTCTTTTACAGGCAGACAGCCCGGCAAAAGTGATCAAAGCCTTTAGTGACGCGGAAGAATAGCAAAGAGCGATCGAGAACAAAGAAATGCTGGATATCTTATTTTTTATAGGTATATTAATACTATGTGGTTTTTTAGGCGGGAAGATTGCAAATAAGATAAAATTCCCTGCCGTTGTGGGATATCTTATCGCGGGTCTGGTGCTGGGGCCTTCTTTTTGCAACATCCTGAATTTAAAGTTATTAGATGGGATCGGTGTTTTAAATGATCTTGCTCTTGCGCTTGTAGCTTTCATAATAGGAAGCGAAATGCGTCTGGGTGTTTTGCGGAAAATGGGAAAAGGTATTATAGCTATTATATTATCCGAATCCTTTGGCGCGTTTGTGGTAGTGGCATCTGGTGTGTATCTTTTTACGCATAAACTTTATCTCGCTCTTATTTTTGGCGCTATGGCACCCGCAAGCGCTCCCGCGGGTACCGCCGTAGTCCTCCAGGAATATAAGGCCAAAGGGTCTCTTACAAACGCTATTTATGCCGTTGTGGGGCTGGATGACGGCCTGGCGATCATGATATATGGTTTTGCGATAGCTTTCGCGAAATTATCTTTAACAGGGGCCCGGATATCGGTTTTAGAGGTGCTAAAAGGACCTTTTGTTGAAATAGTCGGTTCTATACTGCTCGGGGCGATGATCGGTTATATATCAGGATATTTTCTCAGAAAAACGCACAAAAAAGATGAAATATTGGTTATTTTACTGGCAGCCTTATTTATCTGTACGGGGATATCCAAGTATTATCATTTTTCTCTCATCTTATCCAATTTAAGCCTTGGCATGCTATTTGCTAATGTTTTTTTTACTAGCAACCGCAGGGCGGTAAATGTCATAACGTCCATGATCTTGCCTGTGTATATAATCTTTTTTGTCATAGCAGGCGCGCATCTTCAAATAAATCTTCTTCCCGCGATGGGATTATTGGGTATAATTTATATTTTATGCAGGATAACCGGACTTGTGGGAGGCGCGTTTTTTGGGGCCGCTGTGTCAAAGGCAGATCCCGTTATACGTAAATATTTAGGGTTATGCATACTCTCTCAGGCTGGAGTTGCCATAGGACTGGCGATCATGGTAACGAGAGAATTTTCGCCTATGGGCGAGATCGGACGGGATATTGCGCTTTTGGTGATCAATACCATAGCGGCGACAACAGTCATTTTTGAGATAATCGGTCCGATCGCGACTAAATTCGCTATTTCAAAAGCGGGAGAGACTGAAAAAGCAAAATAATCCGGGAGGGAATAAATGGAACTTTTACTGATAATTTTGAACAAAGAGGAATATTTTGAAAGGTTAACCTGGATTTTAACAGAATGCGGGGTTTCCGGGGCTACTATCATGGATAGCGAAGGGCTGGGACATTTTTTGGCTTATGAAGTGCCGATATTCGCCGGGCTAAGACAATTTGTCGGAGAAAGGAAAACGGCCAACAGAATTATCCTTGCGATACTGGGGGATAAGAGCATTTTCCCTAAGATCAAAAAACTTTTAGCGGAGGAAGAAATTGATTTCAGTAAACCTGGAACGGGTATTATCACGAGACTGCCGGTGAATGAAGTTATAAAGTCTGACGAAGAACTGGGATAACGGGGAAAAGTACGTTCATGCGGAGAATTAGTGTTTTTTATCCCGCAAATTTCGCATAAATGCTTGACAAAGTCAAACAGGCGTGGTAAAGATACTACGGTAGTTTTTTTTAAGCGTGTTGCTTAAAAGGGCTTTCGTGATTGGTAATGTTGTTGCTAAGGGGTCAGGATCGCTGCGTTGCATCTATCTTCTTTAGGAACAAGCAGGATACCGCACGAGTTTTCGAGGGTATTGAGGCGGAGCCGCGCTGTCTGTGTTTACGGATCGGCCGGGACACCGCACGCCGTTAAAAGGCGAAAGAAGGAGGAAGGACAGGATGCAGGGTAGCAGGCTATACGTAGGGAATCTCAAATATTCCGTAACTGAAGGAGAACTCCAGGAATTGTTTTCCACCTATGGTACGGTAAAGGATGTTACGATACTTGAGAGCAAAGGTTTTGGGTTTGTCGAGATGTCTGAGCCGTCAGAGGCTGAAAAGGCAAAAGATGGTCTGAACGGCAGTGATTTTCAAGGCCGCACTATGAGAGTTGACGAGGCCCGTCCAGCCAAAACCAGACAGCCGAGGAACAATTACCGCGACAGTTACTAATATCTGAAAGATAATCCAGATTTGTTGCAGCTTCCAGGGGCAGGCCTTGGACCGGAGGAAGTATCCGGTTAAGGGGCCTGCCTTTTAATATATTCATCCGGTTATGTCACCCCCGGGGTGCAACCGGATCGCCCCCGGGAGTGTGATTGGCGTGAGTGTGACTGGAGGTAAAATTTTGATTTTCAATTCGGAAATGTGTGATAAAATGTATTATTTAAGGCCGGAACGGCGCCGGAAAAGCGGGAAACTTGAAGAGTGAGGTGCAGTAATCATGAAACCGTTGGGGACACATCTTATCGCGGAATTTATAAATTGTTCGAAGAAGATGTTGAATGATAAAAAAAGCCTGGAACGGATACTGAAACAGGGCATGGACGAGTGCGGTATCGGGCTTGAAGGTATGAACAGCCACAAGTTCAATCCCGTCGGGGTTACGGTCATGGCGATCGTCAGCGAATCGCATGTAGCGTTCCATACGTATCCCGAGGCCCGCCACGTGTCGATAGATATATTTACCTGTTCTGAGAGTTTTGAAAAACCCGTCAAACTGCTCGCTTTTCTCAAAGACAGGTTTAAACCGAAGCAGCAGAGGGTTCTGAAGGTGCTCAGGGGGAACCCCGGCGCGCAGCTGGAGCAGAAGGAGTGGATAACTTCCGCTTCTCATTACGGGTTTGAGATAAAGTATCACATCAAGAAGAAGATACTGAGCAAAAAGTCAAAATACCAGCAGATAGACATTATAGAGAACGATGATTTCGGGAGGATCCTGTTCCTGGATAAAGACGTGCAGATAGCTGAATATGATTCACATATCTACGACAACAGTATGGTTTCTCCGATCATAAGGTCCAGGAAACGGTTGGATAGAATAGCGATCCTCGGCGGGGGAGACGGCGGCGTGCTTCACGAGGTCCTGAAGCATAAACCCGGCAAGGTGGTGCTGGTGGATATTGACGGGGAAGTTGTCAAAGTCGCGAAGAAATACCTTAAGAAAGTATGCAAAAGCGCGTTCGACGACCCCAGAGCAGAAATAGTAATAGATGACGCGAATAAATTTTTAGAAGAAGGGCACAAATTCGATGCTATCATTTACGACCTGACAATGCACCCGGAGGCCCTGACAAAGGATGAAAGGACAATATTCCTGAATGGGATATTTTCAAAGATCAGGAAGAACCTGGATAAGAACGGGATAGTGACCATGCAGTGCTGTTCCGAGTTCGACGATGAGACAAAGAAGCTTCTTAACAGGATACTGTCGAAATATTTCAAGAATATTGTTTTCAAAAAAACCTTTATCCCCACGTTCTGCGAAAACTGGCTTTTCGCGTCGGCAAAAATGAAATAGTAAACCCGGTTCCACTCCGGGAGTGGCCACTCCGGGAGTGGCCACTCCCGGAGTGGAACCGGGTACCTGTCAAAGGATATCTCTGTGAAAAAATATGTGCTAGGCGTTGACATAGGCGGGACAAAGACTGCTACGGGTATCATCAGCACCGGCGGCAGACTCGAGCGGAAACTGGTCGTGCCGACACTTGCGGACATGGGGCTGGATCGTTCGCTTGACCAGGTTTACCGGGCTGTTGAAGGTCTTTTAAAGGGCAGCAGGATCGACATGAAGAAAATAGAAGGGATAGGGGTATGCGCTCCCGGTCCGCTTGACCCTTTTAAGGGGATAGTGCACAACCCGCCCAATCTTCCCGGCTGGAAAGACGTGCCGCTGGTATCCCTTATCAGGAAGAAATTCAGGAAGAGAACGAAATTGGAGAACGATGCCAATGCCGCCGGCATGGCGGAGGTCATATGGGGCGCTGCCAGAGGATACAAACATGTATTCTATGTGACAGTAAGCACCGGTATCGGTACCGCTATTATTATTAACGGCAGGATATTCCACGGGAAGAACGGTATGGCCGGAGAAGCAGGTCACGCGACGATAAATTATGACGGAGAGGATGCGGAATGCAACTGCGGCAATACCGGCTGTATCGAAGCGTTGGCGTCCGGTTCCTACACGGTAAAACGTCTGCTTAAAAAGCTCAAAAAAAACCCCGGGATAAAAACGGATATAATCGATACGGCGGGGGGGGAGGCGGACAAGGTGACAATGGCCACCCTTGGGAAAGCAGCCCGAAAAGGAGATAAACTTGCCCTGGAGACGATCAGCGAACAGGGCAGACTGCTGGGCATCTGGCTGGGCAGCATGATAAATATCCTGGATCCTGAGATCATCGTTATCGGAGGCGGTGTATCCCTGCTGGGAAACCTTCTTTTCGGGGAGATCAGAAGATCCCTCCTTTCCCATACCATAAATATCTACGCTGCTAAGACGCCGGTCGTCCGGGCAAAACTTAAAAAGGACGTGGGCATATTCGGGGCGGCTTCAATATTCATGTAAGGTAAAAACGCGCGTAAGAGGAATATCCGTGAAAATCGCTCTTGTATCTTTACAATTTGAAGAGACCGCTACAGGCGGCGGTGGTGTGCATGTGGCCCATATCTGCGAGCAGTTCCTGAGATCAGGGCTGGATGTAACCGTTATTTCCATTCATACGGAAAAGACACTGCAGGGAGCCCGGCTGAAGGGAGGGGAATACCCTTTCAGCGTCCGGACCAGGGACGGATTGAAAGTAATAAGGTTTCTTATCGATAGCGGCATCGAACAGCCGTATGAGGGGACTAAAGACGAGGAGCTGGGCAGGATCAAGTGTTTCGCGGACACAGTTGTCAGGTGGCTGAAGGATTCGCCGGAGGAGTTTGATATCATAAACCTTCACGGGCATCATATCCTCCCTGGTTATATGGCGAAGGAGCTGCGGGGGACGGGCCCGGAAGTCATATCCACCATCCATGCCCTGGAGACGACTTACACAACAGGAAAAGGTGAGTTTGTCGGCGCGTTTGAGGGCACCTCGGAGCTTCTTGACAGGATTAGCGAATGGGAGGCGATGGCCCGCTATGCGGATCATGTCATTGTCAACAGTCCCATAGTCCGCAATGAGTTTAAAGAGATTATCGGAAAATTCGATGAAGATGCCGGGAAGTATGCCGAAAGAATAATACTGATCTCCAGCGGCTGTAACGAAGATTTTCTGATCAGCGATGAACAGGTTGAGCAAAAACTTGGGAAGGTCCCTGAACGGGTAAATCTGGTTACTTTTTGCAGGATCGACCCCAGCAAGGGCGTAGAATTTTCAATTAACGGGGCAAAAACGGCAGCCAGGCTGTCTTCATACAGATTCTCTCTGACGATCGCCGGGATCCCGTCTTCGGATGCATATATAACACAGCTTAAAAAAGAAGCGGAGGATACTCCGGGTAACCTGGAAGTGAAATTTAAGCTACGGAGCGCTATAAGCCCTCAGGCTGAAAAAAAAGAGATACTGGATGACAAGCATATATACATACTGCCGACGCTGAAGGAACCTTTCGGTATGTCTGTTATTGAAGCTTCCGCAAGGGGGAATATGATAGTCTCGGCCGATACCAACGGCCCGAAATTCATGTTCGAAAGTGATTCGGGACGGGACCGCGGATGGGGCATAGTCACTGAGTACGGTGTTATGGCCAGGATAACGGAGGACCATCGCGTCGATTTCGCGGAAAATATAGGCAGAGCGATCGTATGGACAGTCGATAACTGGCAGACGGGAGTGCGCCGTGTGTTAAAATTCAACGAAAAGATCAGGAACACATGGACATGGGAAAGTATAGCCAGGCAGTATATGGAACTGTTTCAGCAACCATGAAACATTCGAGGATATTGTCTTTTTCTCTGCTGTTTCTTGCCTTGTTTTTCAGTCATGCGGAAGCGGAAGAGAAAGACGGCGGCATTTTCTCCACACTGGGCAGCAAGAAGCAGTTTGCCGGTGAAGTATCATTCCTTATTGAAAAAGCCTGGAAGGAGTGGCAGGATTCTGTCCTGTTAAACGGTATCGAGGTAGAGGGGTCACAGGGGCTCCTGCAGCCCGGCGATATCGGCGGACCTGTCATTAGCGCTTCAAGCATACTGGCGTCTTTTGACAGAGAGGGGAAATCGGAAGACTATATCGGCTGTGTTAAAGCGGTCGCCGGCGCTGTGGAGAACGGCATGCGATCGTGGCAGAGAGGCTATTCACATAACAATATTCCTTTTCCCCAGGGAGCTTCCTGTACGTTCACTCTGCCGCCGTGTAAAAATGTCCCGGTAACTGTCGGGTCAGGGGTATCTTCCGGGGACAGAGAGATGACAGAAAGAGCTCTTTATAATTATCTTCTTTATTACGCACCGGCCCGGGAAGAAGGTACGCTGATAGTTTTCCGCGGTTCCGCCAAAGCGATTTCCGAATGTTTTGCGGAATGGAAGGATTCCTGTTTTATTATCGGGATACTTGCCACCGGCGGTATAGCCCCTCAGCCTGCTCCAATGGGATCCGGACCGGGCCCGGTGAGGGGCGCGAAAGGTCGCGGCGGCAGACTGGCAGGGCCGTATTTTGACGGTTCATCGATGGACAGCAGGATGTTGGAGTATTTCTGGGAACAGGAGAAATAGCGTGACTGCACTCCGGGGGTGAGACCATGAAACTGCGGGACTTGAATTTTGATGAGCACTGTGCTATAAGAAGGGTACCATGTCTTACCAGGTGCTAGCCCGAAAATACAGGCCTCAAACCTTTGATGACGTCGTCGGACAGGAGATCATTACGAGGACGCTCAGGAATTCTGTCCTTAACGGACGGATCGCCAACGCGTATATATTCTGCGGCCCCAGGGGTGTGGGGAAGACTTCGATCGCGCGGTTGCTTTCCAAAACACTGAATTGCGAAAAGCCGCCGGATAAAAGCCCGTGTAACGAATGTATTTCCTGCAGGGAGATAACGCAAGGCAATAATATAGATGTGCTGGAGATCGACGGCGCGTCCAATAACGGTGTTGATGAGATCAGGACCCTCCGGGAGAACGTAAAATTTTCTCCTTCCAGGGCAAAATTCAAGATATACATCATCGATGAAGTCCATATGCTGTCGCAGGGAGCGTTTAATGCCCTTTTAAAGACGCTGGAGGAGCCTCCCTCTCATGTCAAGTTTATGTTTGCCACGACAGAGCCGCATAAGGTCCTGCCTACTATCATGTCCCGCTGTCAGAGGTTCGATTTCAGGAAAATACCGCCGAAGATGATATATAAAAGGATTTTGGCTATCGCGCGAAAAGAAAAGGTCAATGTCGACGAAAAGGCCGCTCTTTTGATAGCCCGCAGCGCGGACGGGAGCCTGAGGGATTCCCTGGTCATACTGGATCAGATGATCTCCTTTTCGGGGAAGACGATCCTTCCCGATGATGTCATGGAACTCCTGGGTATGGTTCACAGGGATAAAATATTCGGGTTGTCGGATGCCGTGATCGAGAACGATCCCGGACGTGCCGCCGGTATACTTGATGAGATGATAACAGGCGGCAAGGATCCCATATTTATAGTAAACAGCGTCATAGAACATTACAGGGATCTCATGATCCTCAAAACAACCGGCGATCCGACATTCGATATGGCGTTTACCGGAGACGAGCTTGAAAAGCTGAAAGCGCAGCACGCAAAACTGTCATTGGAGGAGATACTTTACATTTTACAGAATCTTACGCATTGCTTGACATTGATGAAAGGCGTGGTGTTTACGCGGGCCCCTCTTGAGATAACCCTTATCCGGCTTACCAGGAGGGGGAGCATGTTATCATTGCCGCAGATCCTTGCGAGGCTGCAAAAGATGGAAGAAGACGGCGGTGAGACCGGAGAAGCGCTTTCAGCGGGCCCTCTCTGTCCCGAGGCCACGGAACAGGGCGGTCCAGAGGCGGATCACCGCCAGCGGAATTTTGGCGGGGAGATCAATGATAACGGATCGCAGGGGCCGGATCTTGACGCGGCAAAATTCCACTGGAAGGCGGTATTGAATTACGTCCGGAATAAAAAGATGTCCGTGTTCACGTTCCTCAGCGCGGCTAAACCTGTAGAGTTCGGTGAGGATAAAGTAGTTATCGGGTTCGGGAAAGATCACTCTTTCAATAAAGAGGCTCTTGAAACGGCGGACAACAGGGGCATCATAGAAGAAGCGGTGAATAAAGTTACGGGCAATTCGCCGCGGGTGGAGTTTACGCTTCTGGAATTTTTAGGTGAATCTGCCCGTAACAGCGGCGATGACGCTGGAAAAAGGGCTAAAGCAAAGGAAGTTATAAACCCGGTCATAGAAAGGGCTATGGATGTGTTCGGCGGTCATGTGGTAAGGGATTTCATGGAGGACCAAAAGTGATAAAGGGATTTCCCCGGCCGATGGAAAGGCTCATTGATGCCTTCAGCAGGATGCCGGGAATAGGCGTTCGTTCGGCGCAGAGATTAACGTTTTACATATTGCAGTCGTCCGGGGAAGAGGTTAATTCGCTTTTGCGCCGTATAGGCGAGGTCAAGGAGAACATCAGGTTCTGCGAAGAGTGCAATAACCTCAGCGAAAAGGAGGTCTGTTCCATATGTTCGGACAGAACACGGGACACCTCGAAATTATGCGTGGTTGAAGGGCCCAGCGGGGTAATTGCCATGGAAAAAAGCGGGGCATACCGAGGGCTGTATCACGTTCTTCTGGGGGAACTGTCGCCGATCGACGGCGTTGGGCCGGAAGAACTTAAGATCAGGGAACTGGTCCAGAGGGTCAAAAAGGGGCATGTCAAAGAGGTTATCATAGCGACGGATTTTACCACCGAGGGAGAAACCACCGCTTTATACCTTTTTGAAGTTCTTAAACCGTTCAAAGTCAAGATATCCCGTCTTGCGCGCGGGGTGCCTGTGGGGAGCAGTCTTGAGCACGCGGATATCGCGACGCTTCAGAGGGCGTTTGAAGAACGCAGAGGGGTTTAGGGCGCCGCGCCGGGCGTGTGATCGCCTGGCCGTTAAACTTGACACGATACGCATTATCATTATACTTTTTTTAGTGCAGGTCTGTATTGTTATTCCTGCCCCGTGCTATTTGCGCGATACTGCGTGACGGGAAGGTATTTTAAAATCGAGACTACACATTAGCTAAGGAGGGACGAATGGGCGTATTAGAGGCTGTTAAAAAAGGTTTTGGGCAGACCGTGAAACTTATGAATGTGGTTCTGGTATTTTTCATTTTTAACACGGTTATAGGGCTGTTCAGTCTACCTCTGGCCAACCCGGAGAGGGTGCGAAACCCGGGGGTTATAGTGGTATCGCTCATATCGAGCATTTTGTTTTTTCTGATATTCATATTCCTGCAGGGCGGGGCGCTGGGCCTGGTAAAGGATCAGATAAAGACCGCAGCGGCCGGCATGGCCCAGTTTATCGCTTACGGCAAAAAGTTCTACAGACGGATCCTGGGGCTCCTGCTTCTTTATGTCCTTATCGCGGCAGGTATTGTCCTGTTGTTCAGCCTGGTGAGCGCCGGCATATTGTTGCTGGGCGATAATATTCTGACGCGGAGCCTTGTAGCCGCTATTGTTACCGCCGCGGCGGTTGGCGTCATAACCCTGCTGATCTACCCCGTATATGCTCTTGTCGCGGAAGATATGGGCGTTCTTCTGGCTTTTAAAAAAGGGATTGACGTGGCAAAGTCCAATTTTTGGAAAACTTTGCGGCTTTTCCTGGTGATGGTCATTATAAGCCTGTTGATCTCAGTGATAATAGGGTTTATCCTCGGGTTGGTGTCAGTACCTCTTCCCGCGGGTATAAGCAAGGTCCTGTTGGCGATTGTAAACGCGGCTGTTCAATCTTATATATCGATCGTTATGATGGTCGCTTTTATGGCTTTTTACATGTCCCTTATCGAGGGCAAAGGGCATGAGGAGAGCATCCAGCAGGCCGATACCGGCCAGTGATCCTGTTTCTTGTGAAAAAAGGCGGGTTTCTTCGGAGACCCGCCTTTTTTGTGTTTTCTTCCGATAAAATTCCGAGAAAATCCCTTAACAACTATTGCCTGTTATGTTAAAATGTAACATTCTATTGTGCCGGAAAGGTCGTATCCGGAGTGATTTTATTTGAACCCTGGCTATGGTTGCAGCTAAATCAGGAGGTTAAGGAATGAAACGCAGGATGGTTCCTCATGACGGGAACAGCGCGGTTGCGCATGTCGCGCACGCTACAAATGAGGTTATTGCTATTTATCCCATCACCCCGTCCTCCGCCATGGGGGAAATATCTGATGCCAAATCGGCAAGGGGCGAGAAGAATATATGGGGGACTGTCCCGACAGTCGTCGAGATGCAGTCCGAAGCCGGTGCTTCAGGCGCTGTCCATGGAGCGTTGACTACAGGCGCGCTGACGACCACATTTACGGCCTCGCAGGGGCTTCTTTTGATGATACCCAACATGTACAAGATCGCCGGGGAACTTACGCCGGCCGTGTTCCATATCGCGGCCCGTTCGATCGCTTGTCAGGCATTGTCCATTTTCGGGGATCATTCCGATGTCATGGCCACGAGGGGCACCGGATGGGCGCTGCTCGCTTCTTCCAGCATCCAGGAAGCCATGGATTTTGCGCTTATAGCGCAGGCGTCGACGCTGGAATCAAGAGTCCCGTTCCTTCACTTTTTTGAGGGGTTCCGGGTCTCTCATGAGATACAGAAGATCGAGGAGCTGAATTTCGAGGATATGCGGGCCATGCTCGACGAGAAGTTTATTCACACGCATCGCAAGTGGGGCATGAGCCCTGAGCATCCGGTGATCCGCGGAACATCACAGAACCCGGATGTATATTTCCAGGGGCGCGAGTCGGTCAACAAATATTATCAGGCATGTCCGGCCATAGTGCAGAAAGCCATGGACAGGTTTGCCGGGATCACGGGCAGGCAGTACAAATTTTTTGACTATGTGGGAGCCGAAGACGCCGACAGGGTTATCGTAATAATGGGTTCAGGCGGACAGGCGGTCCATGAGACAGTGGAGTATCTCAATTCCAGGGGGGAAAAGACAGGCGTGCTAAAGGTCAGGCTTTTCCGGCCGTTTGACACAAAAGCGTTCGTCAGCGCCCTGCCGGCCACGGTGAAGGGCATCGCTGTCCTGGACAGGACCAAGGAGCCGGGCAGTCTGGGAGAGCCCCTGTATGAGGATGTCCGGACAGCGGCGGGAGAGGCCCTGGAAGAAGGGGCCGCGCCGTTCAAAAAATATCCCCGCATAGTCGGCGGCCGATACGGTCTTGGCTCGGCCGAATTCACCCCCGCCATGATCAAGGCGGTTTTCGACAACCTGGCGGAGAAAAAGGCAAAAAACCATTTTACCGTCGGGATAGACGATGACGTTACGCACACGAGCCTGGATTATGACGCGTCTTTCAGCACTGAGAGCGATGATATCTATCGGGCCATGTTTTACGGTCTCGGTTCGGACGGTACTGTGGGAGCCAATAAAAATTCCATCAAGATAATCGCGGAAAAGACCGACAACAGCGCGCAGGGTTACTTTGTCTATGATTCGAAGAAGGCCGGCGCGGTCACGATATCCCACCTGCGTTTTGGGAAGAAAACGATCCGCAGTCCGTATCTCATCACAGAGGCCAATTTTCTGGCGTGTCATAATTTTTCTTTCCTGGAGAAATACGACATGCTGAAAAATGTCATGAGCGGCGGCACGTTTCTTTTAACATCCATGTATGACAGAAGCAAGGTATGGGGATGTCTCCCGGCGAAGGTCCAGAAGCAGATCGTGGATAAAAAGTTGAAGTTTTATGTCATAGATGCCCTCAGGATAGCGAAAGAACTCGGGCTTGGCTGGCGTATCAACGTTATCATGCAGACCGCGTTTTTCAAGATATCGAAGATACTGGACGAGAAGGCCGCTGTCAGCGCCATTAAAGAGGCGATCAGGAAAACCTACGGCAAAAAAGGCGAGAGGATCGTTGAGATGAACAACCGGGCCGTGGATATAGCGCTGGGAGGCATAGAGGAAGTGGACGTTCCCGGGGTCTTTAAGGGGAAGGTAGAGGAGAAAGCGACTATGCCTGAAAGCGCTCCGGAGTTCGTTAAGAGAACCACGGCAAAGATATTGCGGAGAGAAGGAGAAACGGTAAAAGTTTCCGAAATGCCCGCGGACGGGTCATGGCCTCTGGGGACGACCCAGTATGAGAAGCGCAATATCGCCGTTAACATTCCGGTATGGGATCCGGAGGTATGTATCCAGTGCGGGAAGTGTTCGCTTCTTTGTCCTCATGCGGCGATCCGCGCGAAGATGTATAAAAAGGAATTGCTTAAAGACGCGCCGGGGGCGTTCAAGCATGCCGAACCGAAGCCGCCTAAAGGGCTTGAAGGGCATGAGTACACGCTTCAGGTAGCTCCTGAAGATTGTACCGGCTGCGGGGTATGCGTGGAATACTGCCCGCTGAAGGCGAAAGGAGCCGTCAGAATGATGCCGCAGGAAGCGCTCCGGGAGCAGGAGAGGAAGAACTACGAGTTCTTTCTCAGCATCCCGGATACGGACCCCGGCCTTTACCGGCGTGACATGAAGGGGATACAGTTCATAAAGCCTCTTTTTGAGTATTCCGGCGCCTGTGCGGGCTGCGGAGAGACGACATATGTGGAGCTTCTGACAAAGCTTTTCGGTGACAGGGCGCTGATCGCCAATGCGACCGGCTGTTCCTCGATTTACGGAGGGAACCTGCCGACCACCCCGTATTGCACGCGTTCCGACGGGCGCGGGCCTGCCTGGAACAATTCGCTTTTTGAGGACACGGCAGAGATCGCTTACGGCATGTGCCTTACGGTGGATAAATATACCGAATATGCCGATGAGCTGGCGGAGAAGATCCTTGCCGGGAATAAGTGCAAACCGGAACTCAGAAAACTCCTCGAAGAGTTAAGATCCGCCGACCAGTCGGCGCAGGACGGGATCGAACGGCAGAGGGCCAGGGTATCCGAACTCAAGGGATTTTTACGAAAGTGCTATTCCACTGATTGTGGGGAACTCCTGACTGTAGCCGATTATTTCGTGAAGAGATCCGTCTGGGGGGTCGGAGGGGACGGATGGGCGTATGACATCGGTTACGGCGGGCTTGACCACGTGCTGGCAGCCGGCCGGAATGTTAATCTGCTTGTTCTCGACACTGAAGTCTATTCGAATACGGGCGGCCAGGCCTCAAAATCAACACCCATGGGCGCGGTAGCCAAGTTCGCGGCCGGGGGTAAGCCCATCGGCAAGAAGGACCTGGGTTTGATGGCAATAGGCTATGGGTATGTGTATGTGGCGAAGATAGCGATCGGTGCGGATCCCATGCAGGCTATTAAAGCGTTCAGCGAGGCTGAGTCTTATGACGGGCCTTCGATGATCATAGCCTACTCGCACTGCATAGCGCACGGTTATAACCTGATCAAGGGTAATGATGAACAGAAAAAGGCGGTCGCATCCGGACACTGGCCTTTGTTCAGATATAATCCCGGCCTGCGCGCGCAGGGAAAGAACCCTATGGTGCTTGACAGCAAAGCGCCGAGCATCAGGCTGGAAGAATATGTCTATAATGAGAACCGTTATAACGTTCTCAAAAAGACCAATCCCGAAAGAGCGAAAATTCTTCTGGAAAAAGCGCAGAAACATGTCCGGGAGCAGTATGACCTGTACAGGTACCTTTCGGAAAAAAAAGATATACACGGATGAAGAAGAAAGCGGAACCGCCAAGTAAAGCAAAAGCTCTGCCCGGCCAAATAAACCGGCTTTTCCATGAGGAAGAAACCAGTTATTCATATAGGGTGTTCAGGGTGGAACTATAATCACTGGAAAGGCCGTTTTTATCCCGGGAAAAGTTCTTCAGAAACCTGGTTCAGGGAATATTCGGCTGTTTTTTCGACGGTCGAGATAAATAATACTTTTTACCAGCTCCCCGAATTATCCACTTTTGAGCGATGGCGCGACCAGGCCTCCCCGGGGTTTATTTACGCTGTCAAGGCCAACAGGTTCATAACGCATATGAAAAAACTGAAAGATCCC
>Ga0164318_10000124_pt1 | contig 46171 bp, 47 predicted proteins | sample GuaBasSedimGuay9_FD_113734 | JGI IMG/M metagenome (GOLD analysis project Ga0164318, IMG submission 113734) | Subseafloor sediment microbial communities from Guaymas Basin, Gulf of California, Mexico - Guay9, Core 4571-4, 0-3 cm | ecosystem: Environmental > Aquatic > Marine > Hydrothermal vents... | reverse complement strand
GAATACCCACTTACTTCAGCTCCAGATAAATATTCATTCCGCTTTCAATGGGGGTTCCCGGAGGCGGGAACTGGAATACCACCCAGCCTTCGCCGTTGATGGTCCAGTTGATATCCTCCCGGGAAAGGTATGGCAGGAGCATACGCTTTGAATATCCGGTGAGATCGTGAAGGGTTTCCCCCAGGGGCATCGCCTGGGGATTCTCAATTCTCACCCTTCCTGAATGCTCCATTACTGTGTTGCCTGCCACAGGTATACCGTAAAGCGGAGAGAGTGTTTCGGCTATTTTTTTCACCATGGGTGCTGCAGTCTGGGCTCCGTAAATACTCGCTCCCCTGGGATTCTCCAGCACTACATATACAATGAGCTCAGGGCTCTCTGTGGGGAACAGTGCCAGTACGGAACTCATAAACCGGTCGGTACTGTAACGGCCTGTCTCGGGGTCTATTATCTGAGCGGTACCTGATTTAGCGGAAATACGCAGGCCGGGAACGGCGGCCCGCCGGGATGTACCTCCCGGTGAGAACACGGTTTTCTCCATCAGATTCAGTATGGTTCTCGCTGTTCTCGGGGAGATAACCTCCCTGACAGGAGTTCGGGGGTATTCCTTTACAACTGTGCCGTCTACAGAGACAACTCTGTCCACAATTCTCGGCTGCAGCAGAATCCCGCTGTTTGCCAGGGTGGTTGCAGCAGAGACAATCTGAATGGCCGAAACACCAACCTCCTGACCTATGGCAATGGTAGGTTTACTCCGTGCCGACCACCCGGAAACGGGATTTAAGAGGCCATGGGATTCTCCGGGCAGCGGCAGGCCTGTGGGGCTTCCAAAACCGAAATTCTTTAAACTCTTGTAGAAGTCTGCCGCGGAGACCGATTCTGAAGCCATGGCAACGGCGACGTTGCTGGAGTGAATCAGTGCTCCTGTAACGTCAAGTATCCCGTAATTTCCCAGATCGGTAATCGGCGGAATCCCGTATTTTACAAACAGATCGGGCTCATAACCCCCTCTTGTATCAAAAATATCATTTACCTCAATACCGCCTTTTTCCAGGAATGTCGCCCAGGTGAACACTTTGAACACCGATCCGGGTTCATATGCTTCTGTCAGTGGTCTGTTTTTTCTTTCATTACTGCCGAACTTTGAAAAAACGTTCGGGTCGTAGGAGGGCAGGGATACCCAGGAAAGAATCTCGCCGGTTTTGGCCTTCATCACCAGTATCATCATGGAATCGGGGTGATGTTCTTCCCATGCTTCATCAGCGATTTTTTCCATCAGGAACTGGGTATTCATATCCAGGGTGAGGTGAACGCTGTTTCCGTATATGCGGTCGGCCTCCGAGGTCATGCTGCCAGGGGCCAGTACTCTGTTGAAAGCATACTCTATTCCGTCCAGACCGATGTTGTCTGTTCCCACATGTCCAATCAGAGTTGCAGCCAGTTTCTTCATGGGGTAGTGCCGTCCGAGTTCCTCCTGCAGCCCGATTCCCGGTAATAACCCCTCGTCTATCATTTTTCGTACAGCATCGGACTGTGTGGGAGTTGCTTTGCGCTTTATGAACAGAAACCGGGAAGCACTTCCCCCGGATAACATGCGGGAGACGGCATTAGGATCCATATCCAGAGCAGGCCCGAGAAGTGTCCCTGTTTTTACCGCATCCACAATCTCCGGTTTCCATGCGGTTACAGACCAGAGTCTGGTCTGCAGGGCCACAATTCGTCCTTCCCGGTCCACAATAGAGCCTCTCTCAGCCAGAGCAGGGGCCTGAACTGATGCAGACTCAATCCGTCCGGGAGAGAGCATGATAAATGCAAAGCGAAGAATTATCAGTAATGCTGCAGCAAGAGAGAGAGCTGCCAGAATACGCATTCTGAAATTGGGAGAACGCTCAGCCATGTTTTCTCCATAACAGAACACGGCCTACCAGACTATCAGGCTGAATGTAACCGTAATTTCTGCTGTCCAACGACTGGAATTGATTGTCACCCACCATGAAGAGGAGTCCTCCGGGAAGGTTGTTTTCCCCATCTATCCGCTCCCATTGAGAACCTGTTAAAAACCAGCGCCCCCAGGGGGTTACCAACCATCCATGGTCGATAACAGGTTTTGAATCACTGCCGAAAATATACCTTTTTACAACGAGGTTGTGGCTTATGGGACTGGTGAATACGGCGATATCCCCCGGGTGTATCCTTTTCTGTCCCCGGAGTACCAGAGCCCATTGCCCGTCGAAAAGAGTGGGATTCATTGAGCTTTCATGAACCCTGATGAGCATGAATTGACTGGCGACAACAATCGCAGCTGCTGAGAGTATAAGCATGAGAACAACAAACCTGAAATTCAGCAGGCGGAGGCGGTGTGACTTCATGTTGGGCAAAGGGTAATACGAGGGGTGGGTTTTGTCGATATGAATGATAGGGAGGGGGTATACTTGTTGATATCCGGAATACGGGAAGGATCGGTTTATCAACCCTTGTCTATGGGTGTCAGGCCGATGGGGAAGCCCGTTCCTCAGGTGAAAAAGCATAATGGGCTCTCCTCCATCTCCTTTACTCCGTTGAAAATTCTTCCTCTCCCTGCAGCTGCTCTTATGTTCCTTCTCCTTTTCGGAGCTGGTTTTTTCGATAGGTTGGTTCTGATTTCCAAACCGGTATCCTTCGACAGTTCCCCGGGAGATGTGGAACCTCTGGTGAGAGTCAACAAGTCTGCCATCGAGTTCCCTTCTTTTGAAAATTCATCCTTGGAACTGGTTTTTACCAGGCATCGTGTTCTCAGGGGAGAGACTCTTTCCCGCATTTCCTACAAATACGGTCTCTCACCATCAACTTTAATCAGTGTTAATTCCCTGGAAAATCCGGAGGATGTAAAAAGCGGGAAAATTCTGATTATCCCGTATATTGATGGTATCAGAGTTACACCTTTACCCGGAGAAAGTCCCGCCGAAGCGGCAGTTCGATTCGGTACCGGGATCGGAATGGTTCAGCTGATTCCCGGAAGCGGCGATTATTTTATTTCCGGTGAGTACTCTACAGGCAGTACTCCGGCCTCTTTCAGTAAAGATGTGTTCCTCTATCCGGTAAGCGGCCGCATACTCACAGCCTATGGTGAGACTGTTGATACCCTTACCGGAATTGGATATGAATCAGAAGGACTGGATCTCTCTGCCGGGGAAGGAACTCCGGTACATGCATCGAAAGACGGTACGGTGATACTCACCGGAAACCACTCTTCATACGGCCTCTACGTTATCATGTCCCATTCAGGGGGTTGGAAGAGCTTCTACGGGCATTTGAGCCGTATTAATGTAGCCTTCGGTGATAAGCTGGAGAGCGGTATGTCCCTGGGGCTTGCAGGCCGTTCGGGAACGGCCCGCAGTCCCAGGTTGTATTTCGCATTAATTCATAACGGAGAATCGGTAGACCCTCTGGACTACCTCTACTGAGAAAATCAGGATCCGCAGCAGTTTTTATACTTTTTCCCGCTGCCGCAGGGGCAGGGATCGTTTCTGCCGATTTTCGGTGCAGTCCGTTTTATCTGAATCTTATCGGGGCTGGCTTCTTTGCGCTCTCCTGAACCGGCTCTGGAAAGTGAAGGCATGGAGGAATGAGAGGCGTTGATTGCCGATGATTCTCCGGGAGCTCTCTCGTTTCTGCGGCGGATACGCACCTTGAAAACCTTCCTGGCGATATCAATACGCAGGTCTTCCAGCATTCCCTCGAATAATTCAAAGCCTTCATTTTTATATTCAACAAGGGGATTTTTCTGGGCATAGCTGCGCAGACGGACGGCTTCTCCCAATGCGGTAAGCTCTTCCAGATGTTCCTGCCAGCGCTGATCCACCTGTCTGAGGTATTCATACCGGATGAACATTTCCATCTGGTCTTTTCCGGCCAGGGATATCTTTTCTTCCAGATCGGCACTCAGATACTCTTCCAGTATGGTTTTAGCTTCTTCCGGGGTGGTGTTGACGGAAAATCCGCTGTCCGGAGAGCCTTTATAGTTAAAATTCTGCAGCAGGCGTTCGCCAAAACGTTTCAGTGCGGCTTCAGGGTCGGTTCTTCTTTCACTGCTGTAGTCTTCCAGCAGTACATCGACAATCTGTTTTCCCGTTTCAATTACTTTCCGGCTTAAATCTTCACCGGCGAGAACCTCATTCCTGATGGTATAGATGGCTGTTCTCTGCTTACTCACCACATCATCGTATTCAAGAAGGTGTTTCCTGATATCGTAGTTGCGTTCCTCTACCTTTTTCTGTGCCCTCTCCAGAGATTTATTAATCAGCGGGTGATAGAGAGGTTCCCCTCCGGCCATTCCCAGACGGGACATGGTGGACCGGAACTTATCCCCGCCGAACAGGCGCATCAGATCGTCTTCCAGGGATATGTAAAAACGGGAATATCCCGGATCTCCCTGACGACCTGAGCGTCCCCGGAGCTGGTTGTCAATTCGCCGGGACTCGTGTCTCTCGGTACCCAGAACAAAGAGTCCGCCGGCCTGTATAACTTCTTTATTCTGTTTCAGCCATTTACTGTATTCTTCTGCGTAGATGGCTTTGTATTCATCTTCTCCGGTATCTTCGGAGCAGCGTCTGCGTGCCCTGTAATCCGGGTTTCCCCCCAGTTTGATGTCGGTACCCCGTCCGGCCATGTTAGTCGCAATGGTTATTGAACCTTTAGCTCCAGCCTCCGCGATGATAAGGGCTTCCCTGTGGTGGTTTTTGGCATTGAGTATTTCGTATCTGACTCCCCGTTTTGTCAGGTATTTTGCCAGTTTCTCAGATTTTTCGACACTGACAGTACCTACCAGTACAGGCTGACCTTTTTGGTGAGCCTCAGCTATTTCATCGCAGATGGCGTTAAACTTGTAATCTTCGTTCAGGAAGATGATGTCATCATCATCCACACGGTTAACAGGCCTGTTTGTCGGGATAACCACAACGTCTAGATTGTATATTTTTCCGAACTCCCGGGCCTCTGTGTCGGCGGTTCCCGTCATTCCGGAGAGTTTGTCGTACATACGGAAATAATTCTGGAAGGTGATTGTCGCCAGAGTCCGGCTTTTCCGGGCCGGCTTCATGTTTTCTTTGGCTTCTATAGCCTGATGCAGACCATCGGAATAGCGTCTGCCATGGAGGATGCGTCCGGTAAACTCATCGACAATCTGTACCTGTCCCTCCTGCACCACGTAGTCTTTGTCCCGGCCGAAAAGCCGCCGGGCCTTCAGTGCCTGAGTAAAGTAATGGATATACTCAAAGTTTTCCTCATCAAAGAGACTCCCTTCCCTGATGAGGCCTTCCTTCTGAAGAATTTTTTCAATGCTGTTCATCCCCTCATTGGTGAACATAATCCGTTTACTTTTCTCTTCGATTTTATAGTCGCCCACAGCCTGGGTGCCCGAAAGGGGATCGTCGGGAGGATAGTCTCCTGTTTCCGGATCTTTTTCGCATTCTTTGAGTTTTCTTACCAGTCTGTCAGAGAGAATGTATTTGGTAACATCTTCATCAACCGGTCCGGATATGATTAGCGGGGTTCTGGCTTCGTCGATGAGAATGGAGTCAATTTCATCGATGATGGCGTAGTGGTGATGCTTCTGAGCTTTCCGGTCGTTATCCCACTTCATGTTGTCTCGGAGGTAGTCGAAACCAAACTCATTGTTTGTTCCGTAGGTGATGTCCCGGGCATATTCCTCCCGGCGCTGTTCCGGATCCATATTGGAAAGTATCGATCCGACACTCACCCCCAGTAGCTTGTAGACGGGTTTCATCCAGTTTGCATCCCGTTCGGCCAGATAGTCATTCACCGTGACAATATGAACCCCGAGGCCTTCCAGACTATTCAGATAAGCTGCTGAAATACTGGCAAGTGTTTTACCTTCACCGGTTTTCATCTCGGTAATTTTTCCCTGATGCAGGACAACGGCACCGAGAATCTGGACATCGTAGGGTCTTTCACCCAGGGTCCGCCTGGCCGCTTCACGGGAGAGTGCAAAGGCATCGGGGAGAATATCGTCCAGGGTTTCTCCCTCGGACAGTCTTTTTTTCATTAACTCGGTCTGTAGGGGGAACTTCTCGTCGGATAAAGACAGCGCCCACTCTTCCCGGGCATTAACGGCATGTAATATGGGCATCAAACCCTTGAGATCGCGTTCGTGTTTTGTTCCGAATATGGCGGAAAGGAAACCTTTACTCATGGTTGCCAAGATACTGCCGGGCCGGATATACCGTCAAGTTGACAGCCGGGGCAACACACCGGTAGGATCGAATCCAGATTACATTTCCTTATAAGGATTTTTACTTTGACTGGACGACAGCGGTTCATAACAGCAGCCGGTCTTTTAATCAGCATGGCCGTATTCTTTAATATTTCATCCTGTACCCCCAGCGGCGGAAGCGGGCTGAAACGGCATGATTTATTCACCCTGCCTCTGGGTACCCTTCCCGGGGAGCTGGATTGGTTTTATCGGGATGGGTACCGGATGGCCGGAACGGCGGATATTCAAACCCGGGACGGTCTTGTATTTATTTCCGGCGGCGGTGCCGGAAAAGTTATGGTATTCAATTCCTACGGCGATCTTCTCACCTACGTGTACGACCCCGTAAAAAACCCCGCCCCGGCGCTCAATGAAAACGGGGATACAAACAGCAATGTAGCAAGCTGGCCGTTTCGCAAGCCTAATGCCATTGCCGCCTGCGAGGGCGGATTTCTGGTGGATGACGGTGTGGAACAGGAACGGCAGGTAATGGACAGCGATTCCGGCGCTATATTTGATCGGGTGGTATTGAGATTCAGCCGGGAGGGTGAATATCTGGGGCATCTGGGCCGGGAGGGTTTCGGAGGTTCTCCCTTTCCGTACATCACCTCAATAGATGTCAGGGACAAAGGTGATATCGTGATAAGCAGTCGGGTTCCCGGAGCATGGATGAGTTACTGGTACAGCAGAGAGGGGCATCCCCTTGCCACAGTTCGAATTCTCGAAAGTCAGCTTCCGGGTTTGGAAGATGGTGGAAATGTTGCGGTTTATGCTGTTCGTCCCGATCCTGTTGAGATGGTGCTGCATATCCGCCTTGATGTGTATCCTGCGGGTTCAAACATTCCCCAACCACGGTTGTACGATCTGAGTATTTCATCCCTTGAATACAGCGATCCCATCCTGCTGAATTTTAACGGCGGTAATTCATCTACCGGAATTCTTCCTGTTCCCCCGGTGTACCTTGGAACCACCATCAACGGGAATCATATGATGATTTCTCCCGAAGGACCTGATCTGTACCGATTGACACTGATAGACCCTCAAGGCCGCATTGTTCAGAACCGGCGGCTTAAAGTGGATGGCTCTGCAACGGTTTACCGTCATTTCCGAATGCAGAATGACGGGTTACTTACAGGTATCTTCTTCGGACCGGAAGAAGCTTCCGTCGCATGGTGGCGGATGGATAAACTGGCAGGTAATGAACGTTAATCCTCATGATTACAACAGAGAAGAACGCAAAAGAGCCACGTGGTGGTCGTCCCGGCATAGTACTGCCTCAAAAGGTGCTGCTTCTCTCAAGAGGATCCGGCGTTTAACCCTGATCGATCTGCTTTTACTGCTTGTGATGATGGGCGTACTTATCCCATGGGTGCTGCAGATGGACAGCCGTATCGAAGCAGGGCCTTATAGGGTTCGACTGGATAACCATCGCCGGAAGGATTCATTTGTTATTACGTTGAAAATCATACTTCCCCGGGGATCTGATGTTGTAGACGATGAAAGTTTTGTCGGTTGGAGGATTCTTGACGATGAAGGACTGATAATCCATCAGGAGTTTGATCTACCGCCGATTCCCGGGAGTTCCCGGGAGTTTATCTACCTGCTTAAGCCGGATGTCCGTTATTTATGTGAAATAATAGCCGGTAGTGAAACTCTGGAGATTCAGATTCCAGATGAATAATCAGGGCTTGAGTTGACGATGAACAACCGGTAAGTTAACTTTAGTAAAAGAGGAGGAAAGCTGTGTTTCAATTGTACTTGTTAACCGTGCTTACAACAGTCCTTGCAGGACTGGCACTTGCCACAGGCTTCCTGAGTAACCGATTTGAGCGATTCTCCGAATATACCGACTTCATGGGGAATCCCGTTTATCGTATTATTCTCGGGGGAGTAAGTGTGCTGGTTGGTATCATCAATCTTTTTCCTTCATACACAGGTGATATTGCTGTTCTGGGTAATCTTCTTCCCAGCCTGGCCGGAATTGTAACGGGTCTTCTGTTAATCGCGGAATACTTCAGTTCACGCAGGACTGAAGAGGAGAGCAAAACTGTGGATATTGCGGAAAAAGTGGAGAAATTTTCCGGTCCGTATCTCACTATTGTGGGAATTTCTTCCATCGTTATCGGAATTCTTCACGCCATCATTCCCCGGTTACCGCTTCTTTAATGAGCAGCCGAATCTCGGTTGCCGGTGTTGCCCACAGGGGGAATAATATACTGGTGATGCGCCGCCTTCCCGGCGGAAGTGTCGGCGGGCTTTGGGAGTTTCCCGGGGGTAAAGCCGAGAAAGGGGAGAGGCCCCGGGAGGCTCTAATCCGTGAATGGAAGGAAGAAACCGGTCTGGAAATAGCTGTTGGGGATGAGATTGCCAGAGGCGAGTTTCACCATAAAGGAGTACCTATCACTCTGATCGCTTTTAATGTGGAATTGTCTTCAACTGACTCTGATCCGGATCTCCGGGAGCATGATGCTTTTCAGTGGGTTAACCCGAGACAACTCTCTCGCCTGGCACTGGTCGATTCTGACCGTATCGTTGCAGATGTTATTTCCCGGGAGTCGGCATAGGCGGCCCGAAATCTGAATCCTTCATTCTCCCCCGGCTGACAAACTTCACATCCGGCGGCGGTGGCGGGAAGCGCTTGAATTCTTCAATTTCCTGAACAAAAATCTCTCGTTTCTCTTCATTGAGGGCGCCATCACCCTCATCAAACCACCTTTTCAGACTCTGCAGCTGTTTCCTGTACGGGGAGGTGCTGAAACGGAACCAGCATTCCCGCCCCTGGATAAGATTTCTTAATTTCTGTCCTGAAGGTGCCATTTCGTCGATGGCTTCCCTGAGAGTATTGCGAAGTCCGCCGTAATAGGTCTGTTCCGTTGTTGTCAGTACCAGCCCCCGGCCTTCCATTGTCCAAAGCTGGAACAAACCGGCTTCCGAGGGCACCAGGCGGTTTATTACCCAGCGATCCATGGAACCCCAGGGCGACCACCTGACGGTGAAATTAACTTCTTCTCCGTAAATCTCCTGATGGATATCCCAGTAGTTCTGCATTTAATAATACCCTAAATAGATGTACCGTCAGGAATTATGGCACCTTTGAGAATGATGATAATACCTTCGCGTATCATATGTCCCTCAAAATCACCGTCATTCCGGTCTTTTTTATCCACACCGATTCTGCAGCCTTTACCTATCCTGGCATTCTTATCGATAATGGCGCCTTTTATCATGGAACCTTCACCGATACCGTAGTTGGGAATATGATTTTTTATATTGGCTTCTTTCTGACTTTCCGTCTCATAGAAGTCTGCACCCATGGTGTACACCTCTTCCAATGTGGCCCCTGATTCGATAATGGTTCTGATTCCGATGAGACTGCGGGAAATATAAGCGTCTGTGAGAATGGAACCTTCCGAAGCAATACTGTTTTTCAAGGTGCTTGAATTAATCTTGGTCGGAGGAAGGTCCCGGCGATGGGTGTACAGGGGATTGGACTGGTCGTAGAGATTGAATTTCGGGATGGGGGCACCCAGATTGAGATTCGCTTCATAAAAACTGCGTATGGTCCCGATATCCTCCCAGTAACCCCGGTAGAAGTAAGACATAACTTTCATCTTACCAATGGCCTGGGGGATGATTTCTCTACCGAAGTCTTTGCTGTCGTTCTCCAGGGCTTTTTCCATAACGGCTGCATCAAAAATATAGATACCCATAGATGCAAGATATTCACGTCCGGCACTGCGGTCTCTCTCGGTGAGGTTATTATCAGGAATCTTATACTCATCAATATTTTTATCCGGTCCCGGTTTTTCCAGAAAAGCATCTATATTGTTTTTATCATCGGTTCTGAGTATACCAAGTTCATCGGCATCCCCTCGGGTAACAGGGGTGGCGGCAATGGTAACCTGGGCTCCTGAGTCCAGATGCTGCTGCATATAGGCTTTGATATCCATCCTGTAAAGCTGATCCCCCGACAGGATAATGTAATGACTGGGTTTCTGAACCTTGAAATGTTCCAGATTCTTTCTTACCGCGTCGGCAGTTCCTCCGTACCAGTCATCGTGGTGGAAGGTTTGTTCTGCTGCCAGTATTTCACAAAAATCCTGGCTGAAGGGATCAAAATTGTAGGTTCGGCCGATATGCAGATGCAGACTGGCCGAATTGAACTGGGTGAGCACATAAATCCGGCGGAAACCGGAATTGATACTGTTGCTGATCGGGATGTCCACCAGTCTGTATTTGCCGCCGAAGGGGCATGCGGGTTTGGCCCGGTCTTTTGTCAGAGGGTAAAGCCGTGTTCCTTTGCCGCCGCCGAGGATAATTGTCAGTACATCTTTCATGTTCAGCGCTCCTTCTTCTTAATCCTAAAGTCACAGAAGCGATTGCGCCACCCCCAATTCACCTTACATAATGAGTCATGGCTCTGCGTGAAATCCTGGATGAATTTAAAAAAGACACCTCGTTCAATGAAAACGTCACCGAGTGGCTCGTTATTCCCCCCCGGGAAGGAGAGTTTGAAAAGCTGCCTGTTGATATTTCCCCGGTATTAAAGACTGCTCTTGCGGCAAAGGGCATTAAAAAGCTCTATTCTCATCAGGCTTTAAGCTGGCAGAATATCCGTTCCGGGAAGGATACAGTGGTGGTAACCCCCACCGCATCGGGGAAAACCCTCTGTTACAACCTACCGGTTCTGCAGACACTTCTGGAAGAACCCTCATCCCGGGCTCTTTATCTTTTCCCCACCAAGGCCCTGAGTCAGGATCAGCAGGCCGCTCTGAATGATATTACCCTGGATGCAGGACTCAAGATTCCGATTTTCACCTTTGACGGAGATACCCCGTCCTCCATCCGCATGTCCGCCCGGCAGGGGGGGCGTATCATCATTACCAACCCCGATATGCTCCACACCGGGGTTCTTCCCAATCACACCAAGTGGATTGAGTTTTTTGCAAACCTGAAATACATCGTTCTGGACGAACTGCACACCTACACCGGGGTGTTCGGTTCCCACATGGCCAATCTCATGCGGCGTCTGCTTAGAATCTGCAGGTTCTACGGTGCAGATCCTCTCATTATTGCCGCCAGTGCCACCATCGGGAATCCGGGAGAGCTGGCAGAAATGCTGGCCGGCCGGCATTTTGAACTGGTGGATGAGAACGGGGCTCCTGCCGGGGAAAAACACCTTATTCTCTACAATCCGCCCCTGGTGGACCGGGTTCAGGGAATACGTCGGGGTGTGGTTTTAGAATCCCGGCGGCTGGCCCTCAGATTGCTGAAAGCCGGGGTGAAAACCATAGTATTCACCCGGAGCCGCATCCATGCCGAGCTTGTTTCCGGGTATATCAACGAAAGTCTGGCCAATGTCTTTAACGAGAATCACAGAATACGCGTAGAATCCTACCGGGGCGGTTATCTGCCCAACGAACGGCGGGCGGTGGAAAAAGGACTTCGTGAAGGCTCCATTCAGGGGGTTGTTTCCACCAACGCCCTGGAGCTGGGAATTGATATCGGCGGGCTGGATGCTGCGGTTCTCGCCGGGCTTCCATCTTCTGTGGCCTCGGCCTGGCAGAGAGCCGGCCGGGCCGGCCGTTCGGGGGATGTCTCGGTAGCTGTGATGATAGGCTCTGCCAGTCCCACCGATCAATACCTGGTGCGTCATCCGTATTATTTTCTTTCCCGGTCTCCTGAATCGGCTTTTATCGACCCTTCAAACCTCTACATCCTCTCAGATCATCTCAAATGCGCCGCCTTCGAGCTGCCTTTTGAGGATGGCGAGGATTTCGGGGGTAACCCCGGGGATATGCTGGCATATCTGGAAGAGGAGGGTGTGCTCAGGCATACCTCAGGCCGCTGGTTCTGGTCCGACAGGTCTTACCCCTCGGAGAGGGTTTCCATGAGAGGGGGAGGAGAGGAGAACGTTGTTATTGTTGATCAGACGAAGGGACGCAACATCGTTATCGGTGAAATGGACAGTCACTCGGCCCGGGAAATGCTTCATGATGAGGCCATCTATCTCCACCGGGGTGAGCAGTATCAGGTAAAAAAACTGGATCTGGAAAATCACCATGCCTATGTGGAGAGTTCAGAGGTGAATTACTACACCGATGCCCTGGTGAAAAGTGATATCAAGGTGCTGGATGAAGACTGGAAGAGACAGACCGCAGGGCTTGAGGAGCGTCTGGGCGATCTTCTGGTGCGTAGTGAGGTGGCCAAGTACAAGAAAATTCGATTCGGAACCCACGAGAACATCGGCTACGGGGATATTCATCTTCCTGAGGATGAGATGCATACCCGGGGTGTTTTTCTGGCCTTTGTTCCGGATTCGCCCTCGGCGAGGGCGCTTGAAGGGGTTTCAGAGGAGATGAAAGCTCCGGTGGTAAGCCGGACGGCCACCCTGATACGTGTGGTGGCTCCGGTGTTCCTATTGAGCAAACCCGGAGATTTGGGGGTGGCCGGGCGCATACACGATCCCCATCACGGTGTGAGCGGTATATACGCCTACGATAATTATCCCGGAGGTATCGGTCTGGCCGAGTCACTCTCAGACCGTCTTCCCGATCTTCTCCAGGCCGCACTGGATCTGATTGAAGCCTGTCCCTGTGAAAAAGGCTGTCCTTCGTGTGTGGGTGCCATGGATGAACGTGACCTCCTGTCGGGCAATCCCAAGGATGCCACCCGGCAGTTCCTGGAGGCCTGGATAAAAGGTTCATGAGCAGTCTCTCCCAGCGTCTGGCCCGGCTGCGGAAGGATGGAGGCCGTTTATCCCGGACGAATCTTTCCCGGCCGGCATCATCTTCCGCCGTGAATTCCTCTGAACCGCCGGGCCGCGGGTGGAAAATAGTTGCCGGGGGAGTCTGGGAACGGAGTATTTTCTACCCCCAACTGCTACCCGGGAAGTTTGAAAATCCTTTTGTCCTTCCCGGAGAGCTTTCCCGTGAAGCAATGGTATTTTACGATCTGGAAACCACCGGCCTTTCAGGAGGTGCCGGAAATATCGCATTTCTCATCGGTCTGGGATTCAGTCAGCCGGAGGGTTTTGTCGTAATTCAGCTTTTTTTGAGCGACTATCCGGGGGAACCGGCTTTACTGGCACGTTATTCTGAACTCATCAGAGATAATCTGCCTCAGCTGTCCTATAACGGCCGCTCTTTTGACTCACAGGTACTTAAAACCCGGTTTCTCCTGAATCGTATGTCCCCTTTCCTGCCGCCTCAGATCGATCTGCTCTACCCTTCCAGGCGTCTATGGAAAGGAATACTGCCGAATCTCTCCCTGGGAACCCTGGAGAGGGAAGTGCTGGGATTCTTCCGGGTGGACGATCTTCCCGGGAGAGAGGCTCCGGACGCCTGGTTTGAATGGCTTAAAGGGGATGAAGAGCGCATTGCCGGGGTTTTCAAGCATAATGCGGATGATATTGTTTCTCTGGCCCGGCTTCTTGTTCATCTGGAAGCCTGGGGTGATGTAAAGCCCGGAAGGGATGAGCTTCGGGGAAGTACGCCGTCGGGAGCTCCTCCTTCCCCCCGGGGTATGGCCCGGCAGTGGTCGCTGGGGAATTCTTCCATGGAGCGGCGGTGGCTTGAGGCCGGCTGGGCATCAGGGGAACCCCTCTGCGGGCGGGAGCTGGCTCTCAGATTTAAAAGAGACGGAGATTTTCAATCTGCCGCTGCTATCTGGAATAAGCTGAACGAAAACGGCCGGAATTACTATTCTGCCGTTGAGCTGGCAAAATACTTTGAACACAGATTGAAAAATCCCGAAATGGCTCTTGAAGTTCTGAACAGGCTGGAGGCTCCGCCCCTGAATCCCCGACATCGCGAGGAACTGGCCCATCGCCGGCGGCGTCTGGAACGGAAATCAGCCCGATTATCCTGAGTGTCTTCTGCTCAATGCCTTTTTGTAAACTTTCAGATACTCTTTTCCTGAGGATTTCCAGTTGAAGCGGAGTTTCATGGCTCTTTTTACCGCCGAAGCCATGGGTTTTTTTTGATTGTAGAAGTTTATGGCTCTATTTACAGCTTCTGATAACTCGTATTCCGTAGGGTTCTCAAATACAAAACCGTTTCCATTTTTTCCATCAGCATCAATATCGATAACTGTATCCGCCAGCCCTCCGGTTCTTCTGACTACCGGGAGAGTACCGTAGCGCAGAGAATACATCTGATTCAATCCGCAGGGTTCATACCGGCTGGGCATCAGAAAAAAATCAGATCCCGCTTCGATAAGTCTGGAAAGCGGACCGCTGAAGGCGATTTTTATTCCGCAGTTCTGAGGGAATCTTCGGCCGATGGCTTTGAAGGCCTCTTCAAAGCGGCTTTCTCCGGTTCCCAGCATTATCAGCTGAGCCCGTCCGCTACGGAAGCTCTCCATCCCCGGCCCCTGAGGGTCCATCAGAAGGTCGACACCCTTCTGTCCAGTGAGCCGGGTGATTATACCGAAGAGGGGGATACCGGGGTTCACAGCTATCCCCATTTCCTTCTGCAGCCGTTCCTTCAGCTTTATCTTACCGGCCATTCTGCGGAAACTGTAATTATCCGGTTTCAGAGCGGGATCTTTTAAGGGGTTCCACTCCCGGTAGTCCATGCCGTTGAGTATTCCGGTGATTCTATCCTTACGGTAGGAAAGTATCCCGCCCAGGCCTTCGGAATATTCGGGCTGAAGTATCTCATGGGCGTAAGTCGGAGAAACTGTGGTAATCTCGTCGGCTGTATCAATACCGGCAGCAAGGAAGTTGATATTCTCATCGTGGAGCAGCCGATCCCGTGGCAGCCCCTGAGGTAAAACTCCAAGCTGATCCTGAGGGAAAATTCCCTGATAGCCAAGGTTGTGAATTGTAATAACTGAAGCCATCCTTTTGAAATCGGGGTTTCTCTCCCGTGCTTCCAGCATGATGGCGGCAGGGGCAGCCTGCCAATCGTGGATATGAAGTATATCGGGGATCCATTTCAAACTCCGGCAGAGCTGGAAGGATGATGCGGAGAGTAAGGCGAATCGTTGGGCATTATCCGGCCAGGAGCTGGACCCGTCCGGTCCGTACAAACCATCCCTACCGAACAGATCTTCCCGGTCCAGCATATAGACGGGAACTCTGGTACCCGGAAGTTTTGTTTTGTAGACGGCACACCAGAGTTCTTCTTTCCCCATGGGAACGCCCAGAGGGGCAGGAAGTTTTTTAAGTGAATTCTTGTCAATTTTGTAGTACCGGGGCATCAGTATCCTGACATCGTGACCCTTACTTTTAAATGCGGCGGCAAGGGCCGGAACGGCATCCGCCAATCCTCCGGTTTTTGCAAAGGGAACGGCTTCACTTGAAATCATCAGGATTTTCATCTGTTTCTCCCTCTTCTCAATGATAGTATGAAATTCTGAAAGCTCCCATATCCCGGAACGCAAGATTTTTATAGAGTTTCAATGCCGGCAGGTTGGACTTTTTAACAAACAGACAGGGACGGCGGTCTGCTTCAGCTATGGTTGAAAGAAGGCGGTTCATCACCGCTGTTCCGAACCCGTACCCCCTGAGTTCGGGTATCACAAAAACACCGCCGATCTGATCGTACAGGTATCCCCTTGCATTGGTGCCCGCCTTTGCCACCGCACGGCCCCCGAGTAGAGCATAGTACACAATTTGTTTTTTCAGAGTATTCTGAAAATGAAGACGGCTGCTTCGTTCATCAAATTTGTGTCCGTTTCTGAGAACCTCTTCTATCTGATAGGCTTTTTCCAGTTTCCATAGCATATCGAAATCTGAAAGCTCCGCCGGTTGAATGCTCAATTCCGGCGGTTCCCCCTGCTCTGATGGTACCGGACCGCTGCCGACGAGTATTCTGTAGTTCACGTAATCTGATACAGGTTTTCTTGTATGGTTTTCGATGTTCAGGACTCTTTCTTCCATACCGATAACCGAGAATAAATCATTTTCCCGGGATACAAGCAGTTTCTTCAGGAATTGTGTCTCATCAGCATCGTTTTCGTTTCTATCAAACACCGGCAGAACAACGCCGTATCGGGAAATATAAAGAACTCCTGTAATCCGGCCGCTGTCTTTCCTTGTCCATAGGCGGCCACAGGCTATTTTCCCGAAAGCCGGGTGTCCGCCTGAATCCTTAATCCGGGAACTCAAGGGGATGTGTTTCCACTCGTTATTTTCCAGCCATCGGATAAGTTGTTTCCCCGAACTCCGGCCGGCAGGAGACCATTTCATGGACTTACCTTGAGGGGAATGGGAAGAATTCCCCGGGGGGGGAAATCACCGGCCAGGGCGGCAAAGGCGGCACGGAAACTTTCCGGACCTGTTCCGTAGGCTGCCAGGGAAGTCTTAACCCAGTCGAGGGCCTCCAGATGAATGGGGGAGAGTACCGAGAGTACAACCAATTTGTCTGCTATGGGTTTCAGCTCATCAAGCAGTTCAGCTGTATTCTCATTGGGTAAAAGGACGATTACCGTATCGTAATCCTGTGCTGCCCGAAGGAGCTCCCGGCCTTTCTCTTTTAAAGTACTTTTTGGCGAAGTGTAGCTTAAACGCCATCGGCGGGCATCGGGATACCGCTGAAGCCCCTCCCTGAAGAAATCTTCATGGTATCCTGCCAGAAGAACCCTTCCCGCATCAGCCGGGGGAATCGGGAATCGCTCATCATCTATCAGGGTGATGCTCCGGGATGCCTGTTCCAGAAAAAACTCTTCGGCCCCGGGAGTCGGAACTGCGATATTTTCCGGGTTTGGATGGAAGGGCACCGCATCGGGTCTTTTCAGGTATGAAGCCTTCAACGTCACCACACGGCGGGCGGCATCCCTTACCCGAAGGTTAAACTCCTCTTCTTCCATTTTGGCAAGAAGAAACTGGTGAATAACCCTTTGATTCGAGTGACTTCGGGAAACCAGAAGAAGATCGGCTCCGGCATTGAGCGCACGGTAGCAGATGTCGGGTAGAGTATCGCCGTCGGTTCTGGCACCCCTCATAAAGAGGTCGTCGGTAATAACCACACCGTTGAATCTCATTTTTTCCTTGAGAATCCCAGTGATCATCTGATGGGAAAGAGTGGCTGGAATCACATCGCCGGTGATAGAGGGAAATGCAAGATGTCCCACCATAATGGCGGGGACACCTCCAGCTATCATTGTTTTGTAAGGCACAAGGTCGCGGTTCCAGAGGGTTTCCATATCCGCATGAATCACGGGAAGGGTGCCGTGGGAATCTACTTTTGTATCCCCATGCCCCGGGAAATGCTTGGCGGAGCTGATAATACCGGCTTCGGCCATTCCTTTAAAGAATGAAAGACCGAGAATTCCGGTCCACTGGGGATTGGCCATAAAAGCCCGGGGGCCGATTACATCGGCTTTCGGGTTGACGAATAAATCAACGGTGGGGGCAAAGTTCATGTTCACTCCCACAGCGGAGAGTTCCCTACCCAGGAGAAGGCCGGTCATCCAGGCATCGTAGGGCATTTTATCAGCTCCCAGGGCCATGTTTCCCGGGGTAAGGGAGGTATCTCCCTTGATATGTCTTACCCAGCCGCCTTCCTGGTCGGTGGCAATAAATAGGGGGATTCCCAACCGGGAGTTCAGTGCGGCATCCTGATAATTGCCGATAGCTTCGGCCAATACCGGCAGGTTGACGGCGTTCCATCCGAAGATTTTAACGCTGCCCAGATCCTCATCACCTATCCATGAGAGCAGAACCTCATCCGCCGATGTTCCCGGGTATCCGTACATCAGAACCTGCCCCAGGGCTTCCCTGTCGCTCATGGCATCCACCAGGGATACGGCCAGGAGCTGTGGTTCAACTTCATCGGTAAAATGAGGTGTATCGGATGCGTAAACAACCGCCGCCGGAAGGGCGGCGGAGGTCAGCAAAATTAGAATTCTGAAGATCCGTATACTACAGTACCCGGACAAATCTACTTTATTCCTGCGTAAACTTCGCCTTTGATATCGTCAATGTGGGCGGCGGCCATATGGGCGGCAACGGCACCTTCACCGGCGGCTACCACAACCTGCCTGAAGGGGGTTGCCCGGACATCTCCCACAGCGAAGAACCCTTTCAGAGAGGTTTCCATATTCTGATTGGTTATCAGGTATCCTGCATCGTCTTTTTCCAGATCCGGGGCCATGGAGGTTTGAGGATCGGCACCGATGAAGATGAATACGGCATCAAACTCTTCTTCGTAGGTTTCACCGCTGTCGGTTTTCTTCAGGACAACTCTGCCTACCTTGCTTTCACCCTGAATACCCTCGAGGGTATGGTTCAGACGAACCTCGATATTGGAATTGTTCTGTACCCGGTCGGCCAGAACTTTCTGGGCTCTGAAGCGGTCACGACGGTGAATCATCACCACCTTTTCGGTGAGATTGGCCAGGTAAGAGGCCTCATCACAGGCCGAATCTCCTCCGCCGACAACGAGCATCTTCTTGTTTTTGAAGAAAGGACCGTCACAGGTGGCACAGTAGGAAACACCGCGCCCGGAAAACTCTTCTTCTCCCGGAGCTCCCAGATGTCTGTGTTTGGCACCGGTGGAAAGAACAACGGTCCAGGAAGTTACCGGTCCATCGGAAGTTTCGACGGTAAAGATATTGTTTTTCTTTGTAATCGAATCAGCGGTTGCCGATTTGAAAACGGCACCGAAATTTTCGGTCTGCTGACGCATGGCTTCACTGAACTCATATCCGTTCACCGGCTCGGGAAAGCCGGGGTAATTCTCCATATCGCTTATCAGAAGCACCGCTCCGCCGGCTGCCATTTCCTCGATAACAAGGGTGCGCAGATTGGCCCGTGCCCCGTACTGTGCCGCGGTCATGCCTGCAGGACCGCCGCCGACTACTACTAAATCCCATTCAGGAGTCATTTATTTCTCCAATAATCATTATTTGCCTCAGGATGACTTCCATCGGCTGCTCCAAAAAGTAATATTATAAACGTGATGAATCAAATATCCACCCGCGTACTGGGCAGTTTATATTTATTTCTGGTTCTTGCAGGCTCAGCAGCCGTATACGGAGAGCCCCGGCTGAATCCCGGAGATAAGCTCGTGCGTATCGGGCAGATATCCGAACCCCTGCCCCTGGAGGAATTGGTGTTGGCCTCTCTGATTGCGTCAGGAGTTACCGAGGGCAGTCTTGAAACGTATACCTCCAAGGTGATGGCTCTGGTGGATTCGGCTCCCGGGCGGGACGGTTCAGCGGTACAGGATGCCGAGATTCTCCTTGAATGGATGCATGAGAATGTTTTAAACCGCTACGTACTGAATCAGACGAAAATGGATGTTCTCCTGGATAAGGGTACATACAACTGTGTCTCTTCGGCGGTGCTGTATCTCATCCTTGTCCGGAGCCGTGATATGACAGTTCATGGGGTGCTTACCCCCGATCATGCTTTCTGCCGGGTGGATGGAATCGATGTGGAAACCACAACTGCTTACGGTTTCGACCCGGGAACCCGCAGGGAGGCGGTTGATTCTTTCAGCGGCCGGACGGGATTTACCTACGTGCCTCCGGGAAACTACAACCAGCGTCAGGATATCGGAGAGAAAGAATTAATCTCCCTGATTTATCAGAACCGTCTGGCGGAACTTCAGAGATTGCGTCGCTGGGAGGAGGCTGTAGGTCTGGCAAGGGACCGTTGGGCTCTGGCAGGTTCAATGTCTGCCGAAAGAGACTTCCGTGTTTCCATAAGCAATTATGCGGCGGATCTGGATCGAAAAAGGATGGAAATCGAGGGGCTGGTTTTTCTCAACCAGGCTGCACTTTCGCTGGGGAAGGGCCACGGCCTTGGGGATACGGCATCGGCCTTATTGGGGAATGCTGTTACCTACTACTTGAGGGCCGGGAAGACAGATGAAGCCCAGGCTCTTTTGAATGATGAGGAGCTGACAGCCCTTGTTCCAATTGATTTTATTGATGAACGGTTTCGGGAAGTGAAAGAGAAAGAGCTGGAGATACTTGTGAAAACGGCTTCTTTTCAGGAAGCTGCCGCCGGGGTGGATAAGTCATACTCCGAGGCTCTTATCAGCCGGGACCGTTGGGGAGAATTATCCATATATTTATGGTCCAACGAGGCCCGGAGGCAGGTTGCCGGTGGAAAGTGGCTGGAAGGCTGGCTGTTCCTTCAAGAAGCACCCGGCGATTACATACAGATACCCGGATGGAGGCGTATGGAGGAAACCTACAGCAACAACGCTGTGGTGGTGTTCCACAACCGCTTTGCCGATGCATTACGGAAAGAGAACTATTCTTCAGCCCGGGGGATACTGGATGAATCTCTTGAGTATTTCCCCGGTTCCTCGATGCTGAAGCAGGATGATGCAACTCTGGAAAATCTCCTGGAAAACCTCCAGTAAACCCTTCAGTATTTCTTATTTTCTAAGATCCCCTGAATAACATGTCGAAAAAGAACTGAGGTGGACTCAACCGTGGAACATGTATGGGAACAGTTAATCAGTCTGATGGAGCAGGAAAGACTGCTTCTGGATAGCTTTATAGAAGCATCCGGAGGAATGCGTGAAGCTCTTCACGACAAGAATTGGCCTGCTTTGGAGGTCTCTCTGAAGAAAATGGATGGAATGGCAGATCTGATGGAAGTGATTGAAAAAAAACGACACTCCATAGCTGAGCTATTATTATTCGGAGGAATATCTCTGGAGACTCAGATAGCCGGATTGCCGGTGGAAATCCGTAAAACTTTCCAGACGGCACGAACAGAATTAAAAGTCCGTCTGCTCCTGGTAAAAAGCCGTATCCGCGGAGTTTCCGGATACGCCAAATCCCGGGGCCGGCTGGGAAAAGAACTTATGGAAGAGCTGGTTCCGTCAACTCGGGGCCGGATGTATAACAAACAGGGGCACTCTGCCTCTATGGGCAGGGATCCTCTCGTAGTATCCCACCACCTCTAGGGGGACGATGTATGTCCAGCACCTTCAGTGGAATAGAAATCGGAAAACGCAGTCTCAACGCTCATCAGCTGGCTTTAACAACTGTGGGGCACAACCTTTCAAATGCTTCAGTAGAGGGTTACAGCCGTCAGCGGGTGAATATGAGATCCACAGATCCTCTTTACATGCCCCAGTTGAACCGGGAGGAAGTTCCCGGACAGATCGGCCAGGGTGTGGGAGTGGCCAGTATTGAACGTATTCGGGATGAACTGCTGGAAAAACGTATACTGGCCCAGGGGGATGTGGCCGGTTACTGGCGAACCCGGGACAACTATCTTCTTCAGGTGGAACAGATCCACCAGGAACCTTATGACACCTCAGTCCGGGTGATGATGGATAAGTTCTGGGAGGGATGGCAGGAGCTTTCTGTTCATCCGGAGGGTCAGGCTGAACGCCAGGCTGTACTGCGCCGGGGGGAAGCTCTGATTGACGGGATTAACCGCCGCTATGACAGGCTGAAGGAAGTGAGAACCATGCTGAACGACGATGTTGTTGTTTCAGTGGGTGAAGTAAACGGTATGCTCTCGGAGATTAAGGGCCTGAATGAGCAGATTGTGAAATCAGAAGCTCTTGGTGATAACCCGAACGACCTCTACGACCGCCGGGATTTGCTGATCAACAAACTTTCCGATTATCTGCCGGTTACCGTTGATAATCGGGATCCTGATGAGTTTCTTATCCACACCGGGGGGCTTCACCTGATTCAGGGCAAACAGGTTTCATTTCTGGCTGCCGAACCCAACCCTCAGAACGAGGGCTATCATGATATCGTCTGGAAGGATAATGCAGAGCTTCTCAATACCGAATCGGGGAAACTCGGTTCCCTGGTGGAACTGAGGGACAGCGATGTGAGGGGTGAAATACAGTCTCTTGATGAAATGTCCATGGCTTTTGCGGATCTGGTGAACAATGTCCACCGGGATGCCTGGTCTGCCAACGGCAGTACCGGATTGGATTTTTTCAGGGAATACCCCTTTGTAGATAACCTCTCGGGAAATTACGACCGTAGCGGGGATGGTGAGCTTGATTCCACATATGCCTATAGGCTTACCGGAATTAACACTCTCGATCCGGCTACTCCGGTAGGTTTTGCCGGAACCATCACTCTGGATGGTGCCAAAGGGCCGGTAAATATTCCCTACACTGCTGTAGATACGGTGGAGATGGTAGTAGACCGGATTAATTCCTCGGATGCCGAGCTTACCGCCCGGCTGGACCGGAACGGACGTCTTGAACTCCGCGCGGGTATTACCGACGGTTTTGATAATCCTGATTTTGTTATTCGCCATGTAGAGGATTCGGGGCAGTTCCTTGCAGGTTATGCCGGACTTCTCGGGGGAAACGGCCCCGGGGCGGCGTATGACTGGCAGATACCCGATGCGGTTCTGGCCCTGCGTCCCGGGGGTGCTGCATATTCTGTTTCGCCTTTGAGCCACCCTTCAGGCTGGCTGCAGGTGAACGAAGATCTGATTGCCGATCCGTCCAAAATTGCTTCGGCTCTCAGTGATACCGGAAGAGTCCCCTCCGGGGGAGATAACCGCGGGGCGCTGGATATCGCCCAGCTCCGTCATAAGGCGGTAATGGCCGGCGGGAGTAAAACCTTCGATGACTGGTTTTCCCTGGCCGCTGCTGATATTGGGTTGAAGGGTGAAATCGCCGCTCAAACCAATGAAAGTCAGGATCTGGTGATGAAAGAACTGGAAGATCTGCGGCAATCGGTTTCCGGTGTAAACCTGGATGAGGAGTTTGCCGAGATGATTAAATTTCAGCACGGCTACAACGCTGCCGCCCGATTTGTAACAACGATAGATAAAATGCTCGACACCATAATAAACAGGCTGGGGGTGTAATAAATGCAGCGAATCAGTACAAATATGCCGATGCTGGATAGCCGTTTCCGCATGTCCGAGAGGGACTTTCGAATGAACCAGGTTCAGCGGGGTATTGCCTCCAGCCGGGCTCTGGGGAGTCTCCGGGACGCACCGGTGGATGCCGCGCATATCATTCGGCTTGATTCTTCGGGGAAGAGGGTGGACCAATACCTTGATAATATCAATTACGTCAGGGGCAGATGGTCTCAGGCGGAAGGTTATATGAATGAAGCTGTTACCATCGTTCAGCGGCTTCGTGAACTTTCCATTCAGGGTGCCACAGGTACCTACACCAAAGAAAATCTCGGTTTTATGGCCATAGAAGTTGATTCCCTCATGTCGGAACTGTCGATGGTGGTGAATGCTAAAGGCGGAGACGGACAATACCTCTTTGCCGGCGATGATACCTCAACACCGCCTTTTCTCATTGAAAACGGACGTATCCCGGGGATGAGCCGCTCGGCTATAACCAACGTCAGCTACGCCGGCGATTTAGGGCGCAGCAGGATGGAAATTACAGACGGGCAGACGATTGAAACCAACCTTCGGGGAAATGAGGTATTCTGGGGGGATCAGCAGCAGATCTTCGGTGCCAACGATACCGAAGGTTTTACCGTTACAGAAGCAAACAGATTCATTCTCGACGGCAAGGAAGTTAATCTTGAGCCCGGTGATAATATTCACAATGTTGTCAGAAAAATCAACGATGCCGGAGCGGCGGTAAAAGCCTCCCTGGACCCTGTTACCGGCTCATTGAACCTTGAAACGACGGTACCCCATCAGATATGGATGGAGCCTGCAGAAGGTACGGCCCTGGTGGATATGGGCCTTCTCACCGATACCGGGGGCACCAAACCTCCTGCTAACTGGCATGCCGATGCTGTTGTTACCGGTGGAAGCCTTTTCGATCAGGGTCTGGCTCTCAGAGATGCCCTGCTGGAGGGGAATCATGAGAGAGTGGGCGGCGTCATAGTCGGCGGCCTGGATAAGGGCCTTGATTCCCTGCTGCGGAATCTGGCCGATCTGGGTGCGAAGACCGAACGGCTGGACATCACATCAAGTCGGCTGGGTGAGGAGAAGGGGGCTATAGCCGACTGGAAATCCTCTCTGGCGGATCTGGATCTCACTGAAGCCATAACAGAAATGAGTATGCTTGAATATACTCAGAAAGCAGCTTATCAGGTTGCGGGTAAAATCCTGCAGCCGACCTTGATGGATTTCCTGAGGTAATACTGATGATTGTTGATACAAAAGCGTATGGATCAGTGGAAGTGGATGAGAGACAGAGTATTACAATACCTTCAGGTCTCTATGGATTTGAGAGTTTGGAGCGATTCATTCTTATGGATGCCAGGCAGCGGCCGTTTTACTGGCTGCAGTCTCTGGATGTTCAGGAGGTGGCTTTTGTTCTTATCGATCCGAAGCTTATCAGGCCCGATTATGATGCCAATATAGATTCAGCTGATTTCGAAGCTCTCGGCCTTGAGGATTCCAACGACGAGCACTTTCTTCAGTTCTCCATTGTCACCATCCCCGAAGACCGGCAGGGAATGACAGCCAACCTTCAAGGTCCGATTATTATCAACAAGGAGAGCCGGTTGGGGCGTCAGTGTATTTCTCAGAATGACAGCTGGAATGTCAGGCACAATATTCTGGAGGAAATGGCCGCAGGAAAAGACGCATGCTGATACTTTCCCGCCGTAAGGATGAAAGCGTTATTATTGACGGGCGAATTGAAATCGCCATTGTTGATATAAAAGGTGACCAGGTGAAACTGGGCATTAAAGCCCCAAGGGATGTCAAAGTGTTCCGCAACGAGGTGTTTCAGGCTATAGAGGCGGAGAATAAAGCTGCAGCTGATGCCCCGGTGGATTTGCCTGCTTTACCGGTTAATCATCGGACAGACTCAGAAAAATACGATTAAACTCTTCTTTTAAACCCTTAAAGACTTCCACCAGTCCCGGGTCGAAATGACTGCCTGCATCTGAGATGATGATGTTGCATGTTTTCTCTTCACTGAAGGGCTCTTTGTAGGGTCTTCTGGTTCTCAATGCATCGTAAACATCCGCAATGGCCACAATACGGGCAGAGAGGGGGATGCCCCATTTGGGATCGTCCCCTTCGAGGGAATACGGGTAACCTGTACCGTCCCAGCGTTCATGGTGGGATCTGGCGATGCGTTTCGCCATGGGAACAGGATGAGAATCAAGAATCAATGCTCCGTTGGCCGGATGTTCCTTCATTACCGCCCATTCATCATCGTTGAGTTCTCCATTTTTAAGCAGTATGGATTCCGGAGTGCCGATTTTACCGACATCATGAAACGCAGCAAGTAAACCGATATTCTCGATAAAGTCGTCGTCAACCAGCATGGTATCATCCGGATTATCAACAAAATAAGTCCACTGATACTTTCCCTTTAACTCTGAAGCTATTGTCTGGGAGTAGGCATTTACTCTTTTAATATGATTTCCAGTATCCTCATCTTTGAGCAGTGAAGCTTTGAGAATACTTTCAAAATTTGCCTTGATAATGGATTTCTGGTGTTCGGTTACATCGGTAATAACGGCCAGGTACCATTCTGGGGCCTTTTCCTTATATTCCAACGGCAGGATATTAATATCAGCGACAAACTGTCTGTGCTCCTGACCTCTGCCGACTACCCGGTCCTTCCATCCGTAACCGCTTTCAGGATTCTTCAGAGTGGCTATCAGATTTTCCCTGTATACGGGATCGGCAAAGCTTGAGAATAAGGCATGGAAAGGTCTACCGTTATACTCAAGTCCCTCGGTTTCCCGGAATGCCCGGAATGCATCGTTACGCCAGCGAATGATAAGCTTGGAATCCAGCAGAACCAGGGGAATCTCCAGACGGTTTTTCTGCTCCAGCCATAGGCTTGAAATACAGCTGTCAGATTCTGCAGGGAGGGGTTTCACCTCCGCCGTTACTTCTTCATCAATTACCTCAAGAAGTTCGAATTCATCGTCAAAATCATCGAAGGATTTTGCATTATTCAGTAAGACTTTATCACTCATTCTGCAGCTTCCAATGCCACTTCAGCCTCACTGAGGCGGAGGTACAGGGGGCCTAGATCCGCCGGGTCCGGGCCATTTTCTTCCAGTGCTTTTTCCGCTTTTTCCGCCAGGGCCAATCCCCGTCCGGCTGCTGCCAGAGGGTCTATTGTTACCCCGTTGTAACCGGCGGAGATTTCGGCGTCAGGTCCGGTAACCAGTATTTTCTCATCGGTCGGTAAAGAGTTCAGAAAATCTTCCAGTACAGAATCCGAATCCTCCCTGATGCGTCTTCCATTTTTGAAAGCAGCGATATATACCCGGTTCTTTCTTGCATCCATCACCGGGACAACAATTCCCGGCCAGTGCTCCCTTCCCGAAGCGAGAAGTGGAAGAGTAGGAACCGCCTTTAGAAGACACAAGGCACCTTTTGCAATCCCTTTTGCTGTTGACATCCCGATTCTCAGAGCTGTAAAAGACCCCGGTCCGGCGGAGCAGGCAACCAGGTTCAGTTCTCCGGGTTTGATATCCGCCAGTTTCATCAGTGCATCCACCGACGGCATGAGGGTTTCCACATGTTTAAATCCGCGATTCACTGTCAGTTCCAGAGACTGGTTCTCTGTTTTCAGGGCAAGTGAGATTACCCTGCCCGATGTTTCAAGAGCCAGGACGTTCATGCTGCGGCCTCTTCAGGCCTGATTATTGTAATAATACGGCCGTCGTCAGCTTCAATTTCAATGCGTACGCTGATTGTTCTTTCGGGAAGTTCCTCCCCTGCTTTCTCACTCCATTCAATCAGGCTGATACCATTGCCGTTGAGCATTTCTTCCACACCCAGCCATGTGAACTCGTCCGGGGTGCCAAGACGGTAAAGGTCCATATGATATAGAGGCATGCGGCCTTCATATTCGCTGATAATTGTGTAGGTCGGACTTGTTACTGCTTCTCTGATATCCAGGGATTCAGCAACGCCCTGGGCAAAAACTGTTTTTCCCGCTCCCAGCGGGCCGGTGATGGCGAGAACATCCCCTGGTTTCAGGGAATCTCCCAGGGTTCTCCCTACTTTCCTGGTTTCCCCGGCATTTGCAGTAATCACCAGACTCATCTCAGGTCGCCATTTTCTTCTAACAGTTTAATCTTTTCTTTCAAAGCACGGATAACCGGTACCAGAGGGTAATCTATCCGTTCCTTGAGTTTGACATCAATGGCTCTTTCACCGGTGGGTTTTATCTCCACAGTGAATTTTATGGGAACCTGCTGTCTGCTGCCTGATGAAAACTCAATATCACCCCAGCCTTCGTACTCGTTTCTATAATAAAGTGGAATATCTTTCTTTCTCAGCTGATTGATGTCGTGTATCTTCATGCGGTATTAAGGATAGTTACTGCCCCAACTCCGGGTCAAGTGAAAGTCTCAGCTGAAATCATAAACAATTTCATTTATCTTATTCAGATTCTTACTGGACGCCCGGGTGAACATGATATGCAGTATCGTTCTGGACCGGCTCAGCATTCTGCTGTCAACAATTTTACCGAAGGCGATGATAATATTGCCCCGTTGGGGTTCAAAACTTAATTTAATCAATTCACCCCGGGGCAGGGGTTTATGACTTGCCAGGGCACATCCGCCTGCAGAAACATCAATCATGGTTCCGACACGCCCCTGTTTTGTCATAACAACAGCCTGTTTTGTCATTTTCCTGCCGATACCTTTTTCGACAATTCGAACAGGATAGAACGAACATTGCCCCTTAATCGGGCGTCGTCTGTATTTACGCATGATGGCCCGGCTTATTCGGCTGGTATGCCCCAGCATGACACTGTTGATTTTTTTTACATTGGTGTAGCCGATCACCTTGGATTCAAAAACCATCTCTTCACCGTCAACGCCCCAGATAAACAGCTTGATTTTACTATTCTTGCGCCATTTTACACTTTCGCCTCCGAAATTCAGGGGTACCTGGGCACAGTAGAACTCTTTCAGTGTTGCCGTTATTACCGATGTAAAGCGGTTGCCGTTTTCCTGCTGAAAGGTAATATTCTGACCAAGCCGGAGCTGTTTTGTGCTGGACATACGGTTTGTGTCTGCAAATATCCTGTCCACCCTCTGCTGAATACGGTATATTTCCAGTTTTCTCTGTTCAATAACCGATTCCTTCGCTTCCATGTGATTGATATCTCTCAGGGCTTTACCCAGAGTTATCCGCAACTCCCTGGTGTTGGAGAGCAGGTTGAATGGACGGCGAACCTGATAGGTTTTAATAAAGTTCTCAAGAAGGCGGATTTGGTATTTTGACAAACCGATGGAAGTGGCCTCCCTGCGAAACTGGCGGCGGCTGAAACTCCTGCCCCCGCGTCCACTTGTCTGTCCCGAGGAATTACGGCTGTAAATGATTAAACCGATAACAGCTGCAGCTATGATGCCGCCGAATATCGCCGTTGTTTTCCAGTCAGTCTTTGTTGAATAAAACATGCTTTGGAGCAAAGGTATCTGTAGCATTATCCATTTCCCCCACTGAAGTTCATTCCGGACGGCAGTTTAATAAGCCGGGGTTTTATTTCGTATTCCAGCAGATCGCCGATGAGTACCGTATCACCTGCTTTCAGGGCTTCTTCAAGCTCTGAAAGAACCCTGTTCATATCGTTCATTATTTCTTCCACTGAATCACTGCCGTCCAGCCAGCTGAGGGATCTCATAAACATCTGCAGTATCTCAGTTAAACGAATAATGGTTTCCATTGCCGTTTTATCCTGTCCTGTCTGCAGCTGCACGGCAACATCATCCAGGCTCTCTGCCATTTCGGCCAGAGTTTTTGCGGAAGAACGTGCCTCTGATTCAGGGCTGGCAGTTTCTCTCCGCCGGCTTTCCAGAACTGAAGCCATTTGTACAGCTTCAGCAGCACTCACGCTACTTGTGCCTTTAAATCCCTTTTCAAAAACTTTCTCGAGATGTGGGAGTATTGTCGGATGGGGGCCTTCGTTCAACAGGTGAGGGAGTATGCCTTTGAGATCTCTGAATCCTTCATACAGCTCTTTCAGCGATTCCTCATCGCCGGTTTTTATGGCTGTTTCAAGAAGAATGAAGAAATCTCTCGCCGTCTCCAGCTGCCTGACACGTCCTTCCCGAAGGCTGAGGGCTTCAATAGAAATGTTGTCGATTGATTCGATCGGGATGCTTTTCCATTCTGTTTCATTCAGGGGCATGGACTCATGGTTGATTTCCAATCCGCCTATCAGCAGCCCTGATTCCTCAAGCCAGGAGGTTAAGCCCTTGAGTATATCCCCGGCGTCCTGTTCGTCTTCCAGTGTGTAGTTTATATTTTCGTCATTGATGCTTATGGTCATGCAGGCTCCTGTTAGCCGCCGTTATTTTGCTGACGGTTGAAATTATCCAGTCCACGGGAACTGCTCTCCAACTGATTGAGAGTTGCTTCCATTGTACCATATTGCCGCTTTAAGTCAGCCTCATAATCTTCAAGATGTTTTTCATAGTCGCTTATATCGTCTTTTGTACTATCAATTTGTCCGTCGATCCTTGATATACGGTTGCTTACGAATCCTCCGGTCTGGGTATAGGGAGTCAAATACTGGTCGATAGCCTGAGCTACTCCGCTGTTGATAATCAGATCGCCGGAAGTGTCTTTTCCGAAAAGATCTTTAACAGCATCAATTTCCGATTCCATAAAACCATCCAGTTTCTCCTCATCAATTTCCAGATATCCCCGGAGTTTGGAAAAATTCAGGGCTCCTCCGGAATTCCCCGATGAGGCATTTGTTGATACACCGATCTGGGCCAGGAGGGACAGATCCGCTCCGGCCCGGGTGGGGTAGGGGTTGGATATTATTGTTTTCAGCCTGTTTTTCATCTGATTCAGCGAAATATCCCCTCGAAGGCTTCCCAGTTGATCTTCAAGATTTTTACGCTCATCATCCGAGAGGTATTCCAGTTCGTCGATTACTCCCGAGTTATCACTGGTAAGCACCAGAATTCTGGTTAATAACTGGTTGTAGTTATAGACGAACTTGATGATTCCTTCTTTTGCCGTTTCTGTATCCGGAGTAATGCTGAGATCCACAGGGTCGGAAGAAGCCCGCTTCAGGTTGATTGTCAGACCGTCAACCAGATCGTTTATAGAGTTTGTCGGTCTTCGGGCTTCTATTCCCCGGAACTCAATAAGGGCATCACCGGCATTACCGATGGGATTTGCAGGTTCCAGATTTCCCTGCCTGTTAGGATCGAACAGGCGTATATCGGCAATTTCTATACCGCGATGAGTGTTACGGTTATCAAGTAGAATCGCAGTGATATCTGCCGGCAGCTGGTTTGCATTTACCTGCACCAGTTTGAATCCTTCAGATGAGCTGAGGGGGGGCAGACTGAAGGTTCCGTTGCTGCTTTCAACATTGAGTACATTCCAGTCTTCAACACGTTCCGGAGGAGCCCAGGCTGCCCCGTCAGGAATATCAATAGCATTGGAAGTACCGGTAATTTCAATTCCCTGAAACCTGCCGGCGGGAACATCCGGCCACAGAGGCCCCGGGGGTTGAGCCGGTGTCAATTGATTTTCATCATAATCAACTGTTCTGTATCGATACTCAAGAACCATGCCCTCTTCGGGAATTACTGTTTTATCAAAGGGCAATACCAGGGATGACTGAGGTTTTACCAGCAGCCCATCCTCTATGAGGTTGATACTTTCTACCGGAGCATCGGTTCCCGAAACTGTTTTAGGATTTTCAATCACATTATTAAGAGAAATTGTTTCTTCACTGGATCGGGCTTCCCTCATCATTCCGGTTTGAAGCCCCAGAGTAATGGCTTCATCGTCAAAGACAAGCCTGTTGGATGCACCGGTAGGTACGGCTTCTATCATGAGAACCTGGGTGTCAGGAGTATCTCTGACGGTGGTTGCTTTTATTAACCCCTCACCCTTGGTTGAAAGCCGGTTGGCAAAATCATCAATGGTACCCCCGCGGTAACGCAGGGTTACAATTTCATCTCCGATATGAAATGTGTAATTTCCGGATTCCACGCGGAACGATCTGTCCAGAGAGGGCGTAAGAAAACGGTCCGATGTAGCAATTTGTTTAACTGTAATGGAATACTCATCAAAAGGTGCGGTTCTTGTAGCTGAAGCGGTAAGGATTCGCTCATCCGAACTTGCCGCTGTTTTTTCCGAGAAGGGGTTTTCAAATCCATAAAGACTTTTTGCTGATCGTTGAAGATTCCCCAGGTTACGGTTTACCTGCCGCCATGTTGTTTTTGTCTCCTCAAGAGCGGAAACATCCTCTTCCATGTTTGTAAGGCGAATACGTTCAACCTCAACAAGGTCGTTAATGAGCTTTGATGTATTATATTTGGATGAAACACCGGGAATGCTTATGTCGGACACTTAAGGCGCTCCCATCAGCTGACTTTCGGCCGGAAACAAAATCTAAAAGGATAACCGATGCAGAATACGCATTTTTTCCGGTCTTTCCCGTTCCAGACAGAGTTTCCGCCAATCTTATCTCAGCTCATCAAATAACAGGCCGAGAGCTTGATTGATACCCTCGTGGACTCTCTGCAGTTCTCTCGACGGAATCTCTCTGATAACTTTATCGGTATTTTTATCGATGATTCTAACTACAAAATAATCAAGTTCATCCTTGAGGACATACTGAAACCGTGTGTCCCGAATGATATTATCCAACGCGACTTTGAGTTGAGTTTTATCTATTTCCGGCGGCTTTGCCTTTTTAACCTTTTTTACTGGAGCTTTACCGGATTGATTTACCCGAGTCCGGGACATTTCTTTGCTTCCGGTTGCAGAAGCTGTCATGAGGCGTGCTACATCCATGTTGTCCTCCTCGTTCAGAAAATAATGGGAAAACACAGGGAAGGACGCGACTTCCCTGGAATCCCGATGGAAAAGATGACGTCCAGAAATCTCTTCCAAAAGTAATAGACGGAAAAACAGCCGACAGTATCAGCCCAGAAGCTGAAGAACGGACTGAGTCCGCATGTTGGCCTGTGCCAGCATCGAAGTGCCGGCCTGGGTAAGAATCGAGTTTTTCGTGTACTCCACCATCTCTGATGCCATATTGGCATCTCGGATCTGGGATTCGGCTGCCTGGAGATTTTCCGCGGCAATCGCCACACCCTTGGAGGCCATTTCAAACCGATTCTGATAAGCACCGAGATCTGCCCGTTGCTTGTTCACCCTTTTCAACGCGTCATCCACGATACCGATAGTCCGGTTCGCTTCTTCCACAGAAGAAATTGTTACGATTCCGCCGGCGCCTTGTTCGTTAGCCAAACCAAGTGCCTGTGCCGTCATCGTACCGATCTGAATCCTCTCACTCTGGTCCATGTTGGCCCCAACCTGGAGCTGCATGATATCGCCGGTAACAGAGTCTGCGGCGAAACGACCGGTAAGAATATTCATACCGTTGAACTGAGCGTGAGACGCAATACGGTTAATCTCATCAACAAGTTGTGAGACTTCAACCTGGATCTGCATTCGATCCTCGGATGAATAAATACCGTTTGCTGCCTGAACCGACAACTCTCTTACCCGGTGCAGAATATCCTGAGATTCCTGCAGATAACCTTCGGTGGTCTGAATGAAGGATACGCCGTCCTCAATATTCCTTACAGCCTGATTCAGGCCGCGGATCTGACTGCGCATCTTCTCACTTACCGCCAATCCGGATGCATCGTCACCGGCCCTGTTAATTCGCAGACCACTGGAAAGTTTTTCCATGGACTTCATTGTCTGCCGATTCATGCTGCCGAGCTGCCGATTTGCATTAATGGCGCTCATATTATGATTTATAATCATGTTCCCTCCTTGAAATGGGACGATAAGGGCATCCTTGCCCTTATTTGGAAATTCCCTCGATCACGGGTTGGGATTTTTCAGGAGACCAAGCGCGTCGCTCCCGATCCGTCCATATCCCGTTGGTGCGAGGAGCTATTACCGCCATACGACGGGAATGGCACACTCGCCCGTGATTCGTTCAAGAAGGTGCTTGTCAAAGATCTAACGGGGCTCGAAAACCCCTGTAAGGAAAGTATAGCCCTCACAGGGACAATCGACAAGTTCTTTTCTTCAGCGTTTACTTTCTACTGGAGAAGCTGGAGCACACTCTGGCCCCTCATGTTCGCCTGAGCGAGCATAGCTGTGCTGGACTGGGTAAGAATCTGGTTTCTGGTATAGTCAACCATACCTGAGGCCATATCCATATCCCTGATACGGCTTTCAGAAGCCTGCAGGTTCTCAGCACCGATATCAATGCCTTTGATGGCCATTTCAAGCCGGTTCTGATAGGCACCAAGGTCGGCACGCTGCTTGCTCACCTGTTTCAGAGCAGCATCAACCACACCGATATTCCGGTTGGCCTGCTCGGGAGTGCTGATGGTGATGATTGCACCGCTTCCAACCTGACGGAGTCCGAGAGAGCCGGCAGTCATCGTACCGATGTAGACTTTTTCTCTCTGATCCATGTTTGCACCGATGTGGAACCACATCGAAGCGGTGGGTGTGTTAAACCCGTTGTCCATTGCAAAGCGGCCGGTGAGCATGTTCATACCGTTGAACTGGGCGTGAGATGCAATGCGGTCCACTTCGTCCACGAGCTGGGACACCTCAACCTGAATCTGCATGCGGTCTTCAGCGGAATAGATTCCGTTGGAGGCCTGAATTGCCAATTCTCTTACACGATGCAGGATATCCGTAGTTTCCTGAAGATAACCTTCAGTGGTCTGGATAAAGGAAACACCGTCTGAAGCATTTCTGCTGGCCTGCTGCAAACCTCGAATCTGTGCCCGCATCTTTTCAGAAACGGCCAGGCCTGAAGCATCGTCGCCGGCTCTTGTGATACGAAGACCGCTGGAAAGTTTTTCCATGCTCTTCATCGTCGCTTCGTTGGCGTTCTTCAGGTTCCGTTGAGCGTTCAATGCGCTCATGTTGTGATTAATGATCATCTGATCCTCCGTGAATTTGATGAATCACAGGCATCCTTGCCTGCTAAGCAGTTCTCAGGCCCTCTGAAAATCAAACCCTATCGGCAGACTTCAAGAGAACTTTAGGAATTACTCTGATTTGATCATCGACGCCCCCCCCTTTAAAACTTGAAAAGTTTTTTGAGATTTTTCTCAAGTCGGAGGAAAAATTACCGATTGCCGGAGTCCGGGTGGATTGATTGTGGGTAAGCAGAACTTAATCAGATTGTCAGATCGTCCAGAAGCTGACGGCTTATCGGATCTGAAGGATCCATTGTAAGAGCAGTTTGAAGCCATCTGACAGCTTCTTCTTTATCACCTTTTTCCAGGTGAATAATGGCCATATTTGAGAGAATTTTGATATTTTCCGGATCCCTTTTCAGGGCTTCTTTCAAAGCGGCGGAAGAGGCATCAAAATCTCTTAATGCACGGGTGCAAATGGCCAGCTCATTAAAAAGATCACTTTCCCGGCATCCGCGCTCCCGGGCGCCTTCAAGGGCTTCTCTGGCCTCCTGCCATTCTTCCGAAAGCCTGAGAGCCCAACCCAACAGAAACCATCCTGGCCATCCTTCAGGACGATTGTCCCTGAACTCCCGGGCCATTCTGGTTCCTTCTTCAATCTGACCGGCATTCAGAGCCGCATAGGCTTCCCTGTAAAGTGTATCGGCCTGGCCTTCATCCCTGCAGTACCTTACCAGACGTTCAGCGTCTTTCCTCCGGGGGCCTTCCGGAGCACTCATAAGGAAGGTTTCAAGAGTTTCGGCTGCACCAAGAAATTCTCCCCGTTTATAGCGGAATAAACCGGCATCATACCATGCGTCAACCGGGGCTGAATCCTCTGATAAAAGCTCATTGTAAGCAGCTTCAGCGGCCCCTTCATAGGATTCAGCTATTTGTGCATCGCCGGATTTTCGTTCATAAACAGCCCGCTTGTTGTACAGTCCTGCTATTGCATGCCGGGGTTCTACGGAATCAGGTTCAAGTCCCCTGAGGGCTAGAATAATATCTTCAGCGTGAGTCCAGTCAGCTTCATTGATTCGCTCTCTGTAGGCTTCCATCAGTTCCGCAGCCAGTCCAGGCCGGAGGGCTGTAAGAAAAGCTCTGTAGTAGTCTGCATGCTCGTAAGATGGGCTATTTGCCAGTACAAGTAAGGAAGCTGCGATTATTTTTTCCCATGTAATCTCCTCCATATCAACATCACCGTTTTCATCCGGTTCTACCGGCAGGGGAATTTCAGGGTTAAGGATGAATGCACCCATATCCGTATCAATATCAGCAGGTAAATTTATCCACAGGAGTTTTTCCAGGGAGTCTTGTTTATTGTTCATCTTTTTTTTTCTCTGATTGCGGCCGATCTGCCGATGTATTTGAGATAATCATTAATAATCATTTTATATTCAAATGATATACTTTCTGTATCGTACTTTACCGCCAGGGCGGCAAGGTCTTTTCTTCCTTCCACTGGTTCAAACCGGAGTATTTCACCTTTAAGTACGAGATATTTTCCATTTGACAGTGAGAGGCGTATAACAGCCTTTTTATTCATCAGAAATTTGGGATTACCCATTATGATAATTTTCAGGCCACCGAAAGATATGTCTCTGAGTATCCCGTTCCTCGGGATGCCTTCAATATGTATGGGAACACTTTTGGAGGCCAGTCCAAGACGCCGGAGGCTTTCCTGGTTTATAATAACGCGTTCATCACTTCGTCTTGCGGCATTGATATTTGCCTCCAGAAGGTTTCCGAGAGTTTCTATAAGATCGCCGGGAGGCCGCTGGGTAAAGCTGAGCTGAACGAAAAACAGGTTTCGTTCTTTGTCGTACTGGGTCATACCAGCCACCCGGCTTTGAACAAAAAAACTGTAGGTATCAGTCCTGTCCTCTTTGAGGAAACAAAACCGGAGAGCTACAAGATTGTCATTCTGCAGACTTTTGATTAGCTCATCAGTCAGGGCAACAACAATTTTTGCTTCAACAAGAGAGGTGGAGTAAATAATGCACTGACGCTGTCCGCCTTTAAACTTAAGGAAGATCTGATTTCGGACCAGGCGCAGGGAATCGTTAATTTCTTTAGTAAACGTAACGTCGATTCTGGCGTACTTATCGTAATATTCATTTATCTGTTGGCTCGTAACTATGGCCATGTACTCTCGACTTTACGGGGGTATTGCAGTTGAGTCAATTAATAAGATGTATAAAAAACCGATGATGACTCATTGGACAATTTATATTTCATTAATCGTGGTTTCCATCGATAGCATTATCAATTTCTGATATCAGTCTCAAAGCAATACGTTCCATTTCCTCTGACTCTTCGGGAAGAGCCACTTCTCTGCCGTCTTTTGCCTTTTCTCTGAGGAGTTCATCGATAATGTAAAAACTGGTTAATATTGAAATCTTGATGGGGTCGGCTATCGGTGTTCTCTGTCTGGTTTCATCGATTTTCTTTTCCAGATACCAGAGTATTCGTTTCAAATAGGCTTCATCTTCGTCAGCCCGTATGGAGAAAGAAGTTCCCAGAACACTGATGTTTAGCCGGCTTCCCCCGGCCATCAGAAAATATCAAACTCGGATTGAAAACCCTCATCTTCTTTTTCCGAGTCCAGATTAATGATTTCAGGAGGTTCCTCGGGTGAGACTTCCTCTTCAGCGGCAGGTTTTTCCGGAACAGTTTCAGCATCAGTCTTCTCAGAATCAGCAGGTGCATCATCAGTTGGCAGTTCTGCCTCAGACTCTTCTATTTCGGTTTCATCAGCAATTTCTTCCGTTACAGGCTCAGGCACAATCGGAACTTCAGGAACGGTTGTTTCAGAATCGGGTTCTTCTGATTCCGGCGGTTCCGGGGTTTGATTATTTTTATCATTGATTTCTGTTTTCGAGTTCTCCGGAGAAAAAAATACTTCCTCTTCATCCGGATCGGGCTCTGCCACTGTCTCAATGATGTCGTTATTCGCAGGAGGTTCAGGTTCAATACCTGATGTTTCGCTATCCACTTCTTCCAGGACGTCCAGAACACTCTGGAGGCTGACTTCAAGTTGTTCTTCATCCGCTTTTCTGGTAGTAGCTTCTTTGCTCAACTCCCCAAGACGAGCCTCGAGTTCTTTTACCTGTTGTTTTAAAACCGAATTCTCGGTACTCAAGGATTTAACGGTAGTAACAGCTTTTTTTACACGAATATCCAGCTGCCTTACCTGCTCGAGGCTGATCATTTGGCGTCTCCTATTTCTCCAGACCCTTTTTGGCTGTTTCCACCAGGGCTTTAAAAGATGCAGGATCTTCTACTGCCATATTGGAAAGAGCTTTGCGGTTAATCTCAACATTGGACTTATCCAAACCATTAATAAAACGTGAATAAGATAAGCCTTCAGCACGGGTTGCCGCAGAAATACGGGCAATCCACAGCTGGCGGAACTCTCGTTTTTTAACCTTACGGTCCCGATATGCGTACTGACCGGCCTTACGGACGGCATCTTTAGCGACGCGGGTTAGTTTACTGCGGCGTCCCCAGTAACCTTTGGCTTTATCGAGAACCTTCTTCCGGCGATCTTTACGCCGTGTTCCATCTACTGCTCTGGGCATTTTTTAAGCTCCTAATTCCTTATTTCTAGCTGTAGGGAAGCATGCGCATCAACCGGGGTACTTCGGTTTTGCTGACAACAACCTTGTGCCGTAAGTTCCGCTTCCGCTTGGGTGACTTTTTCGTGAGAATATGCCTTGTTCCCTGACTCTTGTACTTAAATTTGCCTGTGGCGGTTCTTTTAAATCGCTTTGCGGCACTTTTCCTTGTTTTTACTTTAGGCATGATACATAACCATCCTTATTAATTTTAAATGTAGCTCTTTACCTAGGTTCTTTTCGACTTAGTACTGAGCATCATAGACATAAACCTACCCTCCATTCGGGGGGGGCTGTCAATTTTGTAACTGTCTTCTGTGAGAAGTTCCAGTATTTTATCAAGTTTTACCCTGCCGAGCTCCGTATGGGCAAGTTCTCTGCCACGGAATCGAATGGTTACCTTAACCTTGTTTCCCTGATCCAGGAAATCCTGGACATGTTTGGTTTTAAAGGCCATATCATGAGTCTCAATTTTCGGCTGCATACGCACCTCTTTGAGCTTTACCTGACTGGCATTTTTCTTCTGCTCCCGGGCCTTCTTTTCCAGCTCGTACTTGTACTTACCGTAGTTCAGAAGTTTACAAACGGGCGGTCTGGCCTGGGGCGAAACTTCAACCAGATCCAGATCCAACTCCCGGGCCATATTAAGGGCTTCGGATGTGGCCACTATTCCGGCCTGTTCGCCGTCCTGATCGATTAACCGGACTTCTCTGACGCGGATATCTTCGTTGATCCGCATATCTTTAGCAGCCAATACTCCTCCTTATAGTCCACAAGCGTGGAAAGCCATACTATCACGGCCCTCCAAAAGGGGTCAAAGGGAATAATCCTCCCCCTGTTGCGACGACGGACTATACCCGGAAATCCCTCAGCTTGTCCAGACGTTTAAAGATGAACCTTTTGCTGTTTGGATTAAAAATGTTCTGAGCCTACCGCAGAACCCAGGGCGTTCTTTTCATATCAGTCCCTGGCCTTTCAGCATTTCTCTGAGTTTCGCCTCAGTTTCCTCCGAAGGCGGACAGAGAGGAAGGCGCCAGACAGGTTCCACGAGGCCCATCTGGGCCAGGCAGGCCTTCACCGGCAGGGGATTGGTTTCCAGAAACATCCCCTTGAACAGGGGCAACAGCTCAAAATGCATGGTCCGGGCCTTTTCCACATTACCCTTGCGGGCCGCTTCAATCATCTCCCCTATATACCGGGGTATGATGTTCGAAGCTACGGATATCACACCGGAACCGCCCATCAATGTCAGGGGAACCGCCATGTTGTCATCCCCCGAAAATACGGCAAAGTCCTTCGGCCGGGAATTGATTACATCCATCATCTGCCCCAGGTCACCAGACGCTTCCTTCACTGCAATAGCATTGGGATGGGCCGCCACCCGCATCAGGGTAGGAGTTTCGATATTCACGCCGCTGCGTCCCTTGATATTGTATATCACCATAGGAAGGTCTACCGCATCGGCAATAGTGGTAAAATGCCGGTAAAGGCCTTCCTGAGTGGGCTTGTTGTAGTACGGGGCCACCTGAAGGCTGGCAAAAGCCCCCAGGCCCCTGGCAATCTTTGTCATCCTGATTGCCTCGTCGGTACTGTTCGACCCGGTACCCGCAATTACAGGAATCTTTCCATCCACCCGGCGGATAACCCGTTCCACAACTTCCATATTCTCATCATGACTCACCGTGGGACTTTCTCCGGTAGTCCCCATGGGAACCAGGGCATCCACACCATGCTCAATCTGAAAATCAACCAGTTTATCCAGCGCTTCAAGATCCAGCTCTCCATTCGCTTTGAACGGGGTTACAAGCGCGGTCATTACTCCTGAAATCATAATCATTCTCCCTTCATTCTCGTATTATATCAGCAGATCGTCGATGAATTCTTCGGCTTCATGCCAGCCTTGTTTGTTCCGCAGCCATTCCAAACCCCTCACGGCTCCCAGGGCAAATCCCCCCCGGCCGCGGGCCTCGTGGCGGATGGTGAGGAAATCCGCAGGGGAATCCATCCGCATCTCGTGAATTCCGGGCACCGCACCCACACGAACCGAAGCCACCTGAAGTGCTTCCCGAGGAACAGGCCCATCGGGGAGATCTTTCAGTATATGGGTTTTCCGGTCAAGGGAGGCCAGAACGCCCTCTGCCGCCGTAATAGCGGTTCCCGAAGGATAATCCGCCTTTTTATTGTGATGATACTCCACCAGAGCCGCATCGTACTCATCGGCCTTGTTAATCAGAGTGGCGGCAAAGGCTGTCAGCCGAAAGAACAAGTGGGCCCCCAGGGAAAAGTTGCTTCCCCGCAGGAGAGCCGCTCCCGGCGTCCCGCCGGGTTTGGCGCCGGCAGCAGTCTTCGTCCCGTTTTCGGTCTTTCCCCCGGCATTTCCCCCGGCCTCAAAAATCTCCCGGGCTTTATCGGCAAGACTCTCCCAGCCGGTTGTACCGATTACAACCGGCAGCCGGGCCGCTGAGTATATGGCGATTCTCTCCAGCATCCCCTCTGCCAGGGCAAACTCGATAATCCCCTCAGCCCCTTCAAGGGCCGCTGAATCCAGTACCGTAACATCCCCGTTCCCAAGAGCATCCACTCTCCGGATTATCTCATGACCCCGGGTCTTCAGAACCGCTTCCAGTTCCACACCCATTCGACCGTATCCCACAAGTGCAACTTTCATTTTTTTTACTTCGCCTACTCGGCCTGGGTGAGGGTAACGGCACAGGTTTTTACAATATCGTCAATCGAGGCCCCCCGGGATAAATCGCTGATCGGTTTGGCAAAGCCCTGGAGGAAGGGGCCGTAAGCCCCGGCACCGGCGAACCTCTGGGCCATCTTATAAGCGATATTTCCCGCCTGTAAGTCCGGGAAAATCAAAGTGTTGGCTTTCCCAGCCACAGGCGACCCCGGTGCTTTTTTCTCCCCGATAGCGGGAATCACCGCTGTATCCAGCTGCATTTCCCCGTCAACATTCAGATCCGGTGCCTTTTCCTTTACGATTTTCAGGGCATCAACCACCTTGTCCACCAGAGGATGGGAGGCCGAGCCCTTGGTGGAAAAGGAAAGCATGGCCACCGCCGGATCCACCTGGAGGAAGGTTCTGCAGGACGCCGCTGATGCCAAAGTAATTTCGGCCAGCTGTGCCACTGTAGGTTCGGGGATGGTGGCACAATCGGAGAATATCATCAGACCGTCCTTCCCCCATTTTTTATCAGGGAAATCCATCACAAAACAGGAAGAAGCCGATTTAACCCCGGGGGCGGTCTTCACAATTGTAAAACCGGCGATAAGAACCTTGGATGTGGCATTCTCCGCTCCGGCCACCATCGCATCCGCATCATTCAGTTTCACCATCATGGCACCCCAGAGCAGGGGGTCGGTAATCCGTTTACGGGCATCCTCCAGAGAAAGCCCTTTGTGTTTTCTCAGTTCATGGTATTCGGCTGCATAGACATCCAGTTTTGGAGATTCAGAGGGATTCACAACGGTTATCCCATTCAGGCTAATACCCGCTTCCGCCGCCGCTTTTGCTACAGCGTCAGTGTCCCCCACAAGAGTTACCATTTTGGCAATCTTTTCGTCGGTAACAATCCGGGCCGCTTTCAGTGTTCTGGGTTCGGTGCCTTCGGGCAGAACCAGGGTTTTTCCCATATTACGGGCTTTTTCAGTCATTTTTTCGGTGAATGTCATGGTTTTTATTTCCCCAATCTTTCTTCTTGTAGGATTTTCAGGCTCATCATAACTCAAGTAACCCCGGGGTTGAAGCGGGGAGGGTGGGCAATGGTATTATTCTCCCATGATTATCGGTGTGTACGGCCTGGGCCGATTCGGCGGATTCTGGTCGAAACAGTTATCTGAGTATTTTTCAGGATCCGGCAACTCTGTCGTCGGCTGGTCCCGGGATGAGTCCCGGCCTGTGCCTGAGGGCGTCCTCCGGGTTGGTGAAGATGAATTACTCAGTGCCGATGTTATCGTGCTCTGTGTCGCCATCTCGGCGGTGGAAGAAGTTCTCAGGCGGATTGCCCACCGTCTTAAGCCCGGCACTCTGGTGATGGATACCTGTTCAGTCAAAGTTCATCCTGCCCGGGCCATGATGAGAATCCTGCCTTCAGATGTGGATATTCTGGCCACCCACCCCATGTTCGGACCGGATTCCGGTAAAGACGGCATTCAGGGACTGCCCCTGGTGTTTTCACCTCTGCGGATGGGGAATGATAAAATTGACCTCTGGCGCGGTTACTTTAATTCCATGGGCCTGAAAGTGGTGGAGATTTCCCCGGAGCAGCACGATGAGGAAGCCGCCTACTCTCAGGGTATTACCCATTTTATCGGCCGGGTTCTCGGAGAACTCGATCTGAAAGGGAGTTCCATCGGAACCACCGGTTATCACGACCTGCTGGACATCGTCCGGCAAACCTGTAACGATCCATGGAGACTGTTTGTCGACCTGCAGCAGTACAACCCGTATACGGCCCTGATGCGTCAGGACCTTCACCAGGCGATTAACGTTATGTTAGAAAGATTCGATTCCATAGAAGTACCCCGGGAGGAGTGATGGCGGAAATACATGAACAAAGGGTGAATGAGAACAAACTGGATACCGTTCTCGCTGAAGATATCAGTTTTGAAGGGGAAGCATCCTTCACCAGAGAACTCATGATAAAGGGCCGTTATGCCGGAAAAATCCGGGCTACCGGCGATTTGTACATTGCCCCTGATGCTGATGTGAAAGCTGATATTGTTGCCGATTCGGTTTTTGTCAGAGGAAAGGTGAAAGGCAGTATCAATGCCGGTTCCCGGGTTGAACTTCAGGGGAATGCCGTTGTTATCGGGGATATTACAGCTCCGAAAATTGTTATGGATACCGGCTGCCGTTTTGACGGAATAAGCCGGATGCGGTCTCCTGAAGGCGATGCAGTATGAAACGATTAACCCTCTTTTTTTTAACAGCTTTTTTTGCAGTATCATTTCTGGGAGCCCAGACAAAACCCGATGCTCTGGAGCTATACAGGCAGGGACAGTTTTCCGAGGCTGTACAGGTATGCCTTCAGGAGTTAAATGACAGGGGGACAGATGAGTCCAAACGGCGGATGGATTCCTACACAGTCCTCGGATGGTCGTATCTCCGTCTCGGGGAATATGATAATGCTCTCAACTACGCCAGGCAGGCCCGGAATGAGGTTCGCTATGATATCAGAATTGTCGAAATTGAAGCTGAAGCGCTCTACAATCTGGGACGAAACCTGGAAGCTATAACCCTCTTTGAAGAGTATATCTCCTTAAGTCCTACAGGCGAGAGGATTGATTCGGTTTACTACTATATGGGGGAAATATTTCTTCGCCTGGCCGAGTTCAACCATGCTGATATCGCCTTTTCAACGGCCCTGTACCACAACCCTCAAATAGCCCGGTGGTGGGCCAGACTGGGTTACGCCAGGGAGCAGAACGGTGATGCCGGGGGAGCTGAATCAGCCTACTTGAAAGCCCTGGAATTAAAGCCCTCCCTGGAAGAAGCCAAAGTCGGATTGGAGCGGGTGCGGAGTTAATCTGAAACTTTTTGTTTTTTTTAACTGCGGGCGTTGACACAAACCGATCCCATCGGTAGATTCTTACCTCGCGGGCCGCTAGCTCAGTAGGTAGAGCAACGCCCTTTTAAGGCGTGGGTCAAAGGTTCGAATCCTTTGCGGCTCAATATCCGGGAAACCGGAGTTACAAGTCTCCATCGTCTAGTGGTTAGGACACCGGGTTTTCATCCCGGCAACGGGGTTTCGATTACCCCTGGAGATGTTAAATATTTCCTTACGGTGTAAGGAAATGCGATACTACCGGAAAACCGGCGTATCTCTCAAATACCTGATTGTCAGATGAGTGTCAGATAGACGCACATCGAAGGGTGGGAGATGGGCCGGTTTGCTGTTTATAAATGCTTCAACGGGGTTCATTACGGTTCAATTCTCAACGAAGTGACTGGTAAAAGGCTCTCAGCCAGATCAACTGGACAGACAAAAAGGGACGAAGCGCTGTTAATTGTTATGAGCTGGTATCAGGATGGGAGCTATCCTGGAAGAACTCTACGGCAAGCTTTGGTAAAATACTGGCGCAATAAGCCATTGGTGTTCTCATTAGTCCCGCGTTACCACGGACTACGTGGATTGCAGAAATAGGCTGAACAGGTATCGACACGGAGCTGGGCATGCTGAGTCATCTCTTATGCTTAGTGATCGAAGGCGGGGAAATGGCCGTGAAGATAGCGCCAACGATGAACAGTCCACCACCAACCCAGAACACCGGGCTTGACTGCCCCATATCGATGCCTAGCCATCCTAGCACTGGACCCAACGCGGAACCCAGGTCAGTAGCGGTGGCCAGACCAGAATATGAACGGGACCCTGCGATGGCAGCTTGGGATTCGACAGCAAGCCGGGAGGCTGAAGCGCCCATGAAGAAGACAATGACTAAGGGAATAAGCAGCGAACTGGATTGCAGCTGACTGGCGAGAAGAAGAGAGGTGCCAGCCACCCCAAACGCTACGATCTGCATCCTACCTAATCCTTGTCTATCGATGGTGATTCCAAAGAGTGGAGAGCCAATTGCGTTGATAATATACTGAGCAGCAAGCAAAGCGCCGTTGATCGTAGTAATGCCGATTTCCAGCGAGCCAATTGTTACGTTGTCTCCGTAACGGCTGCGAAGGTGAAAACCAAGGGTGGACATGATTAGTCCTCGCCCAACAAGGGAAACGATGAAACCGCGCGCTTCCAGGAGAAGTGTTCCTCGGTCCCGTCGAAATCCGCTTGCTTGCAGAGCTTCAAGGTGGCTCTGAGAACTGCGGTTGCTTAGAACTGCAGGCGGAATAGCTGCAAGGGACATTGCGGCGGTCAATAGAAACATGGTCTGGAAACCCATGGTATCAAAGAGCAGTCCCGCACCAAATGTGCCGGCCACAAATCCGACCTGCAGGATGCCGGTATATACACCCATGCTCCTTGCAGCATGCTGAGTGCCGGCAATGCCAATGGTGGTCATTACTCCTGTGAGTCGAATGAATGACCAGCAGAGCCCCCATATGATCCTGAGGATTAGCAGGACAACAAAACTTGGGGCTGTGGCGTAGGCCGCCGCTATGAGTGAGCCAGCCAACAGAGATGCCGGGAAGAGTACCGCGGGGCCGTGTTTCCGAAGGAGGCGCTCGGCGAAGTGGTTCGTTATGAGTCGCACCCACCGGTTGGCCGATAGCAGAATGCCAACTTGGAGGGCACTCAGTCCCAGTTGGGCATAGTGTACAGGCAGGACGACGTATATCGCCATATCGCCGAATAGGGAAAAAGCCACCGCCAGTGCAACTGTGACAATTGGCAGGACTGATTTTAGTCCGGCTGGGCTACCTGGTTCACCGGGATACCGTGGCCCACGGTCGTCTATCTCAATCTTCACCATTGGGCCAGTTTACACAGAACCATAAATAATACATACTCAATCGATTATATTTATGACGTAGACATAGCTGCTGTCTCGAAAACAGCAGTTTCCCGGGAAAGACTATGAATGCCATAAAACGCCCTCCAGGTGTCAGTGGATTTTGGCAGTAAAATGCCCCCAGTTTCTGGGGTATATCAGTAAACATCCGGGAACACTGATAGACAGGCAGTTGCGTTTTCTCTATTTATAGTATAACTTTAGATACAAAGAAGAATAAAGGTATCCATAGCCGGGTGTTTTTTCATCCCGTTAACGGGGTTTCGATTACCCTTGGAGATGACAGTTGCATATATAAGTGGAATAATCCTGCTTTTCGGCGGGATTTTTTCTTTCATAGTTACCCTTAAAAGTGAAAATTATACTCAGTTACAGTATCAGAGGTGATTGCCGTCCTTGCGGACATAAGGAATCAGGCGTTACCCTTTAGATTAAGTTATAGCTTTTGGAGTAATAAATGAAAAAGTATGTTATTGCAGCAGTGCTGATTGCTTCATTGGCCGCATCCGGGGCATTCGCTCAGAATGTTTCAGCTGGTGCGGTTAACGGCATGACCCTCAATGGCTCTACGGGTCTTATTGTCGTACCTGATGCCCATGTTGCATGGGAAAAACCCAAAGTCGGTGTGGATATCGGATACGGATTTGTCTGGGGCGGGGGACAGAATTTCGATCATTTACCTCGTTTCTCAGTGAGCTTGTTTCAGAAATTTGAAGTTTCGGGATTAATGCAGATGAATAACGGGGATCTGCAGAATTTTGTTATCGGTGGTAAATTTCAAATAACCAAAAGCGGCGGAACTGCTCTGGCCCTGGGTGGGGATTTCGAGTTTTACAATCCCGTTCAGAATCGCAACAGTGCGAAACTTTACCTGGCTGCAACTTACGGAGGGAACTTCTTCGGGATGCCGGCGGTTACAACGGCAACCATCGGATGGCAGATGCTGAACAGGGGAAGCTTCAGCAGTCAGTTTATCTATGGTATGGGTTTTTCAATGAGTTTATTTCCCGAAACGTTTAAAAACTACGTTTATTGGGTAACGGACTTTGCAAATTTC
>Ga0164318_10000123_pt1 | contig 46239 bp, 45 predicted proteins | sample GuaBasSedimGuay9_FD_113734 | JGI IMG/M metagenome (GOLD analysis project Ga0164318, IMG submission 113734) | Subseafloor sediment microbial communities from Guaymas Basin, Gulf of California, Mexico - Guay9, Core 4571-4, 0-3 cm | ecosystem: Environmental > Aquatic > Marine > Hydrothermal vents... | reverse complement strand
GTAGATCGAGGACGACGACGCGAAAGTAAGCCTTCTCACTCCCCTGTCCAGAGCGGCATGGAGAACATTCAGTGTTCCGCTTACATTTACCTCGTTACTGGTAAGGGGATCTGCTATGGACCTGGGTACAGATGGAAGAGCCCCCTGATGGTAGACAACTTCAACATTCTTCGTTGCTTCACTGACTATATGGTAGCTTCTGATATCACCTTCTATAACTTCAACATCGTTTCTGATATCAGCCAGATTGGATCTGTGACCGGTGGAAAAATTATCTAGAATCCTTACAGTTTTACCTCTCTTGAGAAGCTCTCTGGCTATGTTGCTGCCAATAAAACCTGCACCGCCTGTAATCAGATGAATACCCATGGATTACCTCTCTCTATTTAAGTGGCAGTTTCGAGTGGCCGGCAAGAAGGCGAACCGCTTCCTCTGCCCTTTTGTACCTTATTTCAGACTTTTCTGCCTGTCCAACCCACGCCATATACTGCTTTCTGTATGAGGGAGCAAGTTCTGCAAAGAACAGTGCAGCATCGTGACTGCTGTCAAGAAGTTCCTCCAGTTCAGGCGGCATTTCAACCGGTGGCGTGCGCAGGTACCACATTCCATTTTCTCTGGCTGTTCTCACAGTAGCCATTCCTGCTTCAGTCATCTGCCCTGAACGCATCATATCAAGAGCCCTCTCTCTGTTCGCTGCCGACCAGCTGCTGTTTTTTCCCCTTGGGGTAAACTTCCTGGCGTAACGGTCTTCATCCAGAGATTTTATCAGGCTGTCCACCCAGCCGAAACAGATGGCGGTTTCGATAGCAGCTTCATATCCTATGCATGTCTTTCCTGTGTGCCGCTTCCAGAAAACCAGCCACACGGCAGAAGCACCTCTGTGGTTTTGTTCAAGCCATTCTCTCCACTTCTGCGTGTTCTCTACCAGCAATGTCTGCAATACACATCCTTCCGTTCAATAACTCACACAATAACAAAAGGCTCCAGCTTGTGCCAGAGCCTTTAGTGGTATTTTTAGATTTACTGCCAGTACTGCAGAATAATCTTTCTCAATGAAACCTCAACCTGGTCACGATACCAGTCGGTGGGCCTTACGATCTTCTCCGACGGGCACACAAGTGAACCGACGTAACTGGCATCATCGTAAACTCTGTTTATCTGCTCAGCAATTTCCTGTATGTCCCTGTCGGTAGCTACACCGTTGGATGTGGCTTTGTAGAACTGTACCGTTACTCTGATGGGAAACCGTGTATCACGAACGATGGGCAGCCCGTCAATCTCTCTGAATGGACCTTCAAGCTCACCGTGACCGATTACTGCCGCCTCAACATTGGAACCTGAGTTACGGCTCTGAGGTTCATCGCACATCTCACAGCAACTGGCAAGCTCGTCACCCTCAAACCAAAGGTCACGCCTTTCCTTCTGCCTGAGGGGTATTTGAATAAGCATTACCATGTTCAGCCCCTCTTCACCTGCAGCAGACATGGCTGAAGATTCGGGTGAATCACCACCATTTTCAAGGAAATCAGAGATACGGGATCCGGTGAGACTTGCCCTTTCCCCGTCTTCATTGAAGTACAGTCTCTGCCCCCATGAATAGTAGTCGGCATTGTACTCGGAACTGTTGTCAATGATCGTTGCGCTGGTTCCTTCACGGGTTGCAAGAATTGCAAGTACCCCGGGACTTCCCTCGTAACTCTGATAGTTGTATAGAACCGGGTTGAACACAGCCTCTCCATTGTCTTCTATTGGCAGAAACACCGCCTGTGCACTCACAAGAACCACACTGTCTCTGTCGGCAAGAAGACTTGAGCCTCTGCCTCCCCAGCTGTCTCCATCATGAAGGTAGTCTCTTATGTTGTCTACATAATCGGTAAGACTCACAGGTTCCAGATCATTTCCACTTTCATTGCCTGTGAGAAGAAAGAATTGTTCCGGATCAATATCGGCTGTGAGATCGTGAAAGTTTGGAAACCTGATAACCGGCATACATGTTAGAGTCTCCGAACCTCTGGTTCCGTGGTGAACCTGTATTGTCATATCTGAAATATTTGGTCCCCAGCACGACCCGTTGTATCTGCCTGTATCTTCCCATGTAACATCAACAATATCCAGACCTAATCTGGAGGCAATACTGACAACCTTGTTGTTCCACACCATACCGGCAACATTGTTAACTGCTGTTTCAAAAGAATCCGATGCCAGTGAAACTGCTGCGGCAAGAACAAGTACCAGTGTAATAGCTTTCATCGCTGCTCCTTGCGTTAAAGGGTTACAGCGTTGTTACAAAGGTGAACTGGATAGTATTCCATCGCAGTTGAAAGTCAGTCTGATCTGCACACCTTGTTCCGCCCGGTTTCTTTGGCCTTGTAGAGTGCGGCATCAGCTGCTGCCACAAGTTCTGCGACGTTTTCTCTTCTCCTGGAATCAGCGGTACCGAAGCTTGCAGTAACTGAGAACTCACCTTTTTTCGATTGAAAAACGGCCATCTGAATAACTCTGCGGTATCTGTCTGCTGCAAGAGCTGCCTCGTCAGAGGTGGAGTTCACCATCACTATACCGAACTCCTCTCCGCCGTATCTTCCCACGATATCACCGCTTCTTATGGAGTTTTTCAAGATGTATGCGATTGTTTCAAGAACCTCGTCACCAACAGGGTGACCGTAGGTATCGTTAACCCGTTTGAATCTGTCTATATCAACCATGATAAAAGAAATAACTCCGCCACTTCGGAGAGTTCTGTCCCACTCCTGGTGAAGCCTGCTCATAAGTACTCTTCTGTTGTAGATTTCTGTGAGTGAATCAACTTCACTGTATTTAAGAAGAAGATCCTGCAGACGCTTGGTTCTAAGCGCAGCCCGGACTCTGGCACGGAGTTCGAAGACATCAAACGGTTTTGTTACGTAATCAACAGCCCCCAGATCAAGGCCCTTCACCTTATCACTTGTATCATCAGCTGCTGAAAGAAAAATAACAGGTATATTCGAAAGTTCCTGATCGGACTTCAGCTCTTCACACACCTCATACCCGCTTCTGCCAGGCATCTGAACATCGAGAAGAATCAGATCCGGTCGCTTTTCTCTGGCTTTGTCCATACATTCGTCACCACTGCCGGCAGTTTCTATTGTGTAGCCGTCTTTTTTCAGACGCAGACTGGCTATGGCAAGCGAATCCACATCATCGTCAACTACAAGAACCTTCATCGGTTTCAAATCGGCCTCCCACCAGACAGATGATAATTAAAGCATTAGAGCAGGTAAAGGATGATTTCCGGTTTCAACTGCTGTTTCGTCCTGCTGCCTGAACAGCAAAGAACACAACTGAAGAGACAAGGATAATTACAGGACCGGACGGCAGATCAAGCCACCACGATACAAAAAGGCCGATAACACTGAACACAAGACTGAAAATGGAAGCCAGAATCATCATTTTCCACAAAGAACTGCTGTATTTTTCAGCAATCGCCGCCGGGATTGTTAGCATAGCTATAACCATGATCAATCCGGTCACTTTCATCAGAACAATTGTCGTAAGAGCAGCCATTACAAGATACAGCCCCCTAATAAACTTTACCGGTACACCCTGTATTCTTGTGAATTCAAGATCGTATGAAATCCCCAGAAACTCCTTGTAAAACAGAAACACTGAACCGGTTACCAGCACACCGAGTACGCCTGTCAGATAGATATCTGTTTTTGAAACAGCCATAAGACTGCCAAACAGCCAGCTCATCAGATCGGATGTGTATGTACCGGACAATTTGATAAATACCAGGCCAGCAGCCATACCAGTAGCCCACATTGCAGCCATTGCAGTATCTGATCCCAGTCTGCTTCTGTCAGAAAGACCTCCAATACCGAGAGCTGAACCAACGGCAAAAACAGTGGCACCCAGCATTGGATGAACTCCCAGCAGGTAAGCCAGCCCCAGTCCACCGAACGATGCGTGGGCTATACTTCCGGCAAAAGAAGACATCCTGTTGACCGTTATCAAACTTCCAGCAACACCACAGCTCACTGAAGCCAGAACGATAAGAACAAAAGCATTCTGCATAAAGGTGTAGCTGAACATCTCAGTCATGGCTGCCGCCTCCTCCTGATCTTAGAACCCTGTGAGGAACACCATGTGTGATGAGCTCGAACGGGCATCCGAATGTTTTTTCCACATCTTTTTCCGAAATGGTCTCGCCGTGGCTTACAAGGGTTCTGTTGATGCAGGCAATGCTTTTAACATGAGAGGAAACTGCTCCTACATCGTGGGTCACCATAACAACAGCCATCCTGCTGTTAAGCTCTGAAAGAAGGTTGTAGAAGCTGTGCTGTGTTTCCGAATCAACACTGGCCACAGGTTCGTCGAGAAGAATCAGCTCCGGTTCACCTGCAAGCGCTCTTGCAATGAGCACCCTCTGCTTCTGCCCTCCTGAGAGCTGATCCATTCTCTTTCCCCTGAGTTGTAGAACACCCAGTTGTTCAAGTTTTTTCGAAGCAACGGCTCTGTCTGCACTGCTGTACTTTCTGAAGATCCGTGAGGAAGCCATCCGTCCCATCAAAACCACATCGAAAACGGAAACGGGAAATGACCTGTCCGGAATGATCTGAGGAACATAACCGATCCTCTTTCTTGACTGCTCAGGCGCTTCACCAAAAACTTTCACTGTTCCTGAAAAAGGGGTAAGCAGACCGAGAATAACCTTGAGCAGGGTGGTTTTCCCTCCACCATTGGGACCGATAATCGCAACAAAATCGTTTTGTTTTACCACCAGATCAATGTTCTCGACAGCCGGATGCTCTCTGCTGTAACCGGCTGTAACACCGTTAAGTTCAATCAATCTCATTCCCGCTCCATGGCCCTTGAGATCTCCTGTGCCACAAACAGGATATTCTCTGCCCAGTCAGGCGCAAGAGGATCAATAAACGCCACGCTGGCATTCATTTCCTCTGCTATTGTCTCTGCTGATACTTCACTGAACTGAGGAGAAACAAACACTATTTTTACAGATGAGTTTCTGCCGTAACTTACCAGTCTTGCCATCTCCCCGGGAGAGGGCTCGCTGCCGGCAATCTCTATGGGAACCTGAATCAGGTTGAACTCATCGGCAAAGTATCCCCACGCAGGATGAAATACCATGAATCCTTCTCCGGCATACCTGTCAAGCAGACTGTGAATCCTGGCCTGAAGAACATCAATTTCCCCAAGAAATACTTCAAGATTCTGTGTGTATGTCCCCTGGTTTGCCGGATCTGTTTCGCACAGCGTTTCACAGATTGCTTCCGCCTGAAGACGAACCATTGCAGGAGAGAGCCACACATGGGGATCAGGATCTCCACCGTCTGTTTCGTTCTGCTCTCCTGGTATACCGTACCTCCCGATGGGCAGCCTCGTAATCCCGTTGATGGTACTTGCAATACGCAGGCCGTCGTTTATCGATGAAAACTCCGGAATCCAGGTTGTTTCTCTCTGCAGTCCAAGCGTAAACCACACATCGGCATCGTTTACCACTCTCATATCTGAAGGTGATATCTCGTAAGCAGCAGGATTGGCTCCCGGTGGTATCAGCACTGTAACTTCTGCCAGATCACCTGCAATCTTTTCAACAAAGTACTTCTGGGGAACCACACTCACAAGTACGGAAGTTTTCCCGTTGACACCGTTTGCTCCTCCCCCGCCGCAAGCCGCAAACAAAAGTAACAAAACTATAAGTTTCTGCATTTGTCACACTTTCCTTCCAGAAGGAAATCAGCCGAGTTAACTCTTACACCGTACTCCTGTTCCAGAAGATCAAGAAATGCCCTGGGAAGTTTTCTGGTTACCGGTATGGTTCCACCACACTTTGTGCAGCAGAAGTGCCCGTGTTCCGGGAAGTATTTACTTGTACATCTGTACTGAACCACACCCTCCGGGCCCACACTGTACCTCAGAAATCCATTCTTATTCAAAGAGTTCAAAGCTCTGTAAACTGTTGATACTGCTGGTGTTGAAAGAAGGTTGGCCATTACACCCTTAACTGAAAGACCGCAGGCACCCCCAAGAAACAAATCGACAATCTCTCTTTTTAGTCCGGTCATTCTTAGACCGCTCTGCCGGAGTAAACTGTAAGCTTCCTGATTTGTCATTTTCGACCTTACTGCAAAATGTTTGCAATAAGATAGCAGAAAAGCCCCTCCAGCACAAGAGCAGATAATTCCGGGCTTACATTCCCTTCCAGGCGCTCTGTTCTTTCGCCAGGAACGTTTGAAGCTCCTGCTGTGTCATAACTGTTTTTTCAATGTGAACCTGTACACCTGCATCTTCCAGGGGCTTACGAACATTTTGAATCAACATGTCCAGAATAGGAATATTCAGGGCAGGGAATGCCATTACAATGCTTACCGCATTCCCGCTGATGTCATAGGATTTTACAATGCCAAGTTCCTTAAGCGACAGTGATATAGCCGGATGCTGCACGCCCTCAATAATCTCAGATATACTTTCTTGTGAATCCATACCTCTCCCCTGTTTCTCTACAACAAACTCTTATCAATTCTACCATCCGGCAGCATATTATCCGGATGATAACTTCCATTCTCTTCTTTCTGGTACCTTATGCACCGCTCCCAGTAGCCGTGACAGTACTCCTCTATCCAGTGCCTGTCAAGCCTGCCCTCTTCGGTGAATTCCCTGATCGGACAACAGCAGTACCATTTGCATACCTGCTGTTGTTTAATCATGTCCTTTCTGCCTGATCGCTTAAAGTGCAAGTGAACCCATGGGGTCCCACGGTTTCAAGACAATTGGTTCCTGTTCCCATGCTTTGAGCATGCCGTCTGAAAGGTATTTTTTGTTTATCACAATCTGGTATGTGTACTCTTCAAACCACCTGTCGCTCATTACATAGTAGCCTTTTTTCCCGCTCTCTTCACCCCAGCTGTTCTCTACCTTCCATCTGTTAGGTACACCTCCGGCCATGTTCAGTCCGGTGAACACCATTGCGTGTGTCATGAGACTCTCACCATAGTCGAGGCGCCCGGCCTTGTTCAACTCAAAACCGGAGCCAAGAACATCCTCATAGGAGTAAATACCGTCATCAAGAATACCGTTTTTACGCTCCATTTTCTTACCAACATCACTGCCAAACCAGACGGGAACTCCGTCCTGAAGCTGAGCAATTGCCAGTTTCTTAAAAGCCTGAATATCAATATTCAGGTATTTTACCTGATTGCCGCCTTCTACATTGCCCAGATACTGTACTGTGTATGTTCTGTTGAAAGGTTTGTCTCTGGTGGGAGCATTGATAATACTAACATAATCCCCCAGTTTGATATCGACATACTTTGAGTAAAACTCCACTGGTGTGATATTTGAGTCACTGTGAAATTTTTTATCTTTATCTTTGTATTCAAAAACAAATTTCTCCGGTGGAAAACCGAGAAACATTGTGAGAAGACGATAAAATTCCACCAGCATTATTCTTTTTGTTTCCTGAAGCTGTTCCAGAGCCATTCCGTTTGTGTGTTCTTCCCGTAATCTAAAAGCGTATCCACGAAGCTTGAGTGTAAGTATCTGATTCATTCTTGCCGAATTGCTGCTCGCAAAGGTTTCAGGCATCACTGACTTTGGTACAACTCCGTATTTCTCAACAATACTGGTAAACATGTCCCACTGACCGCCGTCATTCAACGGAGAACTTAAAAGCCACATTACTATCCTTGAATCGGTCTCTTCATCCAGGGTCTCAAGAATATTTTCCAGAAAGAAATTTGCTTTTTCAATTTTATCGAAAAACATTTGATACGTTTGTGAAAGCTCGAAATTATCGATGTTAAGATCCTGCATTATCTTGTATCTCATTGTGTTAAGTCCGGCGAAAAGCCAGCATCTTCCACTCTTGTTCTGGGAGGTTATCTTCCCGGTTTCCAGTTCAAGCGAAAAGGTATGCTGCATCAGCGTCTGTGCCTCGTGGTTCAGTGCGGTTTCGTCAAGACCAACGTTAAGAATGCTGTTTCGGAGTGCATTGTCATGGCTGGATTTTTCAGCTTCTGATCTCATTCCGCTGTAGAGATCCCTGTCAACAGGCAGTCTTCTGCGTGTCATAATTCTCCATCACTTTTTTCGGAAACACCGGCGGGGCATGCGAACCGCACACCCCGCAATAGTTTTATACCTCTTTTACTCCGGAGGCATCAGGTCAAATGGGATTGTTACAGGCAGGTTTTCAGAGCGTTCAGAAACATCAAACTCCAGCTCGTTAAGAGCCTCTGTAATACCGGCCTCAATACCTTCCAGCTCGTCGGGACAATCAACCACAACATCTGTTACAGTTCCCTCAGGTGTAATGGAAAAACTGACGGTAACAGTTCCCCGCGCTTCCGGATCTGTTTCCAGAAGGGCCTCGTAATCACTCTGGATCACTTCTCTTATCTCACCTACTTTTTCCCTTATTACAGCCAGCTCCGGATCAACGGGAGCGTATGTCACTTCCTCGCTGCCTGGTTCATTTTCCTGTGCGAATGCTGCACCCGCAGCAGTCATCAGCACAACAAGCATCATCGCGGCAAAAAATCTCATTGCTAACCTCCTGAAGTAATTAAACAACGGATGACAGTTAAAGTATAGCAAAAAGAAGAGCCCGGGGTAAACCCGGGCCCTGTCAGGTAACACAACCGTCTATTTAGAATAGAACTCAACAACTGCTCGTTCTGATACCTCAATAGGTACATCTTCACGGGCAGGAAGAGCCTTTACTGTTATTTTTCTGTTCTTCGGATCGGCTTCAAGGAAACTGGGAACACCGATACCTGAGCCAGCTGCAATATGCTCTGTGATAATTTTCAGATCTCTGCTCTTTTCCCTGAGACTGACCACATCACCGGTTTTAACTCTGAAACTAGAAATTGTAACTTTCTTACCGTTGACAAGCACATGACCGTGACCTACAAGCTGTCTCGCTGCCGGTATCGTTGGCGCAAAGCCACCTCTCGCAACAACATTGTCCAGTCTTCGCTCGATAAGCTGAAGCAGGTTCACACCTGTTTCACCCTTCATACCGCAGGCGTCAGAGTAGTAACGACGGAGAGCTTTCTCTGTAAGACCATAGTTGAAACGGATTTTCTGCTTCTCCTGCAACTGAAGACGGAATGTGGAAACTCTTCTTCTGCGGCGCATAACACCCTGTTCACCGGGACTGTTGGTTGACTTGGGTTCCTTGCGAACAAGACCGGGAAGCTCGGTTCCCAGTGATCTTACCTTCTTGAGTCTTGCTCCTGTAAATCTGCTCATTTCATCTCCTTCTGCAATTGCAGTTCCTTTGACGGCAGCATCAGCTCTAAACATCTGCCGTCAGCTGTTACACTGCGCTCCTGCGCAAGTTCACGGAATCTAACACTTTGTGCTCAATACGTCAATTATGAAACGGGGCCCTGCCAAAGCAGAGCCCCGGGATCTCAGAAGTAACTATGGAAGAACCACGCAGTTCTTCACAACGGTCTGACCTGAAGTAGTCAATCTGAGGAAGTAGATACCGCCGGCGGTCTCGGCATTCCAGTTAACCGTGTGTTCTCCTGCGGTAATTTCTCCATTTACCAGTGTCTCCACAACGCGGCCGCTCATATCGAACACACTGAGGTCAGCATGTCCTGAAGAAGGTACTGCAAATCGAACTGCTGCAGCACCTGTAACAGGTGTACTTACAGACAGTACCACGCTGCCAACAGGGATTCCACCCTGTTCTTCAACACCTGTCTGCCAGGCTGGAACTGTTGCCTGCAGGGGATACAGATTGTGAGCTGTTACTGTAACGGTTACATCATCGACAGTTGGAACATCGTCGACGGTGATTGTTACAACGCCTGATGCATCTGTGTAGCCGCTGCCAAGAGTAACGTCGCCCTGGCAGAGACCAACCATGGCACCTTCAACAGCAGCGTCTGCGGCCGTTGAAACATTAACGGTAAAGTTACCAACTTCGACATGACCGGGGTAATCCGCAGCAAGATGAACCAGCGGACCTGTTGTACTGAAGATATCATGCTCGGGCTCGCCAAAGATGAGATGCATGTTGCTGTTCGACGTACTTCCGGTGTACTGGTATGCTTTGATCTTACCGTAGTCAAAGGCCGCACCCATATGATACATTTCTTCCTGGAAGTAGCCTTTGAACTGGTACAGAGCAAGTGAGTCTGTTGGGCCAACAGGGCTGGAAACCGAGGCACCCATGAAACCGATTGCTCCCCTGGGATCTGCGATTGAACCGGAATTCAACCACGCCTCACCAAAGCAGGTCGTTCCCCCGCCGAATTCAGCATTGTTGCATGCGATAGAGCTGATCCAGGGAAGCATTCTTCCGTTTGTAAGAGCAGCAACATCGGAGTTGTTGAACCCCGTTGTAACCCATGAGGTTATTCCTCCGTGCCCGATGTAGCTTATAAGAGAAAGGCCGTCGTTGATTTCTTCAGAAATGTTGGCCACAGTTGGTGGGATACCACCGTAAGCACTGTTGTCGCAGTACAGTGTAACATCCATATCGCCGTCATTGGCCATTATCTGCTTGTATCTCCAGGACATCAAAGGATCCTGAAAATCTGTGGATCCAATGCTTATGCCAAATTGAAACCAGCTCGAAGCAGGCTCATAGGGATCTGTTTCGTAAGAGAAAACCTTCCATGCCGTGTATGCAAGGCTGCCTGTATCGCTGCAGAGCCTCGCGACATGGATACTTGGGTCGACACCTGTACCTATCACGCCGTACTGGTTGTCGGACGCTGTGGAACCAACCCAGTAAACAGGAACGGCTCCTTCATCTCCCAGAAGCAGACAGTACTCTGGAGGATTTGTCCAGGTATTAAAAGCGTCTTCAATGTATGAATCTACGTCAGAGGAAGTAGTTCCAATCGTTTCTGTTGTTGCAACATGAACCTCGTAACCCTTTTCACGCTTCCACTGAATAAGGTCTGCTGCAAGGGCAACAGCCTCTTCCGGACCGATCACGAGGTAGGAACCGTCTACAACAGCGTCTGTAAGCTGAAGGCCAAGAACATCATCGTAAAGGGGTATGTAGCTTCTGGTCATTCCTGATGGTGCACGGAGAAGTTCATTTTCACCCTGCGACGATCCTGAAACCAGCCTGAACCTTACATTAGTGGTAATGTGTGTTTCGCCGGTAACCGGGTTAACAGACACAGGGTTGAACCTTACCCATGCAACACGGATATCGCGGAGTATCGAAACACTCTCGATTACAACCGGGCTAGAGGGATACGCTTCGGAAGTACTGTAAACATCTTCGTTTACCTTAAGTGGTGAAGTGTTACCGTTCCTGTCCATGAATGGCTGCATTGGAAGAACACTGTAGTTTCCCAGAACAGATGTTTCCGAACTTATGATCTCAAGTGATATATCACCTGTGTTGGGAATCTGAACCATTCTTCTGATACACGGCACATCCGGTGTGCCGACCTCGGCACCGTAACCACCGCCTGGAACTCTGAAAACTGTTCCGCTGCCATAACCGGAGACATAACCGTCGACCGTTTCAAGGGCGGTAAGGTTAAACTCGACTACGGGACCACCGTCTGTGCCGAGATACTCAGCTGTTTCCACCGGCTGAGGAGCACGGTATACAATACCTGCAAAAGCCGATACTGCAAGAACTAAAACAACCGCAACAATCCTGATCATTGTAACCTCCTATGTATATATATACGCATCAATACAGCGTTACACTAAAGACATACAGCCATGAAGTCAATGGTACCCGGGCAGTATCGAAATACTGCCCGGGCAGAGAGTTTATCAGGTAATCAGCAGGCCCTTTGACAGCATAACCATGGGGTTGAATGTCGCAAAGTCCGCCTGATGAATCAAAACGGTTTCTATACGCTGGGGTCTGCCATCGCCTTCCTTTGCGTGACACCCGATTATATTGATGATTTCCTCTGGGAGATCCGCTTTCGCTGCAAGGATAGCTCCGGATATTGGGTGCCTGGCGCATTTACCGCTGTAGCTCTTGCGGTACTCTCCGTTGACGTACTCGTTTTCAAGAAGCTTTCCCACATCGTGCAGAAGTCCGCCGGCAACAAGCCAGTCCATATTCACCTTAAATGGTGTTTCGTACGTGCCTTCTATGGCCTTCGCAAGACCGATAGCTCCTTCTGTAACAGCCACTGTGTGCTGAATCAGGTTCACTCCGTGGGTTTCAGTAAGAAGAGTAAAGGGAATCCGGGTAAGCCCTTCGGCCGTCCAGCCACCCTGCTTCGCCGCGTCTGCCCACACATCAACAACTTTGCGTTTCAGGTCTTCATCTGAAATCTTTGCCAGTTGAACGGCAAACATTTTCTCTACAGCTTCTCTCACAGTTTACCTGCCCATCGCTTCGATAACAGCATCGGTCATCTGAGAAGTACTTGCTGCACCTCTGTTAACCACATCGGCAGTTCCACGCATTTTCATCATGTCGTAAGTACGGACCTTCCCCTCACTGATAACTGTTTCAATTGCTTTCCGTATCTTTGCAGCCTTCTCAACCTCGCCGATATGATCGAGCATCATGCATGCGGAAAGGAACATCGCAATAGGGTTGACAATTGATACTTCGTAGTCAGCGTACTTTGGAGCAGAGCCGTGTGTTGGCTCAAACACAGCAACATCATCACCGATATTGGCGCTGCATGCAAAACCCAGTCCGCCGGTAAGGCCGGCAAAGCCGTCACTGACGATATCTCCAAACATGTTACCGCTTACCAGTACACCGTAGTCTTCCGGGTTTTTAGTAAGCCACATCATCTGTGCATCTATGTTTGTCTCCCAGAGTTCTATGCCGTCGTATTCTTCGACCATCTTTCTACCCTCTTCACGCATCATGCCGCTGGTTTCACGGATGACATTGGGTTTTTCGCAGATGGTAACACTCTTGTAGTTAAACTTTTTAGCGTACTCAAACGCCGCCCTGAGTATTCTCTGGCAGGCTCTGCGGGAGAAAATTCTCGTTGAAACCGCAAGGTCTTCCCTGGGTACATTACCGAAATTCTTCTGAAACTTGATATGGGTATTCAAAGCATCGTAAACGGCGTCAGGAGGATTTGTCCACTCCACTCCTCCGTAAAGACCCTCAGTGTTCTGCCTGAAAATAACTGCATCCACAGGAGGTTCCTCGATTGAACCGCCGGGACCTCTTCTTACAAAGTTAAGAGGATTACCGGTAAACGCCCTGCAGGGACGCATGCAGATATCAAGGTTGAAGTGCTGACGCATGGAAACTATGGGACTGAAATACACCAGGCCTTTGTTCTGAAGATCCGGAGCAAGGTCGTTAACAGCCTTGTCTTTCGGCTTTGAGGTGATGGCTCCGAAAAGGGCAATTTTGTGTTTTTCAAGAAGGTCAATCGTTCTCTGTGGAAGAGGATTTCCCTCTTTCTTCCAGAATTCCCAGCCAATATCGGCATGTACATAGTCCGCCTCAAAACCAGCCGCATCCAATACCCTTACAGCCTCTGCCAGAACCGGTACACCGATTCCGTCACCGGGCATTGTTACTACTGTTCTCCGCATTCGGTATTCCTCCTGAGTAAAATGTGAACAAAACCGCACCGGCACCCGCCGACCCGGGGAAGATAAAACTCACTCAGTCATACGGGTACCCCTGAAGCTGCTGAAGAGCTGCCTGAACCGCAGCTTCAAGCTGCCTGTCTACTCCCAGACCGGCATCCTCAGGCATCTCCAGAACAATCACATCGGGCTCCACGCCTCTGTTCTCCATGTCATCACCTGACAGACTGTACCAGCCAGTACCTGGAAGCCGGAAACCTGTTCCGTCTGCAAGTTGAATGTCTGTAGTACCTATCACGGCACCGTAGGTTGCGTTCCCTACTATTGGACCCAGGTTTAATTCTTTCCAGGCCGCGGGAAATATCTCCGCATCGGAATAACAGGTTTCGTCTATCAGCAGTACCAGTGGTTTTTTCCACACACCCAGAGGTTCCAGTGTGGTTCCGCCACCTCTATCCATACTCATGGCATACGTATTTCTGGCGAGACTCGCAAGGATCTGGTCGTGTGTTGAGCCACCTCCGTTTCCCCTTACATCAACGATCATGGCATCTCTGCCCAGTCCTTCGGCGTAAAGATCTCTTCGGAAATTCCTCACCGACTCCTGATTCATGGATGGAATGTGCAGGTAACCGACTCTGTCATCTGAAAGTGCTGAAACTCTCCGTCTGCTCCTTGCCAGCTGTTCATCATACTGAAGATTCCAGAAATCCCACTGAGAGACCGGGGTTATTTCAACTCGCTGTGTTGTTCCACTCCTGGTAAAAACAAATTCAATTTCACGGTCAGTTGTGTTGCGGAGAGGGGCGTAGAAGTTATGCCCCTCCCCTACAGGAATCTGATCTATCTGTTTGATTATATCTCCAGTCTGCAGACCTGCAAGGTAACCAGGTGACATTGGAAGAAGGCTGTCTACCCTGACACCGGAACCGTTCCACCTGTGGTCGAGGAAAATACCGGTTTCACCTGTGTATGCAGTGTGGTTGTAGGTCCAGGGACCGTAGATACCCAGGTGTGAGGCAGACAGTTCACCAAGCATCCTTCTTACAACATCGTTGAATTCTTCATTGATAAGCGCAGATGCTGCTCTCTGTTCGTACTTCTCTCTCATCTCATCCCAGTCAACACCGTGCATACCCCTGTCATAGAAGTTGTCTCTGAGCTGTCGCCACGCGGAACAGAATTTCTGTTTCTGCATTTCATACCGGATCATTGAATACGGAGCCGTCCATGAAAGCATATCCCCGTCGGTGTTTCTAAGGGTTGAACCGTAACTGAGAAAGTAAACAACGCCTGCAAGTTCCGTATCGGTAGGTTGAATCCTTGTTGGGGAAAAATCCCCGTGGGTCTCTCTTGTAAGGTTCTCACCGTCCCAGTCAACACAGTAAAGATCCATACTTCCGTCGAGATCGTCTGCCGGGAAGTATATCTTCCGCCCGTCGGGGGAAATACCGTAAAAATTGTAGTAGCCTTCCACCTGACACAGTTCCTCGGTGCGCATGTAAAGATCATCTGTGTTCGCCTGAACAACTTCAAGCGGCTGATCCAGAAGCTTATCTTTCTCGTCATGTTCGGCTTCCCAGTCCTCCGGATCAAACCAGGCCTGCATGATGTAGTAGTTCCCGTCATCGGTGCGGCTTGCCCAGATAAGCCGTCTGCCGTCTGATGGCCACAGTGGCTGAAAATCATCGTTGGGATGCCGGCTCACATTTACCGGAGTTCCTCCACGGGATGGTACGATAAAGATGTCTTCCCGGTGTGCCTCAACCGTTGTGCTGAAGGCTATCCATCTGGAATCCGGAGACCAGGAATGGTGAAGAATTCCAGTCTGGTCGCACACTTTCCAGGCTCTCCCGGACAGAACATCCATGGTGTAGAGCACACCCTCACTGTCAAGGAAGGAAAAATCGCCCGATGGGGCCCACTCCGCATTGCGAGAAACATCATGACCTGTGTTCATTTCGTCGAGATCGATTCTGATCGGCTCATCGTCGGTAAGCTCAACATGTCCTATCACTATGGAAACACTGCCGTTTGATTCCCTCTGAAAAAGAACCATTGAACCATCCGGGCTTATTCTGGGGCGGCTTTCCAGTGCGGAGGTGGTGGTAATTCTCACCGCGTCATCCAGTTGACCATCGGTAATTGTTACCGCGTAAATTTCTCCATCAGACTCCATAACCATAAATGATGCGTCAGGTGCTACAGAGAAGTCTGTAGTGTAAACACCTGCAAATGAGAGTTTCTCCATGGGAAAAGGCAGATCGACTTCATCTGGAAGGGATATTGCCTGCATGTTCATTCCAGGCAGCGTACAACTGAACAGTTTTCCGGCAGATTCAAAAACACAGACTTTCCCGTCAGCACTTGCAGCTGGAAAGGTTATTCCTCCCTGAACAGGATCTGAAAGCTGATTTCCAGCTGTGTCGTAAAATCTGTCTTCACCGCTCTCGTCTTCCATTACATAAAACACTGTACCGTTTGACTGCAGCATGGGCCATCGCTGGTCAGCATTTACCTGGCCCAGAGGACTTACTGTGTTGTTTTCAACCTTCCAGAGAGAACTTGAAGCACTGCCTGTGTAGTGTCTGCGCCACCACGGTGTCATTCCCGTCTCTATTACAAAACCATTGTCTGTTACAGCAAGGTTGTTAACGGATACAGCCAGCTCCAGAACAGGAGTTCCACCATCAGGAGATACGCTCCAGACCCAGTTTGCTCCTCCTTCCCTGGAGGAGCTAAACAGAACTCTGTCTTCCAGCCACCCCAGCACAGTATCTTCACCACTGTGGTAGGTAAGCCTTGTTGATACCCCGCCTCGGGAAGGCATTACGTAAACATCTCCCGAACCTGTGGCATCATTTGTAAAGGCTATCCATGCTCCATCGCTGCTGTACACCGGATGACTGACCAGCCCTTCGCCAGGGGTGAGACATCTGGAAGTACCACCAGACACAGGAGCCTCCCACAACTTTCCCCGCCAGCAGAACACCATTTCCGAACCGTCTGGTGAAACAGCAGGAAACCTCGGGTCGGTTATCTCACTGGAAAACGTGAAGGAAGCAGCAAATACAAGCAGAAAAAGCATTTCATTCCTCTTTCCCGGCTGATACAAGAAGTCTCGGAGACAGATCGTTGTGGTATGGGCTTCTGTCGTAGTTACCCCACTGGATTATATCACAGAATCCTGTCTGTTTCAAAAGCGTTACCGTTTCATCACGGCTGGTTGCTGCAAGATCGAGGGTTACATCATCTGTTACCTCAGAGCCGTCGGTTTTTACTGTGGTGTAATACATGTGATACCTTACGGATTTAATGTCTGGTCTGCTTTCAACTTTTTCCCTCAGAATCAACCTTGTTCCGTCGGGCATGGCTGCATTGTAACGCTGTGTAAGCGGTTCAGAACCCCGTCTTGCAAACACAGGGCTTACTTCAAGAACAAAAACACCGCCTGGTGCTGTGACTCTGAAAGCTTCCTTTACAACAGCAGCCCGGACCTCACTGCCTGACACACACTGAAGACCGTTGTAAGGGAAGCAGACAAGATCGAAACAACTGGATCGGAAAGGCAGAAGTTCACCTGTACCCTGAAGTCTCACAGCCAGCTTCGAATCGAACTGGCTCCATGCCTGGAGCATGGAATCGCTCGGTTCCAAAGCCACAGTAACCGATTCTGCATGGAGCGAACCTGCAAGCCTTCCGGCCCCTGCACCGATTTCAAGACACAGTCCGGTGTGGTTTTCTCTTATTCTTCGGTAAAAATCCAGCTCAGGCTGGTCAGCAGGAAAAATGAAACCTTCTTCAGCATTGAAGTACCTGGCATACCTGTTCCAGAGATCTCTTGTGTTCAAAGCTTATCTCTGAGATGAATGACCATTTCAGAAAGCAGCTTCCATGGGACCGGCTCTAATAATGAAACCCTCGGGGTCGATTTGAACACCGTTCTTAAGCACCTCATAGTGTACATGCGGTCCTACAGACCTTCCTGTTGAACCAACCCTGGCAACCAGGTCTCCCCTCTGAACAGACTGACCCACAGCCACCTCTATGGCGGAACAGTGGGCAAATCTCGTTGAAATAGTATCGGAGTGCCGGATCACGAGATTCAGCCCCCAGCCCCCGCTCCAGCCGCAGAATGTAACAGTTCCATCTGCAGGAGCATAAATTGGTGTTCCGGTAACAGCTGAGATGTCAATGCCCTTGTGGTAACGCACTGCCCCTGTAAATGGATCGACCCTTGCACCGAAATCACTAACAAAAATACCGTTAACCGGCCATATTGACGGCGTATGCCTCAGCTGATCTGCTTTGTCTACAAGAAGCACTGCAAGAGAGTCGTATGCAATCTGTTCGGAGCGGGCAAGTCTTTCGCAGAGAACCATTCTCAGCTCTATGTCGTCTATATATCTAAAAATATCCGTACCGGTGTTTTCTTCTGTAAAATCGATCTGCAGCCTGGAGAAATCAATGTTCATGTCTGCTGCAGCCATAAAAGCAAGTTCTTCCCGCTGGGAAACAAGTTCAAGGCTTTTCTGTACATTCTCTACTCTTGTATTCAGCTGGATGAGCTCACCCTGAAGAGTAAGGTACTCCTGGTCCGCGCTCAATTTGCTGTTATCGGATACTCCCTTACCAAGACTGAACCCCAGTGCCATAAACACGCACACAACACCAAAAGCTGCAAAACCAGTCCATCCGGCCCTGGCTGGCGACATAATAACCTGCCTGCGTCTGCTTGATGGATTGTCTGGAATCCAGTTCAGAGAGCCCTTCAGCATTAACTTCTGCTTTATTTCAGGAAGTGAAGCAGAGTAGTGCTGTCACTGCATTCGTGCAGTTTTGCAATGGCCCTGTTCTTCAACTGTCTTACCCTCTCACGACTGATTCCCATTGTTCTGCCTATTTCGGCGAGGGTATGACGCCTGTCGGTTTGAATACCGAAAAAGAGTTGTATTATTGTTCTTTCACGGTGATCAAGTATGCTGAGCATGTCGTCGACACTGGTTTTCAGAGCATCAACAAGAACCGCTTCATTGGGAGTTACTCCCCCCTCAGCTGCAATCATCTCCTGAAATGTTTTGTCGCTTCCTTCGTAAACTGGGCTGTCCAGAGACAGGTGTGTACTGTGTATGGACATCATGCCCTCTACCTCTTCACGGGAGACATCGAGTTCACCGGCGATTTCGACTGTTGATGGATCCCTGCCAAGTGAATGGCCGAGCTCTCTGGTAGCTCTGCCCATCTTGTACAGTTCTCCCACGCGGTTCAGAGGAAGACGCACAATTCTGGACTGTTCGGCAAGTGCCTGAAGAATAGCCTGTCTGATCCACCACACGGCATAGGTGATAAATCTGCAGCCCTTTGTTTCATCAAATCCCTTTGCCGCTCTTATAAGACCCACATTGCCTTCGTTTATAAGATCCTCAAGGGCAACTCCCTGATTTGCATACTGTTTCGCAATGGAAACCACGAATCTCAGGTTGGCTTCGGTGAGTTCATTCAGAGCCTCCTGATTGTCCTCTCTGATCTGCAGAGCAAGGCTCGCTTCCTCCTCGGAAGTGAGCGTATCCCGGGTGCCGATTTCCCGAAGATAGAGTTCAAGAGAGCGTCCTTCAGTTCTTCTGGTGGCCAAATTTCATCCGCCTTTCACAATCCTCGTGTTTTTCAGAGAGCCTTTGCTCAGTATATTGCCAGCGTCGATAATGGTTCCAGCTAAGATAATTGATTTGTCAACCCTTGACAAATTGTCAAGGGTATTGATATGGAGTTTTATGGACTGGTCAAGTTTTCCACGAGAGAGTGTTAAATGTATGCTTTGCGGGAAGGATGATCCTGAACTTCTGAGCATTCAAAGAACCTGGCCTGTCGTAAGATGCCGCAACTGCGGGTTGATATACCTTTCCAGCCGTCCGGTTGAATCTGCACTTGAGGAAATGTACAGTAAAGAGTATTACGACAGTGCGGACGTTGGATACGGCGGTTATGTGGAGAACTTCAATAAGTATAACCACATATTTACAAAACTTTTTGACACAAGAGCAAAAGATATCGAACCTTTCAGAGGTGAAGGAAGGCTGCTGGAGGTAGGTTGTGCCCACGGTTTTCTGCTTGACCACCTTCGCAGATATAACTGGGATGTGAAGGGAGTTGAGGTCAGCCCCCTTGCTGCCGGTTACGCCTCCGGTGACCTTGGGCTGGATGTTTACAACGGGAAGCTGGAAGATGCCGGATATCCGGATAATTCATTTGATGTTGTTCTGCTTCTCGATGTTCTTGAACACCTGCACCGTCCTTTTGAAACACTGAGGGAAATCGGAAGGATTCTGACTTCCCGGGGAGTTCTTGTGGTTCAGTGTCCCTGGGAACTGACCCACTGGGAAGAAAAAGCGGAAGCCATGCTCAAGGGAATGAAGTGCTGTACCATCACTCCTGATGCTGTTCCTGCACATCTGTATTTCTTCGGCCCCGGCACACTCAGCTCTTTCCTGAAAAAAGGCGGTTTTGAAGTTTTCCGAAAGCAGAGTGGCAATTACGGGGCAATACGCAGATACATCAAACCTGCAGAAATTAATGTGGGTGCCTTCTATGAACGGTGGGCAAGGTTTGTCTATTTCAAAATGGGTTTGCAGAAAGTTCTGTACACACTGGCAAAATCTGCTGGCAGAGGAAACGGTCTCATAAGGTACGCGAGGTTCAACAGATGAACTGCTTTATTTTCAGTGGTCAAACTGCCGCGTACAGTGATCTGTGCGGTACAACACCTTTTCTCGATCTGGTGCTTCATCTTCAAAACCACGGTGTTACCAGAATACTCACAGACTCTGAAGAACAGCACCCGGATGTGGAAAAGTACAGCTTCCAGCAGGCGGAACCGGAGCTCGGTTCAGGATGGCTGGCGGCATACAGCGGGTGTATTTCAAGACAGTCACCACTTGAACTTCGCGATTTCACCACAGCTTCCGGGGCGGCGGCCGGTGTATCTCTTGCCTGTTCCGCAAAGCCGTGGGAACACACAACTGTTCTCACAGACAGCCGCGGCATTGTAGAGAAATACGAGAAAAATCCTTCTCCGGAGAACCTTGAAACAAACCTCTGCTTTTCCGGCATGGTCTGGGTTGAAAAAAGAACATTTGATCCCCTTGAACCCGTAACAGAAGGTACAGCCGCATTTGTACTTCCGGGATTCTGGAAATGTCCCTTCAATCGAGAGAACTACCTTCTTACCATGCACAACATTCTTTCCGGCGAAGTACGGCCATGGCCTCACATTGCAATACCGCCTGACGGTGTTGTAATGAACAGCCCTGTTCCTCCTGATACACTGATTAAGGGAACTCTCTGGGTAGGTCGAAACTGCACAGTTGATAACGGGTGCACCCTGGAAAACTGTGTTATACTTGATAATTCGAAAACTGGAGCGAACTCAAACCTCAGGAACTGCCTTGTTTCGGCTGAAGCCGTGATACCCCCGGGCACAGTTCAGTACGACAAGTATCTGAGTTTTTTTGGAGATGGCAATGGTCGCGAGTATTGAAAAGTACCTTGATGAAGTAAGTAAACTCGTTCTTAAAGTACCGTCGGAAGCAGTTGAGAGAGTTGCATCATTGATTTTTGAGGCCTACCGCAATGGGAGAAGAGTTTTTGTTTTCGGGAACGGTGGCGGCAGCTCTACCAGTGCACACTTTGTCTGCGATCTGGCAAAAGGAACAATTTCACAGGGCAAACCCAGACTGAAGGCAATTTCCCTTGCAGAAAACATGCCGCTTCTTACAGCCTGGGCAAATGATACAGATTACACAAACACCTTTGGAGAACAGCTCAGAAACCTTGTGGAAAAGGGCGACGTGGTGATAGGGCTGTCTGGAAGCGGTATGAGCCCCAATGTAATAAATGCTTTTCATGTTGCAAACGAAGCAGGTGCTGTATCAATTCTGCTTTCCGGGTTTGACGGAGGAACAGCCCTGCAGGTGGCTGCAGACGCAATTGTTGTTCCATCCAGCGACATGCAGCAGATAGAAGACGTTCACATGATCCTTACCCACATCATATTCCGGTGTCTTAAAAAAGAAATTGCAGAAGCATAGAGAGACTTGATTACTCCGGTTTCCAGTCATCGAACTGGTCGTCTCCACCGGCAAGAATGTCTTTCAGCGACCCGCGGAAAACACCTATTCCCTCTTCGCTCTCGGCTGCTTCCGGGAATCTGCTCTTCCAGAGCTGCCAGGAACGTTCGATCTCTCCGGCCATTGTTTCCGAAAGATTACCTTCGTCGCGGGACTGTTCAACAGCATCCTTGTTGTAGATGAGCATATCGGAAGCCAGGACCCTGGCAAACCTTGCTGCCCGTTCATCTACGGCGGAAACAGAAGATTCCTGCTCTTTCCTGGGTGGATGAATGATAAACACCTCACGGCAGTTCTTGCATCTCAACCGTCTTGATTTACCTGCAAGTTTTTCTTCTGCAATATGGTACTTCTTACCGCAATTAGGGCAGGTTACTATCATTTGAAATCACCCCGTTCTAAAAAACTGTTCAATCTCTTCACCGCTTCTGCAATATCATCATCCGAGACAGCAAAGGAAAGCCTGATGTAACCCTCGTTTCCAAACGCACTTCCCGGAATAGTTCCCAGACCGCCTTTTTCCAGAAGGGAAACACAGAACTTCTCTGTGTTTATCTCCCTCTCACTGAGAATCTTCGGATAAACATAGAACGCCCCTTCAGGTCTGTCAAAGGCAAGACCTGGTACTTCATCCAGGAGACCACAGATCAGGTCGCGTCTTCTTTCAAAAGCTTTGTACATCTGCACCCGTTCCTCTTCTGCGTGCCCGGTAACAACTGCCAGCGCGGCATACTGGGATATTGAGCATGGGTTGGAAGTTGTATGCGCCTGTATTCTGCCGGCAATTCTGATCCAGTCCGGATTTGCTATTGCAAAACCTATTCTCCATCCTGTCATGGCATAGGTTTTGGATACACCTGTGATCAGTGCAACCTGATCTTTCAGTCCAGGATCAGCTTCCAGTATATGGGGAACCCTGCCCGAGCCGTAGTAGAGGTCTTCGTATATGTCATCTGAAATAACCCATATACCAGTTTCTCTCACAGCTGCGGCAATATCCTCAATCATTTCCCTGGTATTTACAAGACCTGACGGGTTACACGGAGAATTAAATATCATCCCCCTGGCTCCGGAAGCTGCTGCCAGCCGTATGTCATCTCCCGTGATAAGCATTCCGCCTGTTTCCGGGTAAACAGGAACACCTCCGAGACGCTTTACCATCTGGGGATAACTTACCCAGTACGGTTTTGGAAGAAGTACTTTGTCTCCTGGAGAAACAACAGCCTCAAGCATGTTTGCAATGCTGTGTTTGGCTCCGTTTGAAACCATGGCGTTTTCAATTTTATAATCCTGATAGTGTACTGCACTCCATCTGTCAGCAACGGCCTGTCTCAGTTCAGCAATACCCATGCTGGGGGTGTACAGTGTTTTTCCCTCTGCCATGGCCTTTTCTGCTGCCTTAATTGCTGCCTGAGGTGTTGGAAAATCGGGCTGGCCTGCAGTCAGTGAAACAATGTCAGCTCCTGCAGCTTTCATGGCAGCAGCTTTCGCAGTGTACATCAGTGTTGCAGATCCTTCCAGTGACGAAGCATTCCTGGCGTAGTGCATCAGTTCCTCCGGTAATAGTTCTTGAGTGCCTTCTCTACAGATGGAGTGACCAGGGTATTGAGATCTCCCCCAAACCTGGCCACCTCTTTTACCACCGTTGAAGACAGGTACATATTGTGTTCTGACGGCATCATATAGATCCCCGTAATTTCAGGGGCCAGCCTTCTGTTCATAAGCTGCATCTGAAACTCGTACTCAAAATCCGAATTGGCTCGAAGTCCTCTTATAAATATCAGATATCCCTCCCGGCGCATATAGTCTATCAGTAACCCGTCAAATGATCGTACTGTAATATTTCCCTGTATACCCTGCTCCAGAATAGCTTTTTCAGCAAGTTCGACCCTTACCTCAGTATCAAACACCATTGCTTTTGAGCTTTTATTGACCACGGCAACTTCCAGAGCCTCGAACATACCTGCTGCCCGCCTTATGATGTCCAGATGCCCTGCGGTAACAGGATCAAATGTTCCGGGATAGACTACCTTCACAGTTCCACTTCCATTGTGTGTATATGAGTGTCTCCGTACTTCCTGTGCTTCCAGTTCCCACCGAAGTCTTCGCCTCCTGATTCCACCACAACAACACCGCCGTGATTAACCTTTAGACTCCAGTCGTAGCTGCGTATCCATGAATATATATCAGTATCAGCGTAAGGTGGGTCCAGAAAGACAATGTCAGCCGGGGGTATCAGCCGCGACATGACACCAGGGATTTTTCCCCTGACAGTTATGCACTTCTCCGAATAGTTTTTTTCTCTGAAAAATTTCTTTATCCTGCCTAGATTCACAGGTGATCTGTCCACAAACACCGCCAGCTTCGCCCCGGAACTTACACAGTCTATTCCAAAAGCGCCGCTTCCGCTGAAGAGATCCCAGACCACGGCATCTTCAACCCTGTCCGCAAGGATATTCATCAGAGCCTCGCGAACCCTCGATGGCGTCGGTCTTACTCCCTTCAAATCAGGACGGAGAACCTGGCCACGCCAGATTCCCCGCCCTATTCTAAGCAAGTTTTCCCCTAGTAGGGTCTGATTATGTGAGGAGTTACAAATATAACCAGTTCACTTGTTTCCTCGTTTTGTGAGGTGTACGTGAACAGCCAGTCTCCCAGGAGAGGAATATGCCCGAGTATGGGTATTTTCTTCTCCAGCTCGGTGGTCTTGCTTCGCATGATTCCACCTATAACAGCCGTTGCTCCGTCGTCTATCATCAGAGTTGTCTGCGCCTCCTGTGTAAGGAAAATGGGCTGATCGTTGGCTGTTGCCTCGCCGGCCAGATCGCTCACGACAGGGTTAAGCTCCAGAGTCACATTGTTATCCGCGTTGATGTGAGGGGTAACTGTGAGACTCACACCGATGTTGTAAAGCTGAACATATGTGTTACCGTCGGCATCCTTCAAAGACAGAGGTACCTGCTTTCCGCTCATGACCATTCCTGTCATGTTGTCGCAGATAGCGATTCTTGGCTCTGAAAGAATGTGAGCACGGTTCTGCTGCTCAAGGTAACTTATTGTTGCATTAATATCGAGCAGATTCGTTATGTGACCAAACTGCACTGTACCGGTAGGGGCTCCAACGCCGAGAGTTGTTTCAATTCCCACATGGGTCAGATAGTCTGATCTGCCGAGATTTCCTACACTCCAGTCAATACCGAACTCGCTGGATGCACTGGCATCGATCTCCACAAGTTTTGCTTCAATCATTACCTGTGCTGTGGGGCTGTCAAGTATAGGAAGAAGTCTTCCTATTTCGTTGATCTTCCTTGGAATATCGGACACAATCAGCGAATTAGTTCTTGTGTCCACAGAGATCTGCCCTCTTTCAGAGAGAACAGACTGAGTTGCCTCCTGGATATCCGCGGACTGAGCGTACCTGATCACGAATACTTCCGTAAGAAGGTCCTGCAGATTCTCACGCTCTGCGTCACTTGTCGCCATCTGGTTAATTTCCGTGTAGAAGGCATCCCGTTTCATAATCCTGATAGTGTTGTGCCCGGACATGGTTGCCATCAATTCCTGAGAATCAAGAATCGCCTGGAGCGCGTCGCGCCATCCGAGATTGCGAAGCCTTGCAGTAACTGTTCCCTGATAGTTTTCGGGGATGATGATGTTCATACCGCTGACATCGGCAATAGAACGCATCACAGTTCTTATCTCGGCATCGACAACATCAATTGTAATCCTGCGACCACCGGTGCCGGACCACTCTACAGGAAATCCATCGTCTACAAACCTCTGGGCTTCAGATACCTGAATACCCTGGGTTACACTTGCCACACCGTATCCTGCACCTGCAGGTGTTACGCCAGCGGGGTTTGACAGAGCAGGGACACTTCCACCTGTAACAACCTGTGGAATCTCCTGGGAAGAAGCAGACCATGAGGTGAAAGGAGTTCCGGCAGGATCGGTGCTGAGTAAAAGAACCAGCCTGTTGCTCTCCTGAAGAGAGGTGCTGTAGTTCATCAACTCACCGTTAACATCAATGATTACCCGAACAATACCGTCTGGTGGAGCCTTGTACTGACTTGTTCTTACAGCACTGACACCACCTCTGTTTACTGCGAAGTCTGTTGCCGGAAGAGCGTGAAGCGCATCTCCCAGATCGATGACAACCCGCATCGGATCGGTAAGCAGAAACTTTTCGTAGCTGATGGGACCATCTGTTACAATGGTCACCTCGGTACGGTCGCCGCTAGGCACAACCGAGATATCAGTAACCCGGTAAGCCATAACCGGCACAGCCAGTACCAGTAGGATCAGAGCGATCATACGCATTACAGACCACCTTCTTCATGGAGTCGCATGGAGAATATCGTTGGTATCGATGTGGTACCTCCGAGCCCATCCTCCGCGCCGACAGTAACTTCTTGAACAACTATTACTTCATTACCTGTTATTTCTGCAATATGAGTATTGTTTCGAAGTACTGTACCCTCTTTCAGTACGTAAGCCACTCCGTTTGCATCCTCAACCATTGCCTGATCTCCGCCTGTCGGATCAAGAGTAATTCCTACAAGGTGAAGTTCCTCTATCGTAAGGTCTCCAACTGACCTTCTCAAATCTCTGCTGCTCAGTGGGAATTCACTGAATGGATCGGGGCGGCTGGAAACCGACTCGTATATTCTGAAAACGCCGCCAAATGAAACATTGGCTGAAGCAACTCCAGAACCGCCTGATGCCCCGCCACCGGTCTGTCCGGCAACCCTGTATCTGATCATCTGCATGTCAGCCTCGGGCAATCTGGTTTCCACAGATCCAATTTCTGTCCATACCGCAATACCGCCATTGGAAATTGACCATATGGTACCGTCGTCAAGTTCACATATCCTCTCCGGCTGATCAGAAAGACCTGCAGCAATAATTTCGCCGCCATCCATTCCAGTAATACCATCAGCTGTGTAAAGAAGATCTGATCCTGTAATTAAACCTGCAGACAGCTCATCCCATCCGTTCTGATCGTTCTGGATGTAGATGAAGCCGCCGCTCTCTGCATACAGATTACCCTGACTCATGTATATATCTGTCGTACTGTCCGGCAGAGTAGTTTCCACAAGCAGACTTTCCGATACATCAAACCTGCTGGCAGAACCATCAGTATTCATCCAGGCCAGCATACTGCCGTCACTGCGGAAACTGCCTGAAGCACTTTTCTCCGCTGCCTCAACTGCAGTTTCCAGCTCAGTGCATTCCTGGTTTGTAATATCCACAGAACCGTCTGCATACAGAACAGCTACACGGCTGTCCACTGCAGATACACCACACGGCACCTTATCCTGTGAAAGCACAATGCCTGTAACCTGATCATCCTTAAAAACCGTGATTGTGCTGTGTGACAGCACTGCAGCGCCACCCTCAATAGCAGCCAGGTCAAAAACTGATTCTTCCAGGGGCAGATCGGTTTTTACAGCCGACCAGTCTCTGGTCCCGGTACTCCAGCGCATCACCGCGCCGTCTGCTGTTAGAATCCACACATCGCTGCCTGCACCTTCCATATCCACGGCATCAGACGGAAGGGCAACATCCAGCCAGCCTGCCACAGGCGTATGCTCCAGAATGGTTACATTCACTGCTGTGGATTCCGCCTGACTCTGGTCGACCGGTTTTTCTCCGCACCCTCCTGCGAGAAGGAAGAATGCAACGGTAAGTGCAGTCATTTTCAACATTCGGAAATCTCTGTACATCGTTCTTTTCCCCCCTCTCCGTTACGGCTGAATGTACGCCGAAAAAGTAAATGTTGTTTCAATATTGTCGAATTTACCCTCAGCAGCTTTCAGCTGGTGAACCTGCAGATTTGATACAGAACTCATCATAGGCTGCTGAGTCAGCTGATCAAAGAAAACACCAAGGCGGTGAAATCTTCCCGTCAGTGTTATCTGCCAGTCGTACACCTGATTGTTGTTTTCAACAACCGGCGCCATGGGCACAAGTGAAACTATCTGCAATCCGCTACCCTCAGCAAACCCTGTAAGCATATCCAGAATCTCTTCCTGGTCGTATTCCCGTGGAAGAAATCTGTCCAGCTCCTCCAGCTCCTGAGTGTACATCTCTATCCTCTGTCCTATCATGGCCAGATCATCGGTGGTCTGAGCCTGAAGCTGTCTAAGCTCAAGCTCTTTCATCTCCAGTGTCTGCTCGCGATCGGCAATTTCAACCTTGACCGACGAAGCGAAGAAGTTGAAATAGCTGAATACCAGCGCCCCGAGGAGAATAATCCCAATGATGAACCTGAGGATGCGAGGATCTCGAAAATCAACAGCCAATGTCCGCCTCCCTTCCAGGTTCAGTTTTTACTGGAGTGCAAATACTCATCTAGTTCCCCCTCCGGACCCCGACCCAAAAGCAGAGAGATCTATAGGCCAGAGAGTAAGAGTATCGCCTGCGGTAAGAACAAAGCCATCATCCGCCTCGGCATATGTATACGATTCAGCACCATGGTGTGCCACGAGGCCAACCGTTACAGAAGAAGGCATGGAGTAGCCGGTTCCTGTTTCCGTGTTCGGAAGAGAAGGATAGAACTGAGCTTCAATAAAGAAAACTCCTGCAGCGTTTGTGAAAACTGTCTGACCTCTAACAGCCGAGCTGTCCGGATCAACAACAAGTTCAACTGCAATTCCCTCTGCCGGCACAGTCTTTGCCGTATCGGCGTAGATAGTTCCCGTGATATAGGTCAAAGTTTCGGTGGACCCGAAAGGATCACAACCGGCAAGCAATACTACGGCACTAAGTGCAACCAGTGCCAGGATCGTCTTTTTCATGATACCCCCAATCAGATTCCGGCGTAGTCGCCAACAAGTGGTTCAAGCGACGTCTGGTTTACGCCTATGTCAGTGCTGAACTGGTACCTGGTTTCGCCGCCTCCGGCGTCGACAACAGGTGCCACATTGTAATTCTGTCCAAAGTCTGTGAGAATAAATAGCTGGTTGACACCGTCCGGCATTGTTTCCTCAAGCCTGGTCTGGAAAGCAACTATATCTCCCCAGGTTCTTGCTATCCCTGAAATGTGCAGGTTGCTGTCGCCCAGAGAAAGCTCGGTAAGGTAGATACTTTTACCGGATTCCTCGGCAAATTCAGCCTGTTCGGGGTAAAGAGCCCTTACCAGGTACTCAAGAATGTAAACAGTGCTCTTCTGTTCCAGAGACAGAGCATTAACAGCAGCCCTCTTCTCGGTAAGCTGTGCTTCAAGAGCATCGAGATCCTGCTGCCTTGAAACCTGCTGCTGCATACTCGATATCTCCGTGTTTTTCTGACTGATCTCCTCATCAAGCTGATTTCTTGTTTTTGTGAGACCAGTATAATGAATGAACAAGACTATAACACCCACCACTATAAGACCCAGAGGTGCCCAGCTCAGAATACTGAGAACAGGAGAAGCCGCAGCACTTGTTTTTCGAGTCTTTCTGGTCTTTTCCTCAACAGGCAGAATGTCTATATCCAGGCTGCCCGGCTCAAGCGATTTGAGAGCAAGACCGACAGCCACTGCAATCACAGCTTCAACTGAGTGCATGGCAGCTTCATCAGCCACAAGAGATCCATCAAGCTCGATATCACCGAGAACATCAAATCTCTCAACAGGCAGTCCATGATGCTCGCTGAGTGTTTCAGCAAGACCGGCCATAAGCGAGCAACCACCGCTGAGCAGCATTTTATCGATCCGGCTGCTTTCTCCGGAAGCCTGGAAACTGATGAAAGACCTTCTCACACTTGTGGAAAGCTCTTCAAGTACACTGCTCACCGCACTTTTCACATCCGCTTCGGAAACCCCTTCAGGAAGATCACCTTTAAGGATCGATTCCGCCGTGGAGTAATCTACGCTCAAGGTTCTGAGAATAGCCTCTATGAACCTCGCTCCTCCCATGGCAATGTCTCTGTTAAAACTGGGCACCCCACCCTTTGTTATAACCAGGTTTGTGTTGTCTGAACCAACATTCAGAATGGTAACACACTCGTCTGCAGAAGGATGGTAGGAGTTCTCATAGGCCCGGAGCAGTGCGAACTGTTCCAGATCTACCGATGAAGATCTGATACCGGCGCCCTGTACAACGCTTCTGTGAAGGTTGATGACTTCCTTTTTAGCGGCAACCAGAAGAACTTCCATCTGCCCGGGAGACGATTCCTCGTTGAGTATCTTGAAATCGATACTCACTTCGTCTACCCTGAACGGGATGTGCTGCTCCGCTTCCCAGTGAATTGCCTGACGAGCCTGAGCCTCTGTCATTTTTTCCATTGGAATTCGGCGAACGATGACGCTTCTGCCGGAGACTGCCGAATTAACCGTTTTCGTTTTGATGCCAGACTTAGTCAGGGCATCCTTAATGGATTCTACCAGATGATCTCTGTTGATCACCTCTCCGTCGACAACTGTATCCGGAAGCAATTCAACGATGGCGTACTTACTGAGCTTGATTCCCTTTCCCGATCGAAGAAGCTCCACCACCTTTACAGAATGGCTACCAATATCCAGGCCAACAGACGACTTACCTGACCCACCAAAGATCAGCATGTCTCCCCTCCCTGCAATCGACTCCGAACAACCATCTGATCACCTCCGGAATCCGCTAATCCCAATAAAAACCGGGACTTGTTACCTCACTGTGCTGTTACCCTATTAACACAGGCACCCCTCGTCAATACCCCAACTTCATAACTGATGAATTTCATATTTCTATTGACACAGGTTCTGAAAAATGTATCTTTGGTTCACAGGAGGTACATTATGGTCAAGATGGGAAGAAACACCGGCCTGGTAAGCAGCATCAAAGACATAGAGGAACAGTCGGTGGCTTCCGTCCGACTTACCGTTCCAGTCAGACCTGATCAGGAAGAAGCCCTAACTCGTATTGTAAGAACAGTTTCAACCAGCAGATCTAAGAATAACAGGCAACAGAGAATCACAAAAGCCTCCATAATAAGAGCTTACATAGACGCAATGTCTTCAGTGGCCATGGACTATGACGAGATTCCGGATGAAAAAGAGTTTGCCAGACGACTTGCTGAAGTCATCTCAAAGTAGCATTACAGCACCGTACCATCTGGAACACTGACTCCTTTTGGTACCACTATGATACCGTCCCGGATGTATATACCGTCCCCGTCAAAGAAGTCCAGTTCAGCCTCGTTAACCAGTCGAACATCGTTACCCAATCTGACATTTTTGTCCAGTATTGTGTTTTTGATAACACAATTTCTACCAATACCAAGAGCAGGGTAGCTGGCGTTGACTGCACCGGAGTCCCTCGCGTGCCCCCTCCAGAAATCGGTTCCCATGTTTATACTGTTGCTTATGGTTGTACCGGAACCTATGTAACTTCTTATCCCTATTATTGAGTTTTCTATTTTCGCACCTGCAATATCAGATGCCCCGCACACGATGGTATTGTTAAGCACAGTGTCTTTGACTCTGGCTCCAGGCAGAGCCCTTGCCCTGGTGTACAGAGGTGTAAAATTAGAGTACATATCAAACTCCGGATCAGGCATGGCCATATCTATGTTCGCCTTGAAAAAACTGCTGATCGTTCCTATGTCAGACCAGTAACCGTCGAACAGATACGATGTTACCTTGTAGCGTTCAATTGCGTCAGGGATGATTTCTTTTCCGAAATCTGTCTTATCTCTGTCTTCATCCATAAGAATTCTGCGGAGAACTTCAGGCTTAAAAAGATATATTCCCATACTGCCCAGGAAAGGACGGTCTTCGGTTACTCCTTTCTGATCACTGGTGAGACCTGACAATCTTTCAGGAGATGGTTTTTCAACAAATCCTTTTATAACACCATCTGTGGCAACCTGCATGATACCCAGACCGGGGGCCTCTTCGGTAGTTACAGGTTTGGTCGCAATACTGATGTCCGCATTGGATGCCTTAAACTCACTTACAAAACTGGAGAAGTCCATCCGGTAAAGCTGATCACCGGACAGAATCAGAACCATATCGGAACACTGGGAAAGTATGTGAACAAGCCCCTGACGAACTGCGTCAGCCGTACCCTGAAACCAGTCTGTGTTTTCAGGAGTCTGCTCTGCAGCCAGTATGGATACAAATCCGTCGGAGAACCGGTCAAACCTGTAAGTCTGCCCCACATGTCTGTTAAGACTCTCACTGTTGTACTGCGTAAGAACAAGAATCTTCTTTATGCCGTTGTTTACACAGTTGGACACCGGAATGTCAATCAGTCTGTATTTGCCGCCGATGGGTACGGCAGGTTTGCTTCTGTGAAGCGTAAGCGGGAAAAGCCTGGTCCCCCTGCCGCCGCCGAGAATAACAGAGACTATGTCCATAACAACCCCCCGTTTTGCTGTTGCAGTGCAGGTTCTAATTAGCAACAATTTCATCTCTGAGTCAATGCCACTGAATTCAACAACTCACCGAATTACGAATTTTGTTGAACTCATACCTTGACATTATTAAATATTAGGTATATTTGTTTTAATGAATTGGAGGTTCAACATGAATATTGGTGATATCAGATGCCCATCGTGCGGAAAGCCGATGATACCTGTCAGACTTCACTGCACCACGTGCGATCTTTCTGTTGAAGGTCATTTTGAAACAGATGCTCTGGCCGGGCTCAACACTGCAGACCAGGCTCTGGCCATTGCTTTCATCAGAAACTTCGGATCTATAAAAAAACTGCAGGAAGCTCTTGGGGTAAGTTATCCCACAGCCAGGGCAAGGCTTGAAAAACTTGTAGAGAAGCTTAACAGGGGAATGAAGATGGACCCGGCACAGTCTGTTGTAATAGACAAACTGGACAAAGGAGAAATAACTGTTTCAGAAGCACTGGAGGTTCTGTGACATGCCGGCGTTCTTTCTTGTTTTCAGGATCGGCAGATTCACAATACCTCTGCCATGGTTTGCAGTCTGGCTGATGCTGCTTCCGGTGGTTCCTGCCGCAATAATTGCCAGCCCGTTTTTCCACAACAAAAGTTACGGAAACATACTGCAGAATGCACACCTGGCCTGGTGGATCATCGTTGGTCTTCACGGACTTACAGTTAACATTGACAGCAAAAACGGCGACAGAATATTTCTGTCATTTGTGTAAAGGAGACCGGTAATGAGCGATTCAAGAATGAAAATACTGGAAATGCTTTCAGAAGGTAAAATCACAGCAGATGAGGCTTCCTCCCTTCTGGAGAAGGTAACCGCTTCTGAAAGCATCACAGATACACCGGAAGGAAAAACAGACGGCAACACAACATCTCCGCGGTATCTGCGGGTTGTGGTCAACAGCACAGACGGAGACAAAGTCAATGTAAAGATTCCAATGAGCCTTATCAGAACGGGAATCAAGCTTTCTGCTCTGATGCCGGCAGAGGCGGCGGCAACAATGCAGGAGAACGGAATCGACCTTACCACGCTGAGAGACCTGCCCACAGACGAACTCATCGATGCTCTCCGCGAGCTGGAGGTAAATGTTGACAGCACTGATGGTGACACTGTAAGGGTATTCACCGAGTAGGTCACAGCAGTTATCTTTTTGTAGATTAACCCCCTGAGGCCAACAATCGAATCAGGGGGTTACCCATATGAAAATCGCCCTTGCCGGGCAGCCGGGCTGCGGTCGCTCTACCCTTTTCAGGGCGCTTGCAGGCTCTCCCAGCGCTGATACTTCAAAACCACTCACTGTACATGTACCGGATGAACGAATTGACTTTCTGGCGGAACACTGGAATCCCAGAAGTATAGTTACCGCTACCGTTACCTTTTTTGATGTACCGTCACCGGCATTCAGCCCGAAAAACATGGGCAGAATAAAGGAGTCCTCTGCTGTGGCATACATTCTTGACAACTATGCCCTGGGAAATCTGGAAGAGACCTTTCTTCAGAATGAATCGGAACTGATGATCTCCGACTTGAGCATTATTGAGAAGCGCATTGCCAGGCTTCAGAAGGAGAGCAAAGGGAAACTGGCTGAAGCTCAGCTTCTCAGACGGGCCATGAACTCTATTGAAAATGAGATTCCTCTGAGACTTGTTGAGTTTACAGAGCAGGAACTGGACATTCTCTCACCATTCTCACTTGCTTCACTGAAACCGCTGCTGGTTGTTTCAAACAGAGCCGGGAAAGGTGTCAGTGATGAAACAGCGGCAGGTGAACTTGTCACAAGACACGGAGGAGCATTTCTGGGAATAGACAGCGGGTTCGAGCTTGAACTGTGTGATTTCCCTGAGGAGGAAAGGGGCGAGTTTCTGGAATCAATGGGATTCACAGAGTCTGGAAAGACAAGAGTACTTTCGGCAGCATATTCGCTTCTTGATCTCATCAGCTTCCTAACCATGGGCAAAGATGAAGTAAGGGCATGGCCGGTGAAGAACGGCAGCACCGCCCTGGAAGCTGCCGGTACAATCCACTCTGACCTTGCGAGAGGCTTTATCCGTGCACAGGTGATACCTTTTGACCTGTTCAGAACCACACCAGATGAAGCAGAGCTCAGAAAGACAGGTTCAATGGGCCTTCACGGAAAAGAATACGTCATACAGGATGGCGACATCCTGGAGATCAAGTTTTCTGTTTAGCCAGATCTCTCATCTGGTGAATAACAGATCCGACCTCTGCAGATCCTATGAAAATTACGCACAGCCAGTAAAGCCAGATAAGTGTGGCCATGATACCTATGAATGAACCGTACACTATACCCCAGTCAGGTGCGCTGACAGCCCGCATGTATATGTCTGTGCCTGCACCTGTCAGAACCATGGCCAGCAGAGCCATGAGCGCCGACATTTTCATTGGCATCGCTTTGTTGGGTGCTGCCCAGTAGAGAAGAAAGAAAACCAGAAAGGTAAAAGTAAGACTCAGGATACGGGCAAGAAGCCCTGTTAGCCCAGGGCCGATCAGTGGCAGCGATGTAAGGTATTCTCCTGCAGCAGAGCCAGCGGCAAACTTTGCCCCAATGGTAAAAACAGCGGCAAAAAGAAAGCAAAGAGCCACCAGTACTGCCAGAAGAAAGTCGTACAGTTTACCCCAGACGATGTGTCTGCCCGGAGCCTCAAACACTTTGTCCAGAGCGGTGCGAATGGTTCCGAACAACCGGCTTACCATCCAGAGAAGCGTGACAAAACCGATGATACTTATGGTGGAACCGCCACCTAGAACGGCTTTTTCAAGATCAGCTATTACACTCTGCGGCACGAAGGGATTCAAACCTGTGAGCCAGTTCATGAACTCTTCTCTGAAGGAAATATCACCCATTACGACCAGGGTACTGAAGTGAAAAATCAGTACTGTGAGAGGTATAAGGGTAACCAGCACATTGAACGCCACAGCAGCAGCACCGAAGTAAACATTGTCACGCCCCCACCCCAGGTAGAACCGGTGGAAGAACATTCCTGTAACTCTTAACGAATGTTTAGCCCCGCTGATAATCTTATTCCACGGTAACACTCTTCGCAAGGTTTCTCGGCTTATCAACATCACATCCTCTGGAAACAGCCACATAATACGAAAGAAGCTGAAGAGGTATCACAGAAAGAAGCGGAACAAGAATGTCTGTGAGCGGTGGTATTTCAAGAACCCAGTCTGCAACTGTTCTGATCTCGGCGTCTCCCTCTGTGGCAATAGCTAGAACCCTCCCCTTCCGTGCCTTCACTTCATGGATATTGGACATGACCTTCTCGTAGGCAGCATCTTTTACTGCAATAACCGCAACAGGCATCATATCATCTATCAACGCTATAGGACCGTGTTTCATCTCTGCCGCCGGATACCCTTCGGCATGTATGTAACTGATCTCCTTCAGCTTCAGAGCGCCTTCAAGGGCCACTGGATAGTTAACTCCGCGACCCAGGTATAGAAAATTGCTTGTGTAGGTAAACTGCCTGGCTATTTCCATGATGGAATCACAGCCTTTGAGAATGGTTTCAACTTTCTCGGGAATTTCCATTATTCCGCGGCAAAGCTCTATACCGTCTTCTCTTGTAAGGTTGCCCTTGGCTCTTCCAAAGGCCAGAGCAATAAGAGAGAGGATCATGGTCTGACCAGTGAAGGCCTTTGTAGAGGCAACCCCGATCTCCGGACCGGCGTGGATGTACACACCACTGTCTGTCTCCCTGGCAATAGTTGAACCAACCACATTTACAATACCCAGAGTTCTGATTCCCCGTTCTTTTGCAAGACGAAGTGCCGCCAGAGTATCAGCTGTTTCTCCACTCTGACTGATAACAAACATCACGGTACCGTCTTCCAGAACAGGATCTCTGTATCTGAATTCACTGGCGTATTCAACATCAACCGGTATTCTGGCCAGTTTCTCAATGATGTATTTACCGATGAGTCCGGAATGCCAGGAAGTTCCACATGCGGTTATGACAATTCTCTTCACACCACGCATGTCGCTCTCGGACATTTCAATCCCGCCAAGCCTGGCTGTACCGTTCACGAGATCAATTCTGCCTCTGAAAGCATTTCGCAGCGATTCAGGCTGGGAGTTGATTTCCTTCAGCATGTAGTGGGGATATCCGTCCTTTTCAATCTCGGCCAGATCCCAGTCCACATGCTGTATTCTGTCTCTGGTCATTCTGGGATCAGATGAGTTGGAAGAAATACCGCCACTTGTAATTTCGACAATCTCTCCCTCTTCAAGGTAAATAACGCTTCTGGTGTGTGCCACAATGGCGGCTACATCACTGGCTATGATGTTCTCGCCCTCACCGATGCCTACAACCAGAGGGCTTCCATATCTCGCAGCCACCACAGTAGACGGCTGATCCGCACTGATCACCGCAATTCCGTAGGTTCCCCTTACCTGGACAAGAGCATCTTTCACTGCGTTGAAAAGATCCTTGCCTGTGTCAACTTCACTGCCTATGAGTTTTGCCAGCACTTCCGTATCTGTTTCCGATTCAAAGGAAAGACCGCGCTCTATAAGTTTCTTTCGGAGAGACTTGTAGTTCTCTATTATTCCGTTGTGAACAAGTGAAATTCTACCGGAAAAATCACTGTGGGGGTGGGCATTCACTGTTGTTGGCTCTCCATGGGTGGCCCATCTGGTGTGGGCGATGCCCGTAGAGGCACCGGCAGCTTCCCCGGGATCCATCTCTTCAAGATCGGCAACTCTTCCTGTACACTTGCGTACAACAAGCTCATTGTTCATCTGCAGGGCATATCCGGCGGAATCATAACCTCTGTACTCAAGTCTTTTCAGCCCGCTCAGAAGAACATCCAGTGCTTTTCCCTTCCCCACATATCCAACTATTCCACACATTTAAGTACCTTTCTGAACAGAGCATAATCATCGTCCAGGATTTCCTGCGCAGTATTCTCTGCAATAAACCTTACAACAGGTTCCGTACCGGACGGTCTGATATGAACCCAACCGCCTTCCCGTCGCCACCACAGTCCATCGGATGTATCATCCGGTTGCCCCAGGTACTGTTCAAGAAGAACGGCCATCCTGCTGAAATCTCCGGTGTATTCCACTTTTCTTTTGATGTTGATATACTCCGGAAAGCTGTCTGCCCACTGGGAAACGGTGGTTTCAGGATGCTCTCTGAGATAGGAGATCACGTAGGTCATTGCAACTGCACTGTCCCTGCCCAGATGGCAGTCTCTGTGAATAACTCCTCCGTTCCCTTCTCCCCCGATATCAGCTCCTCTTCTGTCCATTTCCTCTACAACATTTACCTCACCAACCGGACTTCTGAACACATTACAGCCGTGTTTTTCGGCAGCATCTTCCGAGAGCCTGGAAGTAGACAGGTTAACAACAGCAGGTCCAGGCTGGTGTGCCAGAACATAATCCAGAGCCATTGCCACAGTGTACTCCTCACCAATCAATCTGCCGGTGTTGTCAACCAGAGCAAGTCTGTCTCCATCCGGATCAAAACCAAAACCCACATCAGCATTTCTTGCAACAACCTCTTCGGCTAGAATAGTAAGGCTCTGTGTGTTGGGTTCCGCAATCCTTGGAAAGTCACCATCAGGAGTCATCTCTGGAAATATCATTTCCCATTCAACATCCAGGGCTTCCATAGTCGCAGGACCCAGCAACGCTGCTGTAGCTCCGGTCACATCAAGAACGACCTTGAGTTTTCTTCCAGTTTTTATTGCAAGCGGCAGCTCCGCCACAAGTTCTGCATGCCTCGCAGTACTGCCATCAAGAATCTCTGTCCGGGAACACCCCCTGTAATCTGTCCACTTTCTTTCTGCAGCAAGAAGGCCTGTCAGCCTGTTCCTCTCCTCTGCCCTGAGGAAAACACCGTCGGAACCAATAAGTTTCAGAGCGTTCCAGTTGCCTGGATTGTGGCTGCTGGTCACGGCAATACCACCGGAGACCCCGTCTTTCATCGCTTCAAGCTGGACGGTAGGCGTTGTTACAACACCCAGAAGCACAGGTGTACACCCCACACCGAGCAGACCGGCACACACTGCAGCTTCTACTGCAGGACCACTCTTTCTGGTATCTCTGCCAACAACAACTCTTCCCGGCCCGACAAGCTCCCCGAATGCCGCTGCAAAACTGCATGCATCCTGTACAGTGAAACTGTCACCGAATATGCCCCGTATACCGGAACCGCTGATTATAGGCTTGTTCATCGGATGTCACCTTTCAGAAACGGAGCCGCTGGAGCCGACGATCGGAGTCGAACCGATGACCTGCGCATTACGAATGCGCTGCTCTACCAGCTGAGCCACGTCGGCTCCGCGAAGTTCACAATTCTATTTTCATATACCCTGGTCGTCAACAGCAGACAACTGTACGTTAAGTGAGAAGATATACTGCGAATAGCCCAGGTCAGTTTCTGCCGCAGGGTACACTACAGTTTCTGTACCGTCTTTCATTACCCGGTCACTCTTCATGTCCATCCAGCCGTATCTGTACTCAAGACGGGCGGAAACAGGACCCCAGAGCACAATGTCAGTTCCGGCTGAGGCGGCAAAACCTACACTGGAACCATCTTCTTCTACGAAACTGCCAAAGTCATCGGTTCCGGAATAGCTGCCGCTTACCCCTACAATTCCCGGGCCGCCAAACACGCTGAACCCGTCCATAACAGGAAGCTGGCCGCAGGGGAATGCCCAGTAAAGCATGGATGATATTTCACCATCCCATCCGGAAGATGCCTTTTTACTGAAATACTCTCCGCCGAGATGAAACACAAGCGGTCCGGGAGCATCCAGAGAAGCAACAATTCCATAGGAGACACCAGGTGTTCTGAATCTGAGATCATAGTTCTCTTCCACAGGAGAAAAGCTGGAAACGGAAGTTCCCACTCCTATTCCCATGCCGCCGGGAAGTCCGGAAAAGGCCGCCAGTACCCAGACAAGACTAAACATCATTCTGCTTTATCCAGTTGAGAAGACCTCCAGCTTCAAGAATTTCCAGCATGTCCGCCGGAAGCGGAGGGAAGCTGAATTCTGCGTCTCCCACCTCAAGAATTCCCCTTGCCGGATCAACTGTAACCTTGTCTCCAGGTTTGTAGTAATCCACAGCTTCAGGGCTCTGAACAAGAAGAAGCCCCTGGTTTATGGAGCTTCTGTAAAATATCCTGGCAAATGATTTTGCGATAACCGCACTCACACCAACATACTTGAGACCCAGAGCAGGCTGTTCTCTGCTGGAACCGCAACCGAAATTTGTTCCAGCCATGATAACATCTCCCGGTTTCACCTCATTCCTGAAGTCAGGGTCAAGATCTTCAAGCAGATGGTCAATGATCTCCGGACCGGTGGCACAGGTGTAGGTGTACTTTCCAGGAAACAGGAGATCTGTGTTGATATCGTTCTGATCGTAGTAGTGAACGGCCATGCTAAACCTCCCTGGGGTCTGTTATCACACCGGTTATCGCTGTAGCGGCGGCTGTTTCAGGACTTCCGAGGTAGATGAATGCATCCTTCTCACCCATTCGTCCTTTGAAATTTCTGTTCGCAGTGGAGAGACATACCTCTCCTGGAGCCAGTGCACCCTGGTGTGCACCAAGACATGGCCCGCATCCCGGAGGGAGAACCACAGCACCTGCTTTTACAAACTCTTCAATTATTCCCTGCTGCAGAGCCTTCACATACTCATCACGACTTGCAGGCCCAACAAGCATCCTTACTGAAGGAACTACTTTCCTGCCCTTCATCACCTCAAGAGCTGATTTCAGGTCTTCAACCCTGCCGTTTGTACAGGTTCCAAGAAACACCTGATCCACTCTCGTCTCAGGAAGCTCGGACACAGCACAGACATTGTCTACAGTGTGAGGTCTGGCAACTACCGGAACAATCTTATCCAGATCAAAGCTGTGTACCTGACAGAACTCCGCGTCGGAGTCACTCCATACGGCATCTTTGCACAGTTCTTCACCGAAAAGGAAGTTCTGTGTCACTCTGTCTGCCGGGAATACAGCTATTTTAGCACCCATCTCAATTCCCATGTTCGCAATGGTCATTCTCTCGTGGATGAGAAGGCCGCCTACAGAGCTACCGTGGAATTCAACCGCCTTGTAGTTGGCCCCGTCTGAACCGAGTTTCCCGATGATAGTAAGAATGAGATCCTTGGCAGACACACCTTTCTGCAGATAACCCTCAAGATTGATTTCGATAGTCTCCGGTACGCGGAACCATGTTCTTCCTGTTATCCACAGACCGGCAGCTTCCGTTCTGTCTATACCTGTGGCAAACGTATTAAAAGCACCGTATGTGCATGTGTGGCTGTCGCTTCCAACTACTATTCCTCCTGGAAGAGCCAGGTGCTGTTCCGGTAAAACCTGATGGCATATACCACACCCCACATCAAAAAACTTCTGTATCCCCTGTTCAGCCACAAATTTTCTTACCCTGGAGTGACCTGCCGCATGCTTGCTGGTGGCAGCAGGCGTAACATGGTCCAGAACAATGACGATTCTGTCGGGGTATTTAACTTTTCCGCCCGGTTTTGTGCTTTCGAACTTTCCTATTATAGCCGAACTGTTGTCGTGGGTAAGCACCAGATCCGGCTCTACAAACACTATTTCGCCGGTCTTCACAACCTTGCCAGCTGCGCGTCCGAGAATTTTCTGAACAAAAGTCTGCCCCATTTGGTTTCCTTTCTTAAGGTAATTCCACCATGTCCACCATGGTTGTACTATGAACAATGAACAAGGTTCCTTCAAGTGCCGCGAATTACCATTGCCTGCAGGCAGCCTCAGGTTTAATGTTTAGTATATGAAGTATGAAGGAGGAAACAGGTGAAAATTGTAAAAGGCACCCGTCTGATTCAAAGCGAGTATCCGGACCTTCTGAAAGATGAGTCTTCACTTTCCGGAGGAAACTGTCAGCTTGCCGCATGGCCGGAAAACCTTTCCGAAGCTGCTTCGTTCATAAAAGAATGTGCTGAAGACAGAGTTCCGCTCACCATATCAGGCGCAAGAACAGGTATCACCGGAGGAGCAGTTCCCATGGGCGGGGCAGTTGTTTCCTCGGGTCTGATGCAGGGAATAAAAAAAACGCGGGAACCTCACATAATCACCGTAGGAGCCGGAGAAACCCTGGACTCTATTCAGGAGTTCTGCCAAAGAGAAAAATCGGAATTCTTCTACCCCCCTGACCCAACTGAGACCACTGCATCCATAGGAGGAGCCATTGCCACCGATGCTTCCGGGTCCGGCAGCTACCTGTACGGTTCTACCAGAAAATGGATAAACAGGATTGTGATGGTTCTCCCCTCGGGAAAACAGCTGAATATTTCAAGGGGAGCCCATTTCTTCAAGAATGGCGTACTCAATCATCCTGTTCTTGGTTCCTTGACACTCCCATCACTCACAAGGTCTCAACCGGCGAAAAATGCAGCTGGTCTGTACATCAGACCGGACATGGATCTGATCGATCTGTTCATCGGCAGCGAAGGGAAACTCGGTCTTGTTGCTGAAGCCGACCTGATCCTTCAGAAGAGGCCCCATGCAATTACCAGCTTTGCGGTGTTCTGCAGCGAAAAACAGTTCTGGGAACTTCGTACCGACCTGATGAACACAAAACTGCGGGTAAGAGAACTTGAAGTACTGGCAGAGCCCTGCCTTTCATTCCTTCAGGAAAACACCGGACAGACTTTTACTGAAACAGGTGACTGGGTTCTTGTTGCATCAATCGAGGCTTCTTCTGAAGAAGAGCTGGATACGATACTGGAAACGCTGGATGTACTTCTTGAAGGAAGAGGAGTTTCTCCGGACAACACCTGGGGCGGTTTTGACAGTGCCCAGAGAAAAAAGCTCAAGGAGTTCAGACACCTGGTTCCGGAAACCGTAAACCGTATTATTTCCACCCTCTCACTCGACAACCATCGAATCCATAAGGTAAGTACCGATACCGCTGTGAAGCCTGAAGACCTGCTGAAGTACTACACCGTCATGAGAAAAATTTTAAAAGATTCCGGTGTTCAGTACATAGTTTTCGGCCACTCCGGGCAGGGTCATCTGCACGCCAACCTGATCCCTGTAAACACCGGCGAACTGGAAAGAGCCATGAAAGCGGTGGAACTGATCGCCGCGGAAGCTGTTGGCTTTGGTGGAACAGTGAGTGCCGAGCACGGTACCGGAAAGCTCAAGGCACCGCTTCTGAAACTGATGTACTCAGAACAGGAGCTCAATGAGATGAACTTGCTTGTGCAGAGCATCTCGTCGTGTTGAAACAGTCTTGTCTCTGAAGTTTTTGCTGGTATATTTCAGCGTTCAAAAGGTACCGCAGAACTCGAACCGGAGGTTTCTTAATAGGAACTGCACGAACCCTGAAGGAAACCGTTTCCGGAACGCCTGTTCTGGAAAAGCAAAGCCGTTTCCTGGCCTGCGGTACCCCTTTTTCATCAGGAGATGATCCAAAAGAACTGACAGGACTCCTTTCAAAACAATACAGGTTGAAAAAGGCCAGCCACCTCAGCTGGGCAATCCGGCTTTCCAATGGTACAGAGGTAAAAAACGATGGTGGTGAATCCGGTTCCGGCAGGTGCATACTGGACGTGATGCGGGAAATGGATGTGGAGAACTGCCTTGTGCTTGTTGCCCGGTGGTACGGCGGTAAACATCTGGGCGGTCTTCGCTTCAGGATCTACAGAAGAACAACAGCGGAGCTGATCTCGAGTTTTTCCTCTCCGCTGTAACATCCCACCTGTTGCATCAGAACCCTCCCAGGCTATATTTATCTTCGGAGACACAGGAGAGGTACCATGGACAAACAGTTTTTTGTATGCCATTCAACTGCGGATACCGATCTTGCAAAAGCACTGGTAGAAGAACTTGAGGCCAACGGGTACCGGTGCTGGCTTGCTTCAAGAGATGCGGATACAGGTCAGAACTCCGAAAAATCCGTTACCACTGCCATTCTCCACTCATCTGCACTGCTGCTTGTTTTTACGGAAAACAGCTCAGACTCGCGTCACATCAGAAGTGAACTGGACATTGCCGCAAATCAGAGAATACCCATTATTACGCTGAAGTTCCGCCGTGGTGAAGTTTCCGAGAGCATCGGTTACTACACACACCAGCAGCAATGGATAGACTGTACTCTCAATCAGTCAAACACACCGGAAATTATCTCTGCCCTTTTCAGTATCGCAAAAACGCCTGTGAAGTTACCGCAGGAAACAAAACAGATAAAGTGGTGGAAAGCTGCAGCGGCAGCTGTACTGGCTCTTGTTCTGTTTGTTGTTGTCTTCAACAACTCCTCGCATCCAGCCTCCACAGACTCACTGATCAACACTGCTTTTGGGGGAAGAGATTCATGGGATTACGTTTCAGATATAATCCCCGGCGGTACAGGCGGTTTTATTGCGGCAGGCGGATGGGACTGGGGCTACTGGAGCGAAATCTGGATTGCCGGTTTCAACTCATCAGGCAGCCTGGTTTACACCTGGTCGGATTCCATTTCAGGAAGCTGCAGACCCCTGATTCTGCCAACATCGGACAACGGCTGTATAACAGTTTTTACCGACTTTTCCGATGCAGACACGCACGGGTTCACCTACAGGGCTCTCCGCTTTAATTCTACAGGCGGAACGGTGTGGGAAACCCACGGCTCAATAGATCGTTCAGGAGGAGTACAGCCTGTTGTTTCCTCCCTTAACTGGCTTCCTGACAGCACTGTGGCAGCCTGTTTTACTGCATCGTTTCCAGAGAACACCAGACACGCAGTTTTTGTTGCAGAACTTGATGGTTCCAGTGGAGAAGGAAGTTCCTTTCAGATATCGGGAGACTTTGAAACACTGTCAATGGCAGTTTTTGCCAGTGGCAGCATGGTCCACGTAAGCAGGGAAATTGCAGGCAGCAACAACACCACAACAGAACTCCTGAGCCCGGAAGGAGTTCGACAGTCAACATTTGAAGATTCCGACGGTATTGCAATAAACTGCGTGGAGTGCGATGGAGACAACACCTTGATTGCTGCCGGTTCTGACATCAGCCACAGACTCACCGTTTTCAAACTGGGTAAAGATTTCAGTGTTCAATGGAAAAACGACTTTAACGGTGAGGTTACAGGAACGGTGTCCGATATTGTTGTGCTCCCGGAGGGAACGGTTATTCTTGCGGGTTCCACCCTTCCCGATGATGAAAACAACACTGACGGATGGGTTATGGGCCTCGACAGCTCAGGAAATATCAGGTGGCAGACCACTGTGGACGAAGATGGAGACCAGCACATTCTGACAGTCGAATCAAAACAGGATGGAACACTTCTGCTTGGCGGAACCACCACCCGTTTCGGAGACCGCGACGGATGGTTGTTTGAAATGACACCAGACGGGAGGTACAACACACCGTGCACACTTGGAATCGATCTTTTCTCTGAAGACTGGGAAACAGGATTCGTTCAGCAGTCGTTCTGGATTGTTGGCTCTGGAGAAAACAACCGTCCGGAGATAATACAGGAACAGGAAAACTTCGCTCTGACCACAGGTGTTGCTGTTATTCAGAGGAAAGCGGTTTCGCTTGTTCCAGGACTGTGCTTTGAAGTGGAAGTGTCTGCTGCGAACAGCACAGCGACACCGGACAGCCTGTGGGTAGCCCTTGGTACAATTGGGCAGAGCCTTCCCGCCGACCTTCCGGAAAACACCGATTGTGAGATAGTTTGGAACTGCCAGCCGTCACAGCAACTTGCAGTTTCAACTGGACGAATATCTCCCCGGTTTACAGTGGAAACACCTGTCACCTTCAATGAGACGAAACCTGTGATCTTTACAATTGAGAACCTTGAAGACTCTGTTTCCTTCAGAGCAAACGACAGCCTGCTGTTTACTGTACCATCTGCTTTTGAACCGGATTCACTGAGATTTTATATCAACGGCAGCTCAGGTTCCACTTCATGCCGGATACACAGCATCAGAGTGTTTCTAAGAAAGTGGTAATCTTCAGTAACTACTGCTCTCCTCAAATTTTCTAACAGCAAGGCAGCAGTTACCGCCTCCGAAACCAAATGAATTGGTAATCGCAGCCTGTATATCGAGTGATTCTGCTCCACTGGTAACGTAATCAAGCGTACAGTCGGGATCCTGGTCCCGGTGGTTGATCGTCGGTGGAATTCTGCCTGTGTAGACACTGAATACAGTTGACACAAACTCTACAGACCCGGCGGCAGCCATAAGGTGACCGATCATTGATTTTATTGAACTTACTTTCAACTGCGCAGCATGCCCCCCGAAAACCTTCTCAATGGCAGCACTTTCACTTTTGTCGTTCAACACTGTGGATGTTCCGTGGGCATTTATGTAACTGACATCTTCACAACCGAGAGAGGCATCTTTCATCGCCAGCTGCATTACTCTTATCATGCCATTGCCGTCAGGAGCCGGTGCTGTAAGGTGATAGGCATCAGCTGTGTTGCCATATCCTGCTATTTCAGCGTAGATCCTGGCATTTCGGTTCAGCGCATGTTCAAGACTTTCCAGAACAACAACCCCGGCACCCTCCCCCATGACAAAACCATCCCGATTCCTGTCAAACGGCCTGCTCGCCGTATCCGGAGACTCGCTGGTTGTCATTGATCTGGTAGCGCAGAAAGCCCCGTAGGGCAGCGGAGATATACATGCCTCCGAGCTTCCAGCAAGCATGATGTCGGCGTCTCCCCTCTGGATAATTCTGAAAGCATCACCGATGGCATTCGACCCTGTGGAACAGGCCACCGACAGCGCGGAAAGAGGGCCTCTGAGGCCGTACTTTATGGAAACCAGGGCAGCGGCCATGTTGACCAGCATTCTGGATACCAGAAACGAACTCAGATTCCTCGGGCCTTTTTCGTGAAGAATCGAATACCCCTCATCAAGAGCCTGCGAGCCTCCTATACCGGACCCGATAATTACACCAGCTCTGTTACCGTTAAAGTCTTTCAGTCCTGAATCCTCCATGGCCATTGCTGCTGACGCAACGGCGAACTGGGTAAACCTGTCCATCCGTCTTGCGGACTTCCTGTCTGTCCAGTTCTCAGGATCAAAACCCTTAACCTCTGCCGCAAGTTTCGAGCGGTATTCAGACACATCAAAATGAGAAACCCGGGTCACACCGTTTCTGCCTTTAAGAAAAGCGTTAAAAGATTCCTCAGCACCACTGCCCAGTGGCGTAACAGCCCCCATGCCTGTAACAACAACCCTGTGTTCGTTCATGAATACAATCC
>Ga0164318_10000122_pt1 | contig 46465 bp, 40 predicted proteins | sample GuaBasSedimGuay9_FD_113734 | JGI IMG/M metagenome (GOLD analysis project Ga0164318, IMG submission 113734) | Subseafloor sediment microbial communities from Guaymas Basin, Gulf of California, Mexico - Guay9, Core 4571-4, 0-3 cm | ecosystem: Environmental > Aquatic > Marine > Hydrothermal vents... | reverse complement strand
TGAACCAGAACCGAGATCTAAAATACGCCGAGCTTCCAATTCCTCTGGCGCGACTAATCCACAGCCATAATAACGCGCCAAGACTTCATTATGAACATCAGCAAGCGCGTTTTTGATATGTTGTGGTATTTGTGTATCGGTACAACAGGCATCCGTTTTTAAATCCTGTGAACCTTGTAAGGTTTTGCCATAATATTCTTTTACGGCATAGTATTTTTCAACAGGTTGAATTGATATATTTGTCATTGTTTTTGCCATAATTGTTATATCGCTTTTCAAATCAGCATTTGATTCACAAACTCAAGACAAACTGAAGTTTGTAAGTCGCCAAAAATTTTCAGGTATTTTGTAGGGGGCCGGTAACGGGCCGCCTCGATCCCACCATTTAAGCTTAAGGTGGGCAACAAAAAGACGTTACCCACCCTACATTGATAATTGATAACTGATAACTGATAACTGATAACGGTTGACAATTTATGATAGAAAGCCATAAAATGCGAAGTTTTTTATCAACTTGAGCCAATTGTAAACTTAATTATGAAAAGAACTTTCCAACCCAGTAATATTGTACGCAAACGTCGTCATGGTTTCAGATCCAGAATGAGCACGAAAAATGGACGAAAAATTCTTAACGCTCGACGTGCTAAAGGGCGTAAACGTCTGAGTGCTTGATAATCTTATGAACAACGCATCCTTCCCTTTTACACGAGAGCAACGTTTGCTCAAACATAAACAATATAAGTTAGTTTTTGATAAACCTTGTAAATCAAGTGATCAATATCTAACCGTGTTAGCAAGAACTAATGGAGTGCCACAGGCCCGTTTAGGATTGGCTATTGCCAAAAAACGTGTCAAGCAAGCTGTGGAGAGAAATCGCATTAAACGCTTAATTCGTGAGAGTTTTCGCCATCATCAATCGTGTTTAGCGGGATTGGATTGCGTCGTTTTGGCAAAAACGGGTATTGAGCAAGTCAATAATCGTACCCTGCTGCACTCATTAGCAAAGCATTGGCTTAAATTATCACGTCGATGCAAAACATCCTAATTTGATGCAAAAAATTCTCATTTTATTTATACGGGGTTATCAGTTGTTGATCAGTCCTTGGTTAGGCTCGCATTGTCGTTTCTATCCCAGTTGTTCTGAATATGCACTGATTGCCATTCAAACACACGGGGTTTTATACGGCCTCGTGTTAAGTATTAAACGACTATTTCGTTGTCACCCGTGGCATCCTGGCGGATTTGATCCCGTTCCAGATCGAAGGAAAACAGATAAACATGGATAATTTTAGATTGATTCTGCTCGCCGCTTTAGCCCTTGTTTTAGTAATGTTATATCAAGCTTGGCAATTAGATTATGGTTCTTTACCCCCCGCCAGCACACCGATTACAGAAACGCCCGAGACACCCACACATCCCTCAAAAGATTCTGAATTTTCTGAATTACCGAAAAGTCAAAAGCAACAAAGCAGTGCCTTTGAATTACCCCAAGATCAAGCTAAGCGGCTCTTGTCAAGCTCTTCACGTATTCAAGTTGAGACGGATACGCTACGTCTTGAAATTGATACCCAAGGGGGTGATCTGCGGCTGCTTGATTTGCGTGATTATCCGGTCAGGGTGGAAACACCTGATGAACTGTTTCGCTTAATGAATGATCAATTGCCGAATCTGTTTGTCGCTCAATCCGGTTTATTGTCCCAACAAAACGCGCCGACACATCAAGTGATGTATCAAAGCGAGCAATTGAATTATCGTCTCAGTGATGGTATGGACTCTTTGGAAGTCAAACTACACTGGCGTGATGATAGCGGCATCAAAGTGAGTAAAATTTACACTTTTCAACGCGGAAGCTATGTCATTGATTTAAAACATGTTGTTGAAAATAACACGGATGAACCTTGGCACGGTGGGTTATACGGACAATTTCAACGCACGGAAGTCGATTTAGGAGAATCTCGTTTTCTTTACACTTATCTGGGCGGTGCGGTTTCCAGTCCTGAACAGCGTTACGAAAAAATTCCCTTTAATGAGATGCTGGATAATGAATTGGGCCTACGTCCCGGTTGGGCCAACGGCTGGGCCGCGATGCTTCAGCATTATTTTGTTTCTGCCTGGATACCGGAGCGGGATCAACCCTATCAGTATTCTACGGCCGTTTTTTCAGACAATCGTTATGCCCTACGACTTGTTGGGCCTTCCCAAACGGTTGAGCCTAATAGTCAACACGTTTTTGGGATAAGCTTGTACGCTGGGCCTAAATTGCAAGATAAACTAGCCGCCCTGTCACCCGGATTGGATTTGACAGTCGATTATGGTTGGCTTTGGTTTATTGCCCAACCTTTGTTTTGGATGTTAAAGCTTATTCATCAATGGATTGGTAATTGGGGTTGGGCGATTATTATTTTAACCATGATGATCAAGTTGGCATTTTTCCATTTGTCAGCAACCAGTTACAAATCTATGGCGAATATGCGCCGCCTACAGCCGCGTCTCGTCTCACTCAAAGAACGCTATGGCGATGATAAAGCGCGCATGAATCAAGCGATGATGGATTTGTATAAAAAGGAAAAAATCAATCCTCTTGGAGGATGCTTACCCATTGTCGTTCAAATTCCTGTTTTTATTGCACTGTATTGGGTGCTGTTAGAAAGCGTTGAATTACGCCAAGCCTCATTTATTTTCTGGTTAAATGATTTATCAATTCCTGATCCCTATTTTGTGTTACCCCTGATTATGGGGGCAACGATGTTGGTGCAGCATTACCTCAATCCTGCCCCGATTGATCCGGTGCAACAAAAAGTGATGTTAGTTTTACCCCTCGTGTTTACAGTGTTTTTTGCCTTTTTCCCATCAGGTTTAGTACTCTATTGGGTTGTCAATAACTTTTTGTCGATTACTCAACAATGGGTGATTACGAAGAAAATCGCTGGGAAGGTTTAGAGAAATAGAACGCTGATTATCATGATCTGACTGATTGCCACTGATTATAAAAAATAGAACGCTGATTATCATGATCTGACTGATTGACACTGATTAAAAAAATCAGAGGAAAATCAGTCAAATCAGCGTTCTATCTCAACTCAAATCTATCTGCCACAATTGTTTGCAAGTCACACTACCCCTCTTCCCCTTTCCCTTTTTCAATACGCCGGTAACGTAAAATAAAACAAACTACCTTTGGTACTTTTATCCACGCCGGCTTCCCCTCCCATCTTATCTAGTAAGTGTTGCAGCGGCGATAAATCAGAACCCTTTTCTTTAGCCTGTACTTGCGGTAGATGAGGAGGGGTCAATAGCTTATCGATCTCAATCTTTGTGAGGCCTTGATCATTATCGCGTATCCAAAAACGGACTTTGTCATGAGGAACAGGCGTTGCCCCCAATTCTAAATTGGGCAGCGATCCAGCATACTTTAAAGCATTACTGATGTAACTGATCCAAATGGCTTCTAGCCATGATCTGACACCGGGTACACTTGGCCAAATGGTAGCTAACTTGACTTTAGCTTGGTACTGTTTTATCAGATAAGCTAAGCGTTGTTCTACAACCAAGGTGACGATGTCGGACATTTCGACAAGTGCCGATTCGACTTTCTCTTGTTTTTCTATTCCGATTAACAAGAGTAAGTTATCAACAATATTAAAAGCCTCTTGTCCCGCTTCCCCAAGTTGTTGTAGCGTTTTTGTTGATATATCCTTCTTTAGGGAATAACTTTTCTCTACCAGAGTGCTAAGCGTAATAATCCTTTTCAAAGGGCTTTTTAAATCTTGGGTAATGGCACGAGTAACCGTTTCAAGTGCGGCATTACTTTTTTTGAGTTCAGCCTGGCAGTTTTTCAGGCCGTCGCCGCTATTGTCTTCCAACTTTCGAGTATGTTGCTGCAATAATTGGTTAATTTTGTGTCGAGCATCTTCTTGCTTTTGACTACGGCTGATTTCATCTTTCAACAATTGGTTTTGCACTTTCAATTCCTGTTGCAGTTTGATAATCGACAGGTGAGCATTGACACGCGCTAACAATTCGTCATACTGAAAAGGTTTCGTAATGTAATCGGCAGCGCCTGATTCAAAACCTTTAATCTTGTCAACTGTATCACTCAGGGCAGTCATAAAAATAACGGGAATGTCAAGCGTGTTTTTTTGAGCTTTCAGTCGTTGACAAACCTCAAAACCTGATATGCCAGGTGGCATCATGACATCCAACAGTATCAAATCAGGGCTGGCATGTTGAGTGATTTGAAGACATTCTTCACCATTTTGAGCCACTAAGACTTTAAAATTCTGTCGTCTCAAAAGCGCCAACAAAATGTTTAAGTTGTCAGGCTGATCATCGACGATCAAGATCGTATTTTTAACACTTTTATCATTCATAGAGCATTTGTATTCTGGTCAAATTGGTCAAATAAAAAGAGTTGACATTAAAATCAGGGCAACCACAAGGGATTGCCCCTACAAGCCAATCCCACGCGCAAGCCATTTTGCCGGAGAAAAGATTTAAATCATTTGTAACAAAATTTTGGCTCACGCAGAGAATGAGAGAAGAACCTCTGCGCCTCTGCGGCTCTGCGTGAGCCTAAAAAAATTAAGGGTAACCACAAGGGCTTGCCCCTACTGATGTATTTGCATGCAAAACATTAATACGCGGGTAAAATGAAATAAAAGAGACTACCTTTACCTTTTTGACTTTCCACACCCACTTCTCCGCCAAGTTGTTTTACAAGATGTTGTACCATTGATAAACCAAACCCGCCCTCTTTAATCTCAAGTTGGTGCAGCTGAAAATTAAAGGGTGTTGTAAACAATTGATCTTGCTCTTTTTGAGTGAGTCCTTCACCCTTGTCGCGTATCCAAAAACGTACCCGGTCGGGAGGACTCGGGTTGGCACCCAGTTCTAAATGGGGCGGTTTACCCCCATACTTTAAAGCATTACTGATATAATTCATCCAAATTTCTTCAAGCCACAGCCTGACACCAGGTACTGTGGGCCAAATCTCGGCTAATTTGATTTGAGCTTGAGAGTGCTTAATCAGGATCGCTAGGCGCTTTTCTATAACGATGCTAACAATATCAGACATCTCTAACAGTTCCAATTTGACTTCTTCCTCTCGAAATAACCCAGCTAATAAGAGTAAAGCATCAACGGTATTATCTGCTTGTTGTCCCGTTTCTTGCAGTTTTTTGAGCGTTTTAAAAGACTGAGTATCCAGTCGTAGTGCCCTAGTTGGGGAACTCTCTTTTTCTAAGCGAATGCTGTCAGTGATAATGCTATTTAAGGGCGTTTTTAAATCGTTAGCCACGGTACGGATAAAAAGAGCAAGCGCCCTCTGGCACTTTTCTAGTTCTGTACCTTCATCTTGTGACAGGAGAGTATGCTTTAATAATTGCTGAGTTTGTTGTCGGGCCATTTCTAGCTTTTGACTACGGCCGATTTCATCTTTCAACAACTTGTTTTGCGCTTCCAATTTCCGTTGTAGTTTACGAATCGACAGGTGAGCATTGACACGCGCGAACAATTCGTCATACTGAAAAGGTTTGGTAATGTAATCTGCCCCCCCTAATTCAAACCCTTTCAGCTTATTTATGTTATCGTTCAGTGCCGTCATAAAAAGAACGGGAATGTTGCGTGTGCTTTCAACAGATTTGAGTTGCTGGCAGACTTCAAAACCTGATATTCCCCCCGGCATCATGATATCGAGTAGTATCAAATCAGGCTGTCTATCTTGAGTCATTTGAATGGCGAGTTTACCATTGTCTGCCAGTAAGACATTAAAACCCTTTTGTTTGAGAAACTGCAACAAAATTTCACCTGTGACTCTCACGTCATCGACAACTAAGATAGTCTCTGACGACTTGCTGTTATTCATGGTAACGACTCCTGTTTTGAAGTTTGATTTTGAACAAATTTTCCTCCTTTACAAAACGGGAGGATTGACAATAAGGTATATCATTGATAAATAAGTACTGAACCAGAAATTTTCAGGTATTTTAGAAGAAGCAACCAGAAATAGGGCAACCACAAGGGATTGCCCCTACATGACATTGCGTAGGGGCAATCCCTTGTGGTTGCCCTTTGCGGTAAAATACCTGTTTATTTGTGCTTCAGTACTTAGTGATTAAATAGTCATTTTTTAGATGTTATTTATAACGCAAGAGACGCAAGAGACGCAAGAGACGCATAGATTTCTCTTGAAAGAGAACTTCTTTAGCGTCTTTCGCATCTTTAGCGTTTATTTCTAGGCTCGAAGCGAAAGCGAAACCCGTTGCATTCTTGATATATCAATTCAACAATTCAACAGGATCAATTTTAGAAGCAAAGAAAGCGGCAATACTAACCACAAGCGTCGTTACTGAAACCACTATCAGGAACACGATGGAAAAAGCCGATAAGTCTAAATCCATGGCATTGACAATCGTCGCAAATTCGGTGGCATCTTGTCCGGTTGAGAATTGCAAATAATAGCTGGTGGCTTCCAAAACGCCCCAACCTACACCCAGAGCCAGAATAGAAGCCAAGAGCGTTAATAAGACAGACTCACAAACCAGCAGTAAGCCAACAAATAATTTTGAATGGCCTAATATAAACAATTGTGCCATTTGTCGCCGTCGCTTATCAATATTAATTTTGGCTAAGGCAGCAACCGCAAGTATAATAAAAATAACCGACAGCCAAAGCGTTAACTGAAATAAGGTGGTAAACCGTTGATCCTGTCGTTTTAATTTATCAATCGCATAAATGTTATATTGAACCTTGTAACCATTGGGCAAAATGTTTTCTAATGCGCCATGTAACTGAGGGACTTCTTCCACGCTATTGGCATACAAGAGAATTTCATCGTAATCAATACGCTGTTGTTGCGTCGTGGGGTAGAATATCGGCGCTGCATCATTGTCAGACTTAAAAATGGCTGTACCTTCTTTCACATTCTGTAACCGAAATACGATTTCTGGCTTGGTATAAAAAGGGCAATCCATGCCTTTAGAACATTGGTAATAGCTGGTGATAAAAGCCGGTAGTTTTGACTTACCAGAATCGCCGGCTACCCGTAAATTCAGACTACCTAACGGAATATTAACATCATAAGGCGCGACGATTTCAATACCGTTTTCCGAGAGGCCATCCGTCCAGAAATCCAATTTTCTGCCGCCCCATTGATCCGTCATTTCTACAATTCCTGGCAACAAATCATACGAGTCTGGGCTAATCCCAGACAACATAATCTTCTTGAAACCAAGAGATTGAGATTGAATTAACAAGTCAACTTCCACAGAAACTTGACTGGTCACAATGGCATACGGACAGGCCTGTAAATGATGGTAAAGTCGCTGTTCGCAATTGCCTTTTGTAGGCTCAACACGCCCGTTTAATTCATTAATTTGTGTGAGCGTTACTTGAACTCGATTAATCGAATCAACCTGATTTGGAAGTGTTTCCAGTTGGAAATTTTCGGCCCTCAGTCTTTTAGTGATTTTCTGCTGCTGCGCTTCATCACACTGCTCATTTGATAATTCGAGAAGACAGTGCCTGGTTTCAAACTTGGGTAAGCTGTATTGAATTTGCTCTGGCACGAGAGGTAATCCCACTTCCTCGCATCCCAAACCAATCGAATACCTTTTTAAGCATATGCCAAGCTGTTCACTGGCGGAAATTTTACGCCCTGGCATGGTTTGGCGAGCGACAACCTTAAATTCAGCCGTCAAAGGAATATCATTGATCGCTAAGATCAGTGGTTCTCCATTAAATTTTGAATCGTTTTTGGTCCAAAGTCTGTGCCACTCTTCAGCACCATAAAGTATTTCACCCAAATGATCAGAAACAACGAGATCAAACAGTCCAAAACTAGACGGTATTTTCGGTCTGATCAGTAGGGATGCGGTTCTTGGATCATCAGGCACTAAGGTTTGTAGGGTTTGAATTTGTGCATCCTGCGGGCCTTCAACCATAATAACCGATTTCATATTTCCAACAATCTGATGGGGATATTTTGTTCTTAAATCACGCACAAATTTCTTGTTCAAAGGGACATTATCCACTTGTTGGATCGTGATTTCTCGGGCATTATTTTCCTTTTCCACTTGTTCTTTAACCGCGACATAAACGCGGTTTTTAATCGATCCCAATATTAATGGGGTAGAAAACAAGGCTGCAATAACCAAGATCACAACGAAACTGTAGGCCCAACGCACCTTCAAGCCTTGTATTAACAATTTTTTAAAACGAGTAAAGCGATTCATATATATATTCCATTTTCAAAATTATAAACGAATAATTAATAAATGTATTTCACGCGCTACGTTGCGCTCCGCTTCACCGCGCGCGTGAACCGAAGGTGGGCTACGCTAAATGGTGGGTAACGTCTTTTTGTTGCCCACCTTAAGCTTATAAACGAATAATAAATGTATTTCACGCGCGCGGTGAAGCGAAGCGCAACGTAGCGCGTGAACCGAAGGTGGGCTACGCTAAATGGTGGGTAACGTCTTTTTGTTGCTGATTAAGGAAAAAAGACTCTAGGCACATAGAAATGCGGCATTTTTCCAAAATGATGAAGATTTTTGGGATTGCCTATAAATTCCCCTAACACCTTCACTTTCTCTTTGAGAATCGTGTTGATTCTTCTATAATCATCTGGTTTCCAAGTGTTGACTTCCCGTGCTGTGAAAGTCAGCAAATCCGTTCTGAAAGGCAAAATCTTCGCTTTTTCCAATGTACTGTTCAAGGTTTCTCCAGAACGAAACAGTCGATTAGCTGGCATTCTGGTTTGGGCTGCAAGTACATGCCGAATGCTACGAATGAATGCCAAACCACCATCCTGAGAACCAATAAGCGCCGCTTCTGCAAAACTGCCTAAGGTATTAATGAGTGTTTTTAAACTAAATTTATCCATAAAAATAAATTCGTCTACTGCCAATTGGTTTTGGATTTCCTGCGGTATCCACCCTTTCACAAATTCAGGCACTACAGCATTGGCATCAAGCGTGTTTGGCAATCTGGCCTGAATAATCAAGGTTTCGTATTGCGTCAGGTTGTATTTTTTTAAAAAATCATGATCATCCTGTAAATCAATATGCCTTTGTTCTGGTTTTCCCGATCTGCTTTTCCTCTTGTTGTCTACCATACTCTGTGCAATGGTTAACATCCGCCATTCATCAGTCAGTGCTGTAGACAAATTGTCTTTGAATTTTTGGATATTATCCTTCTCCAGAGGAATAGTGTAGTAGCGCCCCTTGTTTTTCAAAGCCGTATCCAATGCCAGTCTCTTAAAATCTCTGTCATCACGACCCAGTTTAAAAGTGATGAGGCGTATATTTTTCTTCAAGGCCCGCTTATTGATAAGGTAAACACTCAATCTCATCGGATTGTTTCGATCATAAACGGGATAAGGCGGTTCATCTCCTATTAAAATAATGGATTTAAAATGGTTACTTTCCCATGATGTACTACTTATGGCACGGTTTAAACCATCCAATACGGCTTCATATTGTTGTTTACCAGAACAACTCTCATCGGCCTCTGAGGCTAATGCCTTGATCACGTCATTAACGTTTTCAGTTAAGTGCTGTCCCCACTTAGTCAAATAATTTCTCTTGCAGGCATTAAGTTGAGCAGCACGACGAGCAACGCGACTTCGATAAAAAAGTACCCCGATACGGAGAGAGAACTCTTTGATTTGGCCATTGACAGATTCTTGAATTTTTTTTATAAAGGCTTGTAAGACTTCTTTTGTCTGGACAAAATATTCTCCCATATGTCGGTTACTATCAACTACAAAAACAATATCATAGCCAAGGCTATTTTTTGGACGGTGCCGCCGTTTCGATGAAGCAGGCGCGGCGACACTGACGGTGCGATCCTGTTCGTAAACACGGATAAATCCACCTTCATAATTTCTTCTGATCTTTTTAAATACTGGTATCAACAGTTGAAAATCGGTATCAGAAGTAAAGCGGTTGGGCTCTGAACCTAAAACTTGACAGCCACGAGAGACTCGCCCGTATTTGCCAAATAGTCTGGCACAATGTCTCTTATCAAATATCTTGGCGAGTTTGCGCCCAGATTGAGGTTCCAGTTTGATCATCTGTAGGGTATTCCATTCGACAAATGAGTTGGTATCCAACCACCCATCTGGATGATCGGTGTAAGGCTGTTTGGAAACGGGCACGCGCAGATGATGCGATTTTTTTCTATAATAGAGCCGTTGTCTTGTTGATTTAGATTTAAGTAAAAAATAGAGTTGCATAAATTCTACTTTCTTTCCATAAGGCCCGTTTTTCCTCTTGAACAACTTGGCATCGTGTTTGATGATGACTGCCTTTTTCTGAACATTTTCAGGCGTTTTGTCAGGTTCATAAGATGATGATGCGGTTGCTGTGCCCGTTACAAATAATAATAGTATTGCCACTAGGGTTATCAGTTGGCTTTTGCTTAGAGATGACATAAGAGAAATAGGGAGTTGCATCATTTTAATTCTTTCCACTTTTTATCCGAGATAAACTAAGATGATTATGCGATGTGGATGATTGTGTCAAATAGAACGCTGATTTAACTGATTATCCTGATTCACGCTGATTAGATTAAGATTAATTATCAGTGTTAATCAGTTTCATCATGATAATCCGCGTTCTATTGGATTATGTGTACCGACTGACAACCTAAAATAGAGAACATTGATTTAACTGATTGTCCTAAAATTTTAGGGAAAATATCTTTTAGGCACATATAAATAAGGCACATCTTCAAACAAACGCAAATGATTTGGATTAGTTGAAAATTCACGTAAAACACGCAATTTGTCATTCAAGGATTGATTGAGTTTTTCGTAATCAACCGGTTTCCAAGTATTGACTTCTTGTGGCGTAAATAACAGTAGTTCTGTTTTAAAGGGTAAAAGAGCCGCTTTTTTAAGTAGATCACCTAGTGTTTCATTTCCGGCAAAAATATCTTGCGTTTTCATTTTTAAGTGAGTTGCCAAGGTTTGACGCACTGCACTTAAAAAAGCTTCTGCGCCATCAACCATGCCTGCCTCTGCCGCCGTTAAAATGCCCTCAATAATCAGGATACGCAACTTGAGATCGATTTTCCTCATAAAAATATATTCCCCAAAAGCCAATTTGTCTTTGACTTTGCGAGGTACCCAACCAGTCACAAAATGACTATCGTTTTGCTTTGACGCTTTTATTTGCTCAAGTTGCGCCATAATTATGGGTAATTCATATTCAGTGAGATCGGGTGAGAAGTCAATTTGTTCGGAATTGATAGACAGTGCTAAGGTTTTATTAAACAATTCCCATTCAGTCGTTAAGGCATCCATTAAGTCTGTTTCAAATTGCTGAAGATTGGCACGATTGATATGGCGAAATCGGCCGGTCAAGTGTTCATTTCTCTCTAAAGCGAAGGCCTCAAATGCTTCCAAATCTTCATCCACTTCAGAACCGATTTTAAAGGTTAAAAATCGAATAGATTTATCATCGGCTAACGCATTCAGGGATGAAACGGTAAAATTCATGGGATTTTTGTCAAAATTGGGTGGGGCATCGCCGATTAAGAGAATGGTTTTAAAGTGAGGCGGGTTCCACTGGGTATCAACAATAGCACGATAGAGGCCATCAAAAACGGCTTCTGGAAAATCCTCACTGTCACATTCAGTCGCTTTTGCATTATCCAAGGCAGAAAAGACTTTTTCTATGTTTGGTGTTAAGGATTGTGCCCAATGGGTAAGGTATCCAATATCACACAAATGCCAAAATTGACGATCACGATAAAAAAGCAGTCCAATATTGAGCGGGGTAGCCACTTCGGTTTGCATGAAGTCTTGGATGACTTGAATAAATGATTGAAGTACACGCAAGGTTGGCTGAAAATAGTCTCCCATAGAATATGTCGAATCAACCACTAAAACTAAATCATAACCCGAAATCCTTCTCCTCCCTGTTCCGCCTGATGCTGTTTCGTCGGGGAGTGGAATACGAATAAATCCGCCATGATAAGTTTCAGCTTGGCGCTGAAAAATGGGAATCAATAATCTGGATTGTGGGTTTTGGGGCGGCTCTTCTCCCAAGAGTTGACAGTCGTCAGTTGTTGTCTTTCCTAGCCTACCAAATTCTTCAGCACAGGCTTGAGTCGCATAGATTTTCACACGCTCGCGCCCTGCCACCGGTTCAAAATTGATCATTTGTACAGTATGCCATTCGACATAAGCCTCCTTTTCTAACCAACCATCAGGCTGTGTCTTGATTTTAGAAAACTTTTTTAAGACAGGTACGCGATTATTTTTTTCCGGAGTCATCAGAAAGTATAATTGTATAAAAGGGGCCTCTTCGCTTTCTTGAGAAGTGTCCGATTTAAACAATTTGGCATTCTGTTTGACAATCAAGGCTTTTTTAGGAATATTTTCGTTTGTTTGAACGATCTGAAATGCTTGGGCATGAACAAGATTGCTGATAAGACTTAACGCTATCAAAATGGCATAAATGCCATGGGTTATGTTATGACTTTTGGATTTCTGATTTTGGATTAATAACATGGTTAATTAATTTATAGCACATGAGGGGTAACCACAATGGATTACCCCTACAAGAACCTATTGTATGTAGGGGCAATCCATCGTGGTTGCCCTCAATGTGTTGATAATTGATAATGAGATCATTGTTCAGATCAGTGTTCTAATCGTAACAGGCGTTGGTTGCGTCCATGAAGTTTTCCTTCCTCATGTACTTTAAAAAAGCTAAGCACATTTAACATTTCCATAAAAGGGGTGTCGTGTGAAACAACAATAAGAGTTCTATCTTTTCGGTATTCTTTGATAAAATCGGCTACTCTTTGACGGTTACTTTGATCCAAATTATTAGTGGGTTCATCCATAAAAACAATATTTTGCTTAGCCCCAAAAGCCCGAATAATACCAAGACGCTGCGTTTGTCCACCTGATAATTTCCACACTTGAGCCTGCTTGATATCATCCCACTCTTTTTGATCAAAAACGGCTAAGGCCATTTCTTCCGTCTTTTTACCCAATCCTATCTCAAGATTTTCTTTGACAGTGAGTGCTTCTACCAACTCAGGTTTTTGAAATGAAAAACCAATTTTTCCCCAAAAGTGAGGTTTAGCGGCTTTTCGCCATTTAGCCTGAGTCACTTTGATCGTTTCATAAGACTCTTCTGTTGTGAGTGCATATTGGATGACACCCTTATGAAAACGACGTAATGCTGCGAGTAATGTCAAAATGGTTGATTTACCAGAACCACTTATTCCCTGAATACAATAGGTGTTATGGGATAATATCGTGATATCTTTTGGTATGCAATAAATATACTTATCATCTTTAGGATAAGAAAATTCGACTTGTTCTAAAATCTCTATCGTTTTCATTTTTTCAATTTTTCAATTTTCAATCTTTTTCATCAATCTTTTTCTTTACGGCGTACACAGAGGAACACAGAGTTTCACTTGACTGAGTTTCAGTTCGATTTGAGTCAACCTTAGAATGGTGGGCAACAAACACACGTTACCCACCCTACATAGAAGAATGGTGGGCAACAAACACACGTTACCCACCAGAAGTTTACCACCATCTTAAGCGATAAGGTATCCATTGAGTGCTATGTCCATCAAAGATGATGAGTCCATTGTTCTCATAAGCTTGCTTAAGAAACTCGCTTAGTTTACTACATTCTTCATTTTTGCCATTAACAATGAGTAATTGACACGCGCCTTGTTCATTGAAATTGACTCGAATTTCCATACCGACTAACAAATAAGGTGGCATGGGTTGCCAATTACCAGCCGGTTTAGAATCCGGCACATGGGCTTGCACCGATCCTTGACACAGGAATAGTGCTGTCAAAGTGCCTATCAATAGGCGTTTGATATTGCAAACGAATTTATTTTCGATGTCTGTCATAATATTACCTCTATCATCACTTACTTTAAAACGCCAAAACCACAAAATTCGGAATTGGTTATGTTTTAGGAGCAAGTTCCCTGAGGTGATAAACCATCTACCACCCTTGTCAAAAACCGAATCAAAATATTTCTTGCACCATGTATATCCCGGTTCACTCTTTTGCCTTGGAAAAGAATTGAAGCTTTCCCGCCCAAGCACTTCAGAATAGAACCATCCCACAAGGTTTTAGAAGTTTTAAAGGTGTTATAACCTATCTAACTTCTGCTAATTATTAATTAGCCGCCTGTTAGTTCCATACAATACTATTAAATACTATTGGTTAGGTAACTATCTTGATCTGATCAACATTGATTTTCAACACTGATTTTTTTAATTAATGATTAAGACTCATTAATCAGCGCCTATCCGAATTAATTGATAACTGTTCACTGATAACTGTTCACTGATAACTGATGTTAAACTAAGCCCCCTACGTCACCGTAAAGGACTCGTCTTCAGAACCGTGCGTGAGACTGATCCCGAACACGGCGTATTGAACAACTATTATTATTTGACTGTATTCCACTCGCCTATATTAAGGATTGCTTTATTAGTCTTCTTAACATCTTCAAGTGTTTTTGTATCATGACAATGTCCATGCAAAAGTTGTAGATTCGTGTAGACATTAACTTGCTTGAAATCATGATACTCTACAGCCTTTGCAATACTATTCTCTAAACGCCTCGTATATCTCCTGACAGCTTTCCAATCTATATCCTGCCATTCAATATCGTCATAAGCTTCATTTCTATTCCGAAACTGGTTCATGTTTTGGGTACTGAATTATTGAGTTAATGAATATTGTTCTTAGTTGGCAATGTACACGTCAGCATATCCCCTTCATTACAAAGAGGCTTTGGCTTTTTGTACAATCCTGTTAAGCCTATCTATTAAAGTTTGATAAACGGAGCTCACCGTTTACTCTACTTCGTGTATACTGATGAGTCTAATAAACTTAATTACCCCGTTTCCAAAGATTGGCTATATTCAGACTTAGACATTATCTATACACCGTGGTAATGACTCTTACGAATCCAACACCTATCATATTACTACAGTCTTGTCATAAGTGTTTTCTTACCAAACACGGATTATAACTTAGCTTGTTTCCGCTATTAGTCACGACGTTTTATGTTCATCGATAATTTCTTGCGTTGTCATATCTGATTATCTAGCATCATTTAATAAGCTAATTCATTAAACAACACATTACCCCCTGCTTTACCAGAATTTTATCAAAAATCCAATAAGGGAATTGACGTAGACTTTAGGTCGTCTTGAGATAGCTTTAATCTCACAATCTTTGAATTATCACAATAGGCCTTAAAACTGCCAAATTGAGCTCATGTTACGCACATTTTACTGTACTTTGCATGAAACGGGTCGCACAACTGATTCTAATGCACAAGCACATGATAAGATTTGTGGCCCGTCACACCTTGATTACTACGTCGTGTGAACCCTATCGTTGCGCGACATGAATTTTGCGCTTGAAAGACAAACACTTGTTCTTGAGGCAAACCAGCACCGGATGAGGGTAAAGATTTGGAAAAACGATCTATCAGTTTCAAACAGTTTGGCATGGCTATCAGTGCCCACATACCATTCTCAGTATCAGCAGGATTATCGCCCATCACAATACCGAAATTCTCGCCTTCTCTCATAACGAGGTTGTTGTTGCTCATGTAGTCAGACGGCATACTGTTTTGATTCCCAGACATACCGGAATTGGTGCCGGACATCTGATTTGGGTTCTGGTTCCAATTCATGCCAGAATTGGGGCCTGACATCGGATTCGTGTTGGGGTTACCATAGCCGCCCATGTTGTTCCAACCGGACATCGGGTTCTGATTTTGGTTCCAATTCATGCCGGAATTTGGGCCGGACATCGGGTTCATGTTAGGGTTCCCATACATACCAGAATTGGGGCCCGACATCGGGTTCATGTTGGGGTTACCATACCCGCCCATGTTGTTCCAACCGGACATCTGGTTCTTGTTGGGGTTACCATACCCGCCCATGTTGTTCCAACCGGACATCGGGTTCTGATTCTGGTTCCAGTTCATGCCGGAATTTGGGCCGGACATCGGGTTCATGTTGGGGTTACCATACCTGCCCCTGTTGTTCCAACCGGACATCGGGTTCTGATTCGGGTTCCAGTTCATGCCGGAATTTGGGCCGGACATCGGGTTCATGTTGGGGTTACCATACCCGCCCATGTTGTTCCAACCGGACATCTGGTTCTGATTTGGGTTCCAGTTCATGCCGGAATTGGGGCCATACCTCTGGTTCATGTTGGGGTTACCATACCCGCCCATGTTGTTCCAACCGGACATCGAGTTCTGATTTCGGTTCCAATTCCTGCTGGAATTAGGGCCGGACATTGGGTTCCGGTTCGACGACATATTATTATTACCTTGGCTGGCATAATAGGCGGCAAGATCGGCCATATCTTGCTGACTTAATTGTTTGACGATGGGATCCATGCTGGGATCGTTGCGTCGGCCAGATTTAAAATCTTGAAGTTGTTTGAAGAGATAGGCGGCATTTTGACTGGATAAGTTTGGCCACATAGGATTCGTGCTTTTGCCATCTGTCCCATGACAGGCGACACAAACGGTTGATTTTTTCTGACCAGCGGCAGGATTACCCGCATTTGAAGCTAAAGCGGGAACTGTTGCCGTCAGTGCTGCTGATGTTGTGAGGGCGACAAATAGATTTTTTGTCATTTTTTGAAATACTCCAAGGTTAAGTAATGAGTGAATAAAGAAATGCAAACAATAACAACAAGGATTGACTTATAATAAAGGCTTTCTTTTTATAAGGAAAATGATAATGATATTCCCAAATTTAAGGCATTAATGACTGTCAATTTTAGGTCATGTTTTTAATTGAGACAAGGATCGCATCGTATTCCAATCAAATCAGTTGATTTGTTCTTTGTATTTATAAGCGTTGTCCATAAATCGCATCGCTCAATAAAAACAATTATTTAAATCCATAAACCCCTTCATAAGACAATTCTTATATTGTCAAAAATAGTTTGTTTTTGATGTTTTCAATGCCACTATCAATTTGTAAAAATCATGCTTTTTTAACACAGCGTTTGTCAAATTGTAGAATAACACAGAGTAAGACATAACTAAAAATCAATGACTTCGTTTACTATGGAACTCGTTTTTAAAAATGAGTCTTAAATTAAGAATTGAATATTGAACATCTTTATGAAATGTTAAAGGCCATGATTAACCAAATTGACACCATTGCAGCATTAGCCACGCCTGCCGGACGCGGGGGGATTGGGGTTATCAGAATTTCAGGCCCTCAAGTTTCTCATATCGCAGAGAGTTTACTCGGTAAATTGCCCAAACCGCGTCAAGCCACTTTTAATAGTTTCATTAATAATGATGGTGAAGTATTAGATCAAGGTATTGCTTTGTATTTTGCCGCACCGCACTCTTTCACAGGTGAAGAGGTTTTAGAATTACAAGGACATGGCGGCCCCGTTGTGATGGATAGAGTGCTAAATGCCGCTTTAAATTTGGGCGCACGTTTGGCGCGTCCAGGTGAATTTTCAGAACGGGCTTTTTTAAATGGCAAAATTGATTTAGCTCAAGCTGAAGCCATTGCTGATTTAATTGATAGTGCTTCTACACAAGCCGCACGTTGTGCGCTACGCTCTTTGCAAGGCAAATTTTCGGCCAAAATTAAAAAACTCGTTGAGCGATTAATTGATCTGCGTAGTTATATCGAGGCTGGAATTGATTTTGTCGATGAAGAAATTGATTTACTGGCTGATGGGCAAGTTATTATAAAAATTGAACAACTGATTAAAAACCTTGATACGATATTAGCCCAAGCTCAACAAGGTTATTTACTCAAAGAAGGTATGCAAATTGTGTTAGTTGGCGAGCCCAATGTGGGTAAATCGAGTTTGCTCAATTGTTTAGCTGGACGTGATACCGCAATTGTCACATCAATACCAGGGACAACCCGCGATGTGGTGCGCGATCAAATTCAATTGGATGGGATGCCATTACATATTACGGATACGGCCGGATTACGTGAAACTTCTGATCTGGTAGAACAGGAAGGGATTCGTCGCACTAAGCAGGCGCTTTTGGAGGCCGATGTGGTGATATTATTATTAGATGATCGCCATCCTGATGATCAGGTTGATGCCAGTTTGTTGGCCGAAATGCCTATCGCGCCGCTGATTATTCGCAATAAGATTGATAAAAGCGGATATGAAGCTGGCCGACGTGCTAACGGGGTACTTTATTTATCGGCTAAAACGGGGGCCGGTATTGAGGTGTTTAAAAACGATTTAAAAGACAAGATGGGATTGCATAGCAACACAGAAGGCAGTTTTATGGCACGCCGCCGTCATCTTGATGCATTGCAGCGAACTCAAGAAGCCTTGAAGGCTGCTTTGAATCATGCTCATACCGCTCAAAACGAACTTTTGGCGGAGGAATTACGTCAAGCTCAACACGCCTTGGGTGAAATCACAGGCGAATTTACAAGCGATGATTTGCTTGGACAGATTTTTTCGACGTTTTGTATTGGTAAATAAATAGGCATTGGAATCTTCGATGTAGGGTGGGTAACGTGGTTGCCCACCAAATACGACATATAAAGTTTAAGGAATTGTAGGGTGGGAATGGTGGGCAACAAAAACACGTTTCGCGCCAAAAGTTTTGCGCGCAAAACTTTTGGCGCGAACCCACCCTACAAGAAAGACTGTCTTAAAAAAATCAGAGCAACAATTTTTCCATAATCCTTTGATAAAGGGCTGAGAGCGTTTCAATATCGTCAATACTGACACATTCATTGATTTTGTGGATTGTGCTATTGAGTGGCCCGATTTCAATCACTTCAGCGCCGGTTGGCGCGATAAAACGCCCATCTGATGTGCCACCGCTTGTTGATAAGCTGGTTTCATAACCACAGATTTCCAAAATGGCTTGCTCTGTCGCTTTGACTAGTGTTCCGGGTGTGGTGAGATAGGGGGGCCCTGAGTGTCGCCAAGTTAAGGTGTAGTTGAGGCTGTGTTTGTCTAATAAGGTAGTGACTTGCTCTTGCAGTTGAGTGTGAGTCAATTCGCTGCTATAACGGAAATTAAATAAGAGTTCTAAGTCGCCTGGGATCACATTATCGGCCCCAGTACCTGCCTTGAGGTTCGTGATTTGAAAGCAAGTTGGTGGGAAAAAATCGTTGCCTTGATCCCATTCTATTTCACAGAGCGTTTTTAATACGGGGGCGAAGCGGTGAATGGGATTCTCTGCTAAATGTGGATAGGCAGCATGCCCTTGGACACCGTGTATAGTTAATACACCATTTAAGGATCCACGTCGTCCGTTTTTAACAACATCACCTAATCGTTTTGTGCTTGAAGGTTCGCCAACTAAACACCAGTCGATTTGTTCATTTCTGGCTTGTAATGTGTTAATCACTTTAACGGTGCCATCAACCCCAGGGCCTTCTTCATCACTGGTAATCAAGAAAGCGATTGAGCCGTTATGCTGAGGATGTGCTGCAATAAAACGCTCACAGGCCGTTATCATGGCGGCAATACTGCTTTTCATATCAGCCGCACCACGTCCATACAAAAAACCTTGATGTTGGGTTGGCGTAAAGGGTGGAAATTGCCACTGTTCTTTTGGGCCAGTGGGAACAACATCAGTGTGTCCGGCAAAAACAAACAGAGGTGCAGTTTGTCCACGCCTTGCCCATAAATTATCAACTTCACCAAAACGTAAATTTTCTATATTAAAATCAAGGGATTGTAAACGTTTTGCGATTAAAGGTTGACAACCGGCATCGTTAGGGGTTATTGAAGGACAACTGATGAGTTTTTGTGCAAGTTCTAAGCTGGTTGACATGATGAGATGGTGTTTATAATGACAAGGGAAAAATAAATAACGCAAAAGACGCAAGAGACGCAAGAAACGTAAAGATTTCGATTTCTCTTTTTACGACGTATCTTTAGCGTCTTTTGCAAAAAAGCGCGTTTATTTCTAGTGCCTATTTGATAATTTTAATATCGGCATCTTTTATCAAGTTGCCAACATAGTTGTTCATTTGCATGTTTTGCAACCTGACTAGGAGATCGTTTTTGACGTTTTCAAACGAGGTTGGTGGCACCTGACGCATACCATCAAGTTGAATAACATGCCATCCCGATTTGCTCAGAACAGGGGTAGTGGTGTACTTGCCCATTTCTAACGTTGTTAGGGCAGTTCCAAATTTTTGAGGAACCGCAGATTGAGTAATCCAACCCAGTTCACCCGCCTTTTTTGCCGATCCATTGTCGATGGATTTTTTTAAAGCCAACTGGCTAAAGGGTTGGCCTTGTTTTAAAGCTGCAATGATAGCCTTGGCTTCGCTTTCTGTTTTTAGCAAAATATGCCGAACTTGGTATTCATTCGGTATTTGAAGACTGGCCAATTCTGTCTCATACTGGCGTTTAAGCGCCGCTTCATCTATGGGATGCTTTCCCAGATAATCATGCATACTGATGGCCATCAGCAGATTATCTTCTATATATTTGATATCACGCAGAAATTCAGGATTTTGATTAAGCCCCTTACGCACCGCATCTTGTCTAATCAGTTCACGTTGGAGCAACTCTCGAATCAGTATCTCCTTGTTAGGGATTGTCTTGCTATGAGTATGTTTTGCACGCGCTTTGGCGTAATTATCATAATCTTGTTGTGTGATGATGATGTCATTCACCTTTACCAGAGGTTTTGCCAGATCGGCCGCGTAACTGGGTAGGTGGCTAAATAAAACACAGGAGAGTACGCAAGTACTCGCTAACGGTTTAAACATAAATTGAGGTTCTCCTTAATGATATAGCCTGTTTTGATTCAGGGTAAAACTTTTTTAAAGAGTTTAACGGTGACATGAGCATACACACCGGCTTCATGATAAGGATCGGCTTCAGCCCACGTTTTAGCCTCTTCAAGTGAAGGAAATTCCGCGACAACCAAGCTCCCAGTAAATCCCGCTGTTCCAGGATCGGGCGCATCAATGGCAGGATGCGGCCCTGCTAATAATAAACGGCCTTGGGCTTTAAGCGTTTCTAGGCGCTTTAAATGGGCCGGACGGGTTTGAAGACGTGTTTCCAAACTATTGGGCACATCTTCACTGATAATGGCGTATAACATAACAACTGCAAGGATTATTGAATTAATAATTAAGTACTGAAGCACAAATAAACAGGTATTTAACAACCAAGGGCTTGCGCGTGGGATTGCCCCTACATGACATTGTGTAGGGGCAATCCCTTGTGGTTGCCCCCTTTCTGTTTTTTTAAAGACCTGAAAATTTAGGGTTCAGTACTTATTGATTGATTAATATAAAATAAATTTAACGGCCAACTAAAGTTACCCTATTAAAGAAACTCTTGCAGCACACAGATTTGTATCATAATGCGCTTCTAGCGCAGTATTCACACCACGTAAGCCGGCCACAACTTCTTTACTCCAATCTAAATACGCTTGACAACGTTTTAAAGTCCAATTATGAGGCTTCGAGTGGGCGATATCAGACACATTACAACTTTTATCAGCGAGTTTAAGTTGTTTCGCCCGTTTTGATTTGTATGGCGCGTGTTCAATTTGCAAACGTTTACGCTCAAGTTTAGGCAAGCTTTTATCATCAGTCATTTCCAACACTAAAGCCAATACTTCACTACCAAAGTGCTGCTCAATTTCTTCAGATGTTGCATCAGTATCTTCCAAAGTATCGTGCAACAATGCGCCAACGATCAAAACATTATCACGCACACCCCCTATTTGCCACAATGTTTGAGCCACTTCAATTGGATGATTAATATAAGGAGTGGCTTCACAATCTTTACGCCGCTGTTTACGATGTTTAACTGCCGCAAATTTCAGCGCCGCTAAAAATAAAGTCATATCGTCTGCATTAAACATCATCATTGGATGAAAATTCAATTATCCCGAAAATGGGTTTGTAGGGGCAATCCCTTGTGGTTGCTGTTCATTGTTCATTTATTCACCCCCTCATTTTTGACGGCTTGGGGAGACTGTTCCTCATCGTCAGCAACGATATAGCGCATTAAATAAAAACTTTGTGCAATCACAAAGACGAAAGTCAAGCCCATCATACCAAAGAATTTGAAATTCACCCAAGTATCTTCAGAGAAATGTGTAAAAACATACCAATTAATGAAACCCATCGCAATAAAAAAGGCTACCCATGCGAAATTCAGGTTTTTCCAGACGTGTTGTGAGGTAAGCGTTATTTGACTATCCAACATCCGTTGAAGCAAATTCTTTTTGCCAATAAATTGGCTACCCAAAAACGCGATGGCAAATGCCCAATTGACGATAGTCGGTTTCCAATATATAAATGCGGGATTGCGTAAATATAAAGTGGCCGAACCCAATATGAGAACTAACACCAATGTAATCAGGTGCATCTTTTCAACACGACGGTTTTTTATCCAATACAAACTTATTTGTAGCACCGAAGCGGCAATGATCACAGCAGTTGCGACATAAATGCCATAAAGCTTGTAAGCGATAAAAAATAATAAAATGGGGAAAAAATCGTATAGGAATTTCATCTTTAATTGTTAATTGTTAATTGTTAATTGTTTTTCACGCAAAAGTTTTTGCGCGCAAAAACGGGTTCAGGTAACTCCAAAAAATTAAAATACCCACACACCGAATTGGGCAACCATGAAGGATTGCCCCTACAACAGCACATGTCTGTAGGGGCAATCCCTTGTGGTTGCCCTTGGGTATATTAATTTTTTGGGAGTTACCTAAGTACAGCGGATTAACGATTAGTTTATCCCCGTAATTCGTTGTACTATATTAAACAAATTTTATACTAATGATATAATAAGCGATATCGCACAGCGGCCGAATTTTTTTGATGGTATAAAAGGATAAAAAACGATGTCTGCACAACCTCAAACTGTTTACATTACACCACAAGAGTATTTAACCATAGAACATGAGGCAGAATACAAAAGTGAATATTTTGATGGCGAAATGTTTGCCATGTCGGGTGCCAGTCCAAAGCATAATCAGATTGTTACCAATATTGTAGGAGAAATGTATAGCCAATTCAAAAAACGGCCTTGTCGAGTGTATTCTAACGATATGCGCGTCAAAGTCAGTCCTACCGGCTTATATACCTATCCAGATATTGTTGCACTCTGTGACAAACCTCGTTTTGACGATGAACAGAAAGACACTTTACTCAATCCCACCGTGATCATTGAAGTGTTATCTGACAGTACTGCTAATTATGATCGAGGTACTAAATTTAAACACTACCGCACCTTGGAGTCATTAAAAGAATATATCCTAATTGCCCAAGACGAATGCCACATTGAGCATTATATCCGACAAATCAATAATCAATGGGTTTTATCAGAAACCAGCAATTTGAGCGAAACAATTGACTTGCCCTCAATTGACTGTCATTTAACTTTGACAGATGTTTATGATAAAGTTGAATTTGTAAAATGAGGCATTAAAATTTAGTTATTATGAATTGTATTCTCTGCATTGTGAATGATGAGCCTCCAAAAAATTAATTAATTGATTTCCCGATGCGTCGTTTTTGCGCGCAAAAACTTTATTTAGCTTCGCTGATCTTCGATTCACGCGCGCGGTGAAGCGAAGCTTCACGACGCGCGTGAAATCGTGGAATTGATAATTAATAATTGATTAAACACTATATTCTACAATTTTCAATATTATGTTATTCTATTCATCCAAATAAATGGTGTAGATTATTATTATTTTCAATTATAATTAGTTTTTAAAAACCTGACAGGTTTTCAAAACCTGTCAGGTTTGGGCCGATAACGTATATAACTGATAACTGACAACTGATAACTGATAACTGATAATCATGTATTTTGAAATTTCGAGAAAAGAATTACTCATTCCCTTAAAAATGATCACAGGGGTTGTTGAACAACGCCAAACTCTCCCGATTCTGGCTAATACCTTAGTCAGTGTCAAAGATAATACCCTACATTTGACGGCCACCGATGCTGAAGTCGAAATTGTATGTCATTTGCCCCTTGAATCGGGCAACTTAGAAGACGATAATAACGGGGAAACCACAATCCCAGCACGTAAATTTTTCGATATTTGTAAATCATTATCGGATGAGATTGTCATTCAAGTCAAAACGGAAGATAATCTGGCTACGATTAAGGCCGGTAAAAGTACATTCAAATTACAAACCTTGCCAGCAGAAGACTTTCCTGAAACGCCGAAAATGACGGAACAGACGGAATTTAATATTTCTCAACACAACCTTAAAAATTTACTTTATAAAACCTCGTTTTGTGTCGCCACTAACGATGTACGGTATTATTTAACGGGCTTATTGCTAGAAATTGGTGACGGCTCAATTTCCTTAGTGGGTACAGATGGCCATAGAATGGCTGTCGCGCAACATGAGTTTGAGAGTGATCAAACGGCTAAAGTGATTATTCCCCGCAAGGCAGTACTTGAACTCTCAAAATTGCTCACGGATAGCGACACAGAAGTGAAAGTGTTAGTCGATGACAACCACATCCGATTTGAATTAAGTGACGCTTATGTCATGAGTTCAAAACTCATTGACGGCAATTTCCCTGATTGGCATACGGTCATTCCCCAAAATCCTGATAAAATGGTGATTGTCGAGACAAGCCTTTTGAAACAGTCACTTACTCGCGCATCAATACTTTCAAATGAGAAGTATAAAGGGGTTAGGCTTCAACTTTCGACTAATCTCTTGACAATCAGCGCCAAAAATGCCTATCAGGAAGAAGCGGAAGAAATTGTCGAAGTGGAATATGCGGGTAGCGATGAGCTAGAGATCGGATTTAATGGCACTTACATTCTTGATGCCCTCAATGTGATTTCAACTAAAATGGTACAACTTGCTTTATCCGATTCCAACAGTTCATGTCTCATCACTGAAGAAAATAACGAAGACAACAAATTTATCGTTATGCCGATGCGTCTTTAAAAAAACGGATCATGGCGAATTGCGAAAGCACATCATCATTCGCAATTCGCAAAGCGATATTGGCTTCAACATCTATTTCACGCTTTCACGCAACGAAGTACAGCGAAGCTAAACTTTATTTCACTTAAGAAGTTTTTCACACTGTATGGTTAAAAAAAGTAGCCATAATAATGGGAAAATGATGTCAATCTTTAGAACGATATACTGCACGCGGGCACACCAACTTTTCGCTTTTAGTTTCCCAATGGCATTTCGTACAAAGGCAAATCGAAAAAGATTAAAACGCTCAACCCCGAAGGGGTTTTCAGGCTAAAATTTCGCTCCGCGAAATTTTAGCCTGAAAATGTGAATAGCCCCAGGTGGCAACCTGGGGTTGCCAAAAGTTAAATTTATCCCCGCGCCGAGTATAAAAATGGCATAAATCTATTTGATTGAGCCTCTTGCAAAACTCCGGGCATAAATGAGAATTCAATGACTTACATGCCATTAGGTACTCGTAAGTTATTGATTTATGGTTGGGCGTTAGAGTTTTGCAAGAGCCTTGATTTATAAAGTTTTTTTGAGTGAAGCCCTCAGATTATTGATTATTGATTATTGATTCGCCCATTTGATGTCTGTTACAATCCGTGAGCCTAATCAATAGTTGTCAAATCTAAATTCTTATGGCACAAAACACGCGTAATACCTATTTACTTTGATTTACATCTGTTTTTTTTAATCGTACAGTTTGAAACTTTTGTGAAATGTGAAATTGACAATGCGACACAATTCGCGTTGCCCTAACAAAGCTATTTGCCTATTCGATTCTAGGCTTGATTTGATATAAATCAAGGTTGTATTTTTTTTAAGCATAAAGAATATATTGGTTTTAAAGCATGACGAGTTGAGAAATGAACAATGAAAAATGAACAAAAACGGTTTGAAGTTCATTAATAACTGATAACTGAACCCTGTTCATTTCTCATTCATTCATTTTTCATTTATTATTATTAAATTGGCATTTTTCATTCGATCTATTCTAATTATGAGTTCATCTATACAAAAATTGTCCTGTGCTATTGCACTATCAGTCTTATCGGTAAGTAGCGTTTATGCTGCTGCCCCCAAGACTCCCGGCGCACCTGATATGACGGAAGCAGAATTTGAGCGGGGTAAGCAAGTTTTCTTTGAACGCTGTGCGGGTTGCCACGGTGTGTTGCGTAAGGGCGCCACTGGTAAACCCTTAACCCCAGATATTACTCAGCAAAGGGGAACGGCCTATCTTAAAGTGTTCATTACTTACGGTTCGCCCGCAGGTATGCCCGCTTGGGGAGCTTCTGGCGAACTGACTTCAAAAGAAGTTGACCTCATGGCGCGTTACATACAACACGAGCCACCCATGCCGCCTGAATTTGGCATGAAGGACATGAAAGCGACTTGGGAAGTAGTCGTGCCGCCTGAAAACCGGCCTACCAAGCAGATGAACGACTACAACCTCGAAAACCTCTTTTCCGTGACGCTTCGTGATAGCGGCCAAGTGGCTCTGATTGAGGGTGATAGCAAAGAGATCGTCGGTATCGTGGAGACAGGTTACGCGGTGCATATTTCCCGTTTGTCAGCTTCGGGTCGTTATATGTACGTGATCGGGCGCGATGCCAAGATTAATCTGATTGATTTGTGGATGGAAACACCTGACACGGTTGCCAAAATCAAGGTGGGCATGGAAGCACGCTCGGTAGAAACCTCCAAGTACAAGGGCTGGGAAGACAAATATAGCATCGCCGGTACTTATTGGCCGCCCCAATATGTGATCATGGAAGGCGATACCTTGGAACCGTTGAAGATTGTCTCTACACGCGGTATGACAGTTGATACTCAAGAGTATCATCCAGAACCGCGTGTTGCGGCTATCGTCGCTTCCCATGAGCGCCCTGAATTTATCGTCAATGTCAAGGAGACGGGCAAAGTCTTATTGGTCAACTATGAAGATCTCGCTAATCTCAAGGTAACGAGCATTGATAGCGCCCGTTTCTTACATGATGGTGGTTGGGATTCCACACTACGCTACTTCCTCACGGCTGCCAATAAGTCCAACAAGATCGCCGTTGTCGATTCTCGTGAAGGTAACCTAGAAGCCTTGATAGAAGTGGGTAAAATTCCTCATCCGGGACGGGGTGCTAATTTCATTGATCCCCAATATGGGCCAGTCTGGGCAACCAGTCACTTAGGCGATGCGAGTATTGCGGTTATTGGAACCGATCCTGAAAACCATCCGCAACACGCTTGGAAGGTCGTCCGGACACTGGAAGGACAAGGCGGTGGTTCTCTGTTCATTAAAACCCATCCCAACTCCAAGAATCTCTATGTCGATACCGCACTGCACCCGGACACGAATGTTAGCCAGAGTATTGCTGTGTTCGATATTGATAATTTGGAAGCCGGTTATAAAGTGTTGCCGATTGCCGAATGGGCAGGTGTTGGTGAAGGAGCCAAGCGAGTTGTGCAACCTGAGTACAACAAAGCCGGTGATGAAGTTTGGTTCTCGGTTTGGAACGGCAAAGAGCAGGAATCGGCTCTTGTTATCATAGATGACAAGACGCGCACCCTGAAACAGGTGATTAAAGATAAAAGTTTGATTACCCCAACAGGTAAATTCAACGTCTATAACACCATGCATGATATCTATTAAATTGTAGAGGAAAGGGGGAAGCGAATTCATATCGGGGCAAACCTGTAGGGGCAATCCCTTGTGGTTGCCCCTCATTTCCCCCTTTCCCATTCCCTATTGACTACAACAAAAATGAAACCATTATTTGCCCTACTCTTTTTCTTATCGGCAAACCTTTACGCTGATGACATAGCGCCGGCGCGTCAAAATGAAATCATCCACTTGCTCAAACACGATTGTGGAGCCTGTCACGGTATAACGCTTAAAGGTGGTTTAGGGCCTCCTTTATTACCAGACACACTGACAGCTAAACCAAAAGCGTTTTTACGCTACACCATTCTTGAAGGCCGTCCAGGTACTGCCATGCCACCGTGGCAGGATTTTTTAACCCAAACTGAAGTTGACTGGTTAGTCGAAAGATTACTTCATGGAATTGACGATGCTCCTCATTAAACACATCCCGACTTCTTCTCTCATTCAACACACTTCTCAAACCCTTCTCAATCAATCCCCCCCTCAATTTTCGCCTAATCAAAGCCTTTTCTTTTACGCTATTTTCCTCTGGAACAGAAAGGTAAAGAAGCCATTGAGTTTTCTTTGGAAAGGGATCATCAGCAGTGTGTTATTAATATCGCTATTACCCACTTTAAGCCATGCCACAGAATTGCGTGGCACAGGTGACTTAGGAGTCGTCGTAGAACGCGCCAAAGGCAGCGTACTCATCATTGAAACCACCACGCACACACGTTTAGCCGAAATAACCGATTTAGGCGACTTATCCCATGCCTCCGTCGTCTATTCCCGCGATCAACGCTACGCCTACATTTTTGGGCGCGATGGCGGCCTCAGCAAACTGGATATGTTGCGCGGCAAACAAGTTAAACGCATCATACAAGCCGGCAACAGTGTCGGCGGAGCCATTTCTCAAGATGGGCGTTTAGTGGCCGTTTCCAACTATGTGCCCGGCGGAGTCAAAGTCTTTGACGCAGTCACACTAGAATTAATAGCCGATATACCCACCCCTCGCTCCAAAGTCATCGGCCTAGTCGATGCCCCCGGCCAACGTTTCGTCTTTAGCCTCTTTGATACCGGCGAAATTTGGGTAGCAGACATGCACACCCCGCGTGTACCTAAAATCCATCAATTCAAAAACATAGGCCGTCAACCCTACGATGCCCTGATATCCCCAGATGGCCGTTACTACATCGCCGGATTATTTGGTGAAGACGGATTAGCCCTATTAGACTTATGGCATTTAGAAAATGGCGTGCAGCGTATACTCCCGAATTATGGTCAAGGAGAACAAAAACGGCCCGTTTACAAAATGCCCCATTTAGAAGGCTGGGCTATGACAAACGATTACGCCTTTGTACCCGCCATCGGTCAATATGCCGTCCTAGTGATTGAACAACGAACATGGCAACCCGTCGCACGTATTCCAGTACATGGCCAACCCGTTTTTGTCATGGCCCAGCCAGATGGCCGTCAAGTGTGGGTCAATTTCGCCTTTCCCAACAATGACACACTACAAGTGATTGACGTACTCACATTGAACATCGTCAAAACGCTCAAACCCGGCAAAGCCACCTTGCACATGGAATTTACCCCGCGTGGCGAAGAAGTTTGGGTATCCGTTCGCGATGACGATAAACTCATCGTATACGACACCTCTAGCTTTGCAGAAGTCGCTACCCTACCAGCCGACAAACCCAGCGGAATCTTTTTTACCGCTCGCGCTCATAAGATAGGGCTTTGATTTGATTCGATTTTGTTGCAATTGGTGATGTTTTTTTTTTCACGCAAAGGCGCAAAGGTGCCAAGTCATGATGCTTAGCGTCTTAGCGGCTTTGCGTGATAAAATAAATTATCAAAATGCAGATTATTTACCCTTCAAACCCTTGATCAAATTAAAAGGCGTTGCTGGAAAAGTCAGCCAAGAAATGATTTTCTATCAATCGAAAAAAGCCTCTCAAATACAATTCACATTATTTTAACTTGACTCTTTTCAGCACTTCCTGCAACGTTTGCTAAGGATCGCAACAGCTTAACGCTGCTATACGCTTTATTCTTTGTACAAAGTATGTGGCCAATATGAATAGTTCCCCCCAGTTTGAACTAAGCGGTTTACAAGAAGACTTACTCAATGATTTTCAAAAAGAGTTTCCCCTCTCCCCCACACCCTTCGCAGATATGGCTACCCATTTAGGCGTAACAGAAACAGAGATTCTTGAAGCCCTACGCGAATTGACAGAACTTGAAATCATCAGTCGTATTGGGCCCGTTTTCAGTCCGCACCGGGTTGGAACCAGTACACTAGCAGCAATGGCCGTGCCCCGTACTCAGTTAAAGCAAGTTGCTGATTATGTTAGTGCTTTACCTGAAGTCAATCACAATTATGAACGTGAACATCGCTTTAACCTCTGGTTTGTCATAACCGCCTCTACAGAAAAACACTTACAAACGGTATTGACAACAATTGAAAAAGAAACCAATATTAAAGTCATATCGCTACCGATGTTGGAAAGTTATCATATTGATTTGGGGTTTGATTTGAAATACAATTAGCCGATTCTTAGCCAACCGCCTTTTTTTCAAGTCAAAATGGCTGAGTGATAACGACAAGGATTGTATATAAAAAAGGATTTAAACCAAGTAGCACCACGATCCAATCCTTTATAATATACAATCCCTGTAGTTGCTTTATTGTCAGACTAAAAACTTGAACATCGAATTATAGGATTATTGTTTTATGATAAAAGAAATCTGTATAGAAAACTATAAATCTATTCAAAGTAGAGACGCGATGCATCGCGTCTCTACTCTTGAACTTGGGCGCGTCACCGTCTTGATTGGTGAAAATGGCTGTGGCAAAAGCAATATTTTGGAAGCAATTGCTTTAAGTGCCGCTGCTGCCGCTGATAAATTGGATAACGAATTTTTAGCCCCAAGAGGTATTAGGGCAACAGAACCGCATTTAATGCGAGCCGCTTTTGACAAGGATAATGTGACGCAAGAGATCAAAATCTCTCTAAAAGGAGATAATGACTTATCCTTTGTCTATCGTCTTCAAAATAGTAATCATCCCTATTCCAATTGGACAAATGAAATTTCTTTTAAAACGCGAGAGAGAGAAGCTTACCTGTCTTTAATTCTGGAAAAATTACGTGAAAATCCACCTTCAAAAGAAGATAACGCTGAAATAATGAGTCAAAAAATAAAAGAAGCGGCTGAATCTTTGAATAACGAGCCAGAATACATAAAAGTAAAAGCGTCATCATTCGCAAAAAATAATAAATATTTATCTCATTTTATTATATATTCTCCAGAATACCACTGTTTACGCAATTTTAAAGAAGAAGGACAAATTCAACCATTAGGCATTAACGGCGAAGGTTTATTTAAACTCTTGCAAGTTTTAAGCTTAAACAAAGACAAGTTAAATGAAATCAAAGAAAAGCTCAAACTCATCGGATGGTTTAAAGATTTTAAAGTGCCTAACAACTTATTTATTGGTGAAAGAGCAATTCAAATTGAAGATCGCTATTTAGATCAAGACATCAGCTTTGAACAAAAAAGTACCAATGAAGGTTTTTTGTTTTTGCTATTTTATTTTTGCCTGTTTATCAGCGAAGAAACGCCACCATTTTTTGCGATTGATAATATTGATGCCTCCCTTAATCCCCTTGTGTGTCGGCGATTAATCAAAGAATTAGTCAACTTAGCTAAAAAATATGATAAACAGGTTATCTTTACCACACATAATCCGGCTATCTTAGATGGTTTAAACTTAAATGATGAAGAGCAAAGATTATTTATAGTCTCTCGTAATCGTTCAGGTTATACCAAAGCCAAGCGATTTAGGAAGCCAGAAACACCAGAGGGAGAAGAACCGATCACATTATCGGAAGCCTTTCTAAGAGGATATATTGGCGGACTACCTAAAAGTTTTTAAGATCATTATTTTTGATATATCAAACACCACCACATGGACAACACACACAACCCTGAACGACGACTAATCGAAGCCATCCAAAAAGGCCTACCACTCGTCTCGCGCCCTTATGCCGCAATAGGAAAACGCATCGGCATGAGCGAAACAGAAGTCATTACCCGATTATCGCATCTCATCGAAAACGGCACAATCAAACGTCTAGGGGTAGTCGTGCGCCATCGTCAACTCGGTTATAATGCCAATGCCATGGTAGTCTGGGATATCCCCGACGAACAAGTCACACCATTAGGAAAACGATTAGGACAAATTGAATGCGTCACACTGTGTTACCATCGCGCCAGACACTTACCCGACTGGCCTTATAATTTATACTGTATGATTCACGGCAAAGATCGCCAAAAAGTCTTAGATAAATTAGAAGGCATCATTCAACAATGTGATTTAACCGATAGGCCTCACCAAGTGCTATTCAGCCGTCACTGTTTCAAACAACGAGGTGCCATTTACACCGTCAATGCCATTGCAGACACACCCATTTGCGAAATACCATAGTAGGGCGAACACGCAGGTTCGCCCCTACAGCCCGTTAATTATCTATTTTTTGTAGGGGGAATACCTGCGTGTCAGCCCCTACCAAACCCCGCGTCATGACGGTTTTGTAGGGGCGAACCTGCGTGTTCGCCCAAGCTTAACTGCCCATACGAAATACCACCTCTTTCTGGGCGAATCTGCGCCTACCTATAAATCCTTATGACCGAATCACCTCCTCATTGTTCATTTTGTGGCCTCAAAGTGCCTACAGATTCTCCCCTGATTGCCGGAGAAAAAGGCTATATTTGTGAAGACTGTGTCCGCACCGCTCATGAACTGGTTATCAATTGGAAACGCGAACACGCTGTCACCCAATCCCACAATCCCTTACCTACCCCCAAAACGATCAAAGCGCAGTTAGATGAATACGTAATAGGGCAAGAACTAGCAAAAGAAATCCTAGCCGTCGCCGTTTATAACCATTACAAACGCTTATACCACGGCAATCAAGGCAATAATCATATCGAAACCCTCTATCACGATGTTGAAATCAGCAAATCCAATGTTCTCATGCTAGGCCCCTCCGGCACCGGAAAAACCTTACTCGCCAGCACCTTAGCCAAAATTGTCGGCGTGCCCTTCGCCATTGCCGACGCAACCACTTTAACTCAAACCGGTTATGTCGGCGATGACGTAGAAAGTATTTTAGTACGCCTACTTGATGTCGCAGAAGGTGATCTTGAACAAGCACAATGGGGGATTATTTATATTGATGAAATAGACAAACTCGCCAAAACATCAGAAAGCCCCACAGTCGTGCGCGACGTATCCGGAGAAGGCGTACAACAAGCCCTGCTCAAACTGGTAGAAGGAACAACAGTCAAACTACCCAAAAAAAGCAAAGAACGCCAACATAAAAATGAACAACTGACGATGGACAGCCACAATATTTTATTCATTGCCGGCGGCGCATTTGTCGGCCTAGAAGAGCATGTCGCCAAACGCATCAAACCGCAACCAACCGAAATGAGTTTAAGAAGGAAAAATAAAATCAGCGCCGAATCCCTGCTACATGAAACGCAACCCGAAGACTTACTGCGTTTTGGCCTCATTCCGGAATTTATTGGACGCTTTCCCATCATAGCCATTTTAGAACAACTAGATAAAGCCGCACTGGTACAGATTCTGACCGAACCGCGTCATGCCCTAGTACGTCAATATCAAAAACTGTTTGCCTACGACAATGTAGAACTAGAATTTACCCCCGAAGCCCTCACCGCCATAGCCGCCAAAGCCTTAGCACGCGGCACAGGCGCACGCGGTTTACGCAGCATACAAGAACAACTCCTACGTCGCTGCATGTTTGAACTCCCCTCCCGTCAAAATGTCATCCGCTGCATTGTTGATGAACAGGCCGTTAATGGAACTGGCGAAATACAGATGATCGAAAGCCAACAAACTAACGGTGGTGGGGTTGAATATGAATAGGCTTTCAGGCAAAAGCTTTTGTACACAAAAACTTTTGCCTGAAAAGCTGGGAAAAATCGAAGTTCTAAAATACACAGACTTAGATGGGCGCATTTCTAAAAAATGGGTCATCAAAATAAATTTTGAAGGCCCTTTTCGTTCCAAATTTATTTTGCGTAGGCCTATTGGAGTGCAAAATTTATTTTGCGTAGGCCTATTGTGAGTACAAAATATTATTTTGCGTAGGCTTATTGGAGTGCAAAATTTATTTTGCGTAGGCCTATTGGAGTGCAAAATTTATTTTGCGTAGGCCAATAATGACCCTTTTTTTTGGGAATGCGCCCGACTTAGACAGTATTTCAATTTTCCTGATTATAACGGATTTTGGTACGTCAAATCTTGTAGGGGGCGAACCGGGGCGAACCACCTGCCCTTTCTTAATGGTGTCCCCAAAATCCCTTACAATCAGGTTTGTTTCATTGAACCATTTTCTAAGATAAAGATGGGGCGCATTCCCAAAAAAAGGGTCATTATCAATCAATTGCACCTTCGCGAAAATAAATTTGGAACGAAAATCGCACCACCGCAAAATAAATTTTGCACTCCAAGAGCAAAGCCGCAAAATAAATTTTGCACTCCAAGAGCAAAGCCGCAAAATAAATTTGGAACGAAAAGCAGCCGCAAAATAAATTTGGAACGAAAAGCGGGCCTTCAAAATTTATCGATATGACCCTTTTTTTAGGAATGCGCCCTAAAGATGTATTCTTTTTTGACGGTTGATAAAATTTGTGGACTATGCGTCGTCACAATAAACTGAGCATTAGGAAATGTTCGTGTTAAATCAGATAAAATGCTCTGTTGCCATTTAGGATGCAAATGCAAATCTAACTCATCAATCATAATGATAGCTGGCGAATTATTTCCAAGTTGAGGATTCGCTTCTGACATACGACTTGAGATATCCATTACCATCGCTAAAACCGTGCGGTAACCATCACTCAATTGCTCTATTTGAAACTTTTTGACACGGCCATCTTCTTGCTCCCAATCTATCATAAATCTCAAGGGATTAATTTCGATTCTTGGATTTTTAAATTTTGGCAACATACTTTCAATAGCTTCTCTAACAGCTGTCAATTCATTTAATTTGTATGAAAAATCCTGTCTTTCTTGCTGCTTTCGCCTTTCTAGATTTTCCATTGTATCAAACCATTGAAAAAAACGATGAAAATTAGCATCACTTTTTAACACGCCATTTAACGCTTCAAACCGATTAAAAGATTTTTTGAAATGGCCTTTTCTGACAGGAGAATCAAAAACGGCTCTATTTGTACCATAATAGATAATTAAAGGCATTGTATATGGAATATCTTCATTTTCATTATCAATAATGGTATCAATAAAATGGTTTAACTCTTTTAATCCTCTACCTTTAGGAATCATACTCTTCACTGACACAAATTGAGTATTTGGTATTTTCAAACTAGGTTGCAAACCCTGTTCGGCAAAAAGATCATTTTGTGACGGAGCTAAGTCTAGTTCAGACGTTTTCTTTGTACTATCTCTTTTGTAAGTTCTATCCCATAAAACATTTTCAGTTGATTCAATCTCTATTCTCATAAAAGGTTCGAGTTTATTTTCAGAATTAATTCTTAAATCACTTTTTTTAAATGTAATTCCACTCACATTTGGGAATTTAGTCAGCATAGCTCCAAATCCAATGGCAATAGCATCTAAAATAGTCGTCTTTCCAGCACCATTATCAGCAATAATGACATTAATATCTTTATTGAAAGTGATGTTTAACTGATCAATTAGTCGAAAATGAGTGACTTTTAATTTTTTTATGTTATAAATTTGCATATCTATTTGATTCTAAAGAATATTGTTAATAGAAACCAGTAAATAAAGCTTATCTCTCGCCATCGCTATCTCCAAAAAACAGTTTGAATTCTCCAATGAAGGGAATCGCACCATATTTACCTTTAAAATAATCGCTTTTATAACGATTTTCAGAAAGCCGTTCATCTTCATCCCACTCATAATCCGCTAACGAATATAAATCGGTTGAACCATACTGATCTTTTTCAGTAAAGCAAATTTGATCTCGACGGAAAAAACGTTGGCTCAATAAGTTAGTATCATGCGTCGCAAAAATCAATTGCGCGTGGTTTGGATTACTCTCAGTTGAATGAAACAAATTAATGATAAAACGCATTATCATCGGATGTAATTTGGAGTCTAGCTCGTCAACCACCAAAGTTTCGCCCTTTTTCAACGTTTCTATTAGGGGAGCAGATAAGGCAAATAATTTTTGGGTGCCTTCAGATTCATCTTCCAGACTCCATAATACTGAGTCAGTCACCAAACCCGCCGCGTTAAAGACACTGTGTTTAGTCACTAACATTTTGCCTTTAGAAACAATCTGTTGTTTGAGTGCGTCTGGAAAGTTTCCAGATATATCTTGTGGTTTAACTTTTACCAAATCAATGTCTTCAATAGCCGTATCAGCCGCTTGGAGAAACTTTAATATCTCTTGTTTGTATAACGCATCGCCTAATTTTTTAACGGAACCCCCCTCAAAAGTATCTGTCTTCGTCGCAAACAAGACTTTTAAATCATTAGTGAACCAATCCATGACTTTTCTGGAAAAGCTGCCATTGAATTGGGAAACCACGGCCAGAAAAAGGGCCCTTTCTCTTGTGAATTTGGATTGTTGGTTATCGACTAATGGTGCGCCTTCTGAAAAATGTTCACCTAGCACAATGGTGTCAGCCTCATTCTCAAATTTTCTCTCAAATAATCTGATTTCTTGCTCAGAAAGGGCATAATAAAGCCATTCGTGATGAACACGCTTGGCATCAATCACAAAGCCGTAGCGATAATAAACATCTTCATAAAGAAAAGAAACTTCAAATTCACTGGGGGAATGAGCGGTGTCGGTATTCAGTTTAAACTGTTCAATATCAATCTCCTTTTCTGACTGTAATTCAAAGGAATTAACCACAAAATTTTTCATAAACTGCATGGCTTTGATGAGATTAGTTTTGCCACTGGCATTGGCACCATAAATCACAGCGGTTTTGAGTAAATGTTGTCCACAGATTGGAAAAACATTATATCTTTCATGCTCGGTGATTTCTGCCGAAGCATACAGACTTAACGTGATCTCATTTTTAAAAGACAGAAAATTTTTGACACTAAATTCCAATAACATATTTTTTCCAACGATAGTAGATAATTAGCAAGTCAATTAATCGAACAGTGGCTTACTAATAGAATTGGGTAAACACTTTTTGCCATTAATCCAAATCGCACCATAAAAATCGGCTCCCTTAAAATCCCGCCCTTTCAAGATTGGCTTGCTTTAAATTGCCCCTTTCAAAATGCGCTTGCTTGAGATTGGCATAATAAAAAATGAGAAACCACGCCATTTCTGAACAATCTTTTCGTAAACCGATAGCCGACAACGCACCTTTCATTTCAATTATTGCGTTTTCAAAACGGATAACAAAACGGTAAGCAAATACCTTAGTAAAGGTATCCACAAATTTTGAAAAAACCATTTTAAGCTCACGGTTTAATATCGAAATAGGCTTTTTAATTATACTGTCCACCGTTATAATTTGCGCTTTTGCATTTTGCAAGAAATAGAAGAGGTTAGTCACCACCACCTGACTTGAGCTGTTAGAATCAATAATAGCGACCTTATGACGATGCTAAGTATAAAATGCCGCTTTGTTTATTCATAATTGTTAATTAACAATTCGTTTTTGTAAATAGAAATGAATAATCCTTGCTTAAAATGTGCCCTGATGAAAAACGGACACATTTTACCAACTCATACTCGAACAAATCAATGAGATCTGATTCAATTGAATTTTGTTTTTCTATATTTTTATGTTCGCATACAAGAACAACGCCTACGTCGCAGCCGGTTTGAACTGCCCTCTCGTCAAAATCTCATCCGTTGTATTGTTGATGAACAGGCCGTTAATGGAACAGGCGAAATACTGATGATCGACAGCCAACAGTTTGACACAACAATCTGAAAGCGGGTGTACCCTAGAAGATAGAACGCTGATTTAACTGATGTTCATGATTAACACTGATTAAAAAAATCCTGATTTATAACTATAATCAAAAAGCGCCATTATTTCTGGTGTCCCCAAAATACGTTACAATCAGGAAAATTAATCCGTCTATGGAAATCAATCCTTCTACATTGCCAATGAATGTATCATTCTTTATGGCTACCCCATACCGATTTCTATTTCCCTTTTATCATTGTGTTGGCAATGTAAAATAAAATAGGCAACCTTCACCTTCTGTCGTTTCAAGTCCAACATGCCCACCCAGTTTTTCTACAACCTGTTGCACTATAGATAAACCCAAACCATGTCCTTCTACATGGCCAGTGTGTAAACGAGTAAATGGTGTAAATAATTTGCTTTTATCTTCTTTTGTAATGCCTAAGCCATTATCGCGTATCCAAAAACGTATTTTATGCTTCTCCACAGGCTCTGCACCGAGTTCTAAGCAAGGCGGGTTTCCACCATATTTAAGGCCATTGCTAATATAATTACTCCAAACTTCTTCAATCCAAGGCGCATAACCCAAAGCTACTGGCCAATTTTCGGGTAAATTAATATCAGCTTGATATTTTTTAATCATATAGGAAAGACGTTGCATCACCTGAGTAATGATATCGGACATATTAAGTGGTTGGGTTGCAACGTTACTTTGTTTACTTACCCCGGCTAGCAATAACAAAGCATCAATGATACTGACCATTTTGTGTCCGGCTTGTTCAACCATAACTAAAGTCTCTATCATTTCTTGATCAGGTGGCTGTTCAGGAGAACATTCTGCTACCAACATTTCCGTATAACCAATTATCGCATTCAAAGGGTTTTTGAGATCATGCGCCACCGTGTGAGCAAAAGCATCTAGCTCCATGTTACGATTTTCCAGTTCCAGAGTACGCGCTTCTAATTGTTTCTTTAGATTAGAAAAATGCAGTTGAGAAGTCACACGGGCTAAAACTTCTTCATGTTGAATAGGTTTTGTGATGTAATCTGCTGCCCCCAATTGAAAACCTTTGACTTTATCAAGCGTATCAGCTAATGCCGTCATAAAAATAACCGGAATTTCTTTAGTTTCTTCCCCAGATTTCAGAATTTGGCACGTTTCAAAGCCATCTATCCCTGGCATCATCACATCCAATAAAATTAAATCAGGTTGTGCATATTTCGCTTTTTGAATAGCTCGTTTACCATCCCCCGCTACCAACACTTTAAAACCGTTATCAGTCAAAAAATCGAACAAAACACTTACGTTAGCAGCTATATCATCAACAATTAAAACCGTACCTTGATGGGACTTTCTAATGCTCATTTCAGAACGATCCTCGTGTCAGTTATCAGTTCCACGCAAAAGTTTTGCGCGCAAAACTTTTGCGTGGAAATCAGTTTCAGGCAAAAGTTTCGCTCCGCGAAACTTTTGCCTGAAAATCAGTTATCAGTTCCACATTTCACGCTTAAGTTTCGCTCCGCGAAACTTAAGCGTGAAATAAAGTTTTTTGCGCGCAAAAAACTTTTGCGTGGAAATCAGTTATCATGAGTTATCCAACTCTATGAAGGCCCGAATTTCGTTCCAAATTTATTTTGCATCTGCCCGAATTTCGTTCCAAATTTATTTTGCTGCCCTCTTTTCAAACCAAATTTATTTTGCATCTGCCCGAATTTCGTTCCAAATTTATTTTGCATCGGCCCGATTGGAATGCCTGTTATTTTCGCGAAGGTGTGATTGAGATTGATAATGACCCTTTTTTTGGGAATGCGCCCCTATTCCAGGCAAAAGTTTTTGCAAAAACTTTTGCTTGGAATTCACTTTTCACTTTTATAGCACTACCCTAGTGCAGTAAAGCGGAAGTTTCAATACCATTGAAAAACCGGGGCAACCACAAGGGGGGCAACCACAAGGGATTGCCCCTACAAACCGTTCGTAGGGGCAACCCTTGTGGTTGCCCCTTTTTAGGTGGTCTTAGGATTTTCGCTCTCCTGCACTAGGTTAAGGGTTAATTAGTTAATAGAGTTTATACCGATTTAACGCAACTCATTGAGAGAAAACTCATAAAATCAATTCGCGCGAAATGTTTTGCGCGCAAAACTTCTTAAAGTATAATGTCTAATGGTTAATGCTGAACTCTTTTGAATATATAACTTTTCACGCAAAAGTTTTGCGTGCAAAACTTTCGCCGAAAAAGAGACGCAAGAGACACAAAGATATCGATTTTTCTTGACAGCTTCTTTAGCTATAGAAGTTCAGAAAAATAATTTCATACGCACGAGGGTAGGGTGTTGACTGAGAGGTGTTTTTGATAGCTATTTTTCATGCTTTTTTAGGAACCCCAGGTTCCACCTCAATGCCATTAAATTAAACTTTTGGGTGAGGGCAACTAAACTTTTGGGTGAGGGCAACCATAAAGGATTGCCCCTACATGACATGACGGTTCGTAGGGGCAATCCCTTGTGGTTGCCCTTAACTTAATGGCATTGAGGTGTAACAAAGGGCTATTCACATTTTCATCGCTGTGTACAGCGAAGCTATACTTTAGCCTGAAAACCCCTTGGGGGTTGTTTAACCCAATTTTTGAGGCTTTTGACAAACACAAAATCAGCATGAAAAATATCGGCTAAAAAAAGCTCTCTGTCAACACCCTAGCACGAGGGCAACCACAAGGGATTGCCCCTACATGATTGTGAAATTATTTAAATGAAAAACTATAGCGTCTTTAGCGTTTAGAGCGATTTTAATCGCGAAAATTTTTTATGATTGATTCGTCTTTGTATTTTATTCAATCGGAAAACGCTATAACTGATTAACTCACTCAATATAAAACTAAATGAAAAGTATCAGATATATAAAAAAAATAGAAATTAAAAACCTGTGGAATAAATATGATATCGAATGGCATTTGAATGAAGATGTCAATGTTTTAGCAGGAATAAATGGTATTGGCAAAACCACCATTTTAGATTTAATTGTGGGTACACTATATGGTAGACTCAAAGGGCGCACAACCGATATGGTTGATAGTGTAAAAATGACATTTAACAACGATCAATTTATAACATACAGAAGGATTAAAGATACTCTTGAAAGTCTAGTCAAAAAGGCTAAAAAAGACAAATCACTCAATGAGTTCATTACCGAGTTAAAACAACCTGAAGGTAGAGATTTTAGCAAAATACAGGTTATTGAAGGCGCTATGTTTTCTTTTGAAAACGTGCAAATGACTAAAGAAGAGCTACACGAGATATTAGGTGTCGCTCTAATCAGTACATTTGACCAACAATTAAAAGAATATGAAGCGGTACGTCAACTTACTAACGAAGCAGTTAGTACCGAATTAGATTTACAACTTTATTTACTTCAAAAACAATATCTTGAATACCAAATCAATATTGGCAAAAAAGCGATAGAGGCATTATCCTCAAAATCAATTGTAAATGCTCCCCAAATTGACATTGACTTTAAAAAGAATTTGTTTTTAGACACAATTGATGCTTTATTCGAGCCTACCAATAAGAAGATTGATAGAAATAAGAATGAACTGATCTTTAAAGCGGGAAAACAAGTTTTAACGCCTAATATGCTATCATCGGGTGAAAAGCAATTAGTCATCATTTTATTGACAGCCTTAATACAAGAGGATAGAAATTGTGTTTTGTTTATGGACGAACCAGAAATTTCATTACATACCGATTGGCAGGAAAAATTAATAGAAAACATTAGATGCCTTAATAATAATGCTCAAATTATTATAGCGACGCACTCACCTTCAATGGTTTTGGATGGTTGGATGGATAAAGTTTTTGAAGTGCCTGAAATTATCACCAAACCCAACAAACGATAAAAATGAGCGGATTAATAGATAAAATTACATCAGATTTTTTTGAAGCTCAGAATGCACTCAATAAATCTAAAGGAATTGTAATAGAGGTTTATGTTGAAAATGAAGATGATATTCCATTTTGGAAAGATATTTTTGAGAGATGTGAGTTGCAAACAAAAATACATCCCGCTTCAAAAACATCATTAGATAGAGGAAAGACAGAAGTACTCAAACAAATCAATGACGTAGGTAAAATGAAAATACTTTGTGTAGATAGTGATTATGACTATTTACTAGAAGGTTATACAGACGTATCGAAAATAGTTAATGACAATCCTTATGTCTTTCAGACTTACACTTATTCGATTGAAAATTTTAAATGTTATGCTGAAAGTCTTCATGGCGTAGTTGTAAAAGCAACCTTGCAGGATGAACAATTATTTGATTATGTTGGTTTTTTAAAATCGTATTCCTCAATAATTTATGATTTATTTATCTATTCATTGCATCATGAAAAAGAGCAATCTAAAAGTTTTACAATGGCGGATTTTTCAAACACAATAAAATTATTAGAGCAAGTTGATGTTTCCTCTTCCAAACAGCTTAAAAAATTAAAAGAATCTGTTGAAAAGAAAATTGCAACCCTTGATCAAATTTCAGATAAGCAAATAAGCCAATTTAAAGAAGCACTTCAGAGCTTAGGTGTTACGCCAGAAAACACATATCTCTTTATAAAAGGTCATACTCTCTATGAAAATGTTGTTTGTATGTTTCTTAAACCAATTGAAAGATATTTAAGATCAAAACAATTCAAGCAAATATCTGAATTGAAAAAAGATGATGAAGAAGCAACAGACAGAAGAAATCAGTACAAAAAATCGCTTATAGATATTGAATTCGTATTGCGTCACAACACAAATTATTACGATTGTTTTTTAATGAAGAAAATTTTAAGTGATATAGAAAACTACAAGACAATGAATTTCTCTCGTTCGGTTGGGGAAACTTCGTAACCATAAGTACTGAAGCACAAATAAACAGGTATTTTACCGCAAAGATTGCCCTTGCTTGCTTCTATTAAAATACCTTAAAATTTTGGGTTCAATCCTTACTTATACTGCCCACCGTTATAATTTTCGTATTGGGTTAGTCACCACCACCTGACTTGAGCTTTTAGACTTAGGCTTCCCGCTGTTGGCTTTAGCTTAAACAGCATGGGGCTTTAGCCCCATGCTTTTTGTGTATAACGATGAGAGGGTGTTTGGGGATTTTCGCTATCCTGTACTAGCCCCATACTTTCATTTACTGACAGCGGTTGAAAGTTTTTGAACACTCAACACAATAATCACATAACTGATTTTGCCAGTTAGGAACACACAACCAACCTGGGGGCAAGTGAGCATCAATGTGTTTGACACGAAAGTGTCCTTCGTACTCGTTTTCAAATTCTTCTGTTTGACCACATCCTGAACAAACAAAGGTTGTGCTAACCCAATGTTTTCTCTGTACCTGTTTATCCTTTATCCCCTGTTTCAACCACGCGAGAATAAAGATAAAGAGACAAAGGATAAACAATGGCACAACGATTAATATATCCCAGAGTCTATTGTGTACAGGACGCGCTGGTTTTTCAAATTCTGGAGACAAGTCTAAATTTGTATTGTTTGTACCTGGCACTTTTTTCTTTGGCAGAGAAGCTTCCTTAGAAGCGGGTAAGGGCGTTTGAGACTGAAGCGTGTTCAGATCGGGGGGAAGATTCTCCTTCTGATTGTCCCGAAAAACGGCTTGTTCATCTTTGATGAGAGGCTTTTCCCTAGAGGCTGGTTGGGACGAATTGGGAAGCTTATCAGGCTGTGATATTTCAATCTTATCCAGATTACGTTCCAAGAGTTTCGGCCCAATGCCGTAAATCTCCATCAACTGTTCTGGATAAACAAACCCCCCTATCTTTTCACGGTATTCTACAATACGTTGCGCTTTGATTGCCCCAATACCTGATAATTCATTGGCAAGTTCTGAAACCGTGGCCGTATTGATGTCTACCGCGAATAGTCGTTGTGAAAGGCTCAGGATGATTAAGATCTGTAAAAATTTTTCCGTGTTGCCCATTCGCTATTCGCTATAAACTTGTTGGTTAAATTTTTTTTTTGCTGCTCTAGCCAATTGACGAAATACATCAGTAAAAAATAGATGAAACCCCAAGCGACTAACAAACCCCATTGTGCGTAAGTCGATAATAAAGGTGCTAAAAGTGCTGAGAAGCTACACGCTGCCATTAAAGCGTATTCCCAAAGAACAGTGCGTTTATGTCCCCATCCTAATTGTACTAATCGTTGATAATAATGTGTTTTATGTGCTAACCAAATTTTTTCTCCCCGTAATAAACGTTGTAACAATGTTGCGCTTGCATCGACAATAAAGGGTGAAAACAGAAGCACGGCTATCCACAATGGGAAAATGCCTTCACGATTGCCCCATAAACTAAAAGCGGCAGCTAAAAATCCTAAACTTGATGAACCCGCATCACCCATGAAAACGCGAGCGGGTGGAAAATTAAACAGTAAAAATCCACCAGCGGCACTGGCAACAATGAGATTGATCACCATAAATAACTGATGATCTGCTAACCCGCCTAGTATGGCTAAAGTACCAAAGCCAAATACAGCCATACCGCCAGCAAATCCGTCCATACCATCCATAAAGTTGTAAAGATTGATCATCCAGACGAGAAATAAGAATGAAAAGCTGATTTGTACAAATGGTGACCATGCCCATATCAGACCCGGCAAAATCAACTGGGTCACCCAAAATTCACCTTGCCACAATAAAAAGTAGGCTGCAAGACAATGTACTAGCAAGCGATATAAGGCAGAAACATGACGGCAATCATCAATAAATGAAATGACCGCAATCAGTAACCCACTGATACATAACCAAAAAAAATCAGGTATGGGCACATAGTGCCAACAAGCAAGAAAGGCCGAGAGTGTAAATGCCATCAGTATTGCAATGCCGCCGCTGACAGGAATAGGATGAGTATGTAAAGAACGTGCATTGGGCTCATCAAGAATGCAAAAGAGAGTTTCTGGACGACTCAAGTGCAGTGTCAGCCATGCGGACATCAGAAAGGCCACTGTCATCAAGGTAATAATCATGCCGATCCTTTGATCAGTTATCGTTTATCAGTTATCCCACCAAGCCAAAAGCAATCTGGGGATGAACCTTATCCGGTTCAGTTATCAGTAATTATTTATGAGTTATGCCATAAACACACTGTACCCAAAAACCAATCTAGGGATAAACCTAATCCTGAGATAATATTATATGTTTTAATAATGAAAAAAAACTTTGAATCAGTTAATCATTTAGAGTTGCCTTAATAACTTATTTATGAATTTCATAATTGATTCATTCTCATAATTGATTCTGATGCCAGTGAATGGCATTGTATTGCTTTATACTCGCATCATATCCTGAAAATACCACTTTTTTCAGAACAAACGGGGATGCGAAGCTAAACTGTGCGTAATGAACGGATTTTTTCAAGATAACAAAGTATAAGGGAATGAAGATAAAAAATGTTAAAATTAATCTGTGTTAATCAGGCCATTATCAGTCAAATCAGCGTTCTATCTAATCTATAACTTTCATCACCTTTATGCCGTACTAGCTAGGTTTAATGTTTTATCGGCTGGCATGTGAACCCCATATCATTATGGCTAAACATTCTAGGCTGATAACCAAAATCATGGTAAGCTGTTGTATGCTCAAAACACAAATCTTGATTCATTCGCGCTATCATTGCTGCTGATAAATGAGCATAAGCGGGCAACCATCTGAGAAAAAAAGTCATCATTTTAAATAGGGGCAGTGGAATAGATATGATACGCGGTTTTTGTTCTAAATGTTGAAAAATCGCTTTAACCATATCACGATACTCCAGTGTTTCCCCGCCACTCAGATTATACGCTTTGTTCGTCGTTTTTGGTTCGATGCAGACTTGTATACAGGCTGCCGCTAAATCATCGGCATGTACGGGTTGACGTAATCCCGTTCCTCGCCCCAATAAGGGAAAAAAACCAAAGCGGCGAATAAATTGGGCAATAAAGGTGACATTTTTATCCAGACGACAACCATAAACTAATGTAGGACGAAACAGTGTCCAAGCAATACCACGAGCCTGACATTCATTTATCAATGCTTTTTCAGCTTGGGTTAATTGCGCCGCAATAGCCCTTTCTTTGGGATCGGGAGATGCCGTCTTGGTAAAGCAACTTGTTGAACTAAAAGCAATTATTCTAGTTAATGGTGCGTGAGCAGGTAGACGTGCCAGTAAGGGTGGCAATAATGGCAAAGGCGCAAGATGGAATAACACACTTGGTTGGGTAATCGGCAAAGATGAGGTCAATAAATCCGCTTGTTGCCAAATAATATCGGCGCTGTTTGAACGGGCTTGCCGACTCAAAGCTGTCACTGCAAAACCGACAGCTTGTAGACGTGGTAATAAAAAATACCCAATTTGACTTGTCGCGCCAGTTACCCATGCATGGTGTTGATTGAAATCTGTTAATATTGCCATCTTGTTTGTATTATTATAGATTAGATGTTCAGAAAAATAAGTTTTGAAAACCTGACAGGTTTTCAAAACCTGTCAGGTTTGGTCTGCGCGCAAAAACTTTTATCTGAAAAGCTATATTATAGCCCCTTGCTGAAAAATGATTACCGAATAAATCGCCAACAGTGGTTTGAAAATTTCACACTAATTGATCTGGATCGATGCCTTGTTCGATGAGTATTTGAGCGAATCGTTCGGCGCGTTGCTCTGCTTTTTTTCTGGCCTCTTTTTCTTTTGTATAACCTGGTAAAACAAATTGTTGATACACCGGATCGGTTATCATCTCCTCTAGTAAAGGACGATGATATAAATCTGAAATACGAAATTGAAAACCAGGTAACATCTTGGATTTGATAATACCCCCTTTTAAGGGTTTGATCGGAACATACACGCTTTGA
>Ga0164318_10000120_pt1 | contig 46661 bp, 44 predicted proteins | sample GuaBasSedimGuay9_FD_113734 | JGI IMG/M metagenome (GOLD analysis project Ga0164318, IMG submission 113734) | Subseafloor sediment microbial communities from Guaymas Basin, Gulf of California, Mexico - Guay9, Core 4571-4, 0-3 cm | ecosystem: Environmental > Aquatic > Marine > Hydrothermal vents... | reverse complement strand
ACAACCCGCATTATTTTTACATAAAATTATTGGTGCGGATGTTGTTGTTTTGTCTGCTTTTTCAGGAATTTGGTTAAATTCGTATTGCTTCAGCATGTCGATTATTATTTGCTAAACAAGTACGATTCTTTTTTGATAGACTATTGAGCAATTACTTGCTCTTAAACGAGTTTCAATAAAATTCTATGACTCAGTTTAAGGCATTGAGATGTAAAAGACTCAATCATTCGGAGATACTATATACATGCAAAAGTATTTAAAGCTATTGTTTTTTACTACGTTTTAGTGAGTTTTTGCGCATTTTCAATGGTCAACGTGATATCTCAATCCTAAATTTAATAAAGTTGGAAAAGAAAATGTAACATTAAAACGCAAAATGGCGATAAGATGACACAACAAAAGACTAATCCAAGAAAGGATATACACTGGGCAGATAATATTGCAGAGATCGTGCGCAATCGCGCACAACAAGACCCAATCCTGAAAAAGACAGTAAAACAAAAAGGCTACATAGTCTACGACGAAAAAACCCCATCAGGAAAAATCCACATCGGCGCAGGAAGAGGCTGGATAATACATGACAGCATAGCAAAAGCAATGCGCGACAAAGGGATGAAAGCAAAATTCATACTATCCTCAGACGACATCGACCCGTTCGACAAGATGAACAAAGACCTTCCTGCAACCTACAAAAAATACCTCGGGATGCCATTTAGAAACATTCCTTCCCCAGAAAAAGGATACGAAAGCTTTGCAAGCCTCTATTTTTCGCAATGCACCCAAAAATTCGAAGAATACGGAATTGAGGCAGAGATTCAAAGCACAGGCAAAGCTTATGACAAAGGATTGTTTAACAGGACTATCAAGATTGCGCTTGATAATGCAGATAAGATACAGGAAATCTACAGCAGATTCTCACGCAAAGGCTCAAACGGGACAAAAAGACTCCCATTCAACCCGATATGCGAAAAATGCGGCAAAATAGGCACAACCTACGCCTATGAATGGGACCAGAAACGCGAAATCATAAAATATCGCTGCGAACCCAACCTTGTAGACTGGGCAAAAGGCTGCGGTCACAAGGGCGAAATCAGCCCCTACAACGGAAACGGCAAATTCCCGTGGAAAGTAGAATGGGCAGCAAAATGGCCGACAATCGGCGTCGCAGTAGAAACAGCAGGCAAAGACCACTTCACCTACGGCGGCTCAAGAAGCGTGGCAATCGCAATAAGCGACGAAATATTTAACTACCCGCCGCCATACCCCTCAACAAGAAAAGAAATCGGGAAAGCATACGAATTCTTCACAATAGGCGGAAAGAAAATGAGCACATCAAAAGGCATGGGTGTAAGCTTTGTTGGCATGAGCGACTACGCACCCGCAAGCCTTCTTCGGTATCTTCTCGTAAAAACGCGCCCGCATGCAGTAATCGACTTCGACCCCATAGGAACCAACAAGATAATACTCCTATACGAATCCTACGACAGGACAGAGCGCATATACTACAACAAAGAACACATCCCAAATGAAAAAGAGGCCAGGCACGAAAAGCGCGTATATGAACTCTCACATGTGGACCCTATCAAAAAGACCATGCCAACACAGATTCCATTCACCTATGCAGCAACCCTTGTACAGATCACAGGAAACGTGGAATCTGCAATAGAGACCCTGGAAAAGACAGGACATATCAACAAATCCATTTCAGCCATGAACAGAAAATACATTACAGAGCGCCTGAACTACGCAAAGAAATGGACAAAGGAATTCGCGCCAGACGAATACAAATTCATTGTAAACAAGTCCGCTCCGGCAAATAAACTCAAAAAAGCAGAAGTTTCAGCGCTTTTGATATTCAGAAATAAACTATCACAGAAAAGAGAACATACAGAAGATGAATACATGGAACTTATCAGGAAAACAGTAAGCGAAACCGGCATTGCACCGAGAGAGTTCTACAAGGCAGCTTATCTTGCCCTTCTGAATAAGGAACACGGACCGAAACTCACATCACTCATAAAAATGATTGGCCAAAAGAAAACTGCCATGATACTTACTACACTGGAAAAGTGATATCATGAGCAAAAAGACACTTGTCATGAAATTCGGGGGAACTTCTGTCGCGAGTAAAGATGCAATTCTCAACGTAGTCAAGATCATCAGTAACCATAAGGATGACAAATTATGCATTGTTGTTTCTGCACTCGGAGCAACCCCGCAACATGGCAAAGTTACTGATGAGCTTATAGAACTGAAAACCTCAAACAAAAAGGAGAAAATCCTATGCAGATTAAGGAAGCGGCACATAGATCTGATTAATGAATGCATCCAAAGTAAAAGATACAGGAAAGAAGCAAAAAAAGATATAGAGCACATCATTCTCGAAATTGAAAAACATCTCAATGACCCGAAATACCCCCTGGAATGCTTCGGAGAGAGAATGTCTGTGCAGATAATGTATTACCTGCTCTGTGACCAGAAACTTGACATCTCTTATGTGGACGCAGGAAACATTATACACTTCATTAACACGAACCCGCATTTCCAAAAGATAACAGAATCATCAGAACTGATAAAAAAGACAATAAAATCAGGCAGGATTGCAGTTACAGAAGGATTCATCGCAAACGAGAACGGAAAAATAACCTGCATGATCCGTGGAGGATCTGACCAGACTGCGACCCTTATCGGCGAGGCAATAGGCGCAGATGAGATTATAATATACAGTGACCAGAACGGAATACTTACAGCAGATCCAAGAATCGTAAAAAACGCAAGAACAGTAGACGAAATATCTTACTCCGAAGCAGAGGAAATGGCAGGTCACGGGGCAAAAATAATATATCCAAAGATTCTTGACCCACTCAAGACCTCAAACATCCCTGTAATTATCAAAAATACCTTTAATCCTGCACACAAAGGCACACGGATTGTGCCTCTGGCAAAGACTAAAGGCATCAAGTGCATCACCATGATCAATCAGACACATACATCCATCCACAACCCTGCAATGATCGGAACCGAGGGCTTCCTTGCAAAAGTATTTGCATCAATCAAGAACGATGTGGATATTGTCATGTCTGGCAACCCGATTATCGGTTATACCACAACAAATATCAGAGACACAAAAGACAATCTTCAGGAATTCGGCGAGATAAGACAGCTAAAAGTACACACCATAGCAATCGTAGGCGAAGAAGTCGAAGATAATCCAAAAGTCATGAACAGGATTTCAAAGTGCCTTGTAGATAAGAATATCGAGATCGAGTTTATATCCCACGACAGGCAAAGCGCCGCAATATATTTCGGGATAAAGGAAAACGACCGGACATACGCCCTCCTGAACATGCTCCATAAGGAACTAATTGAATAAAGTATCCTACACTTTGAGCTTCATTCTCAAAAGAACCGCAAGAGTTACAATGAATCCATAGCCGATAAGGAGAATATCCAGTGGAATGTATCTTGACATCAACATGACGACTCCGCCTATTAGCGCAAATATCCCTGTAACCAAAAAAAGCGTCTCAAGTATTGTCTTCACAAATTCTCTTTTGAAAAGAAACAGTATCTGTATTGCCGCGCTCTTTATATCTTCGACTTTCCTTTCAATCTTATATCTCTGGTTCAGGTATTCTGAAATCATCTGCGATAAGAGGTCTATGTAGTCTGCGACTGTGTCTGCGCTTTTTCCGATTGTTTTTTTGGATATGTTTTCGATGATTTTGTTTTGTTTTTTTGCGGCTTTTTCTGGCATGATATCACCCTTATTCTAATCAACACTATAATTCCATATCTTATCGCCCACAAAGTGAACGCTCTTTACTGCCTTGCCCAGCTTCATCTTATTCATTTCATCCGCATCTTCAAGCGCTATACCCACACAAAGCGCCTTGCCATTTTTCTCATCAACAACAATCACAGTATCGTCCTTCAAAACATTCTCATCTATATGTGTTACACCTGGTCTCATGACATCCGCACCGGAACAGACAAATTTCACAGCACCCATATCAACTGTAATCTTCTTGAAATCATCCTCTTTCCCATGAACAAACTTAAGCGCAGGAAAAAGCTTCTTGCCGGTATAGAAAAACGACAGCACATCATCCATAAATATAACCTCAACATCCTCGTCCTTTACATACTCCACCTTAGTACTCTTGGATATATCCACAGACGGAAACATACTATTGATTTTCTTCGTGACCTTTTTTGAGAGGAAATAGCGCTGCATACTACAAATAGGAGTCTGAAATATAAATATTGATTGCCAAAATGGTATAATGGAAAAACATGATGTTGTGATTGTCGGGGCGGGTCCTGCGGGACTGAAAGCAGCCGAAGTTCTTGCAGGCGCAGGAAAGGATGTTCTGGTTCTTGAGAAGAATGATGTTGTGGGTCCGAAGGTATGCGCCGGAGGTATAAGTTTAAAATGTAAAAAGCTTAGAATTCCTGTAAATCTTTTTGAGCGCAGTTTCAATTCTTTTCGTTTACTTAGATCACACCATAATATTGTTGTAAAATATAATAAGACTGTAGGATATACTATAGACAGAGCAGTTCTCGGCACTTACATGAAAAATAAGGCTACAGATAATGGTGTAGCCATCAGAACAAGTAGCAGGGTCACGTCAGTTACAAAGGAGTATGTTGTCTATTCTGGCAAAAAGATAAAATATGATTATCTTATTGGTGCAGACGGCAGTATCTCCACAGTAAGAAAATATCTGAACGTGCCTACGAATAAAATAGACATTGGAATACAATATATTGTAAATCAAGAGAGTAACTACGCTATGGGTTGTTTTGACCACAAAATATTTGGCTCAGGATATGTGTGGATATTTCCGTATAAAAATACGTTTTCAGTTGGAACGTGCGCAAAATTAGGAACAAAGAATATTCCAAAACTGCGCAAGAAACTTGATTCATGGTGCAAAAAAAGGGGCATTGACTTAAAAGGTGCAGAATTTCAGGCTGCGACAATCAATTATGATTATCAGGGATTTAAGTTCGGCAACATATTTTTGGTTGGTGATGCCGCAGGACTTGCATTTGGATTTAGTGGAGAAGGAATTTATTCTGCAATACTTTCCGGGCAAATTGCTGCACAATCAATTATTGATAAAAATTATGACTATAACAAAGACATCTCAAAATTATTGAAACACAAAAGATTGCAGGAATCCGTATTACCCTTTCTGGAACAAGAACATATCGGACCTATATTATTTGAATTTTTGGGTGTTGGTTTAAGAACTCGTTTGGGCAGAGAGATTTTTCTTAAATTCTTCGCGTAACTAGAGTCCCATTTTCATTGCACTATACGGCGATTCCAGCCCGTTGGTATTATAACAGCCATCTTTTGTCAGGCGGGACGCCGTATACAGGGATGTGTAATTCATAAGAGCATGCAAGCTGTAGTATGCTGTCAAATTATTCTGTTTTTGTGTTTTTAGATAAGTTGATGGATGCGAACATGATGTTGTTTTTTTTTGGTGATTTTTTGAGAATTAGTAGCGTTTCATGCAATATGTAGCCCAATCAAAATATAAATATCAATTCCCAAAAAATCAGTCGTGTCTAATAAATTTGTCGTTAAATGTTTGGATCTTAACGACAAAGATATAATTCTTGACGCTGGTTGTGGTATCGGTGGAACAGGTCTATTTATCGGAAAACGATACAATGCAAAGATTATTGGTATTACTTTGTCAAAGAGGCAATTGATAAGAGTGAGGAAGAAAGCAAATATAATTGGACTAAATAATATTACTTTTTCTCAACAAGATTATACGAAGACTGATTTCAAAGATAAGTCATTTACTAAAATATACGGAATCGAAAGTATTTGCTATACAAAAAACAGTTTAGATTTTCTTATTGAAGCATATAGATTATTAAAAAACAATGGAATTCTGGTGATTTCAGATGGTTTTCTTGTAAGAGAAAATCTTAATAAAAAGGAAAATCAAGTATTAAAGAGCTGTTTGGTTGGATGGGATTTACCTAATCTATCTACCAAAAAAAAATTCTTTAAAGATTTAAAAAAAGCAGGTTTTAAGAATATCAAATATTATGATAATTTTAAATCAATAAGAAAAACAAGAAATAGAATATATAGGTTAGGTTTATTCGGATATTTACTTACCTTATTAATGTACCTTTTTAGATTAGTACCAAAATGCATTCATGATAATACAATAATGTGTCTTAATCAGAAGAGATTATTCTCTGATAAGGACAATATTGCAACATATGGTGTTTTTATTGCGAAAAAATAAAAAAGAATCTCATTTTATCAACAAAAGTTATTACTTATTTAGTCCCATCTTCATTGCGCTGTAAAGCGCTTCTACATCCGCTTCTGTGTTGTAGCAGCCGTCTTTTGTCAGGGGGACGCCGTATACTGGGACATCCAGGGGCGCAAGTGACCGCATCACCTTATTCAGCTCATAATCACATGCAAGCAGCAATATGCCATCAAACTTATCGCGCTTTACAACGTATTTAACAGCGGAAGAGCCAGTAAGAATATACAATCTGATACCCAAATCCTCTGCTGTTTTTTTGATGTCAGTAAACACGCATTTGCCGCATGATTTGCATTGTATCCCGTCCCGCGCGCTATATGCAGGACAGTCAAGCGATCTCATGCAATGCGGCGCAAGAAGTATCCTATTCTTGGTTTCCGCATACTTCTCCTCGCTCGTCATATTCTTCAGCCCAACCATAATCGCATCAAGTTTCTTCGTATTTCCAAACCTCGCATAAATTGTTTTTAAGGGCATATAGAAAAAATCAAGAACATCTGCAGAAAAGGAATAAAGTACCACTCTTCTCTTCAGTGCAATATATCCAACAAACAGAGACAATGTCACCAAAACTACAGCAATCCACACACAGTAAACAATAATCTTTCCCAGCAGTTCATACATCATCAGAACACAACCTCATCTTCTCAACCACATCATCTACATTTACTGCTGTATTAAAGCATCCGTCCCTTGTAAGCGGTACGCCCTGTACAGGGACAATTGGCGAAAGATCACGCATGGACTCATTCAGCTCATTGAAACAGGCAATACCAAATGCAACTTTTGGCTTATCCACTTTCATGATTTTCTTAACGAAACTCCCGCCAGGTATGATATACAATTTATATCCATATTTATCACATGCCTTTTTTATAAAGGTGTAGTCACATTTGCCGCAGCCAAGACATTTATACCCTCTTATCGGATCGCAACGGGCCTTGCATTCAGGATGTCTCATGCACTGTGGCCCAATCAATGCCTTATCTTTCTTTTGCGCTATAAACTTATCCAAATTAACTGCATTTCTAATCTCTATCTGGATTTCATCTATGATAGTACTTCGAATCGAAAATATCCTGCATATCTGTTTTGCAGGGGAATATAGCAGATCGAGTATGAATAATACGACGTTTGGGAAGATTATTTTCTTTTTTTTGAATGAATATGCGCCGAGACCCATGGCTATTAGCAGTATTAGAAAGATTATGAGGGAGAAGTAGACAGCAACTTTGCCTATAAATTCATAGGGTATTATCATGGACTCTCCTTTTTTGTGGAGATTTAAATACTTGAAGCACTTGTTATTCTCTCAGGCATTCGTATGTCTTTTTCATGCCGGTTTTGAGGTCGTATTTTGGGTCGTAGCCCAGTTCTTTTTTTGCTTTTTTGATGCTTACTATCCTGTTCCTTATCAGTCGATCTATGCTTGAGCGCATCTTTGTTACATCTGGTTTTTGTTTTAAAACTGTGCATTTTGTTTCGTGGATTAGTGCCATGGCCTTCACAAGAACAACAGGAACATGTTTCTTCGGCTCCGGTACGTCGATGGTCCCGGATATTATTTTATATGTTTCAAGATATGTGTGCGGGTCATTGTCCGCGATGTGATATATCTGATTTTCCGCTTTGCCTTTCAGCATGAGATGTAACGCGTCAACGACATCATCAACATATACCAGATGCCACCAATTACTCCCAGAACCAATTACAGGATAACCTTTCTTTGCAGCATCAAATATCTGCCCCCAGAACTTATTCGCTCCATAGACTATAGTTATCCTCGCAATAGTATACGTCATCCCGGATTCCTTTATCAGCTTTTCGCATCCAGCTTTGCTTTTTTCATAGACAGTGGTCGGGTTGTAGGACATGTCTTCTGTTGCTGGTGTTTTTGTGTATCCTAGGACGCCTATTGAACTTGTGAATATAAGCCGCTTGACTTTGTTTTTTTTGCATGCGCATATTACATTTTTTGTGGTCTCTATGTTTTGTTTGTACATTTCTGGGTTGCTTTCATCGAGATTTGCTGCCATGTGGTATACTACATCCACCCTTTCAAAAGCAGAAATTAATTTATCCTCATCCAACACATCCCCAATGACCTGCTCTGCACCCATCCCTTTAACATCGCGAGATTCATGACGCGAGTAAACAATCACACTATGCCCCGCCAAAAGCAATTTTTTCACAAGGCGACTACCAAAAAACCCGCTGCCACCTGTAATCAATATTTTCATAGTATCATCCTATAAGCACACCCACAAGAAACGCAAATATCCCAAGAAACATCCCAACCTTCACTGTTTTTTGCGCTTTTTTTGGATCTTTTAACATTATTGAGTAGAGGAGCACTGTAATGCATGGAATTACTGATATTATGTAACTGATTCCGAATACATGGTAGACATAAGGCACGGTTGCGCTTATCGCACCCGAAAATACAAGGATACGTGCAAAGGTCATTGACACCGCACCCCCCACAATTATTGGCAGTGTCCTCGCGCCAAGTGATTCATCCCCCTTAATATCCTCAATATCTTTGTATATCTCGCGTCCCATAGTAGTAAGAAAAGCAACACCTGCCAGTATCAAAACCGGCGAATTCAACAAATCCAAAAAACCCATGCCTATTAATGCGCCCGAAAGAAAGGTAACTGCTGCAAGGAATGAGTCTGCAATATTACCGATTATCGCAATTTTCTTTAGCTTCCATGCGTATAGCGTCGATATCGTGAAGTTAAAAACAGCAATCCAGAAGAATGCAGGACTTACAAGAAGAGCAAGAGCGACACCAGTCGCACTTAACACAAGGTAATATGCTGCGGCTTTCTTAGGAGCTATTTTGCCGGATGGCAGCGGCCTTTTAGGTTTATTGATTTTATCGATTTCGTAATCATAATAGTCATTGATGACATTTCCACCGGCGCATATTAAAAACGCCGCAAGCAGGGCTATCAGGATTATGGCAGGACTGCGTGCAAATGATAATATCACCCCGACGAGAACCCCGAAAACTGCAAGAAAGCAGACATTTGGCCTTATTATACTAAAGTAAGCATTCATACATCTCAATTCGATTAACACATTTAAATATTTTAAAGTAGCAATAATTGTTATGAAAATCGGAAAAACAGAGAAGCACATTAATGATATTATCGAAAGCGGTTCAGGTGTGTTTATGGGCCTGATCGATCCTGACCCAATTAAGCACACTCCGGATAGCGCAGTCAACCTGGCAAAAGACCTGTGTGAAGGCGGCGCTGATGTCATCATGCTTGGAGGCTCAATCGGTGCGCAAGGTCAGTTCCTTGACAATATCACAAAACAGATAAAGGAAAATGTAGACGTTCCGCTTCACCTCTTCCCGGGAAATATCGGCAATGTCACAAAATACGCTGATTCAATTTACTTTATGAGCCTTTTGAATTCTAAGAATCCTTACTGGATTGCCGGTGCGCAGATTCTGAGTGCATCGACTATAAAGAAGTATGATGTGGAGCCGATTCCTACTGCATATCTTGTTTTTGAGCCGGGCCAGACTGTGGGGTGGGTTGGTGAGTCAAGGCTTCTTCCGAAGATCAAGCCTGATCTTGCGGTTATTTATGCTATGGCTGCACAGTATATGGGTATGAGATTTGCTATTCTTGAGTCCGGGTCCGGGGCGCCACAGCCTGTACCCAAGCAATTAGTCTCTGCTGTAAAAAAGAATGTGGATATCAACATTGTGATTGCCGGCGGTGTGAAGACACCTGCACAGGCAGGCGAACTTATCCGTGCAGGAGCAAACTGTATCCATGTAGGCACAAAAATAGAGGACTCCAAGGATCCCCTTACGCGCATCAAAAAGTTTGCGGATGCTATTCATTTGAAAAGATAGTCCAAATATTACTATCTGTTTTTGATTACCGAGATGACTGACTTGAGGTCATCACGATATTCTGTGACTATGATTCTGGCGCCTGCATTCACTGTCGATTCTATACGCTCTTTTGTTGCGCCGTGAATTTCTGTGATTATAGTTATATCTGACATTTTTGATATCTCCCGAAGCATCTCAACAGGCACCTGAGTCTCACTTTTTGCACCGGTTTCAAGGTACAGGTACCTCATGCCAAAATATTCACCGCCAAGTGCATGCATAGCTGCAAGGCGGGAATTATCTTTTGGTATTGGCTTGACATCACCAATCCATGAGAGTGTGGCGCCTGGCTCTATTACAAGATATGCAGTGGGTATTGTCTCAATACCCATCATTTTCACAATCGGGGCGCCGAGAGCTTGTGCGCCTACCATCCAGTAGATGTTTCTTGAGTTCAGGAGGGTGACAAATAATAGTGCATCAATTCCTTCTGTGATATCGCAGACGTTTGTCGGAAGGAGAAGGACAGGCAGATCTGTGCATGTCTTGATTTCACGGGCGCACTTGCTGATTGTAAGCGGAGACACTCCAAGTGACGGCCTCAAGAGGATAGCATCTGTTCCGAAGCCGCTTGCCTTCTTCACAATCTCATCACAGACTAAACTATTGTCATAATCTGTTGGGTCAATAACAGTAAAATGAAGAATGTTGTCTTCTTCCAGTTTGCCCGTTATTTTTTTCTCTATTTTTCCTGTTTTTATCATTAGAATCACGTCCAATTATATTGATGGTCAATTATTTTTAAATATGTCGGATTATCACGAAATTTGGACTCTATCGGCAAGGTATGTATTGACAAGGTTTATATTACGCTGTTCTTATTCTTATTCTTAGATATATCACAAGGAGGTGTTGTTATGAAAAGAAATCCGGAAAGTCCATTGAATTTTTGGTTCCGCGCGGTATCAAGGAAGCAGAGGGATCATGAGGTTAAGGGCGCATTCAGCAAAGTGCTTATGTGTTGATATTCTTTGCGCCATGCATCTTATGCATTTATGCTCCTTCTTTTGCCCAAAATAGTCCTGGTTTCCCAGACAAAGTCTTTTTGGGCACTATTTACTTTAGCCCGTTTTTCTGGTTCTTGCACCATTTGAGTTTATTGTTCATGCTCATAACCTTTATTTGTATAAGATGTTTATGAAGTAGTCGTATTCGTTTAACATTTTTACATGCGTTTTGTTTCTGTAGTGTTGAGAATATAGAAATATGGTGGGGCCTCCCGGATTTGAACCGGGGTCCTAAGCTCCCAAAGCTCAAAGGATAACCAAACTACCCTAAGGCCCCTTGTGTTTTTTGTTGTTTGTTTTGTTTTTCCTGTACAGTTTTAAATGTTTGTCGGTTGACTTTGGTTTTTTTACCTATTATTTATGGAATTCAAGCACATCACCAACACCTGAATCGAAATCGTGCGCCTCGCCTGCATCCAGTTCAAGCACATATTTTGCTTTCTTTCCCGGATAGTATATTTTCCATGTTTTGGGATTAAGTGTTAGCGGAGATATATTTTTTTTGATTTCAGTTATTTTTTTTTCCTTGCCTATAAATATAAGGTCCAATGGATAGCGCATGAAAAGCATCCAGATGCCGTGCCTCGCACTTATAGGAAATTCCATAAGCATATTTCCTGTACTTTTGAACATCAGACCTCTTGTGAGCGCCAAAGGATTTTTTGCGTGCATCACTGTTATTGTCTTGTTTCTTGTCCTATTTTTGATTTGCATACTATCACATATTTATTCTTTTACCACAATATATTTACTATGAATCTTATTAAGGATATTTTCAAAAAACGCCCAAAAGACTCTAAGAAAGGAGATTTCGGGAAGCTCCTTATTGTAGGCGGCAGCAATATGTACACTGGAGCGCCAGCGCTCTCGGCACTTGCATCCCTTAATTCCGGCTGTGACATCTGCATTGTAGCTGCTCCAAAAAGAGCTGCTGATATTGTCGCATCTTTTTCACCATGCCTGATTACTGTACCCTTAGAGGGAGACATATTGAATTGTGAGCATATCGACTTGCTCACACGGTTATCTTTGCGCTCTTCTGCAATCGTCATTGGTCCCGGCCTGACAACAGAAGGTATTGTACTTCGAGCCGTCGCAGATCTTATGAAAAGAATAAAACTGCCGTGCGTGATTGACGCCGATGCAATTTGCGCCATAAAGAAATACCAATGGAAAGGAAACGACAATCGTTTCATCATAACCGCACACATCCATGAGTTCCTTGAGTTAACTGGCATCGACCTGAGTAAGAAAAAAGACAAAGTAAAAGAGGTCGAAAAAGCCTCAAAACAATTTGGCGCTGTTATCCTGCTTAAAGGAAATAGGGACATCATCTCTGATGGCAAAAGAACTATTTTGAACAAGACAGGCAACGCGTACATGACTACGGGAGGAACAGGAGACGTCCTTGCCGGCATCTGTGGAGCGCTCCTTGCACGGGGAATCAGCGCCTTTGACGCTGCAGTTGCAGGAGCATATATATGCGGAACTGCAGGAGATGCTGCCGCAGCAATTCATGGCGAGAGCCTGTTTGCAACAGACGTAGTTAATGAAATTAGCAATATTATTAATGGTGTGTGAAGTATAGAATCTTCCAAGTATGTTCCTCATTGAGAACCGAGTATAATTCCCGCAAGCTAATAAAAAATCAGGCAAAAGAAAAACAGATATAGTCAATCCAACAATAATTGACCTTTGTGTTGGATTGCCATATCATGGAACTTACGTTCCAAGCCTTTGAAGAATATCCACTTCAAAACAGTCAATCGATATTGATTTATATGAAATCGATTTGGTCTATAATTTGACGATTGACTATAGTAAAACAAACAGCAATATAATAACAACTAAAATTGCAATGGTCATCATCAACTTTTTCTTCATGATCATATAGAATATATTAAACTTATTGGATTTGGTTATCTCTCATCGCGTTTCTCATACACTCCATTCTGTCTTTTGCTGATATCATAACTTTGGCCAATACAGTCGCATCCTTTGCAATACCCATTATCGCAATAATATTTGGAACTGCCACACTTTAGGAGAGTGGGACGTCCCGGGATGCAAAAGGAGTTCATATTTTCAACAGAACAATCTTTGTCAGATATGCAAGAGATATTTTTTGTTTCACTGGAATCTTGATAATAGCAGGAAACAGCGTATGGAATCGAACATTTGAAGAATATTGAATGCGCGATTAGTAAGACGATTATTACTGTGAGAATTGTAATTCCATAGTATATTGTTTTTTTGTTGGGTTTCATAGTAATTACTTCTCTAGTAGTTGAAGTTATTTACAGTTTCGCATAGGTACTTTTTTGTTGGCGCCAGTGAAATGAATGGGGTTGTTCAGTCTCTGGTCTTTATGATGTCTTCAAGGTCAAAGACGCTTACAAAGGGCTGTTTCAGCCCGTCTTTATTTTCGATTTTTTTTTGCTATCAGGATGAATTCTTTTTCCGGCTTGGTTTTTAGGGGAATGCGCCCTGTTTTTTCTTTAAGGTTGTTGATTATCCGCTCTGCCTTCTTTTGCGATTCACGTGCTTGTTTGCTCACAACTTTATTATTTTCATGCCGATGCTTCCGAAAGCCTTATATATTTTAGGCGCCAATCAACAGTTACATTTAGGTGATTTGTGATGCCGATGGATTGGAAACGCTTTGTTCGGAACCTGTAGATTTTCTTATTCTTAGTTATCAATGTTTTCTTTCTTTAGTCTTACTTTTCTGGCGCCCATAAACCCAATGATATGTACCAAACTACTGCCCATTTAGCGCGAGCCCCACCCAAAAAACAACACCCGCAACCCCTAAATATATAAAGATATCCATCCAATACGAATTATGGTGAAAATTATGGGTGGATATCTTTGGCGCGGAAAATCTTGCATCTGCAAAACCAGGAGAGATTATTCCGATCTATAAAGTCGTAAAAGGACTTAAGTGCCCTGTAGAATTCTTTGCCAAGCTTTCTGATTACGGGCGCAATCCGCATTGCCTGCTTCTTGAGTCTGCATCTGTATCTGCCAAGTATGCGCAGTTCAGCATGGGGACTGCCGCACCGTGCCTAAAAGTATCCGGGAAAGATACCCATTTCGGGATTACAGCATTCAATGAGACAGGAGAAAAGTTTCTCAAATTGATAAAGGATGACCTGTCTTTTTGCGACTCCATAAGATATGAAAAGACACAGATCACCGGGACACTGAAACCAAAACATGATAAGAACCTTTCTGAAAGAGAGCGCCTAAACCAAAAGACACATGTCGATATCTTACGCGCTATCGCATACAGGTTCAAGCCCACTGCAAAACCTCTAACTTTCTACGGGGGCCTGCTTGGAGCCATATCCTATGATTTTATTGACCAGTTTGAAGACCTTCCAAAAAACAGGCACGACATCCTGAAGACACCGGACTATGAGATGTATTTTGCAGATAACCTCTTTGTTTTCGACCACAAGAATGATATCACTTATCTTATTGCGAACGCACTCGTCGACAAAGATAATTCAGATGTTCTCCTGAAGTGCAAAAAGACAATCGACAAGTATATACAGGTAATGGAACAATCTGTCCCAAAGCCGCGCAATTACAGAAAAAAGAAAGTCCATATCCACAGCGACATATCAAAAGAAAAATTCACAGGTATCGTGAATAAGCTAAAAGAACATATCAGATGTGGAGACATATTCCAGGCAGTACCGTCACGCACCATAATAACAGAATACAATGCCGAACCCCTTGACATATACCGCACCCTTAGGCGCCTGAACCCCTCTCCCTACATGTTTTATATCTATTTCAGTGATTCAGTTCTTCTTGGCGCCTCACCAGAGATGGCGCTGCGTGTCGAAGGTGAAAAAGAAAAAAAGGTAGAGATACGGCCAATTGCAGGTACGCGCCCAAGAGGCATCGCAGATGGAAAAATAGACGCAGATCTTGACGCGAAGTACGAGATAGAGCTGAAACTTGACCGAAAAGAGGTATCTGAGCATGTGATGCTTGTCGATCTCGCACGAAATGACATTGCAAGGGTATCGAAACCAGGTACGCGCATTGTCGATGAACCCTTCATTGTTGAAAAGTATTCTCATGTCCAGCATATTGTGTCTAATGTGAGCGGGATTTTGAGAGATGATATGGATGCGCTTCATGCGTATCTCACGTCCATGAATATGGGCACACTTACAGGCGCCCCGAAGATCCGGGCAATGGAACTTATACGGGAGGCAGAGAAGAATAAGCGCTGTTATTACGGCGGGGTCGTTGCTTATCTTACGCCTCACGGGGATTTTGATTCCACTATCATTATCAGGTCCATGCAGATAAAGGGAGATGCAGCCTATATTCGCTCAGGGGCAGGTATTGTCTATGATTCTGTACCTGAAAAAGAGTTTGAGGAAACTGTAAAAAAAGCTAAGGCGTGCCTTTCGGCAATTGAGATGACTGGCGGTGTGGAATATGAAAATCCTGTTGATTGATAATTTTGATTCATTCACCTATAATCTGGTGGATGAGTTTGAGAAAAGGGGACATGATGTGATCACCTACAGGAATGATGTTTCCATAGAGCACATTGATGATGTGATACAGAAACACAATGCAAAACAGATTGTAATCTCTCCGGGACCGGGAGCGCCCGGTGATGCAGGCATATGCATTGATATCATCAAAAAATACTGCGGGAAGATCCCTGTGTTTGGGATATGTCTTGGGCACCAGGCGATTGTTGAAGCATTCGGCGGAAAAGTAGGTGTAGCAGATGAGACCCTGCACGGCAAGACTTCGCTTGTATTTCACGACAACAAGACACTGTATAAGGAGATTGAGTGCCCGTTTGCCTGCGGCAGGTATCATTCGCTTGCTGCTTTGGATCTGCCGGCGTGCCTTGAGATTACCTCAAAGACTGAAAGCGGTGTTGTGATGGGAGTGCGCCACAAGAAATATATGGTTGAGGGTGTACAATTTCATCCTGAGTCGATACTTACGCCTGTCGGCGGAAAGATGATCGAGAATATGATCTCAATTGTAAAAGGTGATAAACTATGATAAAGCAGGCAATATCCAAAGTTGTGGATGGCAGGAATCTTTCTGAAAAGGAAACAGTAGATGTTTTTATGCAGATAATGAACGGCGGTGCAACTGATGCGCAGATTGCATGTTTTCTGTGCGCGCTTCGCATGAAAGGTGAGACAATAGATGAGATAACAGGCGCTGTCCACGTCATGAGAGAGAAAGCACTTAAAATTGCACCGAAAATGGACATGCTTGTCGATACATGCGGTACAGGGGCAGACAGCACAGGCACATTCAACATCTCAACCACAGCAGCCTTCGTGGTTGCCGGTGCAGGCATCCCTGTCGCCAAGCACGGGAACAGGTCTGTCTCAAGCAAAAGCGGGTCTTGTGATGTGCTCTCTTCTCTTGGTGTCAGGATTGATGTTTCACCGGAAACTGTCACAAAATGCATAGAGGATGCAAATATCGGGTTTTTATTCGCACCGCATTTTCACTCAGCAATGAAATACGCAATAGGCCCGCGAAAAGAGATAGGCATAAGGACAATATTTAATATTATCGGACCGCTCACAAATCCTGCCTGGGCAAAAGCGCAACTCATCGGCGTCTATGATCCTGGCCTTACAGAACCGCTTGCAAAAGTGCTTCTGAACGTTGGTACAAAGCGCGCATATATTGTTCACGGCTATCCACTCGACGAGATAAGCATCTGCGGGGAAACGAGAATCACTGAATTAAGAGACAGTAAAATAAGCACATATACTGTCAGACCAGAGGATTTTGGAATTGACACTGTAAATATCTCAAAAATTATTGGCGGAACACCAGAGGAAAATGCAAAGATCACACTTGATATTCTGAACAACCAAAAAGGTCCGAAATATGACATAACGATATTGAATGCTGCAGCTGCAATCGCAGCCAGTGGCGGTGCAGATACAATAAAAGATGCACTGCCTCTTGCGATAAAATCAATAGAGAGCACAAAAGCGCTACAGGCACTTGAGAAACTGAAGGAGATTACAAATGCGAACTGATATTATTTCTGAAATTATAGAAAATAAGAAAAATGAAGTTGAGCAGCGAAGAGTAGATATACCTCTTGTGTCATTTATTGGCGGAATCAAAAAGAGCGACGGAAGATTCAGGCAGGCAGTAATACGGGACGGCACCCCGTCACCGAAACTTATTGCAGAATTGAAATTCGCGTCTCCAGCGTCAGGTAAGATAAGAGATGCAGGTGATGATGAGGTATTGAGGATACTGAAACTTTATGATAAACATGCAAGTGCAGTATCAGTACTGACTGATAATGTATATTTTAGCGGCTCTTTGAAGTATTTGTCTCTTGCAAAAGAAAATACAAGCTTGCCTGTACTCAGGAAGGATTTCATAATTAATGAGTACCAGATATATGAATCGCGATATTACGGCGCAGATGCCGTATTATTGATAGTGTCTATACTTGATAAGGCAAAACTGAAAACTTTCATCAATATTGCAAAAGGATTGGGTATGGATTGTCTTGTTGAAGCACATGACAGAGATGAACTGGATATTGCTATCCGCTCAGGCGCAGACATTATAGGCATAAACAACAGGGACCTGAAGACAATGACAATCAATTTGAATACCACTATTGAACTATCGAAACAGATACCTTCTGGTGTAGTCATTGTTAGTGAGAGCGGGATAATGGCAAAGGAAGATATAGTATTTTTACAAAAGGCAGATATTGATGCTGTGCTTGTAGGCACCACGATTATGAAAGGAGATATAGAAGAAAAACTAAAAGAGCTAAGTGATTTTTATGATAAGAATTAAGATTTGCGGGATAACGAATCTAGAAGATGCGATAAAGGCAATTGAGCTTGGGGCTGATGCACTCGGCTTCATATTCTATAAAAAAAGTCCGCGCTGTATACATAAGGATACAGCAAAGGAAATTATAAGATATCTTCCGCCTTTTGTTGCGAAAGTCGGGGTGTTTGTGGATGAAAAGGAAGATGTCGTGCGCGAGATCCACTCTTATTGCGGGCTGACTGCCCTGCAGTTTCACGGCAATGAGTCAGGTGAGTACTGTGCGCAGTTCTGTAATGTCATCAAAGCATTCAGAATAAAGGACAAGTCCAGCCTATTGCAGGTTAAGCGATATGAGCCTTATATTAATGCGATTCTTTTTGATACTTATAAGAAAGATATTGCCGGTGGGACAGGGGATGTCTTTGACTGGAGTGTGCTTAGCGGATTTTCTTTTGAAAAGCCCATTGTGCTTTCAGGCGGGATGAACATCGACAATGCCAGATCTGCTATTGAGACAGTCAGGCCGTATGCAGTGGATTGTTCCAGTGGTATTGAGTCAGCGCCCGGTAGGAAAGACCATGATAAGATGAAGAAGTTTATAGAGATTACAAAGAGGGATTACTTATGAAGATAGATACAAGATTCGGAAAATACGGGGGCATGTTTGTGCCTGAGACGCTCATGCCTGCGCTTGAAGAGCTTGAGCGCGCGTATGTTAAATTAAAGGATGATAAAGGCTTTAAAAAGGAATTGCATGGACTTCTTGAAAATTATGCCGGACGGCCTACGCCACTCTATTTCGCAGGGAATTTATCGTGCAAGTATGGCTGTAGGATTTATCTTAAGCGGGAGGATTTGGTCCATACAGGGGCACATAAGATAAACAATACTCTTGGCCAGGGGCTTTTGGCAAAGTATATGGGCAAGACGCGCCTGATTGCAGAAACGGGCGCCGGGCAGCACGGTGTTGCAACTGCGGCTGTTGGGGCATTGCTTGGCATCAGGACCTACATCTTTATGGGTACTCTGGATATTGAGCGCCAGAAGCTGAATGTTTTTCGCATGAAATTGTGCGGCGCAGAAGTGGTTCCGGTAGCATCCGGTGCAGGTACCCTTAAGGATGCTGTAAATGAGGCACTGCGCGACTGGATTGCTAATGTCCGGGATACATATTATGTACTTGGGTCTGTTGTGGGACCGCATCCATATCCTATGATTGTACGCGATTTCCAGAGGGTCATCGGTGAGGAGACCAAAAAGCAGATTATGGATGTTGAAGGCAGACTGCCAGATGCTATTGTTGCGTGCGTCGGCGGCGGGTCGAATTCAATCGGGATGTTTTTTAAGTTCCTGTCAGATGACGTAAAACTTTATGGTGTTGAGGCAGCAGGACTTGGGATGGATACAAATAAACATGGCGCATCTTTGTGCAGGGGTGAACCCGGCATATTGCATGGATCGCTTTCCTATATATTGCAGGATAAAGACGGACAGATCAATGAGGCATATTCGATTTCAGCAGGACTTGATTATCCCGGTGTGGGTCCCGAGCATAGTGCGCTTAAGGATGCAGGGCGTGTAGAGTATGTAGGCATCACTGATAAGGAAGCGTTATCTGCATTTAAGGAACTTTCTCTTTTAGAGGGAATTATTCCTGCGCTTGAATCTGCACATGCGGTTGCTTATGCTCTCAAAGTTGCAAAGAAGATGAAAAAAGAGGACATTATTATTGTGAATCTCTCGGGAAGAGGGGATAAGGATATGGAACATGTGATGAGGGTGATGAAATGAATGTGTTTGGTAAAAGGAAGATATTTGTTCCTTTTGTAGTTGTCGGGGATCCGGATTATGACACTTCCAAAAAGATCATCATGAAGATGATTGATGAAGGGGCTGACATGCTTGAGCTGGGGTTTGCATTTTCTGACCCTGTCGCTGACGGCCCCACCATACAGCTTGCAGACAAAAGGGCGCTTGATAATGACGCCTGTGTTGATTCGTCCTTCAGGATGATTCAGGAGATAAGAAAGTATTCCAGGATACCGATTAGTCTGTTGATTTATTCTAACCTTGTTCACCGCCGGGGAATTGACAACTTTTATGCTGATGCGCACAATGCAGGTGTTGATTATGTGCTTGTAGCTGATGTTCCTATTGAGGAGGCAGGACCTTTCTTGGATGCTGCAAGGAATCACGGGGTTGATACTGTATTCATTATTTCACAGACTACTACTTATGAGCGAATATCTCTGATTTTGAAAAACGTGTCCGGGTACATATATCTTGTGTCTATACTTGGGGTTACCGGCGCGCGAAAGGGAGTTTCACACGATACATTGGACCTTGTCCGAAAGGTCACGGAGAAGACTGACGTTCCGGTTCTTGTGGGTTTCGGGGTTTCTGAACCAGCGCACGCGCAAAAGATTGTTACCGCAGGAGCTGATGGAGTAATTGTCGGCAGCGCCATTGTCAGGATTATTGAGAAGAATCTGGATGACAAAAAGAAGATAGTTGATGAGATTGGCAAGTTTGTCCGGGAGATGAAAGAGGCGGTGAAAAGAGCTACTCAAAAATATTAGCCGATATGTCAACAACCACCAGTCAATAGACTGGCGACATGCTCACATGCTCCACACATATCACCAAAGGTTGTTGACACGCAAAGATTCCGCATGCCGCCACTCAATAGAGTGGCAGAATCTTTAGCGTTTGAACACAACCAAATTTTTACCAAAACATATCTGTCCAGTACCTTTCTAAAGACAGAACCATAAATATATATTCTACAAACGCGATAATATGTTTCTCTGGGAGATGAGACAATGCACAAACGTATTCATAAATCTATTTTTGAGTGTTCTAACTGCGGTATGTCGCTTCATGTCAGCGAGAAGGTTTGCGAATTTTGCGGGTGTTCTTTGAAAGTTGATAAGATTCGCTATGTTCTTAAGTATAATATTCCGTACCTGTCGCTTGTTATCCTTTTGCTTTTGGTATGTGAGATAGCGCTTCCCCTGAACCCTTTGCAGGAAAATATTATTCACTTGGCAGACAAATTTATTCTTTTAGTGTTTCTTCTTGACATTGGTCTTGATAAATATCTTCACCATGGACAATACAGGCATTTTCTAAGGCGAAGAACAATCGATATCTTGTTTGTGCTGCCGCTTCTGAAAACATTGAGGTGTTTTGAGGCAGTACCGTTTATTGGTCGGGCTTTCCGGGGTATGCACGCGATGCAGCATGTGGCATATATTGACAGCAGGTTGTTCTTTGATCTGGATAAAGCAGGACATATCGCAAAGTACGCGAAGTATGCTTATCCTGCGATTTTGAGAAAATAAGTTTCAGCCACCTATCCCAAAGAATTTTTTTGCATTCTGTGTTGTGGCTATATCAACTTCATTCGCTTCAAGCTTTTTTATCTTTGCAATCCTCTCTATCACTTTTTCGACGCTTGTCGGCTCGTTTCTCTGTCCGTTCTCCCCAAACCACGGAGAATCCGTCTCAAGCATAATCTTATCCAATGGCATATCGCGGCATATTTTTTTGTGCTTTTTTGAACGAAGAAGTATGGGACCAAAAGACACATTCCATCTGTTTTCAATTATCCGCCCAACCAGTTGATTTGCGCCCCAGAGATGAAGAAGCACACGTTCTGCCTTTGCCTCCTCAAGAATGTCAAGCGTATCCTCATGCGCATCACGGGAATGGATTACTATTGGTTTATTCAACTCTTTCGCAAGACCTATAAATTCCTTAAACATCTGCTTTTGCCTCTCCCTAAAATCTTCCTCTTTTATCCAGTAATAGTCAAGACCGACCTCACCTATCCCGGATATCAAGTCCTTATTGCCTTTTATCTTTTCTATCAGCTCGTCTTTTTGCTCCTGCTTTAATTCTTTTATATATTCTGGATGAATACCCACACAGACATAAATAAAGTCAGGATATTGTTTTTTAAGTGAAATCGTCAAATCAAAATCATCTGGATAAGCACACGAAGTAACTACAGCATCCATTTTTTCCCGGCATCTTGCGATGACTTCATCCCTGTCCTTGTTGTAGTCTTTCTGCTCAAGGTGGCAATGTGCATCTATCATAGAATATTCATTAGAAGTGGAGTTATTTATCTTTTTCTAATCGCAACACAATAGACCAACCAATCAAAAGACTGGAATCACCACCCCCAATCCCATACAGATTCTATGAATTACAATGTTCACAAAGTCAGGATATACGGCACAATACTCAGGATTCCAAGCAATACACAAAACTTCCAGAAACGCACTTTTTGCGCGAACTTGATTAACGCTCCAATAGTCACGTACCCTGTGACAAAAGATATTGCAATTGCAACCAGAGAATTCGCATCAACCACAATTTTATCCATAAGTCCAAGTCCGGCTTCTGCTGCAAAGACTGCCGGGATACTCATAAGAAAACTCAACCTCAATGATTCTTCTGCATTGTGTTTTCGAAATATTAGCCCTGCTGTTGTAAGTCCGGACCTTGAGAGACCGGGCATCGCAGAAAATCCCTGCATAATCCCCACAATAATGCCATCTGCAACAGTTAGTTTTTTTTCTTTCTGGTTATTTCGCATATTTTTCTGGAGGATTCCAGTGATGACGAGAAGGATACCTATGAATGCTGTTGCATGAGCGCCGCTAAAGTTTAGCTTATCCAGACTGTATATTAATATCAGCAGACCGACTATCCCGGTACATGCAGTTGAGATAATCAAAAATGTTATGATTGATGTTGCTGGTGTAGGTCTCTTTTTAAGATAGCTCGGGAGGCTTTTTAGTATGGCTTTCAAATCCTTTCTGAAATAGATGGCTGCTACAAGAAGCGTTCCTGTATGCAGCCAGATTGATATGGAAATTGCCTCCTGCAGCGTATAATCTCTCGCCAGCAGATAAATTGAAGTCATACCTTCACTGCTCACAGGCAGCCATTCAAAGACACCCTGTATTATGCCAAGTATCATTGCGTCTGTTATGTTCATTTTTTTCACTTTTTGATATGTCCTGTTTTGTTGTAAATGCTTTTCTTTGCTTGTTTTTCTGCTCTGTTTGCAGGTTTACCTGAAAATGGTTTGGGAGTTTACTGGCTAAATCAGTCTTTCTACTTCTTTTTCCAGCTCTTCTTTGCTTGGTAGGTATAGTTTATACTTCGATACAAACAACTTGTTAGATAATCCACCTAAGGCATACTCCACAACAATTGTTTCTTTTTCTTTGGCAAGTATAATTCCAACAGGCTCATTATCTTCTTTCGTCATCTCTTCTTTTCTGAAATAATTCAGGTACATGTTCATCTGACCAACATCAGCATGAGTTACTTCACCTATTTTCAAATCAATTAACACGAAGCATTTCAGGATTCTATGGTAGAATACTAAATCAACATAGTAATGCCTGTTTCCCAGGCTAATTCTAAATTGTCTGGCAACGAAAGTGAAACCTTTTCCTAATTCCAGCAAAAAATTTTGTAAATTGTCAATTATGCTTTGCTCCAGTTCTTTTTCAGAATATGCTCGATTTTCAGAAATTCCCAAGAACTCCAACACATAGGGGTCTTTTATCAAATCTTCTGCTTTCTTGATAGTGTACCCTTTTTGAGCCAGTTCCAAAACGCTTACCGTATCTTTATTCATAGAAATTCTCTCGAAGAGCAAAGAATTTTTCTGTCATTTAAGTTCTCTTACAGACCATCTTTCTTTGATGTACTGTTTTTCATAAAATGAACGTTCAAGGTCATCACCAACCATCAGAAGCTCTATATAGTGACTCCATGTCAATTGGTCAGACAGTGTCTGACTTTTTGGATACTTGAAATAGAACACTCTCATATAGATTACATTACTTCTACTAAATCCTTTTCCGTATTTCTGTCTCAAATCCTTTGCTAATGTCTCAAATAACTTAGTGCCATATTCTGCTCTTTCTTTTCCTTTCTGTTCGAATTCAACAATATTTTTTCCGATTTCCCAATATGTCTTGACAAGGATTTGATTAACCTGCATGTAAACTTTTTTTCTTGCATCTTCTAAAAGGATGCCTATAGAGGAAATAAGAGAGTTATATTCTTTACTGTTCTCTTTTTTTTTGATGATGTTGCTTTTGTTTTCAGTTATATCTTTCACTTTTTGTTATTCAAAAAGGTCTTTCCCCTGATTATGATACAACTTCCCGAAATTGTACACAAGATTCCCATTGACAAAAGTCTTTATCGGCCAGCCTTTTAAGCTCATTCCCTCATACGGCGACCATCCGCATTTAGTGACCTGCTCTTCCCTTTTTACGTCTTTTCTGAGATCCATATTGACAGCCACCAGATCCGCGTAGTTGCCTTCTTTTATTTCACCCCTCCCTTTCAGGTTGAAGCGCCTTGCCGGGTTTGTGCAGCATGTTTTTACAAGCGTTTCAAGTGTTAGCATGTTTTTGTTTACTGCATCAAGAAGGAGCGGGAGTCTCATCTCTACTCCGGGTATTCCTGCCGGAACGGTTTTGAAGTCCTCGCCCTCTTTTTCCTTTATTGTGTGCGGGGCATGGTCTGTTGAGATTATGTCTATGATATTGTATTTTATTGATTCCCAGACTGAAACAAGATCTTCTTTTGTTCTCACAGGCGGGTTCATCTTGCAGAAAGCGCCCATCTCCTCAAGATTGTCACGCGTGAAAAACATGTATGTGAGAGTCGTATCGCATGTGATATCCATAGCGTCTCTCTGTTTTGCTCTTCTTATCTGTGTAAGGGCAAGCCCCGTTGAGATATGCGTAAGATGCGTTTTCGCGCCTGTTTCTTTTGCGCATGCTATTGCGTATGCTACTGCGCGGGACTCTGCAAGGCGCGGTCTTGAGTCTGCGTGAGCAAGAAAATCGCATCTCTTTTTGTGTATGCCCTCTGCCATATCTAGTGTCTTCTGGTCTTCTGCATGGACTACTATTACCTTCCCTGTTTTTTTTACTGCTTCAAATGATTTCTTCTGGAGCACAGGGTCTGTCAGAAGCAGATCGCCCGTGGTTTTGCACATATGAAGCTTAAACCCACAAACATGAGGCGCAACATCATTTAAGTCACCCAGGTTTCCCGGTCCGAGACCGAAATAAAGACCATAATTCACTACACTTTTTTTTGCGATTCGTTTTTTTTTCATGAGCCTTTCATATGTCGTGATTGGTGGGTCATTATTTACCATATCAAATACAGTCGTCACACCGCCTTTTGCTGCGGCTCTTGAGCCAGAGAACCAATCTTCTTTACGCTTTTCCCTGAAATCACGAAAATGGACATGAATATCTATTGCACCGGGGAGAATAACAAGGCCAGTACAGTCTATCTCATCTCCGTGAAGGTTTTTTTCAATCTTTACTATTTTCTCTCCTTCTATGCCGATGTCCCTCTTTTTCAGCACATTATCTACAAAAACTGTCGCATCTTTGAGAACTTTCATAGAAAAAATATTGGGACAGGAAGTATATAAATTATTTATGTTCACAGTTTTTTGCATACTCCGAGTACATTCGTTAATTAGGACAGTGCCCATGATATAGCAATCCAACATAAAGGTCAATCATTGTTGGATTGACTATGTCACTCAATGTATTGCACATATACATATATGTATTTTATCGGATAGCTATCTCCCATATCAGATTAAAATAATCCATGACATCCTTTGCAATTCTTTCATTATTGAAAAGCATTATTACCGGATTATTCTCTGTAAACAGCATTATAGCAGATTTATTACCCCACACCATGAAAGTCGACGGCACTGAATGTTCTTTCGGGAAGTACCTCACTTTTGATAGAGGAGCAGACGACACTGTTTTTCCACCCTCGAATGAATTGAAGATAAAATGTATCCAGATATTTTTCTCTACCCTCTCCTTTACATATTCTGGATAAGTGAACCTGAGCATCTCTGCGATTGAATCCCTACTCGCAAGAACAAAAACATCGTGATTATCTTCTACCTGCATCTCCATAATCGCTTTTAAGCCAACATCACCATGAAACAACTGCACAATCTCTTTCGTTTCAGGGCTTTCATAGAGCCTTTTGAGATCCGGTATTATTGTCTCTATATTCCTCTGCCTCTTCTTAAGAATATTCACAAGCTCTTCAGGATCACTGGGATGAAAATATTTCTTATTATTTTGCTCAAGCCCGCTCACAAGTTCCTTCTCCTTCAGGCGCTCGATAGCATCATAAACATTGCGCCTGTGTACCCCGCTTTTCTCTGTAATCTCACCTGCTGTAGCCGAACCAGTGCGAAGAAGCGCAAGATATACCTTAGACTCATTTTCTGTCAAGCCGGCATCCTCAAGAAATCTGGTATTCATGCTGTTTATTATTTCAGAAATATTATAAATAGTTACTATCTTTGCCCAAACAACAACATAACCAATAAAGTACCATCAAAACCAATAGTAATCACGCGATTTTGCCGTATCGCTCAAGGCATTGAGGACAGCAAAATCTTTAGCGTTTGAAACCAGATGATTCGCACTTCCCATATATTCTGTTTTGTGCACCGCATTACCTAAGTCCTCACAATTCATACTCCCCTTTACGATACATAAAAACCGTAAAATCATGCGGAAGATATGTATGGTCAAACCAGAGGTTCCTCGTCATCCCTGCGCAGAACCGCAAAACATCAAACGGGTCAAAATAGTATGTATGATCTGTCTTCTTATCCTCATCACCCAAAATACTCGTCATATTGAAAGCAACACCAATTTTTGCTATCTCATACGCCTTCCTTATCAGCTTTTTTGCAGTCTCTTCTGTATGCGGGGTCCGAAGATTCAGCGGACCGCACATGATAACATAATCAAAAGACAATTTTTCACTGCAAGCCAAAATATCAAGTACTCTAAACTCCACATTCTCAGAAGAATTTGCTTTTTTTGCAATATCAATCATTTGCGGAACTATATCTATACCAAGATATCTCTTGTACTTTACCCCGCTCCTCACTAATTTTGCAGCAAAGTCACCTCTCCCGCACCCGACATCAAGTATTGTCTTTCCTGCCATATCGCCTGCTTTGAATAGTGTCCCGAAACGTATATCCTGCGACTGCTCACTGCCATAACCCATGATACCTATACCGGGATTCTTGTCAATCCATTTATTATAATTTTCTATCACAAATTCATTATGTGTCATATCTATTACCTCTTTGTCTCTAATATCGAATCAAGATTTACATCCTCTGTCAAACTCCCATTGTCAATCAAATGACTACGCCATTGATCACATGTGCTTTTAAGTCCTATGTTTATCGCATAATCCATTATTGATGGAATTACCGATTCTGCACCACTGATCTTTTTTAAGGAAGACAACTCCTTTGTGAGCGCTCTCAAGTCATGACGTTTCCGGATACTGTTTTTTTCTGCAATCATCCTGTTGCGCTCATGCTCTGAAGTCGCATTTCTTATAAGTGCATCAATTACACCCATCCGATTATTCACTGAATTTATCTCACCTTCGACATACTTGATAGTTTCCTCCAGACTAGGGTCACCACATGCGCTTTTTTTATACAGTTCACATGATAACTGGGCAAGCCCTTTGTACTTTTCCTTCGGGCGCCATATAGCGATAGGCGGAAAGTTCAGATGCATCCTATCTGCAATATATTTTGCATCATTCAGGTAGCATTTGCCTGCAAGTGCGCCTCCAACATACATGTTCACCCCAAGCCCTTCAAAAAACACAAGCGTCATTGGCCTCGCCCTTGCAGATATATTCTTTAAGATTTTTGCAAAGTCTCGGGACACTTTACCTTCATTAAGCTGGAACACATGCATCTTACCACACGCAGGACACCTGCCTGACAATTCAAGTGCATCTTTCCCTCGTGCAATCTCAAGTTCGACTTTGCCAAGACATTCGCAATGGTACCAGAAAGGAGCAACTGCTCTCGCATCTCTCGTTCCCTTGACACTATTAAGATAAGTGTGATATTTCCCGTGGTTTTCAAGCAAATACAGGAACTCTTTATCGAAAACCTGTTGGCAGTCTGTGAAAAGAGAAAAAAGAGTACCATAGCCGAAGTGATTGTTTACTATTTTTGAGATCATGATTGCATTGAATTCCGCAAAATTGCGCGCAGATTCATTTGAACAATTGATAATATTTGTAAACTTTTTGTAGTTGCAATATAGTTTTTTTTTGTTTTCAGAAGAGATAGTATACCCATAACTCTCGATTAAGTTCATGCTGAGTTTCATCCACTCCTCTGCATCACGCCTCCATTTCGCGATATCTGACCATGCAGGCTTCGAAACCGCAGCATGAATTTTCTTCTCATACTCTTTCTTCAACGGATACGACAACTCAAAAATACCATTCTTATGAAAGATACTTGGCAGTTGAGTCATTTTCAGCCATGGCCATGACGACGCAATATCCTGGTTGGCTATACCATAAAATTCAACCACATCGATATCAGATATATTTTCCAGTTTCTCTGCTACAGCATGCATAAGCGTGGTCTTCCTCATGACTCCTGAATACGGCATGAAATTTGTCTGGTGTGCGGTCATCAGGAATATACAGTCCTTTTTTCTGCGCAGGACATCAAGCCCCTGCTGAACCGCGGGAGTAAGTGCACCTGAAACCTTATGAAACTTCTCAATGTGCTGCGCAAGTTTCTTCCTGTTTGCAAACACTCTTTTCTTCCACGCAGGATCCGAATCCTCTCTTTTCTTGACATTTAGATATGACCCATATACTGCATCTGTCAGTTGGTCTACTGTCCTGTACGCAGAAGTCATTGAACACATATCCATAGCATCACAATCTTTTTTCAGAAAATCCCTCATTTGTAAGCTTACTTACCTCAAAACACTCAGCATACCTCACACGCATCTGGTATCCCCTGTACCTTGCGCGCGCTGTAATCGCATCTACTATATCCTCAGCATATTTCTCAACCTGCGATTCATGAGCGCGAATAGCCTCTATTTTTTTGTCCATATGTTCTGTTACATCTACATACAACTGGGGATTGAATCCGGAAAAGCACAAAGAATGCGGTATTCCCTCTTCCCACATGAGCACCCTATTGACACATCTTGCAGCCGCGAGAACAGACCTGCTTACCCTTCTATGATCCTGATTCGTATGACTATGCCAGTGTGTATAGACTATATCAATGTCATGCTTGGTAATAAGTGATTCAAGCTCCGAAATTATTTCGTGGTTGTAGGGTATGTCAAGCGCCTTATAATTGAGCACATACAGCTTTGCTCCAATAATCAATGCTGCCTTCTTGGCTTCAGACACTGCCGTCTCACTGCTTCTGACAATTTCACGCTCATAGTTTGTTGTTCCGCCATCGGACACAGATACCATCACAACCTTATCGCCCTGTGCAACGTGCTTTAGCAAGGTACCTGCACAGTTGATTTCTATATCATCCGGATGTGCGCATATTGCAATTACATTCATTCAAATACCTCCTATAGCTATTGATTGTCTCTTTGAGTCCTGTGTTTATATCATGCCCGATCTTCCAGTTAGTTGATTTTCTGATTTTCGAATTATCACTTAGTTTGCTCTCTATATCAGTAGGACGTCTTATCGGCACATGCGTTATCATCGAATCAGAACCAGTAAGTTTTATTATCGTTTCAGCAATATTTTTGATACTCGTACACTTACCGGAACCAATATTATATACTCCGGTAAGCTCACTCTCTATAAGTTTTATTGTAGCATCAACCGTATCATCTATATACATAAAATCACGCAGCTGGTCGCCATGCCCGTATATTTTAATCGGCTCATTATTGAGAGCCTGCATCACCATATTAGGAATCACATAGCCATTGAAACTCTGGAACTTGCCATATACATTAAAATACCTTGCAGCCACGCAGCTAATCCTGCCTTCACGATTGTATTGTTCACATATCTTTTCACACTCGTACTTTGCCTTTCCATAGTTTGTATTTGGCATTATAGAATCACTTTCTTTCATAGGCAGACTATGAGAAGAGTACTTGCCATAGCACTCTGAAGACGACGCCAGAAAGAAACGCTTTACTTTATGATAAATACATTTTTCAATGAGCATTTTCGTACCATTAACCTCAACATCCCATGTTTCTTCCGGCATAGATATCACGCGATCAACACCGACAACAGCCGCAAGATGATAGACAATATTTGTACCTGACAGTACTTTATCCAGAATTTTTTCATCCCGCACATCACCCTTAACTATATCAAGCCTCTTTGTACCTGTACAGAACGGCATGAAGCGGTCTGCCTTACCAACAGAAAAATTGTCAAGAATAACAATGTGAACATCATCCTTTTCCTCCAGCAGTTTCTGTACTACATGGGTTCCGATAAATCCGGCTCCACCGGTCACCAGTATTTTCTCTTTCATTGTTGAGTTCATTTTCTCCAATTCCTCCGTCCGATTATAAGGTCAATTACAAAGCGAAATGTCACATATATGTCCAGGAACAGGTTGACAACACGAAGCGGAAGTGCCACAACACATATTTTAAAAAAGTGCATTTTGGACATTTTTGGGTCAGACATCCGCAATATAGCCATATATGCTATGAACTCTATCATAAGTGTAAGAAGAGCATACCAGTAATCAAACCAGACAAGATACGCAAGGGCCAGAGGATATGTAATTTTTTCAAAGATAGGCGGAAGTATTACCCAGCCAACAGCAGGTCTGTTGTTTTTGCGTTTCAGGGCAAATGTCATATTTCTGAAGTAGTAGGCACTTTGGAAAAATGAAGATGTCCATAAGAAAAGCTGTCTTGGCAGCCTGTCAACGCGCGGCTCAGCACTTATCATTTTTGCGTCTGCTATTTGTACGTTCTTGTAGCCTTCATTCACAAGTGAAAATCCAATGAATATATCTTCTGACGTCGTAAGATTGTCGCCAAGTGTACTCTCATAGATATCGAATTGGCTCTTTAGAAGTTTCCTGTCATACAGCACCCCACATCCTATAGGAAAAAGTGTCGTACCATAGACGCGTAGTGCGCTGTCCTTCGAAAAGTACTGGTCCGTAAGGTACAGTGCTTCACGATATCTCTCAACTGGCCAGCGAAGTAGATAATATTTTATTTTATCAACAGGGCGCATTTTCACTTTGTTTTTGTATTGCATGATAAGTTCTCTTGAGACTGGATAATGTTTTGTTAGAAGCATCTCAAACAGCGTTTTTAGCTGCTCTTTCCTTGAGAACGGCGTAACTGCACCATAACTGCACCCTGTTTTTGGATCCGAGTGTGCCCTCACGATTTTTTCAATGTAGTGCGGATCTGAAAGTATTGTATCTGCATCAAGTACCATTATTTTATCTGTGGTTGCTGTTCTTGTTGCAAACTTTACGCCCGGTGTTTTGCCGTGTGACCTCTTATGGCCATATAGTTCAATCTCAGTGTCCTTCATCAGAATATTCATTTTTCGCACTACTTCAATTGTATTGTCTTCTGAACCGTCGTCAATCACATATACTTTCTCAACAGGATACGTCTGCATTTCAAGTGACGCCAAAGCATACTGAATACGCAGACCTTCGTTTTTTGCAGGAATCACAACACAGATAGTCGGCTTATAATCACACTTAGCAGGCAGAACATACGGTTTCTTTTTGAGTTTTGCAAAAGCCCCGAAAATGATTTGTGATCCGATGACAGGTACTAATATTGGCAATCCCATATCTCATCACCGCCCGATCCCTGCATATTTTATATGCATTTTCAGGAATTGACTCTTGTCGAACATGTTCCTGCCGTCAATCACTGATGTCTGGGGCGCGAGCCTTCTCAGGTCAGTCGCAGACATGCTCTTTATGCATTTGTGAGATGTTGTGGCAATTATAAGTTCCGCGTCTTTTATTGTATTCTCAAAAGTATCTGTCTCTATCCACTCTACTTTACTGACATACGGGTCATGAGCTATGAGATTTGTATAGCCAATATTCTTTATTTCATCAACAATCGCTTTCGCCGGGGTGTTCCGCACATCCGACGAATCGTTTTTGTATGCGAGACCAAGTATCGCTATCTTCGCACCATTTGGTTTTCCGCCAAGAAGCAGATTCACCTTGCGCGCCGTATATGCAGGCATTTCATCATTTGTTTTTCTTGCTGTTTTAATCAACTCCGAAGTATATCCCTTTTTTTCGAGCTCATGCATGAGAAACCACGGGTCATCAGGAAGGCAATGACCACCTACACCGCATCCGGGCAAGACACTGTAAAAGTTCCATTTTGTAGAGGCAGCCTCGATAACTTTTGTGACATCTGCGTCGAGTATATCGCAGATTTTTGCGAATTCATTTACAAGAGCAATATTCACATCTCTCTGGATATTTTCAAGAAGTTTGGTGAGTTCTGCTTCTTTTATTGTCGGTGTCTTATAGACTGAAGGAACGATTTGGCTGTAGATACAGGCACAAGCACAAGCACTCGCATCATCTATGCCGCTCACGACTTTCGGGATGTTTTCTATCCTGTGCTCTTCATCGCCCGGGTTGACACGCTCCGGTGAATAGCCAAGGCCAAAGTCATGCCCGACCCTTAAGCCCGACACAGACTCAATAATTTTTCTGAACAGCCCCTCTGTTGTGCCAGGCCCTACTGTTGACTCAAGAATGACAAGACTGCCCTTTTTCAGATTCGCGCCAACAGCTCTCGCCGAAGACTCTATATAGTCATAAACTGGCCGTTTAGTCACCGGATCAGCAGGAGTGGGAACTGCAACAATAATTATGTCGTGAATACCTGAATTTTCAACATCCACCGAAGGGCAAAATGTCTGCGATTTCCTGAGTACCTTTGTCATCCACACTTCGCTTTCAAGATAATTTTCCCTGCGTTTTAAGGATTGTATTTTAGCCTTGTCAACATCATAACCATACACATTAAACCCTTTCTTAGCAAAAGTCATGGCAAGTGGCAGTCCTACATACCCTAATCCTATAAGTGCAATGCTCGTTTTTTTATGTATAATATCCTTTTTAAATCCAGAAATTTTTGTCCATGACATCGAAATGCAACTCCTTACTTTGAGGACAGCTATACGTTTTATTACTGATAAGTTATGTTTCAGAAACCTTTATTAATGGCGATTGTTCCAAGAAGAAAAAATAGAAGATAATTCTTAGCACGGGTCTATACTTAAAACGAATCTCTTCAACTATACAATCCTTATTTTTCGATATTGACTCAGATAAATTATTTATATATAGAACGTCATTATTCTATATGAATCACCGTTAATACAACATAGTCAAGTCAAAACATAACGAGGAGCAACGTTCAACAAAAATCAATTTGCCTTGAACCTATGTGACAAAGGTACATGCACAGGTAATATATGTGGCTTTGACAACATACACAGATAAGAAAAGCAGTATAATTTGAGAGAGGAATGTAATGTTCACAAGCAGGAATTCATCAAAATCTGTAGCAGAGAAGATGCCATTAGATATTCAGAAAAAGAGTGTCGAGATTGAAATTGAAAAAAAGGTTATTATCTTAGAAAACTCTCTGGACAAACTGAAAGAGAGCATCAAAGCAACAAGTGAGATAAAAGATTTAAAAGAGTCACTGGCAAGACTTGCACAGATTCAGGAAAAACTGCGCGAGATGGAAGATCTTGAGTTAATCACAAAACTAGAGACAATACAGGCCCAGGACGAAATCCTTAAACTCACAGACGACATGGAAACTCTTCAAGGCAAAATGAAATTACTCTCCGGCGCCATAAAGATGATAAGCACAAAGATTACAGCCCCGGATGCGAAAAGAGACACAACAAATTTTGAGAAAAGCATCTCATCCCTTAAATCAGAACTTGATTCAATTAAAAAAATAGCAGAAAATCAGAGTCCAAAAAACAATGCCTCAAAGATGATTGACCTTGAGCGCAAATATAACAATATAGATACAGAATTCAGGAAATTTGTTTCCACCATAAAAAGCGACCTTGAAAAAAGAGACAATAAATTCAAATCAATGCTTTCAACCCGAACTGGTTCAAATGGAAGCCTTGATAAAGCAGAAATTGATGCTGTTAAGGCAGAAATCGCAACCCTGAAAGATGTAGTTGATAAAGTAGAAAGTCTTGTTAAGGCATCAAGAAAAGGTGCAAAAGAATTTGAATCAAGGATTAGTGAGAACAACGAAAAAACACTTCGGCAACTTGGCGAGCAGGCGAAAATTGTTGATGGCTTCAGGGTAATGGATAAAAAACTTGTGACTGTTCTCGATTCAAAGATAAGGCACATGAAACAGGACATTGCCCGTAGTCTTCTGGATACAAACAAAGAAGAAATCGACAAGTTGACGAATGAAATCGCAGGATGCAAAAAGAATACAGGCGAACTCGAAGAAAAGATTAAACTGCTCGACAAAACAAAAACAGAACTCAGGAGGATTCGTGAACAGGACGCGGCCGATAAGCTGAAACTGAACTCAATGAACAATCAGTTAGGAATACTAAACGATATGAAAAAGAAGATTGAAAATCTTGAGCATTCCCGCGCTTCCTCCGAAGAACTGGACAAATTATCAGATGACATTACCGCATGCAACACGAAAAATTCAAAGCTCGCCGAAAAGGTCAAACTGCTCGAAGAGACAAAAACAGAACTCAGGAGGATTCGCGAACAGGACGCGGCTGATAAACTGAAACTGAACTCAATGAACAATCAATTAGGAATACTAAACGAAATGAAAAAAAAGATTGAAAATCTTGAGCATTCCCGCGCTTCCTCCGAAGAACTGGACAAATTATCAGATGATATTACCGCATGCAACAGGAAAAATTCAAAACTCGCTAAAAAGGTCAAACTGCTCGACGAAATAAAAGCAGAAGTTGAGCAGTTTTCAGAGAGTATCGAGGACCAGAAAAAAAGATTGAATACACTCGACCATACAACTAAACTGCTGAATAAGTTGAAGAGCAAAAGCAATGAATTTGAGGGCCGCTTCAGCGATATTGACAACATGATAGCAAGTATGCAATCCGTAGAGAAAAAGTTATCCCGTAAGTTGGATTCACGGAACTCTAATGGCGCAGATTATATAAAGTACATTCCAGTACTGAAAGAAAATGTATCTAAGTTGTATCAGGTACATAACAGGACAGAGAAAAGGATTACTGATATCGAAAACCATGTTGCAAATAATAAAGATTATGTGAAAGATAGGATAACGCATGATGTTGATAGCGCAGTCAACAAAACTGTCACCGCCGAACTATCGGATGTTGTTGAGAATATTAACACATTAAGTACTGACATTAAATCAAAAGTCAAAAACGAGACACTGAAACAGAAAGTCTTGATGTATACCTTAAGAAATGAATTCAACGCAAAGTTGCTTCCTCTGAAGAAATATATCTCAGACACATCAAAGAAAACAGGAAAAAGCAAAAGTGAATCACACAATTACGAGGAATTTGCTGAGTTCAAGGCAAAAATATTAAGCGACATTAACGAATTGAAGAACAACATAAAGAAATCCGAAAAGAAAGTAAACTATTCAGAAGTAGAGGATCTCTTTGACAATAAACTCATGCCCCATGTATCGAACCAGAATAAGATTGCAAAATCAGTCGCACTTTTGAACAGGAAACTTGAACAGAGACATCTCGAAGTCAGCAAAAGTGCTCATGAAAAAATTAAAACCACAGTCAACCCAATTGTAGAGCGGCTTTCACAGATTGAAAGCGACATAATTTTGCTGAAAGATACAAAAACAGAACTTGCTGACGACGTCAAAACAATACTGGAAAACTACGCAAAAAAAGAAGAAAAATCAGGCGCGAACTCAAATGATAATAAAAAAATGTATGATGAGAAACTTAAGAATCTCACAGAGAAAATTGAGATGATTCAATCCGGAAACGGCATGACAAGCGACATGTTGGAAAGAAAAATGCGCGCTGTCCAGAATGAAAGTGAAGTCTTAAGACAGGAACTCGAAAAGATAAAAGGATTGTACTTTGAGATGTTTAATCGGGACAAAAACGCGCCAGTAATTATTGAATAGTCCACTACGGGCTCCAGTATACAAAATCAAGTTCTTTTTGCGGGTTTTTCGGCAGGATAGTAGGGTCTATAAACGTTGCAATTCCAGGTCCGCTATATCTGCCATACGTTATATTTCCCTCCATGCGATCAAAGAACGTAGGTCCTAATTCATGTTCAATGAAACATGTAGTTCCTTGAGACGTCATGATACTATTTATCCATCTATCTATCTCTGTACTCATCGCCGCGATATAAGACCCATCAGTATTAGAACAAGCATCGCCTGTCCCTATGATTTTTGGTATCGTAACACCTGCGAGGTCGTCGGATGTTTCAGATATCACGCCTTTAAACTCCTCTATGTCAGACAGTGCATAGCTTGAGATATTGTGCGTAATAAGTATTCTTCCAGCCCTCACGCTACTCGACAACGAAACAATATCACCCGGACCAGTTGACTTAAATACTCTCCCGACAGTCCAGTTCGTTGCATTTGTTTCCGACACCAGCGCCTTGCCGTATGCTCCGGACATGTTGCACATCAGATATGCCGTTGAAAACAGCAGGTTACTCTTGACAGTGTTAAGAGGATCCTCAAAAGAATTATAATCAATCGTCACATTTTGCGTTGTATTCCTTTTCATGCGAATTGTAGAGATAGGATCATAAATATCCAACTCATAGACCGTTGCAAGCTCGATATTGTATAAGTCCCTCTGCCTGATTGTGTAGCTTTCAAGAGTAACCGTACCTTCTACACCCATTTTACCCAGTATATCCTGTATTGACACAGTCCAGTCATTGATTGTTGTGTTTTCCATTAATGAAAGTGCTGATCCATTATACTCTCCGGTTGTACTCGCATAAAATATAGCAGACTCCGTATCATTAATAAATGTTCCATTAGTTACCATATAGTCAACTAAACTTAAGATTGCTCTTTTAGTTGCGATATATGAACTTCTCGAGAGGTCATCATTTATATCATTCAAGACAGTTAACAACAGACTGCTCCTGATTCTCGATGGTGTTTCAATAGTATTTTCAGATGATGCATGTATGCTTATCATCGTAACTAACGATAATGTTACTGTCAGCACAAACAGAGTATAAGCAAATCCTTTAGGCATATAATTACTTCCATATTTCAAGTTTCAAAATCGCAGGTCCCCACATCCATGGGATATCTGTAACTTTTATTATACATATATTGATATTAGTCTGGTCTATCGCAATATCTATTCTGTTATCGCCCGTCACATCAAGTTGCTGCAGCAGTAAGATTGCCGCATTGTCTATTGAATCATCATGATCATAGACTATTTGCGCACTTGAAAACTCGCAAGTCTTCGTCCCGTTATAGTCCGATGGAATTTTTATTGTAGCGTTATTGCCGTTGTATTGCTCCACTACCCATTCACACCCGTCTGCCTTGGGAGATATCTCACCGTAACTCGCAATTCCCTTGATTTTTATAGTATATATCACCTTACTGTCAGGCGACCCGCCAGTGAAATATGTTTCATTGGTGCCAGTATTTATCTGCACATAATTGGTCTGGTTCTGCCCTATGAGCGATACAGGCATGAAGACAATATATGGATCACCGAACTTTGTAAAATCATCTCCATACGTACTTAAGTTGTATACATTAACCCAACCGGACGTTTCGTTTCTCACGTTTAGAATGCTTGTCCAGAACTCTGAAGAATACGATGTTGCTTTTGCATCAATGACTTCAACAGATGGCGGAATCCAGTATGAGCCGTTTTTTGGGCTTTCCACACCTGGGTTGCCGGATGTTTCACCAAACGTGAGACTATCAAACGTAAGTGATATTTCACCATAATCAAGATCAACAGATGGCGTATAATTATATTCTATATACGAATCGGGGTAAAGTGTCGTGATTGTATACTCACCTGTAATATTTGACCTTTGGGTAGTGTAGCTTATCATTGCATTTGCGATATCCTGATATATCTGTTTTAACTCATCCGCATTATTGCTTGAGCGATACATGCCCCGTCCGCAATCCGCAATACTCTGGAGAGTCTCCTCATCAAGTGACGGGGGCACACCAAAACCAACCGCATGAGATATTATCCCATAATTTTCATAAGCATCACATGCAAAGTTTATTGCCTGCTTTTTTGCGCCTTCAGGACAAGCGCCAAAGCACCTATTTGCGCCTCCATCGCTCATAATCAACATTGCCCTGTTCCTTGAATTATTGAATGTTTCAAGTTTCAGGTCAAATCGCGTAGAACCTATAGTGTTATATAATTTAGCAGATAAAACATTGCTTCCTTGCCTGAAATAAGACCTGTCGATAAACTCAATACGATTCCAGTAATCTGCATCATGTTCTGGTCCGGGATCCGCGTCTATCAGTTCTCCGTTCAAGTATATATCTGCCATGTCATCTGATACAACTTTTAGGAAACCTCTGCCAACCTTGTTCACATCATCTATAGTAAAATTTTTCCTAAAATAGTATGTATCTGTTCCGTTTTTGATTTCCAAAAGAATATCGTCAAACCTGAAGTAGCCCCATTTATTAGAACCAGACCACCAACTTGCCAATAATTTGCCTCCTATTTCAAGATAGTATGTCCCGGGACCTTCAATCCTATTTGTCATAGTGTGAACTGTGTTTGTTAGAGGGATATCATTATTCGGATTGTCACGAAAATCAATTTCTGGAGTTGTGTCGCCTCCTGCGCTGGAAAGTTCACTTCCAAGATAATGAATACCTGTGGTCGGACTTGTCCATCGTGCCTTGATCCAGACTTCGTCGCTATTCCAAAAAGGATCATCGTTTCCGTCCCATTCATATTTGAATGACAGTTTTGCCATTCCTGAACTTGACAAAATACTATATGCCTCTGGTGTTATATCCATCTGAATCCCGTATGCTCCGGAGCAATCGTAACCAGCGCACCGGTTCCGTGCAGGTGCACCTGTTCTTGTATCAAACTCCAGCATCCCGTTGACCACAAGATTGTAATCAATATTGTCATCATATCCATAAGGACCACTATTGTCCTGCAAATCGTGGTCCCAGCCATCGTCTCCCATGTTCCAACCATATGTATTTGCTGTGGAGTTATATCCTGTCTCAAAACTGACAGGAATTGTAGTTATGTTATCATCCCACAGATTAACATAAGTTCGGTTTCCACTGCTTCCTGCTGTTGTGAGTAACGTTGTTATAGGCATTGATGCTGATCCTGCACCGAAGACACCGTTTCCTGTATCCCATTCGGAAGTGAGAGTATAATTGTATTCATACCATTTGCGTCCTTCACTGTCATCCGGCGGTTCTGTGTTTAGATAACTGTCATTATAGTACCATATGGTGCCATTGTTTACGACTGTGGTTACATTGATTGTTGACACAAGCATATCTGTTGCGCTTTTCACACCACAGGAGATACACGTCCAACTCAGATCATGATCATACCCATCAATCATAGCTTTTAATGTCACATTATTATCTGTAAGATACACTGTCCTGCTGTTGTCAGTACTTGTGCCATACGCTATAAGCCCGACTCTCTGGCCCTCATTAGCCAAAACTGTATCCACAAACTCCTTGTCACATACCTTAGCCACAGCAATACGTTCCTGATTTCCTGGCTGCACATCAAAAGTACCCATACTCCCGGAAAGATCCGTAACTTCAACCACATCACTTCCAAAGCCCAGTCCCGTCATATTCTTCACACCAAAACGAATAGGTATCGTAGCTTCGCTCATTGATGCATAATTCAGCATGGATGAAAGAGCGGTATCATTTATGTATATATGTTGCGTCTGATTTGTCTGATTTTGATACACTCTTGTATTGCCTACATATAAGAAAGTCGTATAGGGATTGAAAATGTGCAGATAGATGCGCATTGAATTAAGAGTACCAGGCACATAAAACGATGAGTATAGATTTATGAAACCATTGATACCGGGAAAACCATACCTTTCCGATACATTGCCGTTATCCAAATCAATCATAGTCGTATCCATTTGCGAGGTATTGTACGCGACTTTAATATATCCGCCACCAATATAGCTGTTTTGCGCGTCCGTAAAATTGATTTGGATTGTGTTCTCCCGGGGACTAAATAGTGAATAATATGATGAAGGCATTGTCCAGTTATTTGCATACATCGGAACCATACTGCTCATTGTGTATGTACCTGCAAAGTTTTCGTTGACACTCATTGTGAAATTGGTCCCGGCATCCATTTCAATATAGACATTAGTCACACTGCCTACTGCATCCGGAAGCATGAATATTTTTGTGATATTTCCTTCGCCCACAAACCCGCCGAAATATATGAATTTTGCTGTATTTTTCGAGAGGATATTGCTTATTGATACTCTCGTTGAGATTCCTTTCGTGGGAAGTCCCTCATGGATACCTGAAATCATGCGCTTTGATGCTGAAAGTACCCCATAATCCCCCTTGGAATCAGAATATATTTCCTCATCATCAATAAACAGGCCATAGCTATATCCTACTGGTATCAACGCACCAATATATGCCTGTGTAAGTTGTCTTGCATAGCTCATTGATATCGTTGAATTCTCTGCCCACAACGCGCCAATAATATATACTAAATCTTCACCATAGTCATCTGAACTCACATTTGTGTCAGAGATTATTGATTCTCTAAGTGTCTCATTTACACTGCTGAATTCGATAGATGACAACATACTTACAAAATCTTCAGATATGACATTCGCCTGCTCAAACGTATACCTATAAGGCATTCTGGAAGCATCCTGCGAGAAAATGATTGCTGCGGCAATAATCAAAAGAGACATCCCTATTAAAGCATCTGTCGTAAACATTATTGCCTTTTTTTGGACTGTCATATTTATCATCCTTTATTTGTATATATAGAGATTCATTAAACCTATTTTGGGAACCTGCCCACCAGCTATAGTTATGAGGCGCCTTATTGGCACGACATCATCCGCCTGTAATGTCTCATCATTCCCATATATTAGCTCTATCCCATCAAAATCCATGCCATCAACTGGGGCTTTAGTGTTGTCTTTGCTCCCATCAGGCAAATAATATATCTTTCCGCTGCCGTAGTACCAGAGGCATACTATGCAATACCCTGCATGCCCATCGCTTTCCACAATTGCCTTGTCTACTTCAGACATATTGAATCTGAATTTTGCTGTTTCAAAAGTAACTGTCTCACCAACGTCCTTCTCAGGAAGCAGTATATCTTTTTTGATAGCTGTTCCTATTTCATCTGAATTGTCAGCACTTTCTCCGTCAGGTACATTCGCAAAGTGTTTAATAAGCTGCGCAAAATGATCGTCCTGGATATCTATAAATGTCCCGCCAACGCTAACGAAATTTTGTATTTTTACTTCGTCTGCTGCCGTTACTGTCAATGCGTTTATACCTTCAATAATTATTGTGTTATAACTTGAGATATTGTCGATTAGTACGTCAAATAAGTCATTTTGATTTGGATCCTGATAAACATGAGTAGCGTTATTTGATGGCACAGCACCTGGTCTTGCCCAGTAGTAATCCCAATCATTCTGGTAATTTTCCAGAAAGTCCTTTATTATGTTATCATCGGTGCCTGTCGCGAAAACTGCCGCAGTACCCGTCACGACACCATCCAACTTCAGCAGCATACCCTCCGGATCTGTGATGTTTATACAATAATCATACGACCGGAGACCAAGAACTTCTTTCGAACGATTATATTCAAGCAGTCTGAAATTAATCAGTTTGTCGCTGTCCAAAGTGCTTGAATCGACATTTCTAAAGCCCGCCATCTGTACATTGGATGTATTCCAGTCCGGCGGAATACCCGGCGTATTCAGAAGTATATCTGATACATATAACGCTTTCTTTTGCATCTGTTCAGTATCATAAAACCGCATCGATTTCTCTTGCGATGTATTCCATACAGTATAACTCAAAAATAATATCGCCGTAAATATTACCAAGCTCATTGTAAAATCAGGACTCAACACCTGACTTTTTCTCATCTTACAAATTTGCATATATCTGACCATCCCTGTTTTCTATCCTATTGTCACCAGGCAGGATTGTTCCTGTTATATTCGACGTGATTATAGAGGCCGTATAACTTTGTGACGAATTCACAATGACAAGATTACTAACTACAATTACATTATATGTCTCCCCCAATATCGTATCAGAAAGAGTCACATTTTTTGAATAACCAGTACCCATACTTGTTGCAATATCTATCTCATATCCTATCATCTCCACAAGTTTCTGTGACTCCATAACTCTTTTTTCCTTAATCGTAGTGAAACTGCTCTGGAGGAATACGATGTAAATCACTGAAAACACAAGCAACGAATATGAAATAAGCATCATCAGTTCCAGACCGGACTGGGCTTTCGGAATCGTATTACTCATAACTTTTCTTTGAACGAGGTCGTATAAATAGATTTACAGACAACCCTTATTGCCTTAACAGGATGATTGCAACAATTGAAAGAACGAGAGCAGCCAACCTCTGATAAGTTACCTTTTCATGATATATTATCACCGTAAGAAAAATAGTAATCAGCATATTCAGCCCGATAACAGGAAATATCACAGAAGCAGGACCTGCTTTGAGTGCACACATAACCGTAAAAAACGAAGCAAAATTAAAAAGCCCAATCAAAACACCGGACATAACCGCAACTCTCCTGTCATCTCTCTCGTCACTAAGCCTCCGATTGAGGATATGGGAAGGAATCGTAAGCCAGACATAACTCATGAACATAAACAGATTCACATCATACTGCACTGCCGCGATTTTCACCATAAACTCTGATATCGTAGTAAAAAACGCAGTCGCTATTGCCAATGCAAACCCGGACCTGAAATTCGATTCTCTTATATCTTTCACATGAGACCCTTTAGACAAAATAAATACCACACCCAAAAAGAGAAATATTCCAAGCACAGTATATGACTTATATGGCTCATTCAATATGATTATCCCAAGCAGTGCCGTAAGTGCAAAATGGACACGGGATATAGGCAAAGCCACTACCGCAGGTATATATTTGAACGATTCGATCTTGACATAGCGCGATATGAGATAAAATGATGCCTGAAAAACCGCAAACGCAAATATCACAGAATAGTTATCCTGCGATTTAAAAGAAAAACAAAGGACTACCCCCGAAAGAATCGCACCGGTAACAAAACTTGTCAACAGCACAAGACCGGAATTCAGCCTTTTCTCTGCAACAACTTTGTATATGAAATTCTGGATTCCATAAAGAACCATACCAATAAGTGAAAGTACGAACCAGTCCATATACATCACATAGATTTCCTTGAATATATCACTAAGATTATTGTCATTAAAGTACTTTCAACAAAAAGAAGATTATGATACATGTAATCTGGCAGGTACGGCGCAGTACCAAAAAAGTAATCCATGACATCATTTGCAAGAAACCAGACAAGCGCAATCATCAGCGCATCTTTAGAAAACCCCGATATTTGCGGGATAACATACGCCTGCGCAATCATCCCTATATGCAAAATGAATAGCACCACATACAAAAACAAATCGCTTGCAGCATAGTATTCACAATACAGCGATATCACAAGCACGGTCCAAAACCCATATTTAACAAGTCCGATAAAAGTCACAGTCGCAAGTATAGCACTCTTCTTCCCCATGAAATGAAGCACAAGAAAGCACGCGAAAAGCAGCGTATAAATAGGACAATCAGGCACAAAAACAAGTTTCACAAGCGGCGTAGACGCAAGCTGGAACTTGTAATACCAGAACCCAAACAAAGTCCCCACTATATTTACAAAAATCAACATTTTCAGGCAAAGCGCATTTCTGGCAATTATTTCGAAATACTTCTTAATGGAACCCCACCCACTTTCGCATTTTTCAAAACATCCTTATTCACAAGCGTCATCGCAGACACCTGCGCATTATCCCCAATCGTCACACCGGCAAGCACAGTTGTATTTGCGCCAATCATCACATTATCCCCAATATTCACCCTGCCTGTACGGTATTCATCAATAAGAAACTCATGCGCAAGTATCGTTGCATTATAACCAATTATGCAATTCTCACCGATTTCTATAAGCTCAGGAAAGAATATATCAAAAGTTACAGAAAGCGCAATCGACGTATTCGCACCGACTTTCATGCCTGTCGCGCGAAGAAGCACCCTTTTAAGCGCAAGCGAAGGACAATACCTGACAGAATATATCACGAAAAAATTAAACACAACCCTGAACGGACTTTTAACCCTGTACCATCTTGTAAGAGAATTCGAAGTACTGGTCTTATGAATGTGGAGATTGCGCGTAGCATGCATAGCATATTCTTGCGCCCAGCAGGTTAAATATGTTAGGAGCACATTTATCGCCCGTATGGAATTGTTTACGTTACCCTCGTAAACAACCACCTATTTGTTGTCGATACCATCGTAAACTATTTAAATATAAACCAACTATAATTACACCATGAAAGAAGTACTTGAGCAATATAATCCTTGGTGGTTTGACACTTACGATTTTAGTGCAATACAGAGACCTAAATATCTTGACAAAATAATCGAAGATATTGACCGCAAAAATGTTATCATCATTACAGGCATCAGAAGAGTAGGAAAAACAACACTCATTAAACAGACAATTACTGAACTTCTCAAAAAAGTGCCTGCAAAAAAAGTGTTCTACGCATCTCTTGATAATTTTGAGTTCGAAAACCACACTATCAAAGATATCATTGAAACTTACAGGGAAATGAAGAAGATTCCAATTGATGACAAAGCATACCTATTTCTTGACGAAGTCACATACAAAAAGAACTTTCAGCAGGAGATTAAAAACCTCTATGATATGACGAATCTTAAGATAATTATATCCTCTTCGTCTGCTTCTGTACTGAAAGACAAAAAAGCATTCCTCACAGGGAGAACAAAGACAATCGAAGTCATGCCTCTGGATTTTCAGGAATTTCTTCAATTCAGGAAAATAAAAGTAAAAAAGTACGATTATGCGCTTATGAAAACATATTTTGATGATTATCTAAAAAATGGAGGCATGCCCGAGTATGTATTGGAACCGGACATTGACTATCTTAAAGAGCTTGTTGAAAGTATTGTCTATAAAGATATAATAGCTTACCATAATATTAAAGATAAGACCATAGTTTTTAATTTGCTTAAGCTTCTTTCAGAAAGAGTCGGCAAAAGATTGACATACAATAAGCTTGCGAACATCCTCAAGATATCTGTAGATAGTGTGCGTAGGTATTTATCTTATTTTGAAGATACCTATCTTGTCTATATGATTGGCAAGCATGGTAGTCTTAATGAGCGAATGGCTGCGCCGAGAAAAGTGTATTTTTCTGACACAGGCATAAGAAATGTACTAGCAGGATTTAAGGACACAGGATCTTTATTTGAAAACATCGTGTTTTTGAGGATAAAAGATAAAAACCCCATGTATTACATGAAAGATTCAGTTGAACTTGATTTTGTGTTTGGCAGGAATATTATTGAGTGTAAATACACTGACGATAAAAACAAGAAACAAGATGATTTACTCGATGAGCTTTCTTCAATGTACAATGTCAAGATTATCGGTTTTAAGGAATTTGTCATGGACAAGTACCATCTTGCAAGATAATTCGAAGTCTATCATTATGAACCCAAAGATTACGCGCAACATGCATAATACATTCTTGCACCCCACAGATTAAATATGTTGGGGACACATCAGAAGATAGGAATTTAAATAACGACACCAAAAACAAATCGTATGAAAAACAAAAAAGCCCCAATCAAAAGAACAATCTACGCACTAATAATCGTAGGATTCACCATCTTATTCCTAACCGCCGCACAAAGACAAAACCAGGACACAATATGCTTCGAAAACACCTGCATAGAAATCGAACTCGCAACAACACCAAAGGAAATCACCACAGGACTGATGCACCGAACCGAACTCTGCGAATCATGCGGCATGCTCTTCATCTTCAAAAACGACGACACACACAGGTTCTGGATGAAAAACACCTTGATACCTCTTGACATCATCTGGATGGACGCCAACAGCAAAATCATCTACATCCAAAAAGAAGCAAAACCCTGCAACACCCCCGCATGTCCCACATACGGCCCAGAAACAAATTCCAGATACGTCCTCGAAGTCAACAGAAGATACGCAGAAAAGCACAACATTAACATTGGGGACACAGCCGAAATATTCATATTAGAATAATTCTATCAGAAGAGTATTTAAGCTAAATCTAACACTATAGTTAATATCGTTACTAAATGGACAAATTTAACCTAAAACCAAGAGACGTTAATCTATCCGGGGAAATCGAAGATTTCCTGGATTTTCGAAATGTTCACCTATTTCGAATTTCGAAAATTGGAAATTTGGTACAAATTTTCAAAATTTCGCAAATCGTACCGATTTCCTACATTGCGAAATTAGGAATTGGGTACCAATTCCGCAATCCTAAAAATCGCAGATT